>Ga0065720_1000096_pt1 | contig 26083 bp, 24 predicted proteins | sample Thericmetagenome_FD_59107 | JGI IMG/M metagenome (GOLD analysis project Ga0065720, IMG submission 59107) | Thermophilic microbial communities from the Joint Bioenergy Institute, California, USA of rice/straw/compost enrichment - eDNA_2 v2... | ecosystem: Engineered > Solid waste > Grass >... | reverse complement strand
AACGCCGGTCCCGGCTGCGCCGGCCGGGTCGCCGCGGACGCGGCTGCCCCACGATGCGCGGTGACGCGACAACCCCGGCCATTCGCGGCGGATGCACCCGCCTGGGGTGCCTGGAACGCGGGAGGGGGGCGAACGCCGGCCCCGATGCAGGGCCAGACCCGGGGCCATCCGCGGTCAGCGCGGCGGCATCCCGGCTTCGCCGGCGTCGGGGAGCAGCTCCATCGCCATCACGATGGCGTCCTCGCGGCCGTTGTGCGCCGGGTAGTAGCGCGGGCGGCGGCCGATCTCGTTGAAGCCCTCGCTGTGGTACAGGGCCAGGGCCGGCGGGTTGGACGGACGCACCTCCAGGAAGATGCGCTGTGCGCCGCGGTCGCGTGCCATGCGCAGCAGGGCCCGCAGCAGGTACCGGCCCAGCCCGCGCGACTGCCGCTCCGGCGCCGTGCACAGGTTCAGCAGGTGCGCCTCGTCCGCGGCGATGCTCATCACCCCGTAGCCCACCGGGGTCTCCCCCTCCAGCGCCAGCAGGGCCGGATAGCCGGCCAGCAGGCAGTCGTGGAAGATGCCGCGGGTCCAGGGGAACGGATAGGCGCGGCGCTCGATGGCCATGACCGCGTCCAGGTCGGCCTCGCGCATGGCGCGCAGCCGCCAGGTCGGCGGGGACAGCTCGCGGTAGGCCGCCACGCTCATGGCCGCCGCCTCCGCAGCGCGCGCAACTGCGGCCAGAACGCGCGCTTGGCCGCCGGATCGCCGCGCAGGGCCTCGACCGGCCAGGTCTCCATCAGCGCCCGGGTGGCCGGATCGGCCGGATCCAGGCCCGAGGCGCGCAGCAGGGCCAGCTGCAGGCGGTCCGGCACCGGCGGCGGACGCCGCGTGGCCNGGCNCCGCGGCGCCGGGCCGGTCTCCATCGCCGCGGGCGGCGGCGCGGCAGGCGCGCGCCGGGCCGGCGCGGCCGGGCGCGGCTCGGCCGGTTCCGGACGCCAGGGCGGCCGGCCGTGCTCCTCCTCATGCACCGGCGGCGCCTCGCGCGCCTCGGTCAGGAGCGCCTGGTCCCCGCCGCCGAGCCGGTACACGGCATACCCCAGCGCCTGCAGCCAGCGCCGCTGCTGCGGGCTCCAGGGCGAGGCGGCGGCGTTCACGATACCGGCTCCGGACGGCGCACGCGGTGCCACAGGGCCAGCACCGGCCCGGACAGGGCGTACAGCACGCCCACGCCCAGCAGCGCGCGCGGCAGATCGATCACCAGCACGGCGATCACCACCGGCACGATCAGCAGCATCGCGAAGGAGACGCGGTCGCCGCCNGCGCCGGTGCCCTTGAAGCTCCAGTAGCGGATGCGGCTGACCATCAGCAGCGCGGCGGCCAGGGTCACGCCCAGGGCCACGTAGCGCAGCTCCTCGCCGCTCCAGCCCAGCTCGCCGTCNGCGAAGGCCCAGACGAAGGACATCATCAGCCCCGCCGCCGCCGGGCTGGCCAGGCCCACGAACCACTTCTTGTCCACGATCCCGACCTGGGTGTTGAACCGGGCCAGGCGCAGCGCGGCACAGGCCGCGTACAGGAAGGCCACCGCCCAGCCGACCCGGCCCATCAGCCCGCCATCGAACTTCAGCGCCGACAGCGACCAGTGGTACATGACCAGCGCCGGCGCCAGGCCGAAGCTGACCAGGTCGGCCAGGGAGTCGTACTGCACGCCGAACTCGCTGCTGGTGCCGGTCAGGCGCGCCNCCCGGCCGTCGATGCCGTCGGCCAGCGCGGCCACGAACACGGCCACGGCGGCGGCCGTGAACCGGCCGTTGGCCGCGGCGATGATCGCGTAGAAGCCCGCGAACAGGCCGCAGGTGGTGAACAGGTTGGGCAGCAGGTAGATGCCCCGCGAGCGCGGCGGAGGGGTCTGGGATTCCATAGGACGCCCAGTGTACGGCCCGGCCGCCCGCGGCGGAACGCACCGATGGCGCTTGCCAGCCCTGCGCCGGGGTGCTGCAATCGGCGGGCCTGTACCGGTCCACGCCGTGGAGAGCCATCGATGCGCATCCTTGCCCGCACCTGCCTGCTGATCCTGACCGCCGGCCTGTGCGCCGCCGCCTGGGCCGGCAACGTCTACCGCTGGAAGGATGCCAACGGCGTCACCCACGCCTCGGACCGGCCGCCGCCGGGCCAGCGCTACGAGACCCGGCGGGTCGCGGCCGACCCCGACGCCGCGCNGGCCCAGGCCGCGCAGCAGCCGGCCGAGGATCCCCGCTGCACCACCGCCCGCAGCAACCTGGCGCTGCTCGACCAGGCCGGCACCGAAGTCCAGCAGGACGTCGACGGCGACGGCAAGCCCGACCGCACCCTGGATGCGGAGGAGCGCGCGGCCCAGCGCGAGCTGGCCCAGGCCGCCATCAAGGCCTACTGCAGGTAGGCGGTCCGGCGCGGCNCCCCGCAGGCCACGGCCCCGGCCGTGGCCTTTTCCGTGCGCCCGCCCACCGGATCGCCGCCGCGGACGGGGCCGGGCGGCCGCCGCCGCCGGCGTCGGCCCCAGAAGCCGCCCCATTGCTGGCAAAATGTCCGGTTCCCGTCCCGGACCGATGCCGCGATGCGCCTGTCACGCTTCCACCTGCACACCACCAAGGAAACCCCGGCCGACGCCGAGCTGGTCAGCCACAAGCTGATGCTGCGCGCCGGCATGATCCGCAAGCTGGCCGCCGGCCTGTACACCTGGTCGCCGCTGGGCCTGCGCGTGCTGCGCAAGGTGGAGCGGATCGTCCGCGAGGAAATGGACCGCGCCGGCGCCATCGAGCTGCAGCTGCCGACCATCCAGCCGCGCGAGCTGTGGGAGGAGACCGGCCGCTGGGAGAAGTTCGGCGGCCAGCTGCTGAAGATCCGCGACCGCAAGGAAGCCGAGTACTGCTTCAGCCCCACCGCCGAGGAGGCGATCACCGACTACGCGCGCCAGGAGCTGAGCAGCTACAAGCAGCTGCCGGTGAACTTCTACCAGATCCACACCAAGTTCCGCGACGAGATCCGCCCGCGCTTCGGCGTGATGCGCGCGCGCGAGTTCCTGATGAAGGACGCCTACTCCTTCCACGTCAACGACGCGGACCTGGTGCGCGAGTACGAGAACATGAAGGCGGCCTACACCCGCATCTTCACCCGCCTGGGACTGCAGTTCCGCGCGGTGCAGGCCGACTCGGGCGCCATCGGCGGCGATGCCTCGCAGGAGTTCCACGTCCTGGCCGACTCCGGCGAGGACGCCATCGCCTTCTCGACCGGCTCGGACTACGCGGCCAACGTCGAGGCCGCCGTGGCCGCCGGGCCCGGCCCGCGCCCGGCCCCGGCCGAGGAGCTGCGCAGGGTCCAGACCCCGACCCAGAAGACCTGCGAGGAGGTGGCCGCGCTGCTGGGCATCCCGCTCTCGCGCACGGTCAAGTCGGTGGCCGTGATCGCCGGGGACGGCAGCTTCGTCCTGGCCCTGGTGCGCGGCGACCACGCGGTCAACGAGATCAAGCTGGGCAAGGTGCCGGGCGTGGGCGAATACCGCATGGCCGGCGAGGCCGAGATCCTCGAGCACCTGGGCTGCGAGCCGGGCTTCCTCGGCCCGCTTGGCCCGCGCAAGCCGGTGCGCGTGGTCGCCGACCGCGAGGTGGCGGCCCTGGCGGACTTCGTGATCGGCGCCAACGAGCCGGGCTTCCACCTGGCCGGCGTCAACTGGGGCCGCGACCTGCCCGAGCCGGACGCGGTGGCCGACATCCGCAACGTGGTCGAGGGCGACCGCGCCATCGACGGCGGCCGGATCCGCCTGGCCCGCGGCATCGAGGTCGGCCACGTGTTCCAGCTCGGCCGCAAGTACTCCCAGGCCATGGGCTTCACCGTGCTGGACGAGAACGGCAAGGCCGTGGTACCGACCATGGGCTGCTACGGCATCGGCGTCTCGCGCATCGTCGCCGCCGCCATCGAGCAGAACCACGACCAGGCCGGCATCATCTGGCCCGAGCCNATGGCACCGTGGACCGTGGCCATCTGTGTCATCAACCCGAAGAAGGACCCGAAGGTTGACGAGGCCGCCGAATCCCTGCTGCAGGAGCTGAAGACCGCCGGCGTGGATGCCGTGCTGGACGACCGCGGCCTGCGCCCGGGCGCGATGTTCGCCGACATCGAGCTGATCGGCATTCCGCACCGCGTGGTGGTTTCCGAGCGCGGCCTGGCCGCCGGCACGTTCGAATACCGTGCCCGCCGCGCCAGTGAATCCGAGGCCCTGGACCGCGCGCAGCTGCTGCAGCACCTCGGCGTCGCCTGAAATCCGTGACCAACGGCACATGCCGCCTGCCGGAAACGGCCGGCGGCATTTGTTTTTGCGCGGATTTTCCGCCGGTTTCGGCGCGATCCACACCCCATTCAGGCAGGGATTACCATTTACCTATGCAGGACATTAATTCCGGCGGGATAATCATCGGATATTCCGCCTCTCCTGCTCAGGGATGGGCATCCCCCCTCTGTCCACAACCCGGAGATTTTCAATGTCGATCGACCTTTCCACGCTGTCCCCGCGTGAGCTCGGTGCATTGATCGCCAGCGCCAGGAAGCGCCAGCAGCAGCTGGCCAAGCGCAGCCCGGCGAGCAAGGTCCGCGCGAAGCTGACCAGGCTGGCCAAGGCCGAGGGTTACACCATCGAGGAGCTGTTCGGCCCGGGTGGCGGCGCCACCGGCACCCGCGGTGCCGCGCGGCCGGCCCGCAAGCTGGGCAAGGTTCCGCCGAAGTACCGCAACCCGGACAACCCGAAGGAGACCTGGACCGGCCGCGGCAAGCAGCCGCGCTGGCTGGCCGCCGAGCTGGCCAAGGGCCGCGACATCAGCGAGTTCCTGATCCCCGGCGTGGCCAAGCCCACCGCCGCCAAGCCGGCCGCGGGCAAGCGCGTGGTCAAGAAGGCCAAGAAGTAAGCCGCCCGCCGCGGCACGAGGAAAACGCCGGCCCGGATGGCCGGCGTTTTTTTGCCCACACGCAGGTCCGGCCGGTCGCCCGGCCCTCGCCACCGGCCCGCCCCTTCCCAACCGGATCGCCGCATTTTTGCAGGCACCGCGTACGCGGCGANGCGANAGCGCCGCCCGGTCGCGGCGGACGCACCCGCGCCCGTCTGGATCGTCGTGGATGTACGCCGGCCGGGCCGCCGCGGACGCGGCTCCCTGGGGGCACACGCGCGGCAACGGCGGCGGACCGCCGGGCGCGCTGCCGGGTCAGAGGTTCTTGCGCGCCGGGATCACCAGGTTGCCGAACAGCAGGCCGGCCACCAGCGCCATCAGGATGTTGAGCACGCCCAGCATCGCGCTCTGGCCCACGTCCATGTCCTGCTGCTGCACCAGGGTCAGCAGGCCGCGCAGGCTGGCGCTTCCGGGCACCAGCATGATGATGCCCGGCAGGCGGATCAGGGCGCCCGGGCGCTGCACCCAGCGNCCGAAGCCATTGCCGGCGGCGGTCAGCACCAATGCCGAGAGGAAGATGCCGGACTGGTTGCCCCAGGCGTCCCCGGCGTAGCGGGCGATCAGGTAGCCGGCCACGGCCGCGCCCATCACCCACGGGTAGTCGCGCAGGCTGGCCTTGAACAGCACGGCGAAGGCGAACGCGGCCACGCCCAGCGCGGCCCATTCCACCCAGTCCGGCTGCGGCCGCGAGGCGCGCACCTGCGGCTCCAGGCCGGCCAGGTCCAGCAGTATCACCGCCACCATCGCGCCCACGGTCAGCTTCAGCACCGTGGTCAGGGCGCCGGCGAAGCGTACCGTGCCGGAGACCCAGTGCTGGCTGGACAGCTCGTTCATGGCGTTGGTGATCGCCATACCAGGCAGGAGCACGACCAGCGAGGCGATCACCACCGTGTTGAGGTTCAACGGCCCGACCGCGGCGGCCACCAGGCTGACCACGGTGCCGGCCACCAGCGCCGACAGGGCCTCGCCGGCCTCGCGCCAGTTCAGGCGCTGGCTGACGAACTGGTCCAGCAGGCCCATCAGCACGCCGGTGACGCCGGCGGTGGCGATGTCCAGCCACGGCAGGCGCCACAGGCCGGCCACGCCGGCCGCGGCCAGGCCGAAGGCCAGCACCTGCATGATCCGGCTGCGCAGCCGCGGCGGCCGGTCGAGGGTGCGCAAGGCGGTATGGCCCTGGGCGATGCTCATGTGGCCGTTGGCCACCGCCTCGGCGATGCGGTCGGCCTCGCACAGCTTGTGCAGGTCGTTCTCGCCCGGCGGCAGGCGGATCACCCGGGTGGTGTCGGTGCTGCCCAGCGGCTTGCGCGGGTCGCTGAAGCTGAGGATCAGGCCGGTCGGGTTGGACCAGGCCTCGCACTCCAGGTCCAGCCGCTGCGACAGGGCGGTGATGGCCGCCTCCAGGCGCTGGGCGGTGGTGCCGTACCGGTGCAGGCGGGCGGCCATCTCCGCGACGAAGGCGATGCGCTGGGCATAGCTGGCCTGGGAGTGGACGGAAGCGGTCGCCATCGGACTAGTATGGCCCGAGGCGCGGCCACGCGCCCTTCCCCCGCCGCCTGTATGCTCGCCGGGCCGACATGAGCCACACGCCCACGAACCCGCCACGATGGCAGCAGGACCCGGCCGACCCCGGCCGCGTGGTCCTGTCCGGCGAATGGACCCTCGCCCATGCCCCGGCCCTGGCCGACTGCCTGCGCGCGGTCCCGGAGGGGACGGCCACGGTGGATGCCTCCGGCGTGGCCCGGCTGGACTCGGCCGGCGCCCTGCAGCTGCTGCGTTTCGCCCGCCGGCGCGGGCTGGGCGAGGGCGCCATGCGCTTCTCCCCGGCCCACACCGCCCTGGTCCAGGCCATCGAGGACGNCTCCGGCAACCCGCCGCCGGCCCGGCGCGACTACGGCTTCGGCGCGGCCCTGGAACGCCTGGGCCGGGCGGTGCACCGCAACCTGCGCGAGGTGGTGGCGCTGCTGGGCTTCACCGGCGAAAACCTGTGGAAGCTGGCACGCATGGTGCGCGAGCCGCGCCGCTTCCGCCTGACCGCCACCGTGGCGCACATGGAGCAGGTCGGGCTGGACGCAGTGCTGCTGGTGGCGCTGCTGTCCTACCTGGTCGGCGCGGTGATCGCCTTCCTCGGCTCGACCATCCTGCGCGACTTCGGCGCCGAAATCTTCGTGGTGGAGCTGGTGTCCATCGCCTTCCTGCGCGAGTTCGCCGTGCTGCTGACCGCGATCGTCCTGGCCGGCCGCACCGCCAGCGCCTTCACCGCGCAGATCGGGGCGATGAAGGCGCGTGAGGAGATCGACGCCATCCGCACCCTCGGCCTGGACCCGATCGACCTGCTGGTGATCCCGCGCCTGCTGGCCCTGCTGGTCACCCTGCCCCTGCTGACCTTCATCGCGATGATGGCCGGCCTGGCCGGCGGCGTCACCGTGGGCGCCTTCGACCTGGACATCCCGCCGCAGATGTACCTGGCGCGCATGCAGGAGACGATGGAGGTGCGCCACTTCCTGGTGGGCCTGTCCAAGGCCCCGGTGTTCGCCCTGGTGATCGGCCTGATCGGCTGTCTGGAGGGCCTGCAGGTGCAGGGCACGGCGCAGTCGGTGGGCGAGCGCACCACCTCCAGCGTGGTGCAGACCATCTCCCTGGTCATCACCATCGACGCACTGGCCGCGCTGTGGTTCATGCACATGGACTGGTGAGCATGGCGACCGACAGCCCCCGTCCCGCCACCGCCCCGGCAGCCCCCGACGACGCGCCGGCCATCCGCATCCGCGGCCTGGTCAACCGCTTCGGGCAGCAGGTGGTGCACGACGGCCTGGACCTGGACGTGCGCCGCGGCGAGATCCTCGGCGTGGTCGGCGGCTCGGGCACCGGCAAGTCGGTGCTGATGCGCACCATCCTCGGCCTGCGCCGGCCGCAGGCCGGCAGCATCCAGGTGCTGGGCACCGACGCCCTGTCCGACCGCCCGGAGGACCGGCTGCGCATCGAACGCAGCACCGGCGTGCTGTTCCAGGACGGGGCGCTGTTCTCCTCGCTGACCGTGGGCGAGAACGTCGAGGTGCCGTTGAAGGAGCACCACCCCGAGCTGCCGGCGACCTGGCGCCGCGAACTGGCCCTGCTCAAGGTCAAGCTGGCCGGCCTGCCGGGCGACGCGGTGGACAAGCTGCCCTCGCAGCTGTCCGGCGGCATGCGCAAGCGCGCCGGGCTGGCGCGGGCGCTGGCCCTGGACCCGCCGCTGCTGTTCCTGGACGAGCCCACCGCCGGCCTGGACCCGATCGGCGCGGCCGCCTTCGACCGGCTGCTGCGCACCCTGCAGCAGGCCCTCGGCCTGACCGTGTTTCTCATCACCCACGACCTGGACACCCTGTACGCTATCTGCGACCGCGTGGCGGTGCTGGCCGACCGCCGCGTGGTGGTCGCCGCGCCACTGCCGGACGTCGAGCGCTTCGACCACCCCTGGGTGCAGGAGTACTTCCACGGACCGCGCGCGCGCGCCGCGCGCCGCGCCCGGGCCACCGCGACGGAGGCGGACTGAGCATGGAAACCCGCGCCAACTACGTGCTGATCGGCGCCTTCACCATCGTGGTGTCGATCGCACTGCTGCTGTTCGGCCTGTGGGCCGCCAAGTACTCCTCCGAGCGCAGCTGGCAGCGCTACCAGATCGTGTTCGACGAGGCGGTCACCGGCCTGTCGGTGGGCAGCCCGGTGCAGTACAACGGCATCGCCGTCGGCTCCATCCAGAAGCTGAGCCTGGACCCGGAGGACCCGCGCCGNGTGATCGCCGTCATCCGCGCCGACGCCAGCGTGCCGATCAAGGCCGACACCCGCGCCAAGCTGGCCATCACCAGCCTCACCGGCCCGGTCATCATCCAGCTCACCGGCGGCACCCCGGAGGCGCCGCTGCTGACCGCGGTGGACCGGCGCGACCCGCCGGTGATCCAGACCACGCCCTCGGCGCTGCAGAACATCACCGACACCGCCAACCGCATCGTCGAACGCCTGGACCAGGTGCTCAGCGACGAAAACGTGGCGCGCATCGGCCAGACCCTGGCCCACCTGGAGCGGATCAGCGGCACGCTGGCCTCGGACGAGGAGGGCCTGCAGGCGCTGCTGGCCAGCGCACGCGACGCCGCGCGCCAGCTCGACGCCACGCTGCAGACCACCAACGGCACCATGCAGCGCTTCGACCGGAACCTCGTGCGCGAGCTGCCGGGGCTGGTGGACCGCCTGGATTCCACCCTGGCGCGGCTGGACTCGGCCGCCGGCCACGCCGATGCCATCCTCGGCGAGAACCGCGCCGCACTGAACAGCTTCGCCAACGAGGGCATGGCCCAGCTCGGCCCCACCCTCACCGAGCTGCGCNGCCTGATCCGCGACCTGCGCCAGATCAGCGACCGCCTGGAGAACAATCCCGGCCGCTTCCTGCTCGGCCGCGACGCGCCCAAGGAGTTCGAACCGCGATGAATGCCCCCTCCCGCGCCCGNGCACGTCCGGCCCCGCGCCCTGCCGCGCTGCCGCTGCTGGCCGCCGCGCTGTGCCTGCTGGCCGGCTGCTCGATCCTCGGCGGCAAGCAGCGCGACCCGGTCACCCTGTACTCGCCCGAGGTCCGCGTGCAGGCCGACCCGTCCTGGCCGGCGGTGGAATGGCAGCTGGCCATCGCCCGCCCCACTGCGCCGCGCCTGGTGGACAGCGCGCGCATCGGCGTGCGCCCGGTGCCGGGCGAGCTGCAGGTCTACCGGGGCGCNGTGTGGGTGCAGCCGCCCACCGACATGCTGGAAGCCGCGGTGCTGCGCACCCTGGAGGACTCGGGGAAGATCGCCGCGGTCGGCCGCCAGGCCACCGGCCTGCGCTCGGACTTCCGCCTGGCCATGGACATCCGCCGGTTCGAAGCCGACTACGCCGGCGGCACGCTGCCGGCGGCGACCATCGAGGTCAACGCCAAGCTGCTGCGCAACGGCGAGCAGCGCGTGGCCGCCAGCCGCACCTTCCTGCGCGCCCAGCCGGCCACCGCCACCGACACGGCCAGCGTGGTGCGCGCCTTCGAGCAGGCGCTTGGCGCCATCACCGCCGACATCGCCGGCTGGACCCTGGCCGAAGGCCAGGCCGACATGCTGCGCCACCCACCGCAGTAACGCCCCGGCAGGTGCCGGGCAAGCGGCGACACGGGAGTGACCGGCCGCGGCGTGTGCTTCTGCGCCGGGGACACCGGACGGGCCACGCAATACAGGTGGCGGCTGCACACCGGCTCCGGATGCGCCGACCGGGTCGCCGCTGACGCGGCTCCTACAGAGGCTCCTGCGGGCACGACCGGCGCGGCGGCGCCCCCCCCGGTTCCTGGCGCGCCGGGCGCCGGAGGACGTGGCGGAAGGTCAGGTTGATGCGCTCGCCCACCGGCCGCGCGGTGCGTGGCAGGGCGTGGCGCCAGTGGCGCTGGGTCGGNCCTTCCATCAGCAGCAGGCTGCCCGGTTCCAGGTCCAGGGCCAGACGCAGCGCCGGATCCCGGCGGTGGCGCAGCAGGAAGCGGCGGGTGGCCCCCAGGCTCAGCGAGGCGATCACCGGCTCCGGACCCAGCTCCGGCTCGTCGTCGCTGTGCCAGCCCATGGCGTCGGCGCCACCGCGGTAGCGGTTGGCCAGCACGCTGTTGAATGGCCGGCCCAGTTCGGCCTGCAGGCGGTCGCGCAGGGCCGCCAGCTCCGGCAGCCAGGGGTGCGGCTCGAAGCGGCTGCCGGAATAGCGGTACACGGCCCCGGCGTCGCCGATCCAGCAGCTCAGGCGCGGCGAGGGCAGCTCGCGTCCGAACAGGCGGACCCGGTGCACTTCCCACGGGACCTCGCGCAGCAGGCGCGCGTGCAGGGCCCCGGCCTCCGCCGGCGCCAGCCAGCCACGGGCCAGGCGCACGCGTGCCTGGGGCAGGTCGAAATGCTCCCATTCCATGCCGCCAACCTAGCAGGCCGGCGCGGCGGCGGCGTGCATTTGCTCCGCCCGCGCCGAACCCCGAGAATGGGGTTTTTCCATCAGCAAGCCCGGAGCCCGCACGATGTCGGACACCCAAGCCAGCACGATTGCCCAGGCGGCCGAAGCCGTCGAACGTGACGTGATGGAATACGACGTCGTCACCGTGGGCGCCGGCCCGGCCGGCCTGGCCTTCGCCATCCGCCTCAAGCAGCTCAACCCGGACATCTCGGTCTGCGTGATCGAGAAGGCCAGCACGGTGGGCGCGCACATCCTCTCAGGCGCGGTGATCGAGCCCGGCCCGCTGGACGAGCTGCTGCCCGGCTGGCGCGACAACCCGCCGCCGATCTGCGTGCCGGCCACCGAGGACGAGTTCTGGTTCCTGACGAAGGACGGTGGCCGCAAGTTCCCGGTGGTGCCGCCGGGCATGCGCAACCACGGCAACTTCATCGTCTCCCTGGGCGCACTGTGCGCCTGGCTGGCGCCGCAGGCCGAGGCGCTGGGCGTGGAGATCTACCCGGGCTTCGCCGCCGCCGAAACCCTGCACGCCGCGGACGGCACGGTGCTGGGCGTGCGCATCGGCGACATGGGCGTGGCCCGCGACGGCTCGCACAAGCCCGGCTACACGCCCGGCATCGACATCCGCGCCAAGGTCACGGTGCTGGCCGAGGGCGCGCGTGGCCACCTGACCAAGCGCCTGGTCAAGCGCTTCGCCCTGGACCGCGACTGCGATCCGCAGGCCTACTCCATCGGCATCAAGGAGCTGTGGCAGGTGCCGGCCGGACGCGTGAGCCCCGGCAGGATCGTGCACACCCTGGGCTGGCCGGCCGACAGCCGCACCTACGGCGGCAGCTTCCTCTACCACCTGGACGGCGACCGCGTCGCCCTGGGCTACGTCAGCGGCCTGGACTACCGCGACCCGGAGTACAAGCCCTGGGAAGCCTTCCAGCAGTGGAAGAACCACCCGATGATCGCGCCGCTGCTGGAAGGCGGCAGCATCCTCTCGGCCGGCGCGCGCGCCATCGTCACCGGCGGCTGGCAGTCCCTGCCCAGGGTGGAGATGCCCGGCGCGCTGCTGATCGGCGACACCGCCGGCCTGCTCAACGTGCCCAAGATCAAGGGCACGCACCAGGCCATCCGCAGCGGCATGCTGGCCGCCGAGCACCTGGCCGGCAACGGCCTGGACCCGGCCGGCTTCGACGCCAGGCTGCGCGGCTCNGCGGTGGCCGCCGAGCTGAAGCAGGTGCGCAACATCAAGCCCGGCTTCAAGAAGGGTCTGTGGTTCGGCCTGGCCAACGCGGCCTGGGAGACCCTGGTGCGCGGCGCCTCGCCGTGGACGCTGAAGGTCACCCCGGACTGGTCCTCGCTGGACAGGATCGGCGAGCACGAGCAGCCCAGGCGCGACTACGTGGAGCGCAGGCTGCCGCCGCGCGACCGCCTGCAGGGCGTGTACTACGCCGCCACCGAGCACGACGAGGACCAGCCGGTGCACCTGAAGGTGCGCGACACCTCGATCTGCATCGAGCGCTGCACGGTCGAGTACGGCAACCCCTGCACCCGCTTCTGTCCGGCGGGGGTGTACGAGATCGTCGAGGACGCGGCCGGCCGCCGCCTGCAGATCAACGCCGCCAACTGCGTGCACTGCAAGACCTGCGACATCAAGGACCCGTACCAGATCATCGACTGGGTCACGCCCGAAGGCGGTTCAGGCCCGAACTACCAGAACCTGTGACCTTGACGCGGTAACGACCTCCGCCGTTTTTAGCATCGGCCCACCGCCCGCGANCGGGGAGGTGGGCCGTGGAGTTCAGGTTCCAGGACTGGAAAAGCCGGCAGGACCATCCCNGGCTGCGCGATGCCTGGCTGGCGACGCAGGAACTGGCCGCACNCAGGCTCGACGGGCGGGTGGCCGATTGCATCCTGTGCGGGCGCCCCACCGTGCTGCGCCTGGCCGGCGCCACCGATCCACCGGACCTGCGCGAGCAGCTGGTCTGCACCCGCTGCGGTCTCAACACCCGCCTGCGCGCGGCACTGCACCTGCTGCGCGGGCAGCTGCGCGGCCGGGTGCCCGCGCCACGCCCCCCGCCGTCGCTTCCGCGCCGGCTGCTGTCCCGCATCGGCCTGGGCCCGGATCCGCCCCGCCTGCGGGTCTACGTGACCGAGCAGGCCACGCCCGCCTTCGTGTGGATGCAGAAGCACCTCGGTGTGGACTTGGAGGGCGGCGAGTTCGAACCGGACCGTGCCCGCCGCTGGCAGCTCACCCTGCACCTGCACCGGCTGGGCGGCCGGGGCCGGGTGGCCTACCGCGACCTCACCGCGCTGGATTTCCCCGATGCCTCGCTGGACGCGGTGGCCAGCTTCGAGGTGCTCGAACACATCCCGGACTACCGCGCGGCGATCCGCCAACTGGCCCGGGTGCTGAAACCGGNCGGAGCCTGCGTGGCCACCTTCCCCTTCAACGACCGGCCGGACACGCTGGTGCGTGCCCGGCTCAGTCCCGACGGCACGGTCGAACACCTCGAGCCGCCCGAGTACCACGGCGACCCGCTGGGCGGCGGCATCCTCTGCTACCACCACTTCGGCTGGGACGTGCTGGACCGCTTCCGCGAAGCCGGCTTCGCCCATGCGGCCATGGTCATGCCCTGGTCGCTGGAGCGCGCACTGCCCTACGGGATGTGGACGCTGCTGGCGCTCCGCTGAGCGCCGGCCGCCTCAGTGGGCGAAAGGCACGCCGGTCTTGGCCTTGAGCTCGTCGAGGTCCACGCCCGGCGCGGTCTCCACCAGCTTCAGGCCTTCGGGCGTGACGTCGAACACCGCCAGGTCGGTGATGATGCGGTTGACCACGCCCACGCCGGTCAGCGGCAGGGNGCACTGCGGCACGATCTTGTGCTCGCCGTTCTTGGCCACGTGCTCCATCAGCACGACCACGCGCTTGACGCCGGCCACCAGGTCCATGGCCCCGCCCATGCCCTTGACCATCTTGCCCGGCACCATCCAGTTGGCCAGGTCGCCCTTGTCGGTGACCTGCATGGCGCCGAGGATGGCCAGGTCGATGTGGCCGCCGCGGATCATGGCGAAGGAATCGTGGCTGCCGAAGTAGCTGGCGCCCGGGCGGGCGGTGACGGTCTGCTTGCCGGCGTTGATCAGGTCCGGGTCCACCTCGTCCTCGGTCGGGAACGGGCCGATGCCCAGCAGGCCGTTCTCCGACTGCAGCCACACGTCCACACCCTCGGGGATGTAGTTGGCCACCAGGGTCGGCAGGCCGATGCCCAGGTTGACGTAGGCCCCGTCCGTGAGCTCCTGCGCGGCGCGCTGCGCCATCTGGTCGCGGGTCCAGGCCATTACTTCGCTCCTCGCACGGTGCGCTGCTCGATGCGCTTCTCGGGGTTGGGGTTGACCACGATGCGGTCCACGTAGATGCCGGGCAGGTGGACGTGGTCCGGGTCGATCTCGCCGATCTCCACCAGCTGTTCCACCTCGGCCACGCAGACCTTGCCGGCCATGGCGCAGGCCGGGTTGAAGTTGCGCGCGGTCTTGCGGAACACCAGATTGCCGGCCTTGTCGGCCTTCCACGCCTTGACCAGGGAGACGTCGGCCTTGAGCGCGGTCTCCAGCACGTACCAGTGGCCGTCGTCGAACTGCCGGGTCTCCTTGCCCTCGGCCACCACCGTGCCGTAGCCGGTGCGGGTGTAGAAGGCCGGGATGCCGGCGCCGCCGGCACGCAGGCGCTCGGCCAGGGTGCCCTGCGGGTTGAACTCCAGCTCCAGCTCGCCGGAGAGGAACTGGCGCTCGAATTCCTTGTTCTCGCCCACGTAGGACGAAATCATCTTGCGGATCTGCCGCGTCTCCAGCAGCAGGCCGAGGCCGAAGCCGTCCACGCCGGCGTTGTTGGAGATCACGGTCAGCCCCTTGACCCCCGAATCGCGCAGCGCGGCGATCAGGGCCTCGGGGATGCCGCACAGACCGAACCCGCCCACCGCCAGGGTCTGCCCGTCGGCGACCANGTCGGCCAGCGCGGTTCTGGCGTCCGGATAGAGTTTGGAAACGGCCATGGTGCCCTCGCTGGAAAACCTCCCGCGATTCTAGCCACAGCCCCGGACCTGGCCACATGTACCTTCGGGCAGGTGCACGCGCGCGCCGGCGCGGGCAGGGCGCCGGTCAGCGGCGGCAGGGCTCGCTGGCCAGGGTGCGCCGCGCCAGCACCCGGCCGTCCAGGGCCTTGAGGGTCACGGTGTACCCGTCGTGGGCCCATTTTCCCGCCTCGGCGCTGCCGCGCTTGCCGCCCTGCACCCACAACTTGGGGGGGCGGCCCAGGTTGTTCACCTCCAGTCTCACGCCACCCTCGCCGCGCAGCGCCGTGGCGTCCCACCGCACCCGGGTCACGGNCGGCGTCTCGCAGGCCCGGACCNGTTCCGGCTCCAGCTCCAGCCGCACCGGTGCCGGATCCATCTGCAGGCGGGCGGCCACGCCCGCCGCCACCACCAGGGCCACCACCCCCACTCCCGCACGCCAGGCCACTTTCATCGCAGGAACTCCTCGAAGCGCCCCTGGAACCGGGCCACCGCCGCCGCCTCCACGCCGCGCCGCAGCAGGCGGGCCTCCTCCGAGCCCGGCGGCAGCGCCGCCAGGCGGCGGCCGGCCACGCGGACCAGGTCGTAGTAGGGATCACCGCCGATGCCGGCCACCTCGAGGGCTTCCGCCGCCAGCTCCCAGGCGTGCAGCCTGCGCCCGGCGGCCCGCCGCCCCGCGTCCCCGACGATCAGCCAGGGGACGGTCTGCTCCTGCGCCCTGCGGCCGTCGACGAAGGACAGCGCCTCGTAGGCCTCGGGCAGGGCCGGCAGGTGGTCGCCGAAGAACACCACCACGAACGGCCTGCCGCGGGCCCGCAGGCCGTCGAGCAGGCGCACCAGCTCCCGGTCGGCATTGGCGAGGTGGTAGAGATAGTTGCGCAGGCCGGTCGCGGCGCCGTCCGGCAACCCCTCGGGCAGGCGGATCGCCGCGCGGGCGGCCTCGTCCAGCACCGGTGCGCGGCTGTCGTACGGGCCGTGGTTCTCCATGCTCACCGCCACCACCAGCAGCGGACGGTCGGCGCGCTCCAGCTCGCGCAGGACCAGGTCGGTCATGGAGGCGTCCGAGTACCAGCCGCCGTCCTTCTTCCCGCCTTCACGGAACGCGCGTTCGGTGAGGAAGCGGTCGATGCCCATGGACTTGTAGGTGTCGGTGCGGTTCCAGAACGCGCCCGAATTGGCGTGGATGGCCACCGTGGCGTAGCCGCGCCCGCGCAGCAGCAGCGGCAGGCCGGGCATCCGTCGTGCCGACATGTCCGCGTAGGGATAGATCACCGAGGGGAACGCGCTGACCGGCATCCCGGTCAGCACCTCGAACTCGGTCCGCACGGTGCCGCCGCCGTAGGTGGGCACCACCATTTCGCCTCCGGCGCCCTGCCGGATCAGCGCGCGTGCGCCGGGGATCACGTCGCCCAGCGCCTCCATGCCGGACAGGATGTGCGGGTCCATGAACGACTCGCTCAGGACCACGACGATGTCCGGCAGCTCCCCGCTGGCGGGCGCCGCCGCGCCGCCGGCGCGTTCGGCGGCGGTGGCGGCCAGCACCGCCCGCAGCGCCTCCTCGTCCAGCTTGTACACGGTGTTGGCGACTTCCAGGTGCTTGTACACCAGGCTGCTCATGAGCCCGGCGCGCAGCACCGCGGGTTCCGGGCCGAGGGCCGACGGGCGCACGTGCTCGCGCGTGTACACCGCGGTCCACGGCCACGTGGCCAGGGACTGGGACAGGGCCAGCGCGAGCCCGGCGGCCAGCACCGTGACGCTGGCCGCCCCGGCCCTGCGCGGGACCGGGGACTCGATCCGGAACGCGGCCACCACCGCAACCAGGCCGGCGACGCAGGCCAGCGCGAACGCCCGCGCATCCTCAAGGTAGGAGCCCAGGACCTCCAGGCTGGCGCGGTTGAAGCTGGTGAGGAAGTAGAAGTCCTGCAGGATCAGCGGCGTGCCCAGCACCTGCTGCTTGACCATGCTGGCCTGGCAGGCCGCCGCCTGCAGCAGCAGGACCAGCAGCAGCGAGGAGAACAGCCGCCGGGTCAGGCCCCACAGCAGCAGCNCCCAGGGCAGTGCCACGGCGGCATTGAGGCCGACGTTGGCCAGGGTGCGGTAGGCACCGGGGGCCACGCCCAGGGCCCGCCGGTCCAGGCCCCAGAGCAGCAGCGCGTACAGCACCACGCACAGCAGTGCGCCTGCGGCCCAGGCCAGGCGCGGCCACCACGCGCGCCTGCCGGCACCCGGCTGCGGGACGGACACCGCGGACGGAGTTGCTGCGTTCATGCGATCCGAACCTCCCTGTCGATCCCGGGGCACGTCCGTCCCCGTGTGGGCACGGCGCCGGGACGCGCCTGGCGTGCACCGCGCTCCCGCAGGATCGCGCCGCCGGCGCGCAGCCCGACATGCGACAGGCGGACGAAACGTACGGAGTGGGCAGGCCTGCGCCGCCCGCGGCAGGCCGTGGCGGCGGCCGGGTCGCGCCTGCCCCCGGCGGGCCGGTAGAATCGCGGTCCGGCAGCGGCCGCCGTCGCGGACGCGCCGCCCGAACATCCCCGAGGAATCCCCGCACGATGAAGATCCTGGTCGCCTACAAGCGGGTGGTGGACTACAACGTCCGCATCCAGGTCAAGCCGGATGGCTCCGGCGTGGTCACCGAGGGCGTGAAGCTCTCGCCCANCCCGTTCGACGAGATCGCCCTGGAGGAGGCCCTGCGCCTGCGCGACAAGGGCATCGCCACCGAGGTCGTGGTGGCCACCATCGCGCCGGCGGATGCCCAGGCGCACCTGCGCAACGGCCTGGCGATGGGCGCCAACCGCGCCATCCACGTGGTGACCGACCAGCCGGTGCAGCCGCTGGCCGCGGCGCGCACCCTGCTGAAGCTGGTGGAGAAGGAGCAGCCGGACCTGGTGATCCTGGGCAAGCAGGCGATCGACGACGACGCCAACCAGACCGGCCAGATGCTGGCCACGCTGTGGGGCCGGCCGCAGGCCACCTTCGCCAGCAAGCTGGAGGTCGCCGACGGCAAGGCCACCGTCACCCGCGAGGTGGACGCCGGCCTGGAGACCCTGGAGGTCGAATTGCCGGCGGTGGTCACCACCGACCTGCGCCTGAACGAGCCGCGCTTCATCAAGCTGCCGGACATCATGAAGGCCAAGAGCAAGCCGCTGGAGACCATCGCCCTGGCCGACCTGGGCGTGGACGCCGGCCCCGAGCTCAAGACCCTGGCCTACGCGCCGCCGCCCAAGCGCAGCAAGGGCATCATGGTCAAGGACGCGGCCGAACTGGTCGCCACGCTCCGGCAGCGGGGCCTGCTGTGAGCGGGCCGGTGCCCGCTTCCGCCCTGCCCACGCATTCCTGACGGCGGGCCCAGGCCCGCCCCACGAGAGGTTCCCATGTCCAAAGTCCTCGTCGTCGCCGAACACCTGGACGGCAAGCTCAACCCCTCCACCGCGCGCACCGTCAGCGCGGCCCAGGCCCTGAATCCGGAGGCCATCGACGTGGTCGTGCTGGCCGCCGATCCGGCCGCGGTGGCCGCCGAGGCCGCGCAGATCGCCGGCGTGGCGCGCGTGCTGGCCGTGGCCAACCCGGCCAATGCNCACGCCGTGGCCCAGGTGCTGGGCCCGCAGATCGCCCGGCTGGCCGCCGGCTACACCCACGTGTTCGGCCCGTCCACCACCTACGGCAAGGACCTGATGCCGGTGGTGGCCGCGCTGCTGGGCGTCAACCAGGTCTCCGACCTGATGGCCGTGGAAGGCGAATACACCTTCAAGCGCCCGATCTACGCCGGCAACGCCATCATCACCGTCGAGGCGCCGGCCGGACAGAAGGTGGTGGCCACCGTGCGCACNGCGTCCTGGCCCGAGGCCGCGCGCGGCGGCAATGCCGCCATCGAGGCCGTGGAGGTGCAGGCCACGCTGCCGGCCCACACCCGCTTCATCGGCCTGGCCGCCGGCGCCTCCGACCGCCCGGACCTGCAGAGTGCGCGCCGCGTNGTCTCCGGCGGCCGCGGCGTCGGCTCGGAGGAGAACTTCCGCCTGATCTACAGCCTGGCCGACAAGATCGGCGCGGCGGTGGGCGCTTCCCGCGCCGCGGTGGACGCCGGCTACTGCCCCAACGAGATGCAGGTGGGCCAGACCGGCAAGATCATCGCCCCGGAGCTGTACATCGCCGTGGGCATCTCCGGCGCGATCCAGCACCTGACCGGCATCAAGGACGCCGGCACCATCGTGGCGATCAACAAGGATCCGGAGGCGCCGATCTTCGAGGTCGCCGACATCGGCCTGGTGGGCGACCTGTTCACCATCCTGCCGGAGCTGGAGGCGGCCCTCTAGGCCGCCGGCCGCGTCCGGTCCCGGGAACGCCGGCCACCGTGCCGGCGTTTTCCATTTCATGTCCCTGCCGCTTGCTCGGCCATGCAAGCGGCCGAGTTGACGGTGAATTCAGCCCAGCCACCACCATCGACCTCGGCACGGATCTGCAGACGGTCATGGGCCCAGTCGCCGGTGCGCGCCGTCCCGGAGCCGCCGCCCCGGNCCCAGAGCTTGTACTGGTCGGCATCGCTGCTCCGGACGAAGAAACTNACCTGCCTCGAGCCGGGCACCGACCACTCCNGCACCAGCGGACCGCGCCAGCCGGAAGTGGCGCACAGCTCCCCGGCCGTCCGCGCCACCAGAGTCCCCTCCGGGAAGTCCTGCGCCGAACGGCGCACCAGATCCAGCGTCTGCCCAAGCTCCGCGTCGCTCCACTCCTTGCCGGCAGCGGCCCGCGCGGCCGGAGGCGTGGAAGGCCCGCGCACGAACACGGTGCCGATGGGCCTGTCCTCCTGGCCGTCGCAGACCACGTACACCACGTGTTCGCCCGGCTCGTGCACGAACGCGGGCGAACGCCAGCCCGCCGCGCCGAACAGCCCATGCATGTCCAGCGGNGCCTCGTCCGTTCCCACGCGGATCCGCGGCGCACCCACGCGGCGCTTGAGGTGGAACCAGAACGCGCTGTTGCCGCTCTTCTTCTGGACGTTGAAGCCCTCGCCCAGGACCAGGTCGCGCGGGCCGAACTTTTCCACCTCCAGAGCGCAACCGGCCCGGCCCAGCTCCATGGGCGCATGGGCCAGCAGCGGTGCAGGCAGGCGGGCCAGGCGGTTGAAGTGCGCATCACCCTCGGTCAGGTCCTGGCGCAGGGTCTNGCTGGCCCACTGCATGCGCGCGGCACGCTGGCACACGGGCTCGGCCGCCCTGTCGCCGTCGCAACTGCGCCAGCCGCTGCCGTCATCGGCCAGCAGCCGCCCCAGGTAGCGCCGCACCCGCAGTTCCGCGCCGGCCACCGTCTGCAGCGCGCGGGTCTGCGGCAGCGCCACCTGGCCCCCGAAGGCCATGCGCAGCACCAGGTCCGGCAACGCCGTCACCGGCACCACGCCCACCGGCACCACGCCGCGCCGGCCGTCGATCACCAGCAGCGGCGTTCCCGCCAGCTCCAGCAGCTGCTGGTCGGTCAGCCGCGCCGGCTGCGAGACCGGGTACCCCGATTTCCGGAACGGGACCTGCCCCGGGGGAAGGGACGGCGAGTGATCACCGTAAGCCACGATCAGCGCCTCCGGATCCCGCCGCAGCACCTCGTCGGCCCAGGCCACGAAGGCGGCGCTGGAGTAGCGCAGCCCGTTGACGTACGCGCGCAGCAGCTCATCGTCCGGCGACAACGAGACCACGTCCGGGCGCCGTTCCGTGTTGCGCCGATAGGGCCAGTGCGAACTGATGCTCACCACGTAGTTGAACACCGGCCGGCCGTCGCCTTCCTCCTCCAGCATCGCCAGGTTCTGCCGGTAGAGGGAGGCATCGTTGAGGAACAGCGCGTCGGTATCGTCGATCTCGAACGCCTGCGAACTGTTGAACCGCTCGAAGCCGACCAGCCCGTAGGCCTTGTCGCGTCCCCACGACGTCACGTTGTTGGGATGGCTGGCGATGGTCCGGTAGCCGAGCAGCTGCAACACGCGCGGCAGGCACGGCACCGCATGGCGGGACATGGTGGCGACGAAGTCGGCCTTGTCCTCGGACGCCTGCAGGCCGCAGAGCGACTCGAACTCGGCATTGGCGGTAAGGTGACCGAAGTGCGGGGTCAGCGCCATCGAGCCCTGCGACTGTTCGACCATCTCCCGGAACCGCGGATCGAACGGATCCTCGCTGAACTGGTAGGCCTTCAGCCGCAGCGGATCCCAGAAGGTCTCCAGCAGCACGAAGTGGATGTTGCGGCGCGGCCCCCCGTAACCGGCGCTCCAGGCGGTGTCGCCGACGATGGACGCCACCGTCTCGATGTCCACGACCTGGCGCCCGGCATTGGCCGCCAGCAGCGACGCCACGCCTCCGGCCCGGGCCACGTGGGTCGCCGGGTCGGCGGACTCGGCCGGCAGCACGCGCAACGCCAGGCGCTGCCCCCAACCGCCCGGCACGAAGGCGGTGCCCAACAGCAGCAGGCCCGCCAGCAGCACCGGCACACGCCGCCACCGGGCCCGCAACAGCCAGGCCAGCAGCAGCACCGCCACCGCGATGCCGACACCGGTGTAGACCTTCTGCGCGCGGTCCATGACCGACAGCAGCGTCGGCACGGCCAGCAGGTCGGTCAGCCGCAGCGGCGCGCCCAGCGCCGCCAGGCTGATCGCCTGGCCTCCGACCAGCAGCCCGGCCACCAGCAGCAGCACGCCCTGCGTGCGTGGATACGAGCCGGTGGCCCACAGCACCAGCAGGGCCGGCGGCCACAGCAGCAGCGCATCCATCAGCATGCCCCGCGGGGCATAGGCCAGACCGAATGCCAAAGCCAGCGCGGCGCCGGCCAGCACGGCCACGGAAGACGCCACCATGGACAGGACGACGGCCCGCACCCACTCCGGCCTCGCGGACTGCGGCGCCATTCCACCCGGCCGCCCAGACGTGCCTTGAATCATTACTACTCCTCGACAGCGGATCGGCGTCGCGCCCGAGGCTCCCCAACCGCAGTGCTCCCCAAAGGCGGTCCTGTGGGGCTATGCCCGCAAAGCAGGACGCGACCCGGTACGCATGTAGCAGGAAAGATGTAACGAAAGAGTCAAACTGAACGTTTTCTTGAAAGAAAACCGCAAGGAGCCGGCGGCATCGTGGGGTCGGACCCAGCCGCCCCTTGGCCGGTGGTTGGCCGCCCCCGCCGGCGGCTCCTTGTGTGGGCACCTATTCAGCTATGTCAGCTATGATGGCGGCGCTTGTCCTGGCTCCGGGTCCAGGGGATGGCCCACCGCCCCGATGTTCAATGCCGCCGCGTTCCTGTCTCCGGCTGGGACCGTATTTCTGCGCGACCGGGACGGGTGACGCGGACCAGCCAGTTACGATGATTCACACACATTGACCATGCAGCCACCTGACCCCGCTCCAAATCGTGCACTATGCATCGACCTGGATGGCACGCTGCTGCGCACGGACCTGCTGTACGAGGCGCTGCTGGCCCTGCTGTCACGCAACCTGCTGTACCTGTTCGCGTTGCCGTTCTGGCTGCTGAAGGGCAAGGCCGGCTTCAAGCGCGAGATCGCCGCNCGCGTGCAGCTGGTGCCGGAAACGCTGCCCTACGACGAACGGGTGCTGGAGCTGCTGCGCACCACCACGCAGCGTCCGCGGGTACTGTGCACCGCCTCGGACATCCTGCTGGCTGAACCGGTGGCCCGGCATCTGGGCCTGTTCGAGGAGGTGCTGGCCAGCGACGGCCACACCAACCTCGGCGGCAGCGCCAAGGCCGCCGAACTGGCTGGCCGCTTCGGCGAACGCGGCTTCGACTACGCCGGCAANACGCTGGTNGACCTGAAAGTGTGGGCGCGCGCGGCCAGCGCGATCGTGGTCAACGCGCCCGCGCGCCTGGCGCGGGCCGCGGCACGCGTCACCGAGGTAGGCGNGCACCTGCCCNACACCCCGGCCGGGCCGAAGCTGTGGGCCAAGGCGCTGCGCATGCACCAGTGGCTCAAGAACCTGCTGGTGTTCGTGCCGCTGCTGACCGCGCACCGCTTCCTCGAGCCGGCCGCGCTCCTGCAGTCGGCCGGCGCCTTCGTCGCGTTCGGCCTGTGCGCCTCCGGCACCTACCTGCTCAACGACCTGCTCGACCTCACCCCGGACCGGCTGCACCCGCGCAAGCGGCGCCGGCCCTTCGCCTCCGGCGCGATCCCGATCCGGCACGGCCTGGTGGCGATACCGGTGCTGATGCTGGCCAGCCTGGCCACGGCCCTGGCCATCGGCCCCGGGTTCCTGCTGGCGTTGCTGGCCTATTGCGCCATGACCCTGGGCTACTCGTTCAAGCTCAAGCGCATCGTGATGGTGGACGTGGTCATGCTGGCGGCGCTCTACACGGTGCGCATCGTCGCTGGCGCGCTGGCCATCGACCAGGTGCTGTCGTTCTGGCTGCTGGCCTTCTCGATGTTCATCTTCNTCAGTCTGGCCCTGCTCAAGCGCTACACCGAACTCGAGGGCCTGCGCACCAGCGGCAAGGAGAAGGCCGTCGGCCGCGGCTACGGCACCGCCGACCTGCCGCTGCTGCAGTCGCTGGGTGCGGCCGCAGGCTACATCTCGGTGCTGGTGCTGGCCCTGTACATCAACAGCCCGGACAGCATGGCGCTGTACTCCCGTCCGCAAGCGCTGTGGCTGCTGTGCCCGCTGCTGCTGTACTGGATCAGCCGCGCCTGGGTCATCGCCCACCGCAACCAGATGCACGACGATCCGGTGGTGTTCGCGGCGACCGACCGCGGCAGCCAGCTCATAGGCCTGCTGTTCCTGATCGTCACCCTGGCAGCCCTATGAGCACCGACGCCCGATCCTGGGGCCGCTATCCGGACCCGGGCAGCCAGCGGCACTGCTGGATCCACGACCGCAACGCCCCGTTGGCGCTTCCCGCCGACGGCAGTGTGCTGCCGCGGGGCAACGGCCGCAGCTACGGAGACAGCTGCCTCAATCCCGGCGGGACGCTGCTGCATGCACGCTGGCTGGACCGGTTCATCGCCTTCGATCCTGCCACCGGAGTACTGCGCTGCGAAGCGGGCGTGACCCTCGCCCAGATCATCGAGCTGACCCTGCCGCAGGGCTGGTTCCTGCCGGTGACCCCGGGCACGCGCTTCGTCACCGTGGGCGGTGCCATCGCCAACGACGTGCACGGCAAGAACCACCACCGCATGGGCAGCTTCGGCCACCATGTGCGGCGCCTGGAGCTGGTCCGCAGCGACGGCTCACGGCGCGAGCTGGTCGCCGGCCTGGGCGACGCCCTGCTGGCGGCCACGATCGGCGGGCTGGGCCTCACCGGCTGCATCACCTGGGCCGAGCTGCAGCTGCGGCGCGTCCCCGGCCCGTGGCTGGAGAGCGAATCCATCCGCTTCGACCACCTCGACGACTTCTTCGCCCTCTCGGCGGAGTCGGCCGCCACCCACGAGTACACGGTGGCCTGGATCGACTGCCTGGCCCGGGGACGGCGGCTCGGCCGCGGGCATTTCCTGCGCAGCGACCATGCCGCGGCCGCGCCCGACGAGCACCCCCGGGTACGCATCTCGCGCAGGGCGATGCCGGTCACGCCNCCCTTCTCGCTGGTCAACCGGCTCAGCCTGCGCGCCTTCAACACGCTCTACTACTGGCGGCAGCCCGTCCGGCGGAAGCGCTCGGTGACCCACTACCAGCCGTACTTCTATCCGCTGGACGGGATCGAGCACTGGAACCGGATGTACGGCCCGCGCGGCTTTCTGCAGCACCAGTGCGTGCTGCCGCCGGAAACCGCGCGCGACGGCGTGGCGGCCCTGCTGGCGGAGATCGCGCGCAGCGGCCAGGGCTCGTTCCTGGCCGTGCTCAAGGAGTTCGGCACCGTGCCACCGCCGGGCATGCTGTCCTTCCCCAGGCCGGGCACCACCCTGGCCCTGGACTTCCCCAACTCCGGGCCTGGGGTCTTCCGGCTGCTGGAACGCCTGGACGCCATCGTCGCCGAGGCGGGGGGGGCCATCTACCCGGCCAAGGACGCACGCATGTCCCCGGCGGTCTTCCGCCGCGGCTATCCGCGCCTGGCGGAGTTCTCCCGCCACATCGACCCGGCTTTCTCTTCCGGCCTATGGCGCCGGCTCATGGAGTGAAGATGCAGCGCATCCTGATCATCGGTGCCACCTCCGCCATTGCGGAACACGTGGCACGCCGTTATGCCCGGCGCGCCGCCCGCCTGATGCTGGTCGGCCGCAACCCGGACCGCCTGCAGGCCATCGCCGACGACCTGCGCGTGCGCGGCGCCGAAGGCGTCCATGTCCACGCCATGGACGTCAACGACCTCACGGCCCACGAACGGATGGTGGAAGCGGCCCAGCAGACGCTGGGCGGCATCGACGTGGTCCTGATCGCCCACGGCACCCTGCCCGACCAGGCCGCGTGCAACGCGTCGGTGGGGCTGTCGCTGCGCGAGTTCGCCACCAACGGCACTTCGACCATCGCCCTGTGCGCCCTGCTGGCGCAGAAGCTGCAGCGCGGCGCCACCCTGGCCGTGATCTCCTCGGTCGCCGGCGACCGTGGCCGCGCCAGCAACTTCCTCTACGGCAGCGCCAAGGCCGCGGTGACCGCCTACCTGAGCGGCCTTGGCCAGCACCTGCACGGCAGCGGCATCAACGTGCTGACGATCAAGCCCGGCTTCGTCGACACCCCGATGACCGCGGCCTTCCGCAAGGGCCTGCTGTGGNCCCGGCCGGACGCCGTCGCCCGCGGCATCGTGCGCGCCATCGANCGGCGCAAGGCCGTGGCGTACGTGCCGGGCTTCTGGTGGGCGATCATGCAGGTCATCCGCCACATCCCCGAGCCGGTGTTCCGGAGGATCCGGCTGTGACCCGCCTCCGGCTGGCCGCGCTGTACGTGTTCTTCGCGGCGCTCTCCACCCTGGCCAACATCGCCTCGCAGTGGGCCGCCGCCTCCCTCGCGGCCGGCCTGCGCCACGAGATCTACCTCTCCATGGCCGTGGGCACCGTGGTCGGCCTGGTGGTCAAGTACGTGCTCGACAAGCGNTGGATCTTCCGCTACGCCACCCGGGACGGCCTGCACGACGCCAGGACGTTCGCCCTCTACACGGCCATGGGTGGCCTCACCACNCTCATCTTCTGGGGGACCGAGCTGGCGTTCG
>Ga0065720_1019435_pt1 | contig 26095 bp, 18 predicted proteins | sample Thericmetagenome_FD_59107 | JGI IMG/M metagenome (GOLD analysis project Ga0065720, IMG submission 59107) | Thermophilic microbial communities from the Joint Bioenergy Institute, California, USA of rice/straw/compost enrichment - eDNA_2 v2... | ecosystem: Engineered > Solid waste > Grass >... | reverse complement strand
AGAAATATCTCTTCAACGAGAGCACTAGAAGTACTCAACCAATATCTCTTATCTCACCCTTTAGTGATGCCCACTCAAAACTTCCAACAAGGTTTTATTCCTCAAAGCATTTTACTTCCATATTTGAAAACATCTGTTCCCTTAAGGTTCAATACTCCCTTCCAATTCGATCCTAATTATCAATTTCCCATTCCTCAATTCCCAGTTCCCAACGGAGGAATTAATGACGAGGAGTATCCTACTCACATGTATTCCTTAGATTCAACTGATATTCGAACCTCTGAGGCCCCAGAAGCCCAATCCGAATCGATTGAGGAAGATAGTTGCTGCTGCAAGCCCAAAAAGGAAAACGTTGAGCCTCCATTCCCACCCGAGTGTCCTAGAATCAAACACAAGAATCATACTGACTATTTGTCTGAGGGAAGACTTTATCATGTTTCAGACGATGGTACAATTGAATATTATTTGACTTAGATTGTAGGACTCATTGAGGAACATATGTTAGAGGAATCTGAGACCAATCCAACAAAATGCAGACCTCTAAAAGAAATAGCACATTATTCCAACTACAAAATTCTTGCTGCTAAAATTCAGAGCTTAGCTCCAACCTTAACGAACCTCACAAAATCTGAAATAGAAAAACTTCTATCACTTGAAGGCTGCAATGCAATTATCTGTGCAGGTTCACAAGAAAAAGAAAAGGAAAAAGAAGTCCTCGAAAAAACCGTCAATGAAGCCGATTGCGAATGTGATGGTAAGACAGGATGTAATTGCAGTGGAAAAGGAGGTTGCTGCGGTTGCCCAACTCACGTTGATCCCAAAGAGACTAATTATTTGCCTAAGGCAACAGGTTACAGTGAATTTGATTTCCCTATAATGGGAGGGTCTATGTCTGGAATGATGCGTAATAATTATCACAAGCATGCTTTGTTTGGAACTGAGGATGGCTTTATGATGCCTCCCCCTAAAAGGGAGAATATTATAAATTTCCATAGGGACAGTTTTGAGAATAGATTCCATAAGGATGACAAATTAAGTCACACAAAGGATTCTCCTAATAAGAAGGACTCCTGCTGTGGATCTAAAAAGAAAGAGGAATCATGCTGCTCTAAAAAAGGCAATTCCGTGAATAATAAAGGCTGCTGCTCAAGGGGACAGAGCCTTGCAGCTCCACAGATTTCCAAGGACAAATCTGCTGGGTGCTGCGGATCGGAAGGTCTCAAAAAGGGAGGACGTTGTGAAGAAAAAATAGATTTATTACTTGATTTTATTGAAGAGGATGAAGACGAGTGTTGTGGAAAAGGGTCAGACGGAAAATCTTCTTGTGGATGTTCAAGTGCAAATGGCGGTTCATGCTTCTGCAGAGAGACTAAGAAACTCAAGCATGTTCATGGCCCCGATTGTGGTCATATTGCTGTATATCATGATGGGCATTTAGATTATATAGTGGATGGCATCTTGCATCATCCACATGGTGGTCATTGTGATGACCATGGCCCTGTTGAAGTGATTGGGGCTGAAATGGATAGCCATAATGATAATTTACTATTAGAAAATTTGCTTAACTAAAATGAGCTATGATGCTTGAGCTATTTTTCTGAAACTTCAATCCTCTCTTTTGTGAGCTTTTCCTTTAAATGTATGTTTATGTTCTATTTTATACAAATCCTTTCATATTGTAGACATATAGCCTTCAACTAACTCTAGTATTATTATGAGAAATATTGAAGTACTAAATTTTTTTTTTAATTTTTTTGGAAAATTGGAATTTTCATGCTTTTAGCGTACCAGTGTTCCAGCATTTCCACTAACAAAAGAAAGTAAAAAGAGTCTAAAACGTTGTCATTAATAAAAAACAATTTTCTGAGATTCCCTTTAATTTTTAGATCAGAATAATGATTCAGTCGAGATAAAATCTTTAGGCATACATAATAATCATCATTTTAGGAAGTATGGAAAGATGACAGCAGGTGTTGAGCAATCTTACCTACAATTATTGTCTTTTTATCTCATTACTAGATTTTTAGATCTTAAATAATCATTCAATGTTTCTCCTAAACAGGAAGAGAGAATGCCTTATTTCTAAAGCCTTCAAAAACTAAGTTATCTACTTTAGAAGATTAGAGAAAATACATAGACTCGAATATCCTTTCTGAGAGGAAATTTCAAATCTTAATATTTCTTTTGTGAGAATCTAATATGAACCAGACGCTCACTTTAGAAAAATATGCAGCAAATAATAGTTATTCAAACATATCTTTCATTTAGCCTTCTTAGAAAAAATTCCTTAACGATCTGCGATTTTTGCTCTTAAATCATATATTCATAAAGGTTTCTTTTTTATTTTCTCAAATTTACACAAGGGATAAATTTCAAAAGATGTCTCGTTTGACAAAGGGATCAATTTGTTCTTCATTAGGCAATATTGCCTGCAAGGCTTTCATTAGACTAAGAAACATAATTTAAATATTCTTTAAGCATTATCGAGAACATCAATTCAGCTTCAAAGAATATAGTCAAGAAAGTTATTCTAGAGTCAGGATCAGTTAACGAAATTAAATTTCGGATCAGAATAAGAATTACTTCAGTAGGTGAGTTTCGTCATCCAGATTCTAGGATGCATGATGAATATATTTTCTTCTGATCCTAAGAAATAGTATAATGGTTCATACTAAGAGTCACTATCAGAATTTCATATTTCTCTTTCCTAGAAGTGCAGAAAAGCGATTTTACTTTCTTCAATTATATGACCTCTACCCTCAGAATAGGACAAGAAACCTTGGTGGGAAACATTATGGATTTTCTTAATAGTTTTCTAAGTGGTTTGTTCTGTGATTTGGCACTTTGGTTTTCACAAAAATGACTAACTTTCAAGTCTTAAGAATTCATTTTATAAAAATTTTGTATTAAAAAAAGGGTTCTAAATAAACACAAGGCAAAATTTAGAACCAAATTAACTTGCTAGAACTAAATTTAAAGAAGCAGAACTCGCAAACTTCGACCACAGGCAACTTCTTTATTGTACAGACTGCGCTTTATGCTCTGAATAGGGCTGGTTGGAATCTCAGCAATTCCAGAATATGAGGTTAAGAGGGTGCCTTTTTGAAGTAAACCCAAGGTCCCTAAGTGGTTCCTAAGTTTCGTCTATTTTACTTAGATTAAATATAAACTGTGATAGTTTGATTGGTCCTCGTGAGATTTTATGAAATAAGAGTGAATAAATCTTGAACATATTTATGGTGATCTTCCTAGGAAAGAACACTCGTAGATAACAGAGCCTCTAGACAATTGAAAGTTAATGTTGCTTCGAGAACTCTTTTGTCGTTGTTTAGTTTTTACAGTGAGTAATTCTGTGAATAGATGGGTTTAAATATGAGGTTCATTAAATCGGGATGCTGGAGAAGCCTGATAGATACGAGATAGGAAATGAAAAAAGAGGAAAGAAGGTTCGTTATGCCTAGTTTGGTGTTTATGAAACGCATGCTGAAAATAATTTATGAATAGTGATTAGGATCCATAGATCCGAAATTAATTCGCTGTATTTAAAGGTCAATTTGGTACATTTGTAATAAACTAATTTTTTCTTATTCAAAAAGCTTTTTTCACCGGCCCTTTCCATTTTTAACTTAATGAATCCCGATTCTCATTTCACGCATCCATCCCTGTTTCTAGCCTACCAGAGCAGTCTTAAAAATCCTTTAAACCTCACTTTTAATACAAATATGGAGGCTCATCCAAATTCTATCCCGGAACACCAAACCTATCCTCAGATGAGTCACCCTCAGCTAAATATGACAAGACTGCCTCTGAATGAGCTGGATGTCCCTCTAACTGCAACCTTCCCTCAGTTCCAACCTCAACAGCTCACAACTGGCTACAGACCCTTGGATGCAACAGACTTTTATCTTTTTTCTCAGGATTTAGAAAAGAATGCTTTTAATTCCTTAAATCGTTTTTCTGGAGGCTTGGTGGGCAAGCCTCGAGCAGAATTTATGCAACCAAACCCACAAATACATCATGATGAAACAGCTCTTCATTTCTCTTTTGAACCGGCTTTACATGATGAGCAAACTCATATTTCTTCTGCTCAGGAAGGGCCTGCTGATTTCCAATCAGCATTTCTTCAATCTAGAGCTGGATATCCCAATAATTTCTTTAATCCTTTCTTGCAATACCCTGGACCTATACAATTACCTGTGCCTCATGGAATTTCTCAGATTCCTTTCCAAGTCAATCCTCAAGCCAACCCCACTCAAAACCTGAGGCCACAAAACGAGGTTTCTGAGGTACCTAAGGAAGGTTTGAGAAAAGTTCAAGCTCGTGTCATTGAAGGAAAGATATGGACTGAGGAAAATGATCAGCTTCTCTTGAGATTGGCCGTTCAGTACAAGTGTGACTGGAAAAAAGTGTCAAGAAAGTTCAAGAAGAGAAACAAGAAAGTAACACCTAATTTCTTGAAAATCAGATATAAAGAACTTATTGCTGCTCCTGTTCATAGAAGAACCAAGTTTTCTCATGTAGAAGACCTTATGCTAGCAAAATACTTCAACCAATACGGACCTAACTGGAACCAAATTGCTTCACACTTCAAGAAGAGAACAGGCATCATGTTAAAGAATAGATATTATTCATATATAAAGAAGAAAAACCTTCTTCCTGCTCTCCTTGAAGAGTCAAGCACATTTGAAAGAGAGGGCAAATCTCTCGAAGACGCCTACGAGGAAGATAATATTTCTCAAACTTTCGAAGTATATGTTGATGAAGAAAATCAAATTGTCGACCATCCACCCTTCCATGATGAAATAGAATGCAACCCAGAAGATGAGCAAGAGGAGGGTCAAGAAGCGAACGAAAGGTCCCAGGGCAACTTAAGCTCCAGCCCTGAAGAAAACCAAACCGTTTCTGAAAAGCAAGAAGAATGTCAAGATTTGAAGAAAAATGTTGATCGGGAGGCCCTATTTGTAAAGTCACAGGAGACTACCTGTGAATCAAATACCCACACTGAAGGGCAGAGTGAAGTTGATTTACTCAGAGCCCGTGTAAAACTTTTGGAGAGTTTGTTTATGAATGCCCAAAATGAACTCCAACAATTAAAACAAAACCTTAATAACAAATAATGTTTCTGATGTTAATCACCATTTCTTTATTTCTTAAAGGAAATGCCTTTATACCTTTTAGTCGGCCTTTTGCCTTTACATTTGTTTCATAATTTTCATTTCTTTTTATCGATTTCTACAAAAATTTCATCCAACCCAAAAAATCTCTCTACTCACTATTGCCCCTTTAGCCTAGATTAGGCCTCTCACTGGAATTCCCAAGCATTTTTTTCAACTTGTAAAATCTCTAATTTAAATCAAGAAAAATGTAAGCAAGATTAATCCTATCCTGAGTTAGCTAAAATCATCTAAGTGTCTACAGTTTGCCCCTCTTCTCCCTTATGAAGCTAAAACAAGATTTTGAGAAAGTTTAATCCAACTCGAAATACTCATTTAAAGTTCGAATTCGGTGTCGATAAATTTTAATCTTTTAGTTAAACACCTGACTTGCTTTCTATATTCAGAGATCTCGCTAAGAGCAATTGAATAGATGAATCTGTACTCATTTTGGAATGAAATGATGACTTGTAACTCGTTACTCTTCAAATAAAAGGATCTAATCAACTAAGGACAAATTCTAATATCATCAGACTTCTGATCCAATCAGAACGAAAATTGGTCAAGTATTTTTCTCTCAAATACTGCATAATTTATTCTCTTTGTTCTTAAACTAGTCAAGGTTATTTATTCATAAACACTTCAAAACTAATTTTAGGAACCCAATCTCGCTCATACTATCTCATACTTTCTGCTGTAATTCGATCTTAATTTTCCATGATTTTCAGCCCTCGAGAAGACTGGGAGTGAATAATCCCTTAGACCTGGTCCATTTAGCTAGGTTTTTTAGTCTGGTTTGAAAGTCTAGCATTGAAATTTGAACGAGTTGAGACTTGTTCTTTAAAATTTGAAACAAACTATGACTTATGTTGGCTGTTGGGAGCTTCTAAGATTCATTTTTCGCAGAATAAGACTTCTAGATATAACTGCTTATCAGCTAGGACTGCTTGTCTTAGATTAAATAAGTTTTATCTTTACCTTCAACTTTTATTAACATATCGAATATTCTGAACAGTAAAAATAAGGTTTAGGGTGGGCTAGATCATTAAAAATTTCATTGATAGTTGTACTGATTTACTGGACCTAAGATCTATTTATTGAGAACGTCTTTTAAATAATATAATTTTTAAATCTCTTCTTTTCAAAGCAAAGCTATTTATTATTTTTTACTACGATGAACCCTAACCAGGACTTCAATTATCCCATCTATTTTGCTAACAAAGGATTCCTCCCACCTGCCCAGAATAAGCCAGCATCTCAAACTTTTAACCAAACTTCACATACAGAGTCCGCCTTCCAAACCTATTCATACCACCCAGCCCAGAACCCCCAGCCCTCATTTCCTGTCCCATTCGATACTGAAAAGTTTGTTTCTTACTCCAGGCTTAACGACCCCAATGTCCCTAAGAAGGATCTATTTGATTCTTATGATACCAACACTTATCTATACAAAGAGCCCATTATGCCTCCTATAACTGATAGGACCATGCTTGCTCCTGCTACCTTGAAGGTACCTTCTCAAAACGACCCTCTCTTTTCCATGCCTCTTGGAAAATCATTATTTGATCTAAGGGATGATCTTCCGCTCTTCCAAAATGAGGTTAGCCATCTGGCAAATAAAGGATTTACAACCTCGAGCAAGCCCATAACAACTTTTGGCTCAACCTTTGCACCTTTTCCTTTCTATCAACCTACCCTGACTCAACCATCTACTGTAGTTGCAGAGAAACCTGAAGTGGAAGGGTCCACTACAGACACTCCTAATCAGGAATTGAGGAAAGTACAAGCCAGACTGATAGAAGGAAAACTCTGGACAGAGGATGATGATAAACTATTGTTAAAATTTGCCATTCAGTGCAAGTGCGACTGGAAAAAAGTTGTGAGAAAATTTAAATTAATGAATAAAAAAGTCACCCCTAACTTCCTAAAATTGAGGTACAAGGAACTAATCGCAGTTCCTGTACAGCGTAGAAATAAGTTCTCACATACTGAAGACCTCCTTATTGCCAAGTATTTCAGAAAATATGGTACAAACTGGGACCAGATAGCCAGTCACTTCAAGAAAAGATCTGGGCTTATGCTTAAAAATAGATATTACTCGGCCATAAGGGTCAACAATCGCCTTGAGGAGCTTCTCAAGGAGGTAGATGAGATTGAAGCTAATAATCAATTGGTTGATGACCTTTACCATCCTGAAGAAGAACCTGAAACTTTCGAAGTCATTCTGAATGTTAACGAAATCCCAGAAGAGCCAAAGGTTATTAAGAGAAAGCCTAGAAGCCAGCCAGTGAAGAAATCACCTAAGAGCGAAAAGGCTAGTTCTCAGCATCCACAGGGAGACTCCTCTCAAGGAAACACATCATCGATCCTAGAGGAAGGTGACTCCGTGGCCGCTCTGAAGGAAAAGATCAGAATGTTGGAAGAACTGTTTCAGAACGCTCAGTTAGAAATCCAAAAGCTGAAAAGTACTTTGATAAACAACTCCTCCGACCCTAATTAAGGATGCTGCTTCCTATTGAAGGCAATGTATTTATCGTTTCTTCTTATCGCTTTATGTGTTTTGTATATTCTCGTTTTATTTCTTATATCTCCTCCTTTTTGAGGGACTACTTGTCCATGATACATAACACTTCTCCTTTTAGAATTTATCTTCCCTTTATTTAGTAAAGGTAATTCTCGTTCTTGTCAACTTTCAAAGAAAATATTATGAATGAACTTTGGCATTAGGGGAGAGCCTGTTTAAGAAGTTGAAAAGGTGACGAAAATTTTTGGAAGTTCTTAAACAAGATGGTTGAAGTTTGACTAAAGAGATCATTATTCTGAACTCGAGTGATAGGGAATACAGCACACAGCACCCTCTCAAATCTAATCAAAAGTTAGGACATCATTTTGTTGAGTCTTGAAAGCTTAAGTATCTCTAATTGTAGAGAAATTTTCTTCATCCCTTTTCAACTTCTTAAACAACAGTTTCCTTGTTGATGCTCCTCTAGTTATTGCTCCTCCCCGTGTCAAGTTGAGAAAGGTTTTAAAAAACAAGACTAGCAGGGACTAATTTTTATTCTTCCTGGTGTTGAATTTTCAAGCTAGCTAAATAGATCCTTATCAGAAAATAGGAGTACAAAATGACTAAAAGATTAATGAAGTAATAAGGTATTTCTATTGTGAGAGGTCTCACTTTCACACAAAATAGCCTGCCTTTTCCTTGAAATTTCCTAGAATCGTTGACATGGGATAATATTACTGGAAAGCTTTATTGAAACAGGCCTCAAAGAGTGGTTATAGTTTATATAAAAATTTTCAAGTCTTCAGAACAGAAGAGAAAACTACTCTTTGCAGTCACGATGTTGTCTTGATCAGTCCAGCATAATAGCAGATCAACGAATAGCTTACTGTTTGATTTCTGATTTTGTGGGATTATCATATCAGAAAAGTATTTGAACAATTCTTCGAAATCAGAAAAAAGTTTGTTCGCTATAATTCAAATTTATAAGCCTCACAGATAGTTTCTAGAAAGCCTTCAAACCTTGAGGAGCCTGCTTGAGTGTCTGCACGACACCTCAGTTCTGCTTCAATTGGTGGCTTGTATAAGAATGTCCTAGAAAGTATTTCGAATTCTACAACAGAATATATATTGTGAGCTAATTTGATTTGAATTTCTAAAAGAATTTCAATAAAAATTTATGCAAAAATTTACAAAGAAGCCAAAATCGTTAGCCCATCTTTCACTGCCAAAGGAGTGGGAGGACTTAGTAGATACTACTTTTGATAAGGTGCAAAGCTCATTGATGAAAACCCTTGAGGAGCATCGCCAATTAGCAAAAGAGTATATTACATTGTCTTATAATGACCCGTGTACTTCAAAAAAAGCCTGGGAAAACCTAAGATGCCTCGAAAAGTCCGAGACACTAAATAATCTCATACAAGATATCAATTCTTCCTTCGATGGGTTTGTCAAAGCCTTTGAAATCACCTCATCTTATCAGTCGGACGAAATTAAAGATTTTCATAAGCAAAATTTGAGGGAAATCGCCGAGATACCTGTCCCATATATTATGGCTACAAAATGCATAGAATCAATCGAAAAGAAAAATTTACTTGCACTTGGAGATGCCATGGGTTATCTCTACTTATGGGATGCCTATACTTACCGCTCTATACAGTCAATCCGCGCCTTCACAACGTGGGTAACTGCTATAAAGTACTGCCAAGCAAATGATTATCTTTTCGCAGGGTCTGCAGAGGCTAAGTTTAAAGTTTATAAATTTACAAAGCATGGAAAAGTCGCTTTAATGAAGGTAGTACAGGCTTATGGAACTGTATTTAGTCTCCTACCTTTGGAGCATCGAGGGGTATTTTTAATGTCAGGTGTTGATATGGGAATTACTGTTTGGAATCTGAACAGTATTTCCCTTCGAGGACAATTATACACAAAAGGAAATTATGGCGTAGGGCATAACCTATGCTACATCCCCAAGTATGATCTAGTTGCGGTTGGCTTTTCTACAGGAGTCATTACTCTCTATGATGTAGAAAATGGCCAAGAGTTTGTCAGCACTTCTACAGGAAAGCAAAATTGGTATATTTACCATGTGATCTTCGTTGAGGAGACCAACCACCTCCTTGCTTACATCGGACAAGGGAAAATTGGATGCTTCAAATTTAGCTACCATGAGAGGACTCTTAATCTGTCTCGAACAATTAACTTCATTGACTATAATTTGAGGTCCTTGGTTTCTGCTAATAATGGAAGACTGATTTTAATTAATGCTGGTAGCAGGGCAATTTATGGGTATGACTGGAATAGCGAAATTTTGTTCGAAGTATACAAAACAAATGATGGAATTTCAGGATTTAAAAGCTTGCCAGGAAAGAGGCTTTTAATTTCTGAGCATCCTTCGAAATGTGTGATTTTGAGTTATGAGTAGTTACTAATACTTATCTTGTCAAACTGACATTTACTTCTATTACTTCTCACTTTATATATTATGGTGAACTCTAATTGAAATTCTTATAAAATAAATAAACCATTTTTCTTACAAGTAACGCACAAAATATGGACAACAATGATCTAGCATATTAAAATCAAATACAACAGCATTAAATACACTCAAAAATAGAACTTAAGAAATCAAAGTAATTTTCTAGCTTTAGGAATCTTACAATTTTTCAGAGCCTTATGCGTAGAAATCTCATGCCAGGATATTCTTTCCTCATCCCCAATAGTCAGCATTCTAAGAATGAGCTCCTTGGTCTCCCTGCTAATTTTAAAGGGAAATTCCACATTTTTCTTTCTGATATTTTCAGCTACTTGAGCAGCTGTCGCTCCATTCCAAGGGAGCCTTCCATATATCAATTCATAGATTATTACTCCTGCAGACCAGACGTCACACTTGCCTGTATATCTCTCATTGTTTAAAACTTGGGGACAAGCATATTCTGGATGTTGTATGACAGCATCTTGGGCCATGTATTCATCAATTTCTCTAAATAATCTTGCAAGGCCAAAGTCTGCGACCTTGATTTGATTCCCATCATACATAATATTCCCAGGATGCAAATTTCCGTGTATCAGCTTGACGGACTCTCCTAAATCTCCAATAATTTTTTTGCCCTCTAGAGTCAAAAATGCCTCAGCTATTTGCTTGAGGACTGTGCAGGCTTCTGCTTCACTAAATTTCTCTCTCAAATCGACGAACTTCTTCAGAGAGCCATTATCACAATATTCAAAAAATAAATATATATTGTTCTTCGTTTGTTTGACATCAAGCAACTGAGCAACATGAGGACCTTTGAATTGCCTCAAGATATTTATTTCTGAGAGAAACAGTCTTGAAACCTCTGGGTCTTGTAAAATTGAAGCTGGGAATACTTTGACAATGGCTTCACTGTTTTTATTTGCAGTGTCTAAAGCTTTATAAACTTCGCAAGAGTTGCCCCGACCAAGAGGTCTTGAAGGATCGTAAATGAAGTTATCAATCATCTTTAGATTCCAATTGGCCAAGACTTGCATCTAAAGTGATATTTTGATATATTTTATTCGTTTATAGAAAATAATTAGCATGCAGAATTCAAATTCTCGAAAAGTTCAAGTTAAGATGCTTTCATACCATGCGCTGTTCTTACCAACATGTCAGTCACCTTATGTTTGTCTGAAAAGACCTAATAACCAATCCGCTAAGCCAAGAGTAGCTCCGATCATTATATCTGGTAGAGTACATTTTTATTAGCTCTTCTTCATTGTAAGCTAGAATAACAATCCTGATCTACATATAATATTCCTGGGATGCATAGAGATTCTCCATACAATAAATTAGATCCCATAAGTTTTCGATGAAGCTACGAAAATTGTAGTTTTTAGATATATAACTAAAAAATCTGCTTTGATACACAACTACAGCAGTTTATCTCATTTTCATTGTCAGAGCGGCCAACTTCTTCTTACTGTTTGAAGGAATATGGACTCCACTCGCAAGTACTTATTTTTAATTCAAATGATGCACTCATTAGTAAACACAAATTTACAGTCCATTTCATCAAAGATATCAATCTAGGTAACTAGAATGGAGCCTGTCGTGATAGGATCTGGACTTTTTACTGAATCAAAGAAAAATATCTGCTTGTCAGTACTACTAGGTATCAAATATATCGATCATATGATAAACATGTGATTATAACAATGATAGTAAATAAGATAATGGTTACTTTTTTCCTTATAGAAGAGCTCTAATCAAATTTCTCTCGGCACAGTCTTCATCTGTTCTTTCATAATTCATTGAATTTTTAGAATCTCGATGTTTTTTCATTGCGGAACGTTCCAAAACTTCATTCCAGGAAATTCTTTCATCCTCCTCTATCTCGAGCATCTTTAATAACAGATCTCAGTTTCTTTTGAAATATTGATATTGTTAGGGAAGGTAAGAGGCTTGATGGTAATAGTAGTGTATAATCCCTACAACTATATCCATCCTAAAATCGCTTGCCATCGAGGAGCTCATACAGCATCATTCCAGTAGATCATACGCCACATTTTGGAGTATAAGGAGCTCCAGTAAGTATCTGAGGTGCCATGTATATGGAATTTCTAATAAAGTATGTAGTCCTTTGTTATTATCTTCTGTGAATTTATCGAACATGCAATAGAATGTTTGCTGGCTTAATATCGTGATATATTATTGCGACCTTGTTAGAGGTGCCTGGGAGGGATAGCCACGAAAGCCAGGGCAATTTGCTTAATTATTGATAACTCTTCTTCTTCTAAATAAGTTTCTTTAGCAACTTGTTTCTTTTTAATTGAGTTTGAACTCCAAGAAAATATAGATATTATTAGCAGTACGTTTCAGATCTCGCACATTAACAATATAGTCCCCCTTTAATTGTTTAAGCATCTCAATTTCTCGCTTGAGAAGTGCGAGGATGTTGTCAGCTTTTAAGTGGTGGGCTGGAATTATTTTCACTGCAGCAACATGGTGCTCGGGATCTTATTCATTGTACACATTGTAGACCGCATCATAGGATCCTTTTCCAAGGAGCTAGGCAGGATTGATATAAATAGTTATCTATCTTCTTTTAATGACCTGCAGGCAGTTTGTCGATCATTTTATTCAGGAATGATTTTATAATAATAAGAAAGGAAATTATTCTAAATGAAGAACAATCTAAAGTCTGTTTGATTACTGACAATTATTGAACTCTACCTGAGTTGATTTTAGAAAACAGAGCTTTAGTGTAATAAAATAAACTCTAAATAAAATGCAAACCAGCCAGAACTTAAACTATACCTCTGTGAAGCAAATCGGAGATTATTACTATGACCCTTCAGCTTTATTAGGCAAAGGGAGCTTTGGAGAAGTCTATAAAGCTTATAGTTGCACTACACAGGAAGAATTTGCAGTAAAAGTAATTCCCAAGGATAAACTTGCTACTAAGAAAGTGGAAGAAGTGATTTTGAGGGAAATTGAAATCCTTCAGCGTGTCCAAGGTAAACAGATTATTAAAATGCATTACTATACTCAAACTAAAAACAACTTATACATCTTTCTTGATTATTGTGATGGTGGTTCTTTACAAGATCACATCAAAAAGCATAAATTTACTGAGGAAGAATCCCTAAGAGTGATAAAACAAGTGGCAGATGCCTTTCTAGCCTTCCAGAAATTGGATTTATATGACGAAAATGGCAATAAATATCAGGTCGTACATCGAGATCTAAAACCTGATAACATTCTATTTCACAAGAGCAAGGTTAAATTAGCAGATTTTGGATTTGCCAAATTTATCCCAGAGGACGAAGAAAGCCTCAAGCATTCAATCTTGGGAACCTATAAATATATGGCTCCTCAAATATTGGCTAAAGAAAAATACAACGCTAAATGCGATATCTGGTCAGCTGGAATTATATTATATCAGCTGATATTTGGTAAGGTACCTTGGGACTGTTTTAATCATATGTCTCATTACAATGATATAAAAAAAGATTGTCTTCAATTTCCCAATCCTATAAAAGATGAAACTAAAGATCTAATTAAAGGGATGCTAACCTTAGAAGAGGATAAGAGGTTGAGTTGGACTGAAGTGTACAATCATCCAGCATTTAAGGATATTAAGATCTAATTGGAAATATAATTCACAATTTTTCAGAACTAAGCCGTATTTTCCTTGTATTTTAGCTTTTCTGAAGAATTTTCTGCCCTATCTTCTAAGTCATCTCTATAGATATAGAAATATATCAAATTAAGCTATACTATTTTCCCCCTACCCATTTCAACCTGAAAAACCAATAAAAATTATCTAGCAAATAATCATAAAGCATGGACTCGAAGCCTGAATTTGTCGAATATAAACAAATAGGCCATTACCTATATGATCCTGACGATTTGTTGGGTGAAGGTCAGTTCGGAAAAGTCTATAAAGGTTTCGACACGAAGAATAAGAACAGAGTTGTGGCAATTAAAGTCATTGAATTCAAAAAGATCCAACATGAAACAGCTGTTGTCACTTTAAAGCGAGAAATAGAAGTTCTAAGAAAGCTTAAAGGTGAACATGTTGTGGAGTTAGTCGACATGTTGCGTACAGAAAATAATTTATATCTAATCATGGAGTATTGCGAAGGAGGTGACCTTGAAGGCCAGATAAAGAATAACAAGACTTTCAGTGAAAAGGAAGCTCTCCAAATTATCAAGCAGATCGCAGACGCTTTTGTTTCGATTGATAAACTTGGAATTACAGTGAACGGAGCTAAAGTGACTGTGATGCACAGAGATATAAAGCCAGCTAACATCTTATACAGAGATGGAAAAGTCAAGGTTGTGGACTTTGGCTTTGCTAAATTTCTCGACGAGCTCAATAAGAATCAACAACTGAACCATAGTTACAAGGGAACTCCGCTCTACATGGCTCCTTAAATCCTGGCCGGAGAGGAATATAGTGCCAAATGTGATGTCTGGTCTGCAGGGTTCTTGCTTTATCGATTGATATTTGGAAAATATCCTTGGAACGGCACATCTGAAGCAGACCTTGTGTTTAACATAAAATCCACGCCTCTGGCATTCCCTTGCGATATTAGTGAAGAGACAAAGGACCTCGTTTCTGGAATGCTCAAGGTAGAAGACATTGAAAGACTTTCTTGGAGTGAAGTTTATAATCATCCAGCAATTAAAAATATTGAAATCTAATTCATAGTAAAGTTGCTTGTGCTGTAGTTAATTCTTGTGTATTCTAGTGCATCGCGATAAAAACCTGTCTTGTTTATATAAAGATCCTCTACTACTCTATTTATAACTTGATGATTTAACTTGTAAATGAGGTCTTCAATCTAGAGCTAATCAGTCATAATCAGGCATGCTCATTTAATGTTTATTGAGATAGGATGCCTTTTATCTCTCTTCAGAGTCTACATGATAAGGTATATCAGAAATGATCAACATTAAAACTCTGTAGACTGCCGTCTGATGCTTTATATACGCATGAAACATCAGGATTAATAAACAATATTTTATCTCAACAGTAATCATAGCAGTAGCAATGTTCGCCAAGCAATCTACTCCTAATAAAAATACTTCATTTAATCAAGAGCAAAGCCTTGATAGCGATGCCTTATCCCAGTCATCCAGAACTTCTGTAGAAGATAAGACTGAACTTAATGCAAAATCTAATGCTTACAAGAAGAAAGCTCCAAATACTGAAGCTCAAAGGGATTGCATATCAATGGAGCCATTTTCCTTCCCTATTTCTTCTGATGTCAAGTTACAGTTATCAAAGAACATTAATGCTCTTTATAACACTAAGGGAGGGAGAATTTCTATAGGATTTATCGGAGGAAGTATAGTCATTATCTGATGTTGAGAATGGTATGCTTATGGATTGCTTACACGAAATTGTCAGCAGCTTTTCTCCATCGGTGCATTATGAAGACGTTATCAGCTATGGATATGTAGAAATTAATGGTTTCCAAATCTTAGAAATTGAAGTAAAACCGGGAAAGCTTTGTAGCTTCAAGAATCCTAAGACTCATGCTGAAGAGTGTCTTGTTCGCCTGGAAAAAGTCAATATTCCTTATTCCAAAGTCAAGGAAGTCTATAACTTAATTCAAAATCGTAATAATGTAAGCACAGGAAACTGGAACATATCCAATCCTCCGGTCAAAAAAAGCAATACATTGACTACAGGAGGATCTTGGAGAAACAATAACGTCGTTCAAAATGAAGAACAGAAGAACAATATTTCTAATGAAAGAGTTGACAGAGAAGCTAGCCTTTCTTCGAATGACTCAGCCCACGAATTTCACATAGTCCAAAATAAGCAAAAGCCTAACAACAATAATCCAACAGTAATCAGGCAACCTGAAGTCACTAACAATTCACTTTTTTCTGTTTATATCAAGATCCCTAAAACAAAGGATGCTGAAAGACTTGTGAGCCAGATGGTCCAGGAATATAAATCTGTGACTTCTTACGATTTCATGCCTGACAATCCAAAATACCCACACACCAGAGTTGGATTTGTCAATTTTAGATCCAAGCCTGATGCAAGCAAGTTTATCTTGGAATTCAACACCCATAAGAGTATTGATGAATATTTCCATGCTTCTTTTAAACCATAAGGAATATTTTCATAGTATTACTCTTATTATTTCTTAGTAAAACAATGACTTTATGCATAATAATAGATTATATCACAATACCCTAAGACATATGTAAATCAAAAATTGAATTTCATTGATTCTGTTTCCCAATGAAATATTCATTACTCATATGACTCATTCCCATCAGATCTTCTGACTGGGATCTCACATCTAGACTTCTTCACTACCATTAAGAACAAGATCAGTGATTATGGTCGTACCTTTGAATTAAAATTTCCTGCTTTACAAGTCTCTGCCTCAGTATTTGAGCAGCATATGAAATTTCCTCTGATTCGAGTACAGAAGGGAACTAATAAGATTATGGTGGCTGTAGCGGGCTTCTAGTTACAACACTTAATGTGTAGACATCTATCCTTAGTTACGTAGGTAAACTCGAAGCAGAAAGAAAATTAATTGAAAATACTAGCAAAGGCTTGTAGTCAGGAGTAAATCATATGCTCGATTACTTCTACACGTTCTAAACAACACCTGAAATTATTTTTCAAGAAGAAAAAGTTGTCCAGAATGTTATAGAATGTGGGTCCTCAAATTGCATGAGGAAACATATTCTATTGCTCATACTATATTTTTCAGGCAACCTCTGACAAAAACATCAGATAAACAAGGTTGGATTAGTCTGTAAATTCAAGCTGTTTTATATCTTTGGAGATTTGAATCAATATTCAATTTTAAAAAAAAGAATTGGCTACATTTCGAAAATTCAGATCAAAAAGTATGAATTATGGCTTTTTTTAGACTCAGACCTCCATTTCTTCAAACAAGAAAGCTTCCACTCGTTCTTTAACGGGAACTCCTGGGAATGTCGGGATAAAAAGTTCTTACTAGTCAATCTTCTGATCTGAACTTGCCTGTCAAGTACAATGATTAATTCACAAGCATTATAAACTCATAAATCAATAAAATAAAGACAGCAGAATCGTGAAAAGAAGATAAATGGAACCACAATACAAGAAGATCGACAGGTTTTACTATGATCCTGCAAAGCCCATTAAGAATGGTGCCTTTGCCAGCGTTTTTAAGGCATATGATGAATCCAGGGACTCCATGGAAGTTGCTGTTAAAGTCATACCTTCCAGTAAGCTCTTTGAAAACGATGAGATCAACAGTATGCTTATTCGTGAGATAGAAATTCTTCAGCAAATCAAGGGAAAGCATATTGTGGAACTTATCGACGTCAGAAGAAGTCCCAATAATTTATATCTATTTATGGACTACTGTGATGGTGGTGATCTTGAAAGTTTCATGAAACTCGTTGGTCCAATGAACGAGGATGAAGCCTGCGAATTAGTAAAGAAAATAGCTGAAGCTTTTGTGACTCTTCAAGAGACCAAAATCTATAATCAAGAAGGAAAGCAGGTCACTATAATGCATAGAGATATCAAGCCTGCCAATATCTTGTTCCATAAAGCAGAACTCAAGATCGCTGATTTTGGATTCGCCAAACTGATCGATGAAGCCGATAAAGATAAAGCTAAAGCCCATACTTTACTTGGAACGCCTTTATATATGGCCCCACAGATTTTGAATGATGAGACATATAGTGCCAAATGCGATATCTGGTCTACTGGTGTTGTGTTCTACGAAATGCTATTTGGAACCACTCCATGGACCGGAGCGAGTTTGAGAAAACTTTATCAGAATATAATTAGTACTCCAATTGAGTTTCACAGAAACCTGAGTGAAGAGACTAAGGATCTAATTAGAAAGATGCTGACAATCAGTGATGAAGAGAGAATTACCTGGAAGGAAGTTTACAACCATCCAGCACTTAATAAGAATACGAAAAAGTAATACCTACTTTTCATTACAATTAAGACTTTGCCGTATAGCTAAGTTTAAATTTTCTATATGTCTATGAGTATATGGGCCTTGGATAGGGAAAATATATAAATTTCTTTTCATTACACTACGTCATCGACCTCTTCATCAAATTTTAGTTCTAATTGACCTAATATAGTAAAATTGCAATCCAAATTTAGATTCTATTCATTACAGATTCTAAATATAGTGAATTCACATATTACTATTTTGTTAAAATTCACATCCCCCTTCTCTCCATCTTGCCCATTCAGCCTCTTGAGAATTTTTTGATGATAAACATCATTTTACTATATGTCCCATTAAAATTTTTTTTTTATTATATAGAAAAAAACCAACTCAGTCTATTTGCTTTTTGTTTGATACAATAAATTTAAAAGAAATTCAGAAAGAAAAATCATGCAAGCCACCTCAGCTGAGCTTAGTCACAACACAAAGCTTGTTGAAGACTATTTAGTTCTTCTTGGAGAACCTCTCAATCACCATCATCCCTCTCAAGTATATAAGGCCATCGACCAAAACCAAAACAATCGTATTTTAGCTGTAAAAATAATCCCTGCTCACAAGATCTTGTCAGATGAACGCACTTTTAATACATATCTCAACATACATAACAAGCTTGATACCCCGAATGTCGTCAAGATGGTCGACCTGAAGAGAACCCAAAATAATCTTTACGTTTTTTTCGAGTATTGCGAGAACGGTAGCCTCGAAAACATAATTCAATCGAATAAAACTGTGTCAGAAAAAACTGCATGTGCAATAATTAGACAAATAGCAGCAGCTTTTCTATCAATTGAAAAAGCCAATCTAAAAGATGGAGATGGTGCACAGGTCTGCTTAATGCATAGGAATCTGAGGCCAGACCATATTCTTCTTCACAAAGGATCAGTTAAATTGGCTGATTTTTCATACTCAAAGCTAATAAATGTCGAACTCAAATACCATAAAAGAAACCATACAATCCTAGGGACTCCTATGTATATGGCCCCAGAGATCTTAGTAGGGCAGGCCTATAGTTCCAAATGTGATGTCTGGTCCGCAGGAGTTATTTTATATCAGTTATTATTTGGAAGATTTCCTTGGATAGGATATTCTCCCATTGAGCTATACAACAATATAAAATCCAAGCCCTTAGAATTTCCTAGAATCCTAGGGAAGAAGACCTCCGACTTACTGGTCAAAATGCTCACCTTTGATGACGAATCCAGGGCCTCTTGGAGTGATGTTTACGAGCATCCCGTACATAAGCAATCATAACTCAAAACTCTTTTTTTCCCTTTTGTACCTCCTAAATAATATTGAGTTCTTCCTTGTATGTAACTTCCTAAAGCCGTATTTGCTAACTTTGCTTCTCAATTATAAGATGAAAGAGAAATGCACATTTAGAATTCTGTTTTGCTCAATAGATAAATTTATTTGATAGATAATTTCGGCTATGTTGAATAATGAGACTCTCGCTATGTCTCAAGAACCTGTCATCAAGAAGGTAGGCAGTTTTTCATATGACTGCAATAACCCAATCAGTTCAGGGGCTTTTGGAGAAGTCTTTCGTGGTCACGATGAAAATAATCCAGGAAATGATGTTGCAATCAAAGTTATTCCAATTAGTAAGTTGATGATAAATAAGAGAACCTTTGATATGCTCATGAGAGAGATTATAATACTTGAAAAGATTAAAGGAGAGCATGTAGTACAACTTAAAGACTTCAAAAAGACAGCTAATAATCTCTATATAATTATGGAGTATTGCGAAGGTAGGGACCTTGAGTATCATATCAGAACAAAGAAAGTAATTCCAGAAAAAGAAGCTGCTTTTATTATAAAACAAATTGCCAAAGCATTTGTTGATATAGCCAAACTTAATATTAAAGATGAAGAAGGTAATAATTATGCAGTTATGCATAGGGATATCAAGCCTGCAAACATCTTATTCCGTAAAGGAAAGATCAAAGTCGCCGACTTTGGTTTTGCGAAACTGATTGAAGAACAGGAAAAAGAGGACAAATTAAATCATACCTTATTAGGAACACCAGCTTATATGTCCCCACAAATCCTTAACAATGAGAAATATAGCTATAAATGTGATATCTGGTCAACTGGAATAGTGTTCTATAAGATGTTGTTCGGGACTCTTCCTTGGAAAGGTGTCTCTTATAAGGACTTATACATGAAGATCAAGAGTGAGCCTCTAATGTTTCCTAAGCCTATTAGCAAAGAGACTCAGGACCTGATTGAAAAAATGCTTAGCTTTGAGGAGGAGAATAGGCTTTCTTGGGTGGAAGTATATAATCATATCGCCTTGAATAAAGATCCTTGGGCTGCGTTGTGGAGTAAATATGACTTAATCACTTACTAATTTAAACAATGACATTATTTAAACTGTTACTTGATTATGTTAATGATATTCTTGTAAGCATGCTACAATGTAGGGGCCAAGTAATCATCTGATCAAGAACTATTAATAAAAATTTATTTTCTGTATGGAACATTTACCAGAGGAGTTTTCTTTAGACCTTGAGGAGCAACGAGCCCTCAAACTGTTTGATTTCTTTCATCTCTTCTTCTTCTCCAGGACTCAAGAAGGGAAGACCTGTTTTTTATTGAGAAAAAACTCAAAAAATCTTTTTATAGACTTCAATGGGATTGTTACTGATATTGTTATATTTTCTCTGACAAAGCATATCTTAGAGAAGACTGGAGGAATCCTTTGTACTCCAAACCATCCTTACTTTGTGGAAAATTCTGATAAATCCTTTGATCTTTCGGATATTTCAATTGACACTGGCAAGAATTTTTGGCCTATGCGCTCAACTCCGCTAATGGAGGATATCTTTAGAGCTGCAACTAACACACCCTACAGATTTCAAGAGAATGAAAGCAATTGTGCATATTTCTTTATTGAGTTGCCAATGTTTGACCTGAATCGTGTTCATCAAGCCATACAGTTGCTCAAGTGGCCTCTGGAATTCAGATATTATACCCTTGAAGATATCATGACTAATACTCACAAAGAAATTGATCCCCTTGTATGGGACTTGTGTAAAAATAACAAGAAATTAATATCATATATTAATACCTTCATTATTAGACAGACTCCAATGGTATATACCGAGACTTATATTTTCATGAGATGCACATCAAATGAGAGTAAAACCTGGTTAGACGCAACTCATTCTTCATATTTCAGGAAACACGGGGAAAGATGGCTGACATTCTACCCTTCAAGAAACGAATATCCCACTGATGAAGATCTTAGTACCGCAAAAGGAATAATTATCCCTGGAAGTTCAGCTAATATCTACCAAGAACGGGAGTATCCCTGGATACCTAAAGTTTTAGAATTCATAAAACATGTTATCACTGATTTTCCAAATTTGAACCTTCTGGGAATATGTTTCGGAGCCCAAGCAATCTGTGCAGCTATGGGAGGGAAGGTTGAGAATATGAGAAAAGGATATCTGAGAACTGGGGAAGTTTTGAGACCTTCCTCAGACTTTTATGAGCTTCCTTATGTGAAATCTTTAGGACTGGATCCTGAGAAGCCTCTGTCGATAAGCGAATTTCATGAGGATCATATTTCAGTTGTTCCGGATTCTGTTAAAGTGTATGCAAGATCGAAAACTGCAAATGTTGAACTGTTTGGAATAGGAGAACATGTTCTGGGTTGGCAAGGCCACCCTGATTACCCACAATCTTTCCTAAGGAAGGGTACTTATCCACAACCATTGACTCAGAAGGAAACTTTGAGTATTTGTGAAGCCTTCTTAAAGAGGAATTGATAGTTTAAGCAGGCAGTATTGGAATGAATGAATTAATTATTCAACTTATCTTTGATTTGTTTTTTACTTTGATCATCCTCATTATTGAAAGTGTATATAAAATGTCAATAACTGGATGATATTAAGTATTTAATGGCATTTTCCTGTGAAGTATAAATCAACACTAGGATCAAGCATTCATTCTAAAAATCTTTATTATGTCTTTCATCTCCGCGCCGATAAATGGATGCCTTATAATTAATCAATCTCTTGGCATGATCTTGGACTCAAGCTATTATTTTTCGATTGATGTAAAGAAATCTTCGAAAGATGATTATAACATAAAAGCATTTCATAAAATCCAAAAAAGAGAGATAGCCAGGAATAGTTGTTATGACTGTTACTACTGCTGGTGCTGTCCCTAACTCATTCTATAAGCTCGTTGTCCCCACAATCAAGACCCACTTCTGTACTGAGGAAGAAAGGAGATTTTTCTTGCTGCTGATCTTAGAATTAAGCATTCACATATGCTCTCTAAAGAAATTTGATGGCATAATCCAGTTTGTACCCCAATAAAGAATAAGAAAGTATTCTGCTTTCTCAAAATTTGTCTTAAATTTTAGGTTCTTTTTAATTCGTAACAGGTTTTTTTTTGTAATCAATTTAATAATGGAACAATCAGAGCCAACGATATCCATTCAAGAGCTTAGAGCTTTCAAAATTTACAATTCATTTAACTTATTCTTATTTTCCAGAACCTCCGATGGAAAAACTGTCCTGCTTCTCAATAAGGAGGGTGATAAATACAATAACTTCAGAGGTCAAAACTCAGACTTTGTCATTCATTCAATTACAAAATTGCTAATGGAAAAGACCCAAGGGTTGCTCTTTGCAGGTAATCAGCCTTACCTAGTTGAAGGTTCCAAAGAAGAAGTCGATATCTCCAAGCTAAAGACAGAAAAACTTGAAAAATTTAATTCTTCAATTGCAACTAATGAATTTGTCTCAGATATATTCAATCTTGCTCTTCATAGTCCTTATCGATTCCAGCAGAAAGAAGATAATTGCTCATATTATTTCTTGGAGATTTTTAAGCTTGATACAAAGAGAATTTCTGAAGCTGCTAAATATTTCAAACTCGATCTCAATTTAGAGTACTTTACTGCTGAAGAAATTGTTAAAAATAAACTTAGCCAATTTGAAGAATCGCTCGTCCAGCTGCTTACTCCGAAAGGGAAACTCAGAGCATATTTTGACACTTATATAGTGAAACAGATTCCTATTGAAATCCAAGATACATTTATCTTCATTAAGTGCTCAATCCCAGAACACAGTCTTGGCTTGACACTATACATAGTATAGCTCTTACTTTGAGAGACATGGTGAAAAATGGTATAGTTATTATCCTGCAACCAGAAATGATTTTCCTCCCGATGAAATTCTTGCCAAGGCTACAGCAGTTATTATCCCAGGCAGCACTTTCTGTGTCACAGAGATAGATAAATATGCCTGGTTGAAAAACTACCTTGAAAATTTGAGCAGGGCCATAAAGAACCACCCCAAATTAAAATTCTTGGGAATATCCTTTGGAGGTCAGTCAATTTGCCATGCGATGGGTGGGAAGGTGGCAAATATGAACATTGGATTTGTTGCTAAGGGTGAGACTTTTACACCCTCTAAAGACTTCTATGAATTATCTTATATAAAGGTCTTAGGACTAGACCCTGAGAAGCCACTATCTATTGTTCAATTCCATAAAGAGCATATGTCAGTCGTTCCAGAGGAAATGAAAGTTTATGCAAGCTCGCCTACTGCTAATGTAGAGCTCTTTGGCTTTGGAGAGAGAATTCTAGGTTGGTAAGGACATCCTGACTATCCTCAAAGATTTTTGCCTGAAAGTAAACGGGATGTCAATATTACCCAGGTGGAAGCTCTTCAGATTTGCTATTCTTTCCTGAAGTACTCAGGAAAATCCGAGTGATTGTTTTATAGCTAACTTGTATCTTTTTATGTTCAGAAACAATCAATTTAAAGATACTTTCCATTCTATTTGACATGAAAACTACCTCTTCTCACTCTTTTTTAGAAAATCTCTCATCAAACGCGCTCCCTACCACCTGGGAGAACCAAGTAAACTCCGTATTTGAGGGCATCAAAACAGAATTTTTACAATACTTGGAGAATCACAAGCAAAATGCTAAGAAAAAGTTGTTTAAATTGTTGGCAGACTTGACACAGAGGTCCAGGGCGTCTTCTTCAGAAGATCTGAACACCCTGCAGGAAAAAATTAGAAAGGCCAAGATAAAAATGTTGGAAAACGAGAGAATCAAGCTTGAATGTTTTGTAGATGAGCAGAAAATAAACAACTCTCTTTCAGGAATCAAGTCCAGCATAAGCCATCTATCAGACTCTTTCCATGTGACGATAAAATGGCAGAAAATAAAAACAGAAGGTACCCAACTTTCAAGTCTCAACCTTGACAAAATGCAAAGATATAAAGAAATTCTGGTCAGGTCGGGGGTTTCAGGAGATTCGATAGAATACATCCCACAGCAAAAAGTACTAGTTATAGGAGACAAAATGGGATATTTTTCAATCTGCGAAACTCGATCCTACAAGAAACTTAGTACAATTAAAGCCTTTTACAAACCCATAACAGCTGTCGCTTACTCAGTCAGAACGAATAATGTATATATTGCTTCGGAGGAAGCAGCCATCAAGGCCTATAGATTTACTAATAGGGGCACTGTCAGATTCCTTGGAAGTTATAAAGGAGTTAAGCCTATAAATTCCATTATACCCCTTGATCATATAAATACCTTAGTAGCGTCCGTAAGGGAATCTCCATTGTTAATGCTCAATCTTACTACACTGCTACCACGTGGTGAAATCGAATTTCGAGAGCCGAGAGTCTCTGGCCAACTTCTCTATATTCATAAGTATGACCTGATTGCTACTGGATTCGATGCTGGAATTATAGGGATGTATGATATCTGGACTCAAAGTGAATATTGCACAACGAAGACTGGTTATGAAGACTGGTATGTGAATTCTCTGTGCTATGTCGATAAGGAAGATACATTATTTGCAAGTGTCACATCAAGGAAAGTCCTTGGTTGGAAGTTCAATTATTCAAGAAGAAGGCTGGAGCCCCACAGGTCGATCAAAATCAAAGGCTTTAGTGTATACACAATGTTACCTATAAATTATGACCGAGATATTTTAATAAGTTGTGGTCTCGATAAATTGTTTATTTACAATATAGAAAAGAACAGTGTAGATGACCTTGGTAGGGTCGGCCAGGAAATCACAGTGTTCAAAGCCTTACCTCAAAAAGGAGTTCTTGTCCTAGCAACCATGACTGGGGCTCGGTGTCTAATCATTAGTTATTCATAACCTTCAGAAAATTGTGATCGTTAAAATTCTTCTGTGTAGACGAAAGTCATTTTAACGTACGGACATACGAGTTCTAGATTCCATATTTAAACATCCAAAGCAAGAGTAACATCAAAATAAATACATCAGTTCCGGGTGATAAAATTAAGAAGAGGTAAGAGCTAATAATTTTCCGCTCAGCTAAAATACTTGAGTATCTAGCTCTTAGGTAAGTATTGTGCTTTTTTTATATGTAAATCCATCACTGAACCTTCTTTCTGAGGAAATTTCGATGGCACAGAGCTTTACAAAAGCAGTAAGTGAGTATAAAAGAAATTACGGGAGCCCACTCCTAGTCCATGATATTAAGCAACTATAGGAAGGGGAGTTGTGTATCATATGAGTAGTTCTCAGATTCGAGATGGCTTGAAGGTACTTTAGCTGCTGCTTAACTTTGGCTTTGAAATAAAACTCTGCCTATAAATATCTTAATGTGCTAAAAATATAACATATTAATAAAAAATCATAATTATTATCATCTTATGGATCAACAACCTGTTAGCATTGGCAAGCCCAGACTTATCAGGAACAGATTGAAGCCTGTTTGTAGAGGTGTCTTCGAAGAGGTACCCAAGAAAATGAATTTGTTAACATTATAGTTCGTTTTCGAAGATAGTCAAGAATATATCAATGAATTGATCGCCAAAGAAAAGCAGAGACAAGAAGAAGAAAGGAGAAGGAAGGAAGAAGCCAGGAGAAGAGCCGCTGAAGAAGCTGCCAAGGCCAGAGTCGAAGCAGAGGCTAAGAGAAAGGCCGAAGCAGAGGCTGCTGCCAAGAAGAAGGCTGAA
>Ga0065720_1019434_pt1 | contig 26116 bp, 38 predicted proteins | sample Thericmetagenome_FD_59107 | JGI IMG/M metagenome (GOLD analysis project Ga0065720, IMG submission 59107) | Thermophilic microbial communities from the Joint Bioenergy Institute, California, USA of rice/straw/compost enrichment - eDNA_2 v2... | ecosystem: Engineered > Solid waste > Grass >... | reverse complement strand
CCGCTCCCCGGCCCGGACGCGCGTCAGGGCCTCAGGCCCCGAGCCGGTCGCGCTTTTTGCTATCGTGCTCTGCCGCTGCCGACTGGTGCCCCATCAGCGCAGCGCCCACGCCCGCACGGATGGTGACTTCGACCAGATAGCGACTTCGCTGCCGACCAGGACGGAGTCGTGTGCGGGCCCGCTGGGCCCGTTCTTTTTGCTCGAGATCACGCCGTAGACCGCCGACAGCCAGCCCCCTCTTCCATGCCCCGCAAGTACACGCTCGAGAAGACCCGAAACATCGGGATCATGGCGCACATCGACGCCGGCAAGACGACGACGACCGAGCGCATCCTGTACTACACCGGTCGGACGCACAAGATCGGCGAGACCCACGAGGGCTCCGCCCAGATGGACTGGATGGAGCAGGAGCAGGAGCGCGGGATCACGATCACGTCGGCGGCGACGACCTGCGAGTGGCAGGGCCACCGCATCAACATCATCGACACGCCGGGGCACGTCGACTTCACCGTCGAGGTCGAGCGCTCGCTGCGCGTCCTCGACGGCGCCATCGCCGTCTTCGACTCGGTCGCGGGCGTGGAGCCGCAGTCGGAGACCGTCTGGCGCCAGGCCGACAAGTACGCCGTCCCGCGCATCGCGTTCATCAACAAGATGGACCGGGTCGGCGCGGACTTCGACAACGCGGTCCAGACGATGGTCGACCGCCTGGGGGCCAACCCCGTGCCGGTCCAGCTGCCCTGGGGCGCCGAGGCCGACCTCATCGGCATCGTCGACCTCATCGAGATGAAGGCCATCCGCTACCTCGACGACCTCGGCAAGGAGCAGGAGATCGTCGACATCCCGGCCGAGCTGGCCGACAAGGCGGAGGCCGCCCGCGAGCACCTCATCAACGAGGTCTCCACCTTCGACGACGAGCTCGCCGAGGCGTACCTCGAGAACGGCGACGTCGACCCCGACCAGCTCAAGCGCGGCATCCGCAAGGCGACGCTCGCCATCGAGCTGACGCCGGTCCTCTGCGGCTCCGCGTTCAAGAACAAGGGCGTCCAGCCGCTGCTCGACGCGGTCATCGACTACCTGCCCAGCCCGCTCGACATCCCGGCCGTGACCGGCACGGTGACGAAGGACGGCGAGGAGGTCGAGGAGACCCGCCCGACCGACGACGACGCGCCGTTCGCCGCCCTCGCCTTCAAGATCATGGCCGACCCGTTCGTCGGCAAGCTCACGTACTTCCGGGTCTACTCGGGCACGCTCGAGGCCGGCTCGCGCGTCCTGAACGTGTCGACGGGGCGGACCGAGCGCATCGGCCGCATCCTGATGATGCACGCGAACGACCGCGAGGAGGTCGAGCAGGTCTACGCGGGCGACATCGCCGCCGGCGTCGGCATCAAGCAGGTCGTCACCGGCGACACGCTGGCCGCGCCCGACGCGCCGATCAAGCTCGAGACGATCGAGTTCCCCGAGCCGGTCATCAAGGTCGCCGTCGAGCCGAAGACGAAGTCCGACCAGGAGAAGATGTCGGTCGCCCTGGGCCGCCTCGCGGAGGAGGACCCGACGTTCCAGGTCCAGACGAACGAGGAGACCGGCCAGACCGAGATCTCGGGCATGGGCGAGCTCCACCTCGAGGTCATCGTCGACCGCATGAAGCGGGAGTACAAGGTCGAGGCGAACGTCGGCCGCCCGCAGGTCTCCTACCGCGAGACGATCCGCGGCACGGCCGAGAACGTCGAGGGCCGCTTCGTGCGTCAGACCGGCGGCTCCGGGCAGTACGGCATCGTGTACATCAACATCGAGCCGGCGCCCGGCGAGGGCTTCGACTTCGTCTCCGAGATCAAGGGCGGGGCGGTTCCGACCGAGTTCATCCCCGCCGTGGAGAAGGGCTGCGAGGAGGCCATGGAGACCGGCGTGATCGCCGGCTATCCGATGGTGGACGTGCGCGTCACGCTCGTCGACGGCAAGTACCACGACACGGACTCCTCGGAGGTGGCCTTCAAGATCGCGGGCTCGCTCGCGTTCAAGGAGGCGGCCAAGCGCGCCAAGCCGGTGCTGCTCGAGCCCGTCTTCTCGGTCGAGGTCGTCACCCCGGAGGACTTCCTGGGCGACGTCATCGGCGACCTGTCACGCCGCCGCGGCCGGGTCGAGGGGCAGGAGCGCCGGGGCAACGCGCTGGCGGTGACCGCGCGCGTGCCGCTGAGCGAGATGTTCGGCTACGCCACCGACGTGCGCTCGATGACGCAGGGACGCGCCACCTACACCATGCAGTTCGACGGATACGAAGAGGTTCCGCCCAACATCGCCGAGAAGATCATCGGCGAGCGGTCGGGTGAGCCCGTCCCCGCGTAGCGATTTCCAGTACTTTCCAGCGGTTCGAGATTTCAAAGGGAGAAAGGCACAGTGGCTAAGGAGAAGTTCGAGCGCGGCAAGCCGCACGTCAACGTCGGCACGATCGGTCACATCGACCACGGCAAGACGACGCTGACCGCTGCCATCACGAAGGTCCTCGCCGACACCTACGGCGGCCAGGCCCGCTCGTTCGAGGAGATCGACAACGCTCCGGAGGAGCGCGAGCGCGGCATCACCATCGCCACCTCGCACGTCGAGTACGAGACCGACAAGCGCCACTACGCCCACGTCGACTGCCCGGGCCACGCCGACTACGTCAAGAACATGATCACCGGCGCCGCCCAGATGGACGGCGCGATCCTGGTCGTGTCGGCGGCCGACGGCCCGATGCCGCAGACGCGCGAGCACATCCTGCTCGCCCGCCAGGTCGGCGTGCCCTACATCGTCGTCTTCCTCAACAAGGCCGACATGGTCGACGACGAGGAGCTGCTGGAGCTCGTCGAGGTCGAGGTCCGCGACCTCCTCAACGAGTACGAGTTCCCGGGCGACGACATCCCGTTCGTCACCGGCTCGGCGCTGAAGGCGCTCGAGGGCGACCCCGAGTACACGAAGAAGATCGTGGAGCTCGCCGAGCAGCTCGACACGTACATCCCCGAGCCCGAGCGCGACCTCGACAAGCCGTTCCTGATGCCGGTCGAGGACGTGTTCTCGATCACGGGCCGCGGCACCGTCGCCACCGGCCGCATCGAGCAGGGCGTCATCAACACCGGCGACACCGTCGAGATCGTCGGCATCCGCCCGACGCAGTCGACCGTCGTCACCGGCGTCGAGATGTTCCGCAAGATCCTCGATCAGGGCCAGGCCGGCGACAACGTCGGCTGCCTCCTGCGCGGCACCAAGCGCGAGGAGATCGAGCGCGGCCAGGTGCTCTGCGCCCCCGGCTCGATCACGCCGCACACGAAGTTCAAGGCGGAGGTCTACGTCCTCAAGAAGGAGGAGGGTGGCCGTCACACCCCGTTCTTCTCGGGCTACCGTCCGCAGTTCTACTTCCGCACGACCGACGTGACCGGCGTCGCCAACCTCCCGGAGGGCGTCGAGATGGTCATGCCGGGCGACAACGTCCAGATGGAGATCGAGCTGATCCAGCCGATCGCCATGGACACCGGCCTGCGCTTCGCGATCCGCGAGGGCGGCCGGACGGTCGGCTCGGGCGTCGTCACGGAGATCATCGAGTAGGTCTCCGAGGAGGCCCGGAAAGGACTCGCTGAGGCAGGGGGCGGTTGGCCCATCAACCGCCCCCTCTTCACGAAACGACGCACATGGCAACGGCAGCGCAAAACAAGATCCGCATTCGCCTCAAGGCGTATGACCACTCGGCCATCGAGGCGGCGGCCAAGGAGATCGTCGAGACCGCGACGCGCACGGGCGCGACGGTCTCCGGTCCGGTGCCGCTGCCGACCGAGAAGAACGTGTACGCGGTGGTCCGGTCCCCGTTCAAGGACAAGGACTCCCAGGAGCACTTCGAGATCCGCACGCACAAGCGGCTGATCGACATCCACCAGCCCACCCCGAAGACCGTCGACTCGCTCCAGCGCCTGGACCAGCTCCCGGCCGGCGTCGACATCGAGATCCGTCTCGCCTAAGCAATGACCGCCATCCTCGCCCGCAAGCTCGGCATGACCCAGGTGTTCGCCGAAGACGGCCACGTCGAGCGCGTGACCGTCCTCGAGGCGGGCCCCTGCCCGGTCACGGCGATCCGCACGCTCGAGCGCGACGGCTACGACGCCGTCCAGCTCGCGTTCGGCCCCACCAAGGAGAAGCACCTGTCCAAGGCCGAGCTCGGCCACCTCAAGAAGGCCGGCGCGCCGCCGATGCGCCATGTCCGCGAGTTCCGCGGCGAGGCCGGCGAGCTCAGCGTCGGCGAGACCGTCACCGTCGACGCCTTCAACGTCGGCGACGTCGTGAAGGTCTCCGGCGTCTCCAAGGGCAAGGGCTTCCAGGGCACGATCAAGCGCCACAACTTCAAGCGCGGCCCCAAGAGCCACGGCAGCCACAACGTGCGCGCGCCGGGCTCGATCGGCGCGTCGGCCACGCCGTCGCGCGTGCTGAAGGGCCTGCGCGGCGCCGGCCACATGGGCCACCGCCGCGTCACCCAGAAGGGGCTGACCGTCGTCGACGTGCGTCCCGATCAGAACCTGCTGCTCGTGCGCGGCTCCGTGCCGGGCCCGCGCAACGGCGTCGTGGAGGTGCGCACCGATGGCTAGCACGGCTCCCGTTCTCGGCGGCAGCGAGACCGTCACCCTCGACGAGACCGCCTTCGGCGCGGAGTTCCACGGGCCGCTCGTCCACGAGTCGGTCCGCGCGGAGCTCGCGGCGCGCCGCCAGGGCACGCACGCGACGAAGACCCGCGGGCAGGTGTCCGGCGGCGGCTCCAAGCCGTGGCGCCAGAAGGGCACCGGCCGCGCCCGCGCCGGCTCGACCCGCAGCCCGCTGTGGACTGGCGGCGGCACCGTCTTCGGCCCGCAGCCGCGCCGCTACACGTTCAAGGTCAACCGCAAGGAGCGGCGCGCGGCGCTGCGCAGCGCGCTGTCGCTGCACGCCGGCCGCGACTCGCTGGCCGTCCTCGACCCGGCGCCGTTCCTGGAGCAGCCGTCGACGAAGAAGGCGGCCCGGCTCCTGGCCGACTGGGGCCAGCCGAAGGGCGTCCTCGTCGTGCTGACCGACGAGGAGGCCAAGGCGGCCCTGTCGTTCCGCAACCTCGACCGGGTGTCGGTGCTGCCGGCCGCTGCGGTGGGCGTCGCCGACCTCGTCGGCGCGTCGGCCGTCCTGGCCTCCCGCGCCGCGCTCGACCAGCTCACGGAGCGTGCCCGATGAACGCGACGCAGATCATCATCCGCCCGGTCGTGAGCGAGAAGAGCTACGTGCTCGCGTCGGTCGACAAGTACACGTTCCGCGTCCACCCGGACGCGCACAAGACGCAGATCCGCCAGGCGATCGAGGAGCTGTTCGACGTCAAGGTGGTCAGCGTCCACACGATGTCCGTCAAGAGCAAGCCCAAGCGCCGCGGCTACACGTCCGGCAAGACGCGCTCGTGGAAGAAGGCGATCGTCCAGGTCCGTCCGGGCGACACGATCCCGATCTTCCAGGGCCTGCAGGGGCTGGAGGAGTCCTAGGCCATGCCCATTCGCAAGCCGAAGCCGACGAGCCCGGGGCGCCGCTTCGCGACGTACCCCGATTTCGCCGAGATCACGAAGACCGAGCCGGAGAAGTCGCTCGTCGAGGGCCTGACGAAGTCCGGCGGCCGCAACAGCTACGGCCGCAAGACGTCGCGCCATCGCGGCGGCGGGGCCAAGCGCCTGTACCGCCGCATCGACTTCAAGCGCCGCAAGGACGGCGTGCCGGCCAAGGTCGCCGCGATCGAGTACGACCCCAACCGGACCGCGTACATCGCGCTGCTGCACTACGCCGACGGCGAGAAGCGCTACATCCTGTGGCCGAACCGCCTCGAGGTCGGCGCGACGGTCATGTCGGGCGAGAACGCCGACATCCAGGTCGGGCACTGCCTGCCCCTGGAGCGGATCCCGACGGGCACCGTCGTCCACAACGTCGAGCTGCAGCCGGGCCGCGGCGGGCAGCTGGCCCGCTCCGCCGGCGCCGGGGTCCAGCTCATGGCCAAGGAGCGCGGCATGGCCACCCTGCGCCTGCCCTCGGGCGAGATGCGCATGGTGCCGGCCGCCTGCCGCGCGACGATCGGCACGATCGGCAACGCCGACCACCAGAACGTCACGATCGGCAAGGCGGGCCGCAAGCGCCACATGGGCGTGCGCCCGCAGACGCGCGGCACCGCGATGAACCCGGTCGACCACCCGCACGGCGGCGGCGAGGGCTCCACGACGCCGGGTCGCCATCCGGTCACGCCGTGGGGCGTGCCGACGCTCGGGTACCGCACCCGCAAGAAGAACAAGGCCTCCGACCGCCTCATCGTGCGCGGCCGGAAGCGTGGGAAGGGCAAGCGCTAACCGATGAGCCGTTCGAGCAAGAAGGGGCCGTTCGTCGAGGAGCGCCTCATGGCGCGCATCAAGGCGATGAACGAGTCCGGCAACAAGACCATGATCAAGACCTGGTCGCGCGCGTCGACGATCTTCCCGGAGATGGTCGGGCACACGATCGCCGTCCACGACGGCCGCAAGCACGTGCCCGTGTTCGTGTCCGAGGCGATGGTCGGGCACAAGCTGGGCGAGTTCGCGCCGACCCGTACGTACCGCGGCCACGCCGGCTCGGGGAAGGTCCGCTGATGGCTGAGGACGACAAGAAGCCCGAGGAGACGCAGGAGCCGCAGGAGGCCGCCGTCGAGGAGACGGCGCCGGCCGAGGCTGCCGCCGAGGAGAAGCCGAAGGCGAAGCGCGCTCCGCGCAGGAAGGCCGAGCCGAAGGCCGAGGCCGCCAAGGCCGACGAGGCGGAGGCCGCGGCGAAGGCCGACGAGCCGGTCGCCGAGGAGGCCCCGGCCGAGACGCCGGCCAAGGCGCCCGCCAGGGCGAAGGCCGGCGCGTCGCGCGGCCGCTCCGCCAAGGGCGACGCCGACGCCGCCCCGCCGGTCGTCCGCGCCCAGGCCAGGTACGTGCGCACGTCGGCGCGCAAGGCGCGCCTCGTGTGCGAGCACATCCGCGGCAAGTCGGTCGCGGAGGCGCGCGCGATCCTCGCGTTCACGCCGCGCGCCGTGGCCAAGGACTGGGCCAAGCTGCTCGAGTCGGCGGTCGCCAACGCCGAGCACAACCACGAGCTGCTGGGCGACGACCTGAAGGTCGCCGCCGCCTACGCTGACGAGGGCCCGACCCTCAAGCGGTTCCAGCCGCGCGCCATGGGCCGCGCGACCCGGATCCGCAAGCGCACGAGCCATCTCACGATCACGCTGACGCCGAAGGGATAACGAATGGGACAGAAGGTTCATCCCGAGGCGCTGCGCGTCGGATACATCCACGACTGGAAGTCGAACTGGTTCAACGAGCGCCAGTTCGCCGACTACCTGGCCGAGGACGTCGCGATCCGCCGCCACATCATCGGCAAGCTCTCCCACGCCGGGCTGAGCGACATCACGATTCGCAAGGACGCCGGCGAGGTGGAGGTCAACATCCACACGGCGCGCCCGGGCATCGTGATCGGCAAGTCCGGCTCCGAGGTCGACGCGCTGCGCAGGGACCTGCACCGCATCACGCAGAAGTCCATCAAGGTCAACATCCTCGAGATCAAGCGCCCGGAGCTGGACGCGAAGCTCGTCGCCCAGTCGGTCGCCGAGCAGCTCCAGAACCGCGTCGCCTTCCGCCGCGCGATGAAGCGCGCGCTGACGAGCGCGATGCGCTCCGGCGCGAAGGGCTGCAAGATCCAGGTGTCCGGCCGTCTGGGCGGCGCCGAGATGGCGCGCACGGAGATGTACTCGGACGGGCGCGTGCCGCTGCACACGCTGCGCGCCGACATCGACTACGGCTTCCACGAGGCCCGCACGACCTTCGGCCGCATCGGCGTGAAGGTGTGGATCAACAAGGGCGAGATCATGCCCGAGGGATTCACCGGCGTCGACCTGACCGACATCAACGCCCCCGCGCCGCAGGAGCAGCGCGACCGGCGCGATCGTCGTGACCGCGACGGCCGCGGCCGTGGCCGCGGGCGCGGCCGCGGCGGCCAGGGCGGCCGCGGTCGCGGCGGCCAGGGCGGCGGGCGCGGGCCCGGCGGGCGCGGCCAGGGCGGCGGCGGTGGCCGCGGCCAGCAGGGAGGTGGGCGATAGATGCTGTCCCCCAAGCGCGTCAAGCACCGCAAGCAGCACCGCGGCCGCCGCGCCGGCGTGTCGCGCGGGCAGACGACGGTCCAGTTCGGCGAGTACGGCATCAAGGCGCTCGACGCCGGCTGGCTCACGAACCGCCAGATCGAGGCCGCCCGTATCGCGATGACCCGCAAGATCAAGCGCGGCGGCAAGGTCTGGATCAACGTCTTCCCGGACAAGTCGTTCACGAAGAAGCCGGCCGAGACCCGCATGGGCTCCGGCAAGGGCTCGCCCGAGGGCTGGGTCGCGGTCGTCAAGCCGGGCCGCGTCATGTTCGAGCTGTCCGGCGTGCCCGAGCCGCTGGCCCGTGAGGCGATGCGCCTGGCCGGTCACAAGCTGCCGGTCCGCACGAAGTTCGTCACCCGAGAGGACAGCGAGTGATGGCGACGCAGACGGCACGTGAGCTGCGCGAGCTCGACGACACCCAGCTCGTCGAGCACATCCAGACCCTCCGCCGGGACCTGTTCGGCCTGCGCTTCCAGCACGCCACCGGCGAGCTGGAGAACACCGCAAGCCTCCGGAACACCAAGCGCGCGCTGGCGCGGGCCCTCACCGTGGCCCGCGAGCGCGGCATCGACACCAACCAGATCTGATGGCTGACGAAGAGACCACCGAGGAGACGCCCGTCGAGGCGACGGAGCCGGAGGCGACCGAGGCCGACGCGGCCGAGGCCCCCGCCGAGGAGGCTCCCGCTCCCCTGTCCGCCAAGGAGCAGCGGGCCCGCGCGAAGCACCTCGCGGCCTCGAAGCGTCCGCCGCGGACCCCGGAGGAGCGCCACGCCGAGCGCCAGGCCGAGCGGGCCCGCAAGGCCCGCCTGCGCCGCGCGCGCCGGCTGAAGGAGCGCGAGGCCCGCAAGGCCGCGCCGAAGACCCCGCCGCCCGAGCCGGTGCCGCACGTCCACGGGCGCAAGAAGGTGCGCCAGGGCGTCGTCGTCTCCGACAAGGCGGACAAGACGATCACGGTCCGCGTCGACACCGCGCGCCGCCATCGCCGCTACGAGAAGATCGTGCGCACGTCCACGACGCTGCACGCCCACGACGAGGCCAACGAGGCGCACGTCGGCGACACCGTGCGCGTCGAGGAGAGCCGTCCGCTCTCGCGCACGAAGCGTTGGAAGCTGGTCGAGGTCCTGGAGCGCGCCAAGTGATCCAGAACGAGTCCCGTCTCAAGGTCGCCGACAACACGGGCGCGCGCGAGATCCTCGTGATCCGCGTCAAGGGCGGCTCGCGCCGCCGGTACGCGCACGTCGGCGACATCATCACCGCCACCGTCAAGCAGGCCAACCCGCAGGGGTCGGTCAAGAAGGGCGACGTCGTGACCGCCGTGGTCGTGCGGACCAAGAAGCCGTTCGGCCGCGACGACGGCACGTACATCTCCTTCGACGAGAACGCGGCGGTGATCATCGACGCGCAGAACAACCCGCGCGGCACCCGCATCTTCGGGCCCGTCGCGCGCGAGCTGCGCGAGCGCAACTTCATGAAGATCGTCTCGCTCGCTCCGGAGGTGCTGTAGCCGTATGGCCGCTAGGCTGAAGATCCGGCGCGACGACGAGGTCGTGGTCATCTCCGGCAAGGACCGGGGGAAGACCGGGAAGGTCCTGCGCGTGGAGCCCCGCAAGCAGCGGGTCTACGTCGAGGGGCTGAACATCGTCAAGCGTCACCAGAAGCCGTCGGCTCTGAACCCCAACGCTCAGGCCGGCGTCATCGAGCGGGAAGGCCCGATCCACATCTCGAACGTGGCGCTGGTCGACCCGAAGGACAAGAAGCCGACGCGCGTCGGCATCAAGCGAGAGGACGGGAAGCGCTACCGCGTCGCCCGTCGCTCCGGACAGCAGATCGACTGATGGCCACCGACACCCCCACCGCACCCGCCCGCCTCAAGGTCAAGTACCTGGAGGAGATCCGGCCTGCGCTCAAGGAGCAGCTCGGGCTGTCCTCGATCATGCAGGTGCCGAAGATCGAGAAGATCACGCTCAACATGGGCGTCGGCGATGCCAAGCAGGACTCCAAGATGCTCGAGGCCGCCCAGGAGCAGCTCGCGACGATCGCGGGCCAGATGCCGAGCATCCGCCGTGCCCGCAAGTCGATCGCGGCGTTCAAGCTCCGCGAGGGGATGCCGGTGGGCCTGGCCGTCACGCTGCGCGGCGACCGCGCCTACGAGTTCCTCGACCGGCTGCTGTCCATCGCGATCCCGCGCATCCGCGACTTCCGCGGGCTGAAGCGCACGTCGTTCGACGGCCGCGGCAACTACACGCTCGGCATCCGCGAGCAGATCATCTTCCCGGAGATCGACTACGACGCCATCGACCAGGTCCGCGGCCTGGACGTGACGATCACGACGACCTCCCCGAACGACGAGGGCGCGCTCGCCCTGCTGACCGCGTTCGGCATGCCATTCACCCGAGAGGACCAGTAGGAACGCCATGGCGAAGACCTCGCAGCGCGTCCGCCAGGCGCGCCCCGCCAAGTACAAGACCCGGGAGTACACTCGCTGCCGCCGCTGCGGCCGCCCCCGCGCCGTGTACCGCAAGTTCGGCGTCTGCCGGATCTGCCTGCGCGAGCTGGCGCACGAGGGCTACATCCCCGGGATGACGAAGAGCAGCTGGTAGCCCGACCATGTCCATGACCGACCCCATCGCCGACTTCTTGACGCGGATCCGCAACGCGATCCACGCGGCGCACGAGTCCGTGGAGATCCCGTCGAGCAAGCTCAAGGTCGAGATGGCGCGCATCCTCAAGGAGCAGGGCTACATCGACGGCTTCGACGTGGAGGGACCGAACGCCGACCACCCGGGCGAGATCATCCGCCTGCGGCTGAAGTACACGGACTCCCGCCAGTCGGCCATCACCGGCCTGGAGCGCGTCTCGCGCCCCGGCCAGCGCCACTACGTCCCGGCGTCGAAGATCCCGAAGGTGCAGGGCGGCATGGGCACGGCGATCGTGTCCACGTCGCGAGGTGTCATGACCGGCCACGAGGCGCGTCGCGCCGGCGTGGGCGGCGAAGTCGTTGCGAAGGTGTGGTGACGTGAGCCGCATCGGTCGAAAGCCCATCCCCGTCCCCTCGGGGGTCGAGGTCACCATCGATCCCGGCGAGGTCCGCGTGAAGGGCCCGAAGGGCGAGCTGAGCGAGCGCATCCACCGTGACATCACCGTCACGCAGGAGGGCGACGAGCTCATCGTCACGCGCCCGACGGACCGCGGCCCGCACCGGGCCCTGCACGGCCTGACGCGCTCGCTCGTGGCCAACATGGTCGAGGGCGTCACCAACGGCTACCAGAAGGCGCTCGAGATCCAGGGCGTCGGCTACCGCGCGCAGCTCAAGGGCAAGGACCTCGAGCTCGCGCTCGGCTACTCGCACCCGGTGTCGATCAAGGCGCCGGAGGGCATCGAGTTCGAGGTCCCCCAGCCGACCCGCATCGTGGTCAAGGGGATCAGCAAGCAGCTCGTGGGCGAGGTGGCCGCCAACATCCGCAAGCAGCGGCCGCCGGAGCCCTACAAGGGCAAGGGGATCCGCTACGAGGGCGAGTACGTCGCCCGGAAGGTCGGGAAGCGCGCATGACGGTTCTGACGAAGGAAGCGCGCCGCCTCAAGCGTCGCCGCCGCGTGCGGGCCAAGGTCGTCGGCACGGCGACCCGTCCGCGCCTGGCCGTGTTCCGCTCCAACCGCGGCGTGTTCGCCCAGCTCATCGACGACGAGGCCGGCCACACGATCGCGGCCGCCCAGTGGACCGAGCCCGAGGTGCGTGGCCTCGGCCGCATGGAGCAGGCCAGGCGCGTGGGCGAGCTCATCGCCGAGCGCGCGAAGGCCGCCGGCGTCGAGCGCGCGGTCTTCGACCGTGGCGGCTACCGCTACCACGGCCGGGTCAAGGCGGTGGCGGACGGCGCCCGCGAGGCCGGACTGGCAATCTAGGAAGAGACTCTGATGCAGATCGATCGTTCCGTCAGCCCCGCCGGCCTGGACCTCCAGGAGCGCGTCGTGGAGATCAACCGCGTCGCGAAGGTCGTCAAGGGCGGCCGCCGGTTCTCCTTCACCGCGCTCGTCGTCGTCGGCGACGAGGAGAGCGTGGTCGGCGTCGGCTACGGCAAGGCCAACGAGGTGCCGCTGGCGATCCAGAAGGGCGTCGAGCAGGCCAAGAAGAACCTCTTCCGCGTGCCGAAGCACGGCTCGACCATCACCCACGAGGTCAACGGCGTCTTCGGCTCCGGCCACGTGCTCCTGAAGCCCGCCTCGCCCGGTACCGGCGTCATCGCCGGCGGCGGCGTGCGCGCCGTGCTCGAGCTGGCCGGCATCCACGACATCCTGAGCAAGTCGCTGGGCTCGCAGAACCCGATCAACCTCGTCAAGGCGACGGTCGCCGGCCTCCAGCAGCTGCGCCGTCCCGAGGAGGTCGCCCAGCTGCGCGGCCTGTCGGTCAGCGCGGTCCTCGGCCTCGACGGCCGCTCCGACGCGCCCGCGCCCGAGTCCGCCGACGACAAGGCGGAGGAGGTCACCGCCTGATGGGGGCTCTGAAGGTCACGCAGGTCAAGAGCCGCAACGGCGCCAACCACGCCCAGCGCGAGACGCTGCGCTCGCTGGGGCTGCGGCGCATCGGCCACACGGTCGAGGTCAAGGACAACCCGCAGACCCGGGGCATGCTGCACCGGGTCCGTCACCTGGTGAAGGTCGATGGCTGACAACGCTTCCAACGAGAACGAGCGGATCGGGCTGCACTCGCTGAGCCCCGCCCCCGGCTCCCGCCGCCCGCGCAAGCGCGTCGGGCGCGGCGAGGGGTCCGGCACCGGCAAGACGTCGGGCCGCGGGCAGAAGGGCGCCGGCGCGCGCTCGGGCAACAAGAAGCGGCCGAACTTCGAGGGCGGGCAGATGCCCATCCACATGCGGATGCGCAAGCTGCGCGGCCCGCACATGAAGAAGTCGATGCCGTTCGAGCCGTTCCGCACGCACACGCAGCCGGTGAACCTCGGCGACCTGGAGAAGCGCTTCGACGCGGGCGCCGAGGTCACGCTCGAGGACTACGCCAAGACCGGCATCGCCAAGCGCAAGGGCGTGCCCGTGAAGGTGCTCGCGAAGGGCGACCTGAGCAAGGCGCTCACCGTCCACGCGCACCAGTTCAGCGCGACCGCGCGCGAGCGCATCGAGGCCGCCGGCGGCACCTGCGTCGTCGTCGAGGACTAGGCCCGGTGGGGTCGCCGACGCCCGCCGGGTCCAGCCCCCGATAGTCTCCTGAGCGCCGCATGCTCTCGACGATCCTCAGCGCCTTCACGGTCGCCGACATCCGCAAGAAGCTGCTGTTCACGGCGGCGATCCTGGCGCTCTACCGGCTCGGTGCGTACATCCCGGTCCCCGGCGTCAGCGCCGAGGGCGTCGAGGCCCTGCGCCGCCAGCAGCAGTTCAGCGACGGCGGCGTGCTCCAGTTCCTGAACGTCTTCTCGGGCGGCGGCCTGTCGCGGATCGCGCTGTTCGCGCTGGGCATCATGCCCTACATCACCGCCTCGATCATCCTGCAGCTCCTGACGGTCGTCGTGCCGTCGCTGGAGAAGCTGCAGAAGGAGGGCGAGGTCGGCCAGCAGCGCATCACGCAGTACACGCGCTACCTCACCGTCGGCCTCGCGTTCGGCCAGGCGATCGGCTACGTCTTCCTCTTCAAGTCGTTCACCGACGACGCCGGCGCGCCGCTGATCCAGCCGTTCAACGCCGGCACGGTGTTCCTCATCGTCCTCTCGCTCACCGCGGGCACGATCCTGCTGATGTGGATGGGCGAGCTCATCACCCAGCGCGGGATCGGCAACGGCATCTCGCTGATGATCTTCGCCTCGATCGTCGCCGGGCTGCCGAACGGCATCTCGCAGTGGTGGAACAGCGACGACCAGGTCTTCCAGGTGATGATGCCGTTCCTGGCGCTCGCCGTGATCGCGGCCGTCGTCTTCGTCCAGGAGGGCCAGCGGCGGATCCCGATCCAGTACGCCAAGCGCGTCATCGGGCGGCGCATGACCCAGGGCGGCCAGACCTACCTGCCGCTGCGCGTGAACATGGCCGGCGTCATCCCGGTCATCTTCGCCGCCTCGATCATGGCCTTCCCGCCGACGATCGGGCAGCTGCTGAACACGGACTGGGCGACGGACTTCTCGAACTTCTTCTCGCCCAGCGACTGGCCCTACATCGTGGGCGAGTCGTTCTTCATCATCGTCTTCACGTACTTCTACACGGCGGTCACCTTCAACCCGGTCGACCAGGCCGACAACCTCAAGAAGTACGGCGGGTTCATCCCGGGCGTGCGCCCCGGGCGCCCGACCGCGGAGTTCCTCGACCGCATCCTCGCGCGCCTGACGTTCCCGGGCGCCCTCTACCTGGCCGCGGTCGCGGCGCTGCCGACGATCCTCATCAACCAGACCTCGGCGACGTTCTACTTCGGCGGGACCTCGCTGCTGATCGTCGTCGGCGTGGCCCTCGACACGATGAAGCAGCTCGAGGCCCAGCTGATGATGCGCAACTACGAAGGTTTCTTGAAGTAGGATCACGCGTCCCGTGTCGGAGCTCAACGTCATCCTCCTGGGTCCCCCCGGGGCCGGGAAGGGCACCCAGGCCGAACGTCTGCAGGACGACTTCCACCTGCTGCACGTGTCCACCGGCAACATGCTGCGCGCCGCCGTCGAGGAGGGCACGGAGCTGGGCCGGAAGGCGAAGGCGTACATGGATCGCGGGGAGCTCGTCCCCGACGACGTCATCATCGGGGTCATCACCGACCGCCTCCAGGAGGAGGACGCGCAGGACGGGTTCCTGCTCGACGGCTTCCCGCGCACCCGGCCGCAGGCCGAGGCGCTCGAGAAGGCGCTCGACGACCTGGGCCGCTCGCTGACCGCCGCGCTCCTCGTCGACGTGCCCGACGACGTCGTCGTCCGGCGCCTGTCGGGCCGGCGCGTCTGCCAGAAGGCCGGGCACCCGTACCACGTCGACACGAACCGGCCCAAGCACGACAACGTCTGCGACATCGACGGCTCGCGCCTCATCCAGCGCGACGACGACCGCGAGGAGACCGTCCGCAAGCGCCTCGAGGTCTACAACGAGCAGACCGCGCCGCTCATCGACTTCTACGACGAGCGCGGGCTGCTGCGCCGCGTCGACGGGACGCGCACCCCGACCGAGGTGCACGACCACATCCGCGCGACGCTGGCGACGCTGCGGCTCGAGGACGAGATCTGAGGAGCGCCGGCCCAGGGGGCCGGGACCTGCGGGCGCGCCGCCGCGCCCGCGCGGGTCCGTTGTCGGATCGTGGTCGCCATGCGGCCGCGAGGCGACAACGGGCGGGCGGCCGGGGGCGGGCCCCACTAGGCTTCGAGCCAGGATGATCATTCGCAAGACGCCCGAGGAGATCGAGAAGATCGCCGCCGCCGGCGAGATCCACCGGCGCACCATGCGCCTGATCGAGGGCAAGATCCGGCCGGGCGTCACCACGAAGCAGCTCGACGAGGCGGCCGAGAAGTACATCCGCTCCCAGGGCGCCGTCCCGTCGTTCAAGGGCTACCGCGGCTTCCCCGGCTCGATCTGCGCGTCCCCGAACTCGATGGTCGTGCACGGCATCCCGGGCGGCTACCGGCTCGAGCGCGGCGACATCCTGTCCGTCGACATCGGCGTCACGCTCGACGGCTGGGTCGCCGACGGCGCCCGCACGTTCGCCGTCGGGCCCGTCTCGCCGGTCGCGCGCAAGCTCCTGGACGTCACCGAGCAGTCGCTGTTCGACGGGATCGCCCAGGCGAAGGTCGGCAACCGCCTCGGCGACATCTCCCACGCGATCCAGACGACCGTCGAGTCCGCCGGCCTGTCCGTCGTGCGCTCGCTCGTCGGACACGGCATCGGGCGCGACATGCACGAGGACCCGCAGATCCCGAACTTCGGCGAGCCCGGCCGCGGGCCGCTGCTCGAGGAGGGGATGGTCCTCGCGATCGAGCCGATGACGACCGCCGGCCGCCATGCCGTGCGGATGGGCAGCGACGGCTGGGCGATCTACTCGCAGGACGGCTCGCTCGCCGCCCACTTCGAGTTCACCGTCGCCGTCACCCGGGACGGCCCGCGGATCCTCACCCCCTGGCACCTGGACACGGCGCGCGCGGCCGCGTGAGCGGGGCGCTCGTCGAGGTCGCCGACCTGCGCAAGCGCTACCCCGGCGCGCCCGTCGACGCGGTCGCGGGGATCAGCTTCGAGGTCCGCGAAGGGGAGATCTTCGGCCTGCTCGGCCCCAACGGCGCCGGCAAGACGACGACGATCGGCACGATCACGACCCGCGTGCGCCCGACCTCGGGACGGGTCGTCGTCGACGGCTTCGACGTCCGCCGCGACCCCGTCGCCGTCAAGCGGCGGATCGCCGTCGTCCCCCAGCGCAGCAACCTCGACCGCTCGCTCACCGCCGTCGAGAACCTCGCCTTCCACGCGGCCTACTTCGGCGCCGGCCGCCGCGAGCGGCGCCGCCGCGCCCTGGAGATGCTCGCCCGCATGGGGCTCGAGGGCCGCGCCGACGACAAGGTCGACCAGTACTCGGGCGGCATGGCCCAGCGGCTCATGATCGCCCGGGCGCTCATGCACGAGCCGCGCCTGCTCATCCTCGACGAGCCGACGACCGGCCTCGACCCGCAGTCGCGCCTGTTCCTGTGGGAGGCGATGCTCGACCTGCGCGCCCGCGGCGTCACGCTCATGCTCACCACCCACGACATGGCCGAGGCCGACCGGCTCTGCGACCGGATCGCGATCGTCGACCACGGCAGGGTGATCGCGCTCGACACCCCGCGCGGCCTGCGCCGCCTCCTGCCCGCCGAGCACGGCGTCGAGGTCGTCGTCTCCGGCCCCGAGCCGCTCGCCGTCGCCGGGGCCGAGAAGGTCGAGGGCGCCGCCGACGACGACCGCTGGCACGGCCGCGTCTACGGCGAGCTCGCGCCCGGCGACGTCGCTGACGCCGTCCGGGCCGCCGGCCGCGAGCTCGTCGAGCTGCGCCGCATCGAGGGCTCGCTCGAGGACGTGTTCGTCCACCTGACCGGGCGGGAGCTGCGGTGATCCGCGCCTTCCTCGCCCTCTGCGAGCGCGACCTCTACGTGACGGTCCGCCGCGAGCCCGTCTCGTTCCTCACCCAGTCGCTGCTGCAGCCGCTCTTCTTCCTGTTCGTCTTCGGCCGCGTCCTGCCCGAGATCGGCGCCGCCCAGGGCGACTACGGCAGCCAGCTGCTGCCCGGCATCCTCGCGCTGACGCTCGTCCTCACCGCGCTGCAGAACGTCGCGCTCCCGCTCGTCATCGAGTTCTCGTTCACGAAGGAGATCGAGGACCGCCTGCTCGCGCCGCTGCCGGTCAGCTGGGTCGCGGTCGAGAAGCTCCTCATCGCGACCGTCCGCGGCGTCGTCGGCGGCCTGCTCATCCTCCCGCTCGGCGAGCTGATCCTCCCCGGCGGGATCGACCTCGGCGGCGCGTCGATCCCGGTCCTGGCCGCGATGCTCGTCGCCGGCGCGCTCGTCGGCGCCTGCCTCGGCCTCGTCCTCGGCACCGTGGTTCCGCCGAACCGCATCAGCGTCGCGTTCGGGCTCATCCTCACGCCGCTCATCTTCACCGGCGCGACCTTCTACCCGTGGGAGGCGCTCGACTCGCTGCGCTGGTTCCAGGTCGTCACGCTGCTCAACCCGATGACGTACGTGAGCGAGGGGCTGCGCGGCGCGATCACGGACGCGCCGCACCTCGCCACCGGCTGGATCGTCCTCGGGATCGCCGCCGGGGTCGCCGTGTTCGGGGGGCTCGGCGTGCGCGGGTTCCTGCGCCGCGCCGTCGACTGACGCGCGGCGCCGCCGGTCGGCCAGCAGGCGCGCGGCGACGTCGGTCATCCGGCCGCCCTTCACCGTGAACGTGATCTCGTGGCCCTGGTGGTCGATCCTCCCCGTCGCGGGCGGGCCGGCGGTGAGGGCCGGCGCCGGCGCGAGCGCGGCGGCGCGGGCGAGGGGGAGCAGGGTGCGTCGCATCGCCGGGACCCCGGAACGGGGGACGAGCGGCCGCGCGGCGGCCCGGCGGAGCCGTACGCGTCCGGCGCTCCGGGCGCCGCGCCGGTTCCATCCGACCCCCGCATGTGGCAAGCTGAACGGGCGCGTCGCGCATCGACCGTCCGGCGTCGGGCGGCCGCGATCGAGGCTCCCGACGACCTCTGCTATCTTCAATGGTCGCGCGTTTTGCGGGCCCCTGCCTGCGATCGCACCTGTTTTCTCACGCCGAAAGGGACCATGAAGGTACGACCGTCGGTCAAGCCGATGTGCGAGAAGTGCAAGATCATCCGCCGCCATGGCGCGGTCCTCGTGATCTGCTCCAACCCCCGTCACAAGCAGCGGCAGGGCTGACCATGGCGCGCATCGCTGGCATCAACATCCCACTGAACAAGCGCGTCGAGATCGGCCTCACCTACATCTACGGGATCGGCCGCTCCACGGCGAACAAGCTGCTCGCCGAGACGGGCATCAACCCTGACACGTACGTCCGCGACCTCACCGACGACGAGGTCGCCAAGCTGCGCGACGTCATCGACCGCAACCTCACGGTCGAGGGCGACCTCCGTCGCGAGCGCTCCCAGGACATCAAGCGCCTGATGGAGATCGGCTGCTACCGCGGCCTGCGTCATCGCCGCGGCCTGCCGGTGCGCGGCCAGAACACGAAGACCAACGCCCGCACGCGCAAGGGTCCCAAGCGCATGCAGGTGGCCGGGAAGAAGAAGGCGGGGAAGAAGTAAGTGCCTGCACCGAAGCGCCCGCAGCGGGGCCGCCGCAAGCCGAAGAAGAACATCCCGATCGGCCAGGCCCACATCAAGACCTCGTTCAACAACACGATCGTCTCCCTCACCGATCGCGAGGGCAACGTCATCGCGTGGGAGTCGGCCGGCGGGGCGGGCTTCAAGGGCTCGCGCAAGTCGACGCCGTTCGCCGCGCAGGTGACGGCCGACGCCGCCGCCCGCAAGGGCATGGAGCAGGGGCTCCAGAAGGTCGAGGTGTTCGTCAAGGGCCCGGGCTCGGGCCGCGAGACCGCGATCCGCTCGCTGCAGGCCGCCGGCCTCGAGGTCACCGGCGTGCGTGACGTCACCCCCCAGGCTCACAACGGCTGCCGCCCGCGCAAGCGGCGCCGCGTGTAGGAGATCACCTTGGCTCGAGACACCTCCCCCCAGTGCAAGCAGTGCCGTCGTGAGGGGCAGAAGCTCTTCCTCAAGGGCGAGCGCTGCCTGACCGACAAGTGCGGCGTCGAGCGCCGCTCCTATCCGCCGGGCGACCACGGCCGCGGGCGCCAGAAGCAGTCCGAGTACCGGCTGCAGCTGCGCGAGAAGCAGAAGGCCAAGCGCTATTACGGCGTGCTGGAGCGCCAGTTCGCCAACTACTACGACAAGGCCAGCCGCCAGCAGGGGATCACCGGCGAGAACCTGCTCACGCTCCTGGAGCTGCGCCTCGACAACGTCCTCGTGCGGCTCGGCTTCGCCGCCTCCCGCCGGCAGGCCCGCCAGCTGGTCCGCCACGGCCACTGGACGGTGAACGGCCGCCGCGTCGACATCCCCAGCTACCAGGTGCGCCCCGGCGACGTCATCGCGATCAAGCCCGGCAGCCCCGCCGAGCCCACGATCCGCGACGCGACCGAGCTGACGGGCCAGGTGCCGGCGTGGCTCCAGGCGGACCACGACGCCCTGACGGCGAAGGTCCTGCGCAAGCCGGAGCGCCGCGAGGTCGCCGCGCCGGTGCAGGAGCAGCTCATCGTCGAGCTGTACTCGAAGTAATCCGCTTGAGAAGCGCGGCGCGCGCGGTCCGTCCCCGCGCCGCCCACAGAGAACGACAGTAAGGCCCTCATGCTCGACTTCCAAGTCCCCCGGATCACCAGCGAATCGGTCGACGAGAACCGCGGCACCTTCACGATCGAGCCGCTCGATCGTGGCTTCGGCTACACGTTCGGCAACTCGCTGCGCCGCGTGCTGCTCAGCTCGCTCAGCGGCGCCGCGGTGACGAGCGTTCGCATCGAGGGCGTCGCGCACGAGTTCTCGACGATCCAGGGCGTCAAGGAGGACGTCACCGACATCGTCCTCAACCTCAAGGGCATCGTCTGCAAGATGCACTCGGACGCCAGCGAGGTCGAGGCCCCGCTCGTGGTGACCGGGCCGGGGGACATCACCGCCGGGGACATCGACCTGCCCGCCGGTGTGGAGATCCTCAACCCGGACGTCCACATCGCGACGCTCGAGAAGAAGACGAAGCTGGAGCTGTACCTGACGATCGGCCGCGGCCGCGGCTACCGCCCGGCCGAGGAGAACAAGACGCCCGACCAGCCGATCGGCGTCATCCCGATCGACTCGATCTTCTCGCCGGTGAAGCGCGTCGCCTACGCCGTCGAGCAGGCGCGCGTCGGGCAGCGCACGGACTTCGACAAGCTCACGCTCGACATCGAGACCGACGGCTCGATCGACCCGCACGCCGCGCTGCGCGAGGCGGCGGAGCTGCTCATCAGCCAGCTCGCGATCTTCACCGACGCCGACCGCGTCGAGGAGCTGCGCGCGGGCCCGGCCGGGCAGCTCGCCGACGGCATGGCGGCCGGCGGCAACGGCTCCGGCGGGGGCGCCGGCGGGGCCGCCGCGGGTGGGCCGATGCACGACATCCTCATCGAGGAGCTCGAGCTGGGCGTGCGCTCGTACAACTGCCTGAAGCGCGCGGGCATCCAGACGGTCGGCGACCTGGTCTCGAAGTCGGAGGGCGAGCTGAACGCCATCCCGAACTTCGGCAAGAAGTCGATCGACGAGGTCATCGAGACGCTCGAGGCGCGCGGGCTGAGCCTCCGCGAGGACTGACATGCGTCACCAGAAGACCCGTCACAAGCTGAGCCGCGACGCGGCCCACCGCAAGGCGCTCCTGCGCAACCTGTGCAAGAACGTCATCGAGCACGAGCGGATCAAGACGACCGAGGCGAAGGCCAAGGCGGTCAAGCCCGAGGTCGAGAAGCTGATCACGCTCGCCAAGCGCGGCGACCTGCACGCCCGCCGTCAGGTCATGGCCGACCTCGGCAACAACAGCGAGGACACGAAGGCCGTCGTCGCGAAGCTGTTCGAGGAGGTCGCCCCGCGCTACTCGGAGCGCCAGGGCGGCTACACGCGCATCCTCAAGCTCGGTCCGCGCCCGGGTGACGCGACCGAGATGGTCTACCTCGAGCTCGTCTAGCCCGTCGCGCCGCGTCCGCGCCCCGCGCGCGGGCGCGGACGCCGGCGACGTCTCGGTACGCTGACCCCGATGGCCGGGGTCCTCGCATCCGAGGCCGATCGGGAGCGCTGCGCCCGCCTGCTGCACGCGGCGTACGCCGACGGCCGCCTGACCGTCGACGAGCTCGAGCGGCGCCTGGAGCGCGTCGAGCGCGCCGAGTCGACGCTCGAGCTCGCGCTCGTCGTGCGCGACGTGCCGAAGCGGCGCCTGCAGCGCGTCGGCGCCGCCGTCGACCGGCTCGACCGCCTCGCCCTGAAGGCCCACGGCGCCACGGTCGTCGTCGTCAACGGCTCCCTCATCGGGATCTGGGAGCTGACCGGCGGCGGCGCGTTCTGGCCCGCGATCGCCCTCGTGCCCACGAGCGTCCTGCTCGGCTGGCACGCGCTCTCGTCCTGGACCGTGCGCCGGTTCGTGCGGCGCCGGCGCTTCGGCTGACCCGCCCCGGCGGGCCGCCGCCCGGGGGTCGCCGTCGACGGCCGTACGCTCTGGCGCCGTGCCGACCACGCGCCTGACGATCGCCTACGACGGGACCCCGTTCAAGGGCTGGGCCCGCCAGCCCGGGCAGCGCACCGTGCAGGGCGAGCTCGAGCGCGCGCTCGGGATCGTCCTGCGGCGGGAGGTGCAGCTCACCGTCGCCGGGCGGACCGACACCGGCGTGCACGCCTGGGGGCAGGTCGCCTCCTACCCGGGCCCGCCGCCCGAGCGCATCGACGGCGTCAACGCGCTGCTGCCGCCCGAGATCTCGCTGCTGGACGCGCGGCCCGCCCCCGACGGCTTCGACGCGCGCCGCGACGCGATCGCCCGCACGTACTGCTACCGCGTCCTCGCCCGCCGCCAGCGCGACCCGTTCGAGCTCGGTCGCGCCCTGCACTGGCCGCACCGCATCGACGAGGCCGCCCTTCACGCCTGCGCGGCGCTCCTGCCGGGCACCCACGACTTCACCGCGTTCACCCCGACCGAGACCGACCACGTCCGCTTCGAGCGGATCGTCAAGGCCGCCCGCTGGGAGCGCGACGGCGACATCCTCGCGTTCTGGATCACCGCCGACGCGTTCATGCGCAACATGATCCGCGCGCTCGTCGGCACGATGCTCGAGGTCGCCGGCGGCCGCCGCGACGTCGCGAGCTTCGCCCGCCTGCTCACCGGGCGCCCCCGGAGCGAGGGCGGCCAGACCGCCCCGCCGCACGGGCTCTACTTCGCCTCGGTCGAGTACCCGTGACGCGCCTAGACTGGGTCGTCGGATGCGCGTCCTGCTCACGAACGACGACGGGATCTGGGCGGACGGGCTGCAGGCGCTGCGCCGGGCCCTGCTCCAGGTCCCCGGCATCGAGCTGGCGGTGATCGCCCCGGACGGCAACCGCTCGGCCATGGCCCGCTCGATCACGACCCGCCGGCCGTTGTGGGTCGAGCGCGTCGACTTCGGCGACGGCACCCACGGCTACGCGACCGACGGCACCCCCGTCGACTGCGTGCGCCTGGCCCGGCTCGGCCTCGTCGAGGGCTTCGAGGCCGAGGCGGTCGTCTCCGGCATCAACCACGGCGCCAACCTCGGCGACGACATCAGCTACTCGGGGACGGTCGCCGCCGCGCTCGAGGGCGTCCTCGTCGGCCTGCCCGCGGTCGCCGTCTCCCAGCAGTCCGCGCGGGGCGAGATGGACTTCCGCTTCGGCGAGCAGTTCCGGTTCGACACGGCCGCCGCCTTCGCGGCCGCGATCGTCGACCGCCTCGACGAGGTGCCGCTGCCGCCCGGCACGCTCCTGAACGTCAACGTGCCGGCGCGGGATCCGGCCGGGGTCGAGGTGACCCGGCTGGGCAAGCGGGTCTACCGCGACGAGCTCAAGCTCCACGCGCAGGACGGCGAGCGGCGCCAGTACTGGGTCTACGGGCGCGACCACGGCTACGAGCACGAGGAGGGCACCGACCTCGCCGCCGTGGCCGAGGGCCGCATCGCGGTGACGCCGATCCACTTCGACCTCACCGACGCGGCCGGGATGGACGCGCTGCGCCGCTACGACCTCGCGCGGATGATCGCCCCGGCCGCGCGGGAGGTGGAGTGACGGCGGCCGACCCGGCCGCCCGCGCCGCCGAGCTGCGCGAGCGGCTGCGCCATCACGCCTACCGCTACTACGTCCTCGACGACCCCGAGATCGGCGACGACGAGTACGACGCGCTCTTCGACGAGCTCAGGCGCCTGGAGGCCGCCCACCCCGAGCTCGTCACCCCGGACTCGCCGACGCAGACCGTCGGCGGGCTGCAGCCGGTCACCCGCCTGGAGAAGGTCGAGCACCTGCAGCCGATGCTGTCGCTCGCCAACGCCCGCAACGAGCGGGAGCTGCGCGACTGGGTCGCCCGGATGCGCAACCACCTCGCCCGCGAGGGCATCGAGGACCCGCGCTTCCGCTTCGTCTGCGAGCCGAAGATCGACGGGCTGGCGATGTCGCTGCGCTATCGGGACGGCGTCCTGGAGCGGGCGGTCACCCGCGGCGACGGGACGGTCGGCGAGGACGTCACCCACAACGTCGCCACGATCGCGGCGATCCCGAAGCGGCTCGACGGCGCGCCCCCGCTCATCGAGGTCCGCGGCGAGGTCTACATGTCGCTGCCCGACTTCCAGGCGCTCAACGAGCGCCGCGCCGAGGCGGGGGAGTCGACGTTCATGAACCCGCGCAACGCCGCCGCCGGCACCGTCCGCCAGCTCGACCCGGCGCTGGCCGCGCAGCGGCCGCTGTCGTTCTGGGCCTACGGGGTCGGCGCCGTCGAGGGGCTGGCCTTCGCCCGCCACTGGGAGGCGCTGGGCTGGCTGCGCGACCACGGCTTCCCGGTCAACGACCAGATCCGGCTCGTCGACGGCGAGGAGGAGGTCGTCGCCCAGTGCCTGGCGTGGGAGGCGCGCCGCGGGTCGCTCGACTTCGAGATCGACGGCGTCGTCGTCAAGGTCGACGACGTCGAGCTCCAGCGCCGCCTCGGCGTCGCCGGGCGCGACCCGCGGTGGGCGATCGCGTGGAAGTTCGCGCCGACGACGAAGGTGACGCGGCTGCTGCGCGTCGACTGGAACGTCGGCAAGTTCGGCGACCTGCACCCGTTCGCCGTGCTCGAGCCGGTCGAGGTCGGCGGGGTCGTCGTCAAGCTCGCCACGCTCCACAACGAGGAGGACCTCGTCCGCAAGGACCTGCGCGAGGGCGACGACGTCATCGTCCTGCGCGCCGGCGACGTCATCCCGCAGGTCGTCTCGCCCGCCCCGCACGTCGTCGAGCGCCCCGACCGCGGCCCGGTCCCGCGCCCGCCGGAGCGCTGCCCCGACTGCGGCACCCCGACGGTGAAGCCGGAGGGGTCGGTGTTCACGAAGTGCCCGAACCGCAAGGGCTGCCCGGGCCAGCAGTGGCAGCTGACGAAGCACTTCGTCTCGCGCGGGGCGATGGACATCGAGGGCCTCGGCGAGCTGCAGGTCGGGCGCCTCCTGCGCGAGGGCGTCATCGGCGACGTCGCCGACCTCTACCGGCTGACGCCCGAGGACGTCGCGCGGGTCGAGGGCTTCGGCGAGGTGTCGGCCCGCAACCTGGTCGACGCGATCGCCCGCTCGCGCGAGGTCCCGTTCGGGCGGGTCCTGTTCGCGCTCGGCATCGAGGAGGTCGGCGCCGTCACCGGCCGCAACCTCGCCCAGCGCTTCCGCACGATCGACGCGCTCCTGGCCGCCACCCCCGACGAGATCGCGCAGACGCCCGGGGTCGGGCCGGCGACCGCGCAGGTCATCTGGGAGCAGCTGCAGGACGAGGACATGCGCGCGCTGATCGACCGCCTGCGGCCGTACGTCCGCTTCGAGGAGGCCGGCCCGGCGCCCGGCGAGGGGCCGCTGGCCGGCCGGACGTTCGTCCTCACCGGCGCGCTGCCGAGCCTCACCCGCGAGGAGGCGACCGCCCGCATCGAGGCCGCCGGCGGGCGGGTGACGAGCGCGGTGTCGCGCAGGACCGACTACCTCGTCGCCGGCGAGGGCGGCGGCTCCAAGCGCGAGAAGGCGCAGCGCCTCGGCGTGCCCGTCATCGACGAGGCGCGGCTGCTGGCGATGATCGAGGGCTGATCAGGCGGCGGGCTGCAGCTCCGTCGTGCAGAACGCGCAGCGGTGCGCGGCCTTGGGCACCTCGCTGAGGCACTCCGGGCACGGGCGCGTCGGCGCGTCCGTCGGCGTGTCGCTGCGGAACCGCGCGATGAGGTGGTTCATCGGCACGACGACGAGCCAGAAGACCGCGGTGGCGATCGTCAGGAACGAGATCAGCGCGTTCAGGAACGACCCGTAGCGGAAGACCGAGCCGTTGATCGTGAACGTCAGGTCGGAGAAGTCCGGCTGCGAGAACACCGCCGCGATGATCGGCGTGATGAGGTCCTCGACCATCGACGTCACGACCGCGCCGAACGCGGCGCCGATGACGACGCCGACGGCGAGGTCGACGACGTTGCCGCGCAGGAGGAACTGCCGGAACTCGGTGAGCATGGGACGGGGTTCGCCGTCCGGCTCCCGGCCCCTACCGCAGCTTCGCGATCGCGGTGACCATGCGGTCCTGGATCGTCCGCGTGCTCGCCGGGTTGACGCCGTTCATGAGGATCGAGAACGCGACCTTCCCGGCCGGGGCGTCGCAGACGCCGGCGAGGTTGCTCACGTCGCGCAGCGTGCCGGTCTTGCCGCGGCAGCGCCCGGCCGTGGCCGACCCGCGCAGCCGGTAGCGCAGCGTCCCCGA
>Ga0065720_1003183_pt1 | contig 26121 bp, 24 predicted proteins | sample Thericmetagenome_FD_59107 | JGI IMG/M metagenome (GOLD analysis project Ga0065720, IMG submission 59107) | Thermophilic microbial communities from the Joint Bioenergy Institute, California, USA of rice/straw/compost enrichment - eDNA_2 v2... | ecosystem: Engineered > Solid waste > Grass >... | reverse complement strand
TGGAGCGGATGCGGATGGCACACGACCGCGAAGCGGCCCGGCACCGCGTCCGCAGGCTCCTCGAGCAGCGCCTCGAGCACGCCCGCAGGACCATCGAGGCGCACCGGCTCAGGCTTCGGTGGACGGAACGTCATTCGCTCGCTCTCACGGCCTCCCGCCCGGGAATCGACCGTCACGATCCGCGTTCCCCATAGACACCAGAACGCATCCCTGCGCGGGCAGACGACAGTCGGAAGCGGTGGACTCCGCCAAGACGCCGAAGAATGCCGTCGTCCGGCGCCACTCCGACGAGCAACGAGCCGATCGAAAGCGGAGCGCCTCGAACACCGCGCTGCGGGCCGGCGATCCGCTCGGCGCATGACCGGAGCGTGGCTGAGCCCTGTCGCGTGCGGCTCGACGACCACTCTCCTCACGGCGACTGCGGATACGCCGTGAAAAGCACATGCGGTGTCGTATAACCCCGCGCCACCGTAAGTGCCTCCTCGATTGCGAAACGGGCTTCATGCAGCGCATCCTCGAGCACACGTCGCGGCGCGAACCCGACGGCGCCGCTCGAGTGAGTTCGTCGCAACAGGTGCACCATGAGCCGCTCCTGCAGAAGCGCCTTCTTCGCGCGCCAGGAACCGTCGTCCTCGACCTCCTTGAGCACGAGTCGGCCACCCTTGCGCAACAACGTGCGCACGGCTGTCAGAAACCGCGGCCACCGTCGCGGCTCGAGCAGATACAGCACGTCGGCCACGAACACGGTGTCGAATGTACGGGGGCGCCGGTCTGCGAGCTGCTCGATCGTGCAGGTCGCCAGCTCGACGTTGGGACAGCGGCCCACGGAGGCTGCGGACCACGCGATCTTGCGCGCGTCCGGATCGATCCCGACCACCCGCCGCTCGGGAAAGCCGACGGCGAGGAGAGCCACCAGCAGGCCGTGACCGCAGCCCACGTCGAGCAGTGCGTCGCCGCGAGCCCGAACCGCCAGTTCCTGCAATGGCGCCGAGGCGAGCCGCGCGCGCACGAACAATCGCTCCTTCAGGGGGAGTACGTCGAAGACCGCGAGACTCGGGTGCGTCATGCGATAATCCGCGATTATGAGATGACTGAACCACTTGATGAAATCCAGGTCTGAACTCCGGCTCCGGTGTTGCGTCCGCGGCGGCAGTTTCAGGTGTCGTTCTCCGGTTCGCGGCGAGCAGTAGAACGAATGATTTCCATCGTCATACCTGCATATAACGAAGAGCAGAACGTGGAGATCCTGTACGCGCGCCTCCGTGAACGGCTGCAGCCGCGGGAACCCCAGTGGGAACTCATCTTCGTCGATGACGGCAGCACGGACGGCACCTGGGAGCGGATTGTCATGCTCAGCAAGTCGGATCCGCGCGTCCGCGGGCTGAGATTATCGCGCAACTTCGGCCACCAGAATGCCCTGCTCGCGGGCCTCCAAGCGGCCCGCGGCGCGGCCGTCGTGTCGATGGACGCCGACCTTCAGCACCCACCCGCTGTCGTGACCGAGCTCCTCGCCAGGTGGCGCGAAGGCTATCAGGTCGTGAACGCGATCCGGATAGATTCGGCGCGCGTGCCGCTCTGGAAACGCTGGGCTTCGCGGGCCTTCTACCGGCTGTTCTCGCTGCTGAGCGGAGTGAAGATTTCTCCCGGGACCGCGGACTTCCGACTGCTCGACCGTCAGGTGCTCGACGAGATCCTGAAGTTCAAGGAAGAGGGACTGTTCCTGCGCGGCATCGTGCATTGGGTCGGCTACCCCACCGCGAGCGTGACCTACGAGTGCGGCGATCGCCACGCCGGCGCGAGCAAGTACACTCTGCGCAGGATGTTGATCCTCGCCTGGAATGGTGTGAGCTCCTTCTCGCTCGTGCCGCTGCGGGTCTGCGTCGTGCTGGGTCTTGCCTCGTCCATCGTGGCGTTTTCCGGCGTGGTCTACGCGATCGTGGGCTGGTGGCTGGACAACGACGTCATCCCCGGATGGGCGTCGTCGGTCGCCATCTCATCCTTCCTCTTCGGCGTGCTCTTCGCCTTTCTGGCGATCCTGGCCGAGTACGTGGGCCGCATCCTGCTCGAGGTACGGGGCCGGCCGCGGTTCCTCGTGCGCGAGACCACGGGTGCGGACGCTACGGTCGAGCGCTCCCCCGTATCGCTCGACGCGAGCTGCGACCCACGGACCCGGGCCGACGGATGACAGCCGCCTGTCCCGGATTGCGGTTTGCGCTGGTCGGGGTGGCCAACCTCACCGTGAGCTTCGCCGTGTTCTGGATCTGCGTGCGTCATCCGCCGTTTGCGACACTCCACGCCACGATCGCCAACGCGCTGGCGTATCTTGCAGGCATGGTGAACAGCTTTTTTCTGAACCGCGCGTGGACCTTTCGCGTGCGCGGCAGTATCACCGTCCAGGCGGTCAGGTTCTCTGCCGTGAACCTGCTCTGCGCGGCTCTCACCAGCGCCGTCGTCTACGCGCTCGTCGACGTGCTGCGCTATCCGGAACTCGCCGTGTGGGGACCTCTCACGGTTGTGGCGGTACTGCTCAACTACGTAAGCTGCAAGCGCTGGGTGTTCGCGGCGCCGCGCGTCGATTTGTCTCGGAGAAGCTGAGCGATGCCTGCGTTGCGACTCATCGTGCATGCGGACGACTTCGGTCTTTCCGAAGCGATAGACGACGGCATCGTCGAGGCGCATGACCGCGGCATCGTCACTTCTGCGTCGATCATGGCGAACGGACCCGCATTCCCGCATGCCGTGGCACTCGCGCGGGCGCGCCCCGCCCTCGACGTCGGGCTGCATCTGACGCTCACCGAACTCGAACCTCTGACCCGGGGCTCTCGGGCCCTTGTCGACTCGGCAAATCACATGCCGCGGCACGCGGTGCAGTTCGCCGCGCGTTATCTCACCGGGCGCATTCCGCTCGTCGAGGTACGGCGCGAACTCGAGGCCCAGATCCGCAGGGCGCTCGATGCGGGACTCTGCCTGAGCCATCTGGACGGACACCAGCACGTGCAGGTGCTGCCCGGGGTGGCCCGCGTCGTAGTGGAGCTCGCGCGCGCCTACGGCATACGGGCGGTGCGCTGCCCGGCCGAGCGCGTGCGCCTGTTCATGCTGCGGGACGCCGCCCGGCTGTGCCGTCTCGCCGAGCAGCTCGCGGTGGGCACCGCCGCCCTGCTTTCCCCGCTGCGGGAGCTCAAGCGCGTGGACGCGTTCGTGGGTTTCTTCCACGGCGGCCGACTCACCGAGGAGAACCTCATGGCGCTGCTTGGCGCGTTGCCATCCCGCGGCACGGTGGAGCTGATGTGCCACCCCGGCCGGGACGATCCGGGCAGCGCCTTCAACGCGTGGGGCTACCGCTGGAGCGCCGAGACGGCGGCGCTCACCAGCCCGAGCGTGCGCGAGCTCCTCGAGCGGAGAGGCATCGAGCTCATCTCCTATCGGGACGTTTGAGGGCGAGCCACGCATGGATGAAGCCGAGTTCGACAAGTTCGCCGCCGAGTACCGTGAGATCCACGCCGCCAACATCAGGCTGTCGGGCGAAGATCCCGAGTATTTCGCGGAGTACAAGGTGATCGACGTGCTGAGGGAGCTCGACGCGCGCGGCAGGGTCGACGGACCTATCTCCGTGCTCGATTTCGGCGCCGGGATCGGCTACGCCGTGCCGTTCTTCCGCCGCCACCTGCCGCAGGCAGAGCTCATCTGTCTCGACGTCTCGCGCAGGAGCCTCGCCATCGGCGCGGCGCGGCATGGGTCCGACGCCACATTCCGGCACTTCGACGGCAGCACCATCCCGTTCGAGGACGATCGCTTCGACGTCGTGCACGCGTCGTGCGTCTTCCATCACATCCCGCACGAGCGGCATGTGGCTCTGCTCGGCGAGATCCGGCGCGTGCTCAAACCCGGCGGCCTGCTGCTCGTGTTCGAGCACAATCCGCTCAATCCCCTGACGCGCCACGCCGTCGCGACGTGCGCGTTCGACGAGCACGCGATCCTCATCGGGGCAGGGGAGATGCGCCGCCGCGTGCTGCGCGCTGGCTTTGACGACGCGCGAGTGCGCTACCGCATCTTCTTTCCGCGGGCGCTCGCGGCGCTGCGCCCGCTCGAGCGGCATCTCGCGTGGCTGCCGCTCGGGGCGCAGTACTACGTCTGCGCCGAGAAGGGCGGGAGCCGCAACGCGATATCGCCGGGAGTTGAACCCTAGGAGCGGCTGCGACCGCCCACCGCTGCGATGAGGATACGCACACGAATCTACCTCGCCCTGCTGATTCTGGTGCCGCTCGCGGTGTACTGGCAGACGATCTTCCACGAGTACGCGTTCCGCGACGATTACGCACACCTGCGCGAGGTGCACGAGGAGCCCGGCAAGCTCACGCGCTTCACCGCCTCGCACGGCCGCCCGCTCTACGGCATGCTGCTAGAGACCACGCTGCGGCCGTTTCATCACGTGCGGGACCTGGCGTGGCTGCGCCTGCTCGGCACAGCGCTGCTCATCGGCACGGGGTTGCTCACGTTCCGTCTGCTCGCGCGGACCGGCTGGCCGCCGCTGCACGCGGCCGCCGCGGGCCTCGCGATCGTGTTGCTCCCGGCGGCGCAGATCACCGTGGGCTGGGCCATCAGCTGGCCGAACGCGCTCGCGCTGCTGCTCGGGGCAGCGGGCTTCGCGGCCGTCGATCAGGGACTCGCCGGCCGCGCATTGCGCCGCGCGGCGGGCGTCCTCGTCGGCGGCGGCTGCTACGTGCTTGCGGGGCTCACCTATCAGTCGAACGCGCTGTTCGGCGTGGCGTTGCTTGCGGCGGTGCTGCTCGCGCGACGCGGCTCGCTCGCGGCCGACGCACGCTGGACCGCGGCTCACCTGGGCACGCTGTTCGGCGCGCTCGGCCTCGCATTCCTGATCATGAAGGCGATGTTCGCGGCAGGCCTTTACCAGCAGAGCGGCCGCGTCCGCTTCGAGACCGACCTCGTCGGCAAGTTTGTCTGGTTCTTCCAGCAGCCACTACCGAACGCGCTGGCGCTCTTCCCGTTGCGCGACACCTTCGGCACTGGGGCGGCGTGGTTCTGGAGCGCGGCGGTGGCCGTGGGAACGCTGCTCCTGCTGGGCGCGCTCGCCGCAGCGCGCAGTGAGGGGCGCGCTCAGCAGGGGCGCTGGCTTTTCTGTCTCGCGGTGCTGCCGTTCGCGGCGCATGCCGTGAGCCTCGCCGCGGGCGAACGGGCCATCGGCTACCGCACGATCTTCCCGCTCGCCTCGCTCGTCGTCGTCCTCGCGGCGGCGGCGCTGGGCAGGGTGGCACTCTGGTGCCGGATGCCGCGAAAGGTCGAAGGGGCGCTGCTCGCCGCCGCGCTCGCGACGGCGGCGGTGCTCGCCAACCGCCACGCCTTCGATCTGATCGCGGAGCCACAAGGCCGCGAATGGTCTCTGGTCCGCGACGCCGTGCGCACGCTGCGACTTGGCGCCGACACCACGGTATACATCGTCACGCCGACGCTCGACCACCGCTCGACACAGCGGGTGTTCAGCGACGAATTCGGGTCGCTGTCGTCGGATTCGGACTGGGTGCCGGCGGAGATGTTCAAAGCCGCCCTGCGCGAGCGCTTTCCGAAGGGCCTGCCGCCGCGCCGCAGCTACCGGTTTAGCTTCGGTCGCGATCCACCGCGGGCTGACTTCGATCTCGTGATCGACATGCGAGCGCTAGCATATTTCCGTCACGACGGACGGACGTAGTTCCCGGGCCGCCCGTTGCCGCTACGCTCGCTTCTCCGGCTGAGCGGGCCGAGGGTCACGACCGCCAGGCCGCCGCTGCCCGGGTGCCGTTCTCCGCCGCCTGGTCAGGAGCTCGCTCCGGCGAGCTTCACGAGCAGCCGGTTGAGCCGGCGCACGTAATCGGCAGGGTTGGCGAGCTGCCCGCCTTCCGCGAGCGCCGCCTGTTCGTATACGAGCAGCGCGAGGTCCTCGAACTCGGTCGCGTCCTTCAGGCCGTCCATGTACTTCACGAGCGGATGCGAGACGTTGAGCTCGAGGGCCGGCTTCGACTGCGGCAGCTTCTGGCCCGCGGCCGAGAGGATGCGGCGCATGTTCGCCCCCAGATCGTGCTCGCCGAGCACGAGGCACGCGGGCGAGTCCTTGAGGCGCGTGCCGACCCGCACCTCCATGACGCGATCGCCGAGCGCGTCCTTGACGCGCTTGAGGAGCGCCTTGCTTTCCTTCAGCTCCTCGTCGCGGCGCTTGCGGTCGGCCTCGCTCTCGAGCCCGCCGAGCTCGAGATCGCCGCGTGCGGCGTCCTTGAAGCGCTTGCCCTCGAAGCTCTCGAGGTACCCCATGACCCACTCGTCGATGCGCTCGCCGAGGAGCAGCACCTCGATGCCGCGCTCACGGAGCTGCTCGATGTACGGGCTCGCGCGCGCCGCCGCGACCGACTCCGCGACGACGTAGTAGATGCGCTCCTGGCCCGGCTTCATGCGCTCGACGTACTCGCGCAGGCTCACCTTCGGCTCGTCGTCGCTCTCGTGCGTGCTCGCGAAGCGCAGGAGCGGCAGGATCCTCTCGCGGTTTCCCGGATCCTCCGCGATGCCCTCCTTGAGCACCGTGCCGAACTCCTTCCAGAACGTGCGGTACTTCTCCGGGTCGTCGTTCGCGAGCTTCGCGAGCATGTCGAGCACCCGCCGCGTGAGCCCGCTCCTGATCGCCTCGACCTCCGGGTCGTGCTGCAGCAGCTCGCGCGAGACGTTGAGCGGCAGATCGTTCGAATCGATCACGCCCTTCACGAAGCGCAGGTAGAGCGGCAGGAACTGCTCCGCGTCGTCCATGATGAAGACGCGCTTCACGTAGAGCTTGAGACCGCGCGCCGCATCGCGCTGGAAGAGATCGAAGGGCGCACGCCCCGGAACGTAGAGCAGACTCGTGTACTCGCGCTTGCCTTCGACCCTGTTGTGGCTCCACGTGAGCGGATCGGTGAGGTCGTGGGCGATGTGGTGATAGAACTGCCGGTACTCCTCGTCCCTGATCTCGGTGCGCGGCCGCGTCCAGAGCGCCGTGGCCTGGTTGACCACTTCGTAATCGAGGGACGCCTCGCCCTCCTTGCGCATGAGGACCGGGAAGCTGATGTGGTCCGAGTAGCGGCGGATGAGCGCGCGCAGCCGGAAGGGATCGGTGAACTCGCGCGCATCCTCCTTGAGATGCAGCGTCACGGCGGTGCCGCGCTCGGGGCGCGTGACGGTCTCGACGGTGAACTCGCCGTCGGCGCTCGACTCCCAGCGCACGCCCTCTTCGGCCGGCGCGGCCGCATGGCGCGTCAGCACTTCGACTCTGTCGGCGACGATGAACGCCGAGTAGAACCCGACGCCGAACTGCCCGATGAGCTGCGAATCCTTCTGCTGATCCCCCGAGAGCGAGCGGAAGAACTCCGCCGTGCCCGAGCGCGCGATGGTGCCGAGGTTCGATATCGCCTCGTCGCGCGTCATGCCGATGCCGTTGTCGCGGATCGTGAGCGTGCGGGCCTCGGGGTCCGCGTCGATCCAGACCTTCAGCTCCGGCTCGCTGCCGAGGAGCTGCGGCTCCGCGATGGCCCGGAAGCGCAGGCGGTCGTTCGCGTCGGAAGCGTTCGAGATCAGCTCGCGCAGGAAGATCTCCCTGTGGCTGTACAGGGAGTGGATCATCAGCTTCAGGAGCTGGCGCACTTCGGCCTGGAAGCTGAGCGTCTGCTTCTCGGTGGTCGTCATGCTCGCGGTTCCCTTCGATCGCAGGCGGGGCGCGCGCGGTGCGCCCGCGCTGAAGTACGGGCCGGCGATCTTGGGAGCTGGGCTGGAAAATTCAAGCGCGGGCGCCGCACCCCCGCCGGGGCGGCGTCAGGTACCGCCCGCGCCGCGGTACACACCCCACAGCGTGGCCGTGCAGCCCAGGAGGGCGGCCGTCAGCCGATACTGCGGCAGCAGCAGCCACACGCCCGCGGCGGAAGCCGCCGCGGCGAGCGGCGCCGTGAAGGCGGAGAGCTCGGACAGGGTCGCGCGGGCGAGGTGCCTGAAGGCACCCGTCCAGTCGTCGGCCTCGTCCCACAAACGAAGGAGAAATTCCATTTCCCGAAGACTCTACGGAGCGTCCTCTGCGATGTGCGTGCCGGATGTCACAGTCGCCGCACGCCGGTCGCCCTGCGCTTGCAGGACCGCGGCCCGCGTGCGTAGGCTGTCACCGGCCGTAGCGTATATCAGGAATCACATGCAGCGCATCGTCGTCATGAACCCCAAGGGGGGTTCAGGCAAGACGACTATCGCGATCAACCTGGCGAGCTACCTCGTCTCCCGGCAGCAGTCCCCTGTCCTGATGGACTTCGATCCGCAGGGCTCCTCGCTGCGCTGGGTGAAGAAGCGCCAGCCGCCGCATCCTCCCATCCACGTCATCGCCGCGTTCGAACGGGACAGCCGGACGACCCGCAGCTTCCAGCTGCGCGTGCCGGGCGGCACGACGCACGTGATCGTCGACACACCGGCCGCCATCGATGCGCACCGCATGCCCGAGCTCACCCGGGATGCGGACAAGATCCTCGTGCCGGTGCTGCCGTCCGACATCGACATCCACGCCTGCTCGCGCTGTATCAGAGACCTTCTGCTCGTCGCGAAGGTCCGCCGCGAGGACAACCGCATCGGCGTGATCGCCAACCGCGTCCGGCGCAACACGCTCGCCTACCAGTCGCTCCTGCGCTTCCTGCAGACGCTCGGCATCCCGATCGTCGCGACGATCCGCGACTCCCAGAACTACGTCCGCGCCGCCGAGCTCGGTATCGGAATACACGAGATGAAGAGCTACGTCGTGCGCGACGACGTGGAGCAGTGGGAGCCCCTCATCGAATGGCTCGGGAGACCCGAAGCGCAGCCGGCCCCGCAGCCCGACCTCGCGCTGACGCCGACGGTCACCGGCTAGCCGACGTGCCGGACCGCAGCGGACCGCGCTACTTCGGCTTCTGCTCGGTCTGCTCTTCGTTCCAGGCGTCCCGCATCCGGTCGGCCCAGCTCTTGTAACTCGCCCAGGTGTAGAGGTTCTTGGTGATCGCCGCATGGCGCGCACGCGCGCGCTGCATGCGCTCGAGCCAGTTCGCGTAAGGATCCGCGCCAGGCTGCGCAGGCGGAGAGGAGGCCGGCTTCGTCTCCTTTCCCGGCTGCGGCGATTCCTCGCGCCCTCTGTTCGACGAACTCATGGAAACTCCTGAAGCTATGGCTACAGCGTACGGATTTGTCCGCAACCGGCGACAGGAACTGGTTCACGAGAAACCCGCGCGAGCGCGCGGCGCAGCACACAACTCGCGCGCGCTCGCGACGCGACACACGCTGCGAGCGTCTTATGTCACGCGACGAGGCGGTAGCAGGGCCTGTAGACCGTGCCCGGCAGCTTCATGCGCAGCTGCGCGACGAACGCCTGCAGCAGCTCGTCGAGGAGCTCCATGATCCGCGGATCGCCCGAGAGCTCGTACGGACCGTAGCGCTCGATGGCCTGGATGCCGTGCTCCTTCACGTTGCCCGTCACGATGCCGGAGAACGCACGGCGCAGATTCGCCGCGAGCTGGTGCGGCGGCTGATCGCGATGGAGCTCGAGCCGCCGCATCGACTCGTGCGTCACCTCGAAGGGCAGCTGGAACTCGGGCCGGATCGACAGCAGCCAGTTGAAGTTGTACGAGTCGTTGTAGCGCTTGCGGAACTCGCGCACGGCTTCCATGCCGCGCACCATCGTGCGTGCGACCTCCGCCGGATCGTCGATGATGATCCTGAAGCGCTCGAGCGCGCTGCGGCCCAGCGTGCCCTCGATGAAGCGACTGATCTGCTCGAAGTAGGCAGCGCTCTCCTTCGGGCCGGTGAACACCACCGGGAACGGCTGCTCGCGATTGGCCGGATCGAGGAGAATGCCGATGAGGTAGAGGATCTCTTCCGCCGTGCCCACGCCGCCGGGGAAGACGACGATGCCGTGCGCGAGGCGCACGAAGGCTTCGAGCCGCTTCTCGATGTCCGGCATGATGACGAGCTGGTTCACGATCGCGTTCGGCGGCTCCGCGGCGATGATGCCGGGCTCCGTGATGCCGATGTAGCGGCCCGTCAGAATGCGCTGCTTGGCGTGACCGATCGTCGCGCCCTTCATCGGGCCCTTCATCGCGCCAGGTCCGCAGCCCGTGCACACGTCGAGACCGCGCAGTCCGAGCTCGTAGCCGACTCTCTTCGTGTACTTGTACTCGTCGTGACCGATCGAGTGACCGCCCCAGCACACGACGAGGTTGGGACGCGCCTTGTAGTCGAGCAGCCGCGCGTTGCGCAGGATGTGGAACACCGCGTTCGTGATCGCGCGCGAGTCCCTGAGGTCGAAGCGCCCGCCGTCCAGGATCTCGCTCGAGATGTACACGACGTCGCGCAGCACCGCGAAGAGGTGCTCCTTGATGCCGCGGATCATCTGCCCGTCGACGAAGGCCGACGCGGGCGCGTTGTGCACCTGGAGCTTGACGCCCCACGGCTCGCGCAGGATCTCGATGCGGAAGTCGCGGTAGCGGTCGAAGATCTCCTTGGCGTTGTCCGTGGCTTCGCCGCTGTTCAGCACCGCGAGCGCGCACTTGCGGAACAGCTCGTAGAGCCCGCCCTGGCTCGAGTCCAGGAGCTTGCTGATCTCGGCCTGGGAGAGATTCTCGAGACTGCTGCCGCGCGGCCCTACGCGGGCATCGACGAATTCCTGGAAATCGACTGTGTTATCCACGCATCCTGCCTTGCTGCGCGGCCGGAGCGCGCGTCACGGATGGATCTCGATCGGCACGTTGTCCGGCGTGAGGAGCCAGATCTCCACCATGTCCGAATTCGACACCGCGATGCAACCGTCCGTCCAGTCACGCTTCTCGTAGTACTCGGGCGGATGCCGCGGCTGATTCGGAAGCCCGTGGATCATGATCGCGCCGCCGGCGTCCCAGCCGTTCGCGCGCGCGCGCCGCTTGTCCTCTTCGTTGGGATAGGACACCTGGATCGAGAGAAAGTATTCGCTGTTCGGGTTCCGCCGCGTCAGCCGGTACGTACCCTCGGGCGTGCGGAAGTCCCCCGAGCGCTCCTTGTGGCCGACGGGATTGAGGCCGAGCCGGATGTTGTAAGAGCGCAGGATCCTGTCGCCGCGCATCAGGTACAGGCGCCGCTCGCCCTTGCGGACGATGACGCGGTCGGCCATCGGCATGCTCTGCGGCTCGTACGTGCGTGCCACGACGTGCTCGAACTTCGGCAGAGCATCCGCGTGGGCGACCCCCGTGATGGCCGGGGTCGCAGCGAAAATGCCGGCGACGACGGCCAGGATGTGCTTCATTTTCAAGATTAAACAAGCACTTGCGAAACTTTGCTCGATTATAGGCGGTCCGGCCCCCGCCCGCGACGTGCAGCCATCACACGACAGCGAGGGACCACGACCTTTCGCCGTGAGCACGAAGCTTGCTGCGTTCACGTTCGAGCCCGGCTGACTACCACTCGAGGGGGTACTCCGATGAACTGGTGTCGAATCCCGCAGAACCCGGCGCGAGGACTGGCCTGCACGCTGCTGCTCGCCGGTTGCGCGGCGCAACCAGTCGCACCGGTCGACGAGACGCTCGACCCCGGGACCGGCACGACGACCTCGGTGCTCACGCGGCCGATCGAGCTGGAGCCCGAGGAAGGGCGCGGCGCGTTCGGCGCTTCGTTCGCATTCCTCGCCCCGTTCGAAACGAACCGCATGGGCCGGCGCACGCTATACCTCTGGGTCGCGGCGACTCAGGGTGACACTCCGCTCGTGCAGTCCGAAGTGGAATGCGATTCGCAGCGGATCGATGCGGTTCCCATCTCGGGTGAGCCCGCGGAGCTGGGACTCACGCGCGCACCCTACGTCGCGCCGGTTCCGTGGAGCACGCAGTGGTACTTCCGCATGCCGTACTCGGCGCTCGAGTGCCTCGCGAACGCACGCCAGGTCGCGATCGTCACCCGGGACGTCAATGGCGAGCTGCAGCGCTTCAGGGCACCGCCGAAGTCGATCACCGGTCTCGGTGAGTTCGNGGCTCANGTGGCGCCTTCGGGCGAGAGCGCNGCGGAAACCGGCCTGCGACGTCACGGCGCCGTGCAGCCCGCGGAGGAGATCAGCCACCCGCGCTGACGACTTCCTCGACGCGCGGNATGACGAGCTGCATGCCCGGGCGCAGCGCNTTGAGGTCCACGTCGGGGTTGTACTGATGGAGCAGCCAGATCGGCAGGCTCGCGTAGCGCTGCGTGACCGTCCACAGTGAGTCGCCGCGCCGGGCGATGTACACCTCGGTGCCCACGATGCGGTGAGCCGCGAAGTACGCGGCCTGGAGCGTACGGTGGTAGTCGCGGCGCCGCTCCTCGAACGTCTCGCGCGACACGCGGCGGAACTCGAGCTTGATTCGCTGTCCGATGTAAACCGGCCGGCCGGGTTTCATGTCGTTGAGCTTGCGGAGCCTCGATGCCGAGGTTCCCAGCCAGTCTGCGAAGTGCCCCAGCGTCTCCGCCGCGGCGACGACGATCGTGTCGTCCGAGGCGACGGAGTAGTCGAAGGGATCCGCCGTCTGCGGAGTCTCCACGGCCGGACCGAGCGCGGGGCTCAGCGCTTCGGCCTGAGCCTCCGTGACCGGCTCGGCCGCTGCGGCGGGTTTAGCGACCGATGCCACTGCGACTTCATCCTCGACGCTCTCCTGCTGCGCGACCGCCGGCGGCACGGCACCGGCGGGCTCCTCCTTCGCGGCCGAGGCGATCACCGTCCGCGAAGCACCGCCTGCCACCGCAGGCGCGGGCGCACCCTCCGTCGATGCGCCTTCCGCGAGCAGCAGCCGCTGACCCTCGTAGATGAAGTTCGGATTGCGGATGCGGTTGATCCTGAGGAGCTCCGCTTCGCTCACGCCGACCTTGCGCGCGATCTCCGAGAGAGAGTCGCCCCGGCGCACGATGTACACGCGTTCCTTGGACTGGGACACCGCTTCGGCTGCCGGCGCCGTCGTCACGGCGGACGCCGGGGTTACGCGTGCGGGCGGTTCCGCGGTCGAAGCGACCACTGCCGCGCCGGTCGGCGCGCCCGGAAGACGGATCTGCTGCCCGACGCGCAGGATGCCGTTGACGCGCAGATCGTTGAGCTCCGCGAGCTTCGCGACGCTGACGCCGTAGCGCGCGGCGATGCCGCTCAGCGTGTCTCCGCGCGCGACCACGTGCACGCGCGGTGTCGGCTGCGACGCGTAGAGCTCCGAAGGCGCGAGGCGCTGCGCGAGCAGCTCCGGCGTCCAGCGCTCGCCGGTCGCGGGCAGCCTCAGCCGGTAGCCCTTCGGGACATAGCGCTCACCGGCCCAGATCGCGGGCCGAAGCGCCGGATTCAGCTCCTTGAGGAGCGAGCGTTCCACTCCGACTGCACGCTCGAGCGCCGCCACGGGCACGTACGCGGGCAGAGGAACTTCGACGAACTGCTGCTCGCGCGCGCGCTCGATCGGTCCGAAGTACTTCTCGGGATTGCGGTCGATCTCGAGCGCCGCGAGGAACGACACGTAGAAGTTGCGCGAGGCGAAGCCGAACGTCCGGCTCTTGTAGTTGCGCACGATCTTCACGATGTCGTCGGTGCCCATCACTTCCTTGGCCCGGCGCATGCCGGCCGCACCGTGGTTGTAGGCGGTCAGCGCGAGCGGCCAGGTGCCGAGCAGGCGGTAGTTGTAGGCGAGGAGCTGCGCGGCGGCCTCGGTGGAGCGGAACGGATCGAATCGGTCGTCGACGTCGCCGTCGATGCGCAGGTAGCGCCGTCCCGTGGAGCGCATGAACTGCCACAGTCCCGCCGCGCCGACCTTCGAATACGCATAAGGATTGAAAGAGGACTCGACGTGCGGCAGCACGGCGAGCTCCGGCGGCAGGCCGAGGTTCGCCAGCGTCTGCGCAATGTGCGCTTCCCACGCTCCCGAGCGCACGAGTCCCTCGCGGAAGCGGTTGGCCTGCCCGAGCTGGAAGCGGATTCCGTTCGTGGCTTCGCGCAGCCGGCCGGGTGTGCCCTCCTCGCCCCAGAGATCGCGGATGCGCCGCTCTTCGGCGGAGAGCGGGCTGGCGCCCGACGCGATGCGGCGCAGGGCATCGGCGATGCGATCGCGCGCACGGTCGACCTGCGCCTGCCGCTCGCGCGGGCTCATGTCCGGGGGGAACTCGAGCTTCTCGTACACGACGGCGAGATTGCGCTCGTCGTGCAGAAAGCCCGCGTTCGTCGTGATCTCCGTGTAGACGCGGATCCAGAACTGGACGTCGCGTTCGAGCTCCGGCGGCCGCGGAAACGGCGGATCCGAAGCGAATGCCGGCGTGACGCCTGCGAGCATCATGGTGAGCACGGCGAGCCGGGCGCGATCGAGCGCCTGCAGCCACCACGTGCCTGCCGTCCGAGTTCCCTTCATTCGACCCCCTCGCGTACGTAGCTGTCGGGCTCATTTACACCCGGTCAACCGGGAGAATTGCCCGCCTTTTCAATGATTTGCGTTCCAGAGCCTACCCGACACCACCCGCTGGAGCGGTGTAAGCGTCGGTGATCTTGACAAGTGCCGGGCGAAACCGCCGTGCGCCCATCGTCCTCGACGGATGCGAAAGCTCGCATAACGCGCACTGGATCACAGTTGAACCACGTCGCAGATACAACATGTCACATCGCGCGCCTCACGTGCGCCTCTGGCATGCCCGTTGCTTATTCCCTCACCAGACAGGCCGACATGGCCCTGGGAAGGAAGCAAGCTAGCGGATACCAACAAGAAGAATCGCACGCGTGGCGGGACCGAAGTCCCTCGACGTCAAGGCGACCGGATAATAACGAGAAGACACTCCTCCACAACAAGCAAGCGACCGATCGGCCCCGCGCGAGCGGGGTTTTTTTTGCCTGCATGGCGCGCCGCCGCCGGCATGGCACCTCGCCCGCCGGAGGTGGCAGACTTTCCGGTTCCACTCACACACAGTCCGAGGAAAGGATTCGCGAGATGTCCGCAGAACTGAAGCTGCCCGTATCGCCCGGCCCCCTCGTCACCCTGCAGGGACACATCCTGCAGCAGCATGAGAGCTTTCCCGAGGCGTCGGGGACGCTCTCGTGGATTCTCTCCGCGCTGTCCATCTCGGCGAAGGTGATCGCCGCGAAGGTGCGCCGCGCCCGGCTCGACGACGTGCTGGGTGCCGCGGGCACCGAGAACGTGCAGGGCGAGCAGCAGCAGAAGCTCGATGTGATCGCGAACGAGGTGCTGCTCAGGCTCCTCGCCGAGCGCGAAGGCGTCGCCATCGTGGCTTCGGAGGAGAACGAGGAGCCCGTGATCCTGCGCGAGTCGTCGGACGGCGAACGGCGCTACTGCGTGCTGTTCGATCCGCTCGACGGCTCCTCGAATCTCGACGTGTGCGGCGGCGTCGGCACCATCTTCAGCATCCTGCGGCACGATCGCCGGTCGCGCGATCCGCGCGCCTCGCTCCTGCAGCCCGGTGCGCAGCAGGTCGCTGCCGGCTACGTGCTGTACGGCTCGTCCACGATCTTCGTGCTCACCGTCGGCCGCGGCGTCGACATGTTCGTTCTCGATCCCTCGGTCGGCGCGTTCCTGCTCGTCGAGCGCGGCGTGCGCATCCCCGCCGCGAACAAGAGCTACTCGGTGAACGAAGGCAATCGCCGCACCTTCCCCGAAGGCTACCAGCGCTATCTCGACTGGGCGCAGGAGCACGGCTACTCGAGCCGCTACGTGGGCGCGATGGTCGCCGACGTGCACCGCATCCTGCTCAAGGGCGGTGTGTTCCTCTATCCGCCGACGAAGAAGGCACCGAACGGCAAGCTCCGCCTGATGTACGAGGCGAACCCGATGGCGATGATCATCGAGCAGGCAGGCGGCAAGGCGCTCGCCGGCCCGGATCGGCGCATCCTCGATCTGCAGCCGACCGACATCCACCAGCGGACGCCGGTGATTCTCGGCAGCGCGGAAGAGGTGGACCACGTCGTCGAGCATCTGCGCTGAGTCGGCGCGTCGCGTCGAGCCCGGCCGACGCCGCCGATTGCGACCGTGCCTGCCTCACGGACCTGCTGACCCGGTACATCGAAGCGCTCGTCGCGCACGATCCGTCGCGGCTGCCCCTCTGCTGTCCTCGATCGTTCGAGGCAATACGTGCTCGACGCAAGGCGCCGTCGCCTGCCGTCGCTAAAGAATTTCCGCGTTCGGCCGATGCAGGGTCAGAACTGCCGCGCATGCATCGGTTGTCTGCCGGCCAGTACAAGAATTCAAGTGGCAGGAGACTGAATTGAGCGACTTCTTCCAGTGGGACCCGGCGAAGCTGAGTCTNCACGTNCCCGAAATGGACAACGAGCACCAGGTTCTCNTCTCGAAGATGAACAAGGTGCACTCTCTGCACGCGAGCGGAGCNTCGCACGCCAACATCGCGCTGGCTCTCGACGACCTCGTGCGCTACACGTCGAAGCACTTCGCCGACGAGGAAGCCTACATGGAACGCATCGGCTTTCCGGGTCTGCGCGTGCACAAGGGCGTGCACAGGCAGCTCATGGACCGGCTCGCCGACTATCAGCGCACGTTCCAGACCACGCGCAAGCTCCCCGACGACCTCTTCGTGTTCTTCAAGATGTGGCTGAGCGCGCACATCTGCGGCATCGACGCCAAGTACGCGCTCCACGCCCAGCAGGCCAAGGCGGGCTGATGAGGAACCGCTGCGGGTATCACGCGGTCGCGTGATACCCGCGGTCGCCGCCCGCTCGACGAGCCGGGACGCTTCGGCCATCCACCACTGCATCATCACGCAGCGACGGAATCCGGCACCGCGCGCATGCGCGCCACTGCGGCCTCGATCGCGGCGTGCGCTTCCGCAATCGCCGCCGCGCGCGCTTCGGGTCCGAATCCCAGCTTCTCCGCGCGCACGAACGTCACGTCGTCTATACCCATGAAGCCGAGCAGGTGCCGGAGGTAGGGCTCCTGGAAGTCGAAGGCGCGCGCGGGACCGCTCGAATACTCGCCGCCGCGGCTCTCGACGACGATCGTGCGCTTGCCTTCGAGCAGACCGCGCGGACCGGCTTCGCTGTATGCGAACGTCACGCCGGCGCGCAGCACGTGGTCGAACCATGCGCGCAGCGTCGTCGGCACGCCGAAGTTGTACATCGGTGCGCCGATCACGATGACGTCGGCCGCCTTCAGCTCCGCGATCAGCGCGTCGGAGAGCTCGCGCGTGCGCCACCCGCCCCGCGTCTGCGGTTCGTCGCGACGGATGCCGTCGAGCGCATCACCCATGAGATGAGGAATCGGGTCGCGGCCCACGTCACGTTCGACGACGGTCGCTCCGGGCGCCTCACGCTTCAGCGCCTCGACCACGCTTCGGACGAGCACTCTCGATGCCGCGTCGTCTCCTGCCGCGCTGCTGTTGATCACCAGGATGTTTCTCATGCCGCCTCCCGCATCGGTGGTTGGCTGCATGTTGGTTCCGTGCGCCACGTTCAGGTAGCCGCGCGCCGTGCAACTCGGTGTCGCAGAACTGGCAACACACAGGACCGATCATGGGGGTTCGGGTTGCGGATCGTGAGACAATGAGCCGGTCGCTCGCGGCATCGGAGGACCGCCGTCGTGCTCGCCCTGGAGGATCTCAAGACCTTCGTCGCCGTCGCGGACGCGGGAGGACTCACGCCTGCTGCACGCCGCCTCGGACTGTCCAAGTCGATCGTCAGCCGCCGCCTGCTGCGGCTCGAGCGGACGCTCCGCGTTCAGCTCCTCACCCGCACGACGCGCGGCGCGGCGCTCACCGAAGCAGGCGCAACGTTCCGCGAGCACGCGGCACGCGCGCTCGCGGAGCTCGACGCTGCGCGCGATGCGCTCTCACCGGACGGCGATCTGTGCGGGCTGCTGCGCATCTCGGCGCCCCTGTCGTACGGGCCGACGCATCTCTCGCCCGTGCTCGCCGAGTTCGCGAGCCGCTATCCGCGCCTGCGGATGGACGTGTCGTACACCGATCAGATAGTCGACGTCATCGGCGAAGGCTACGATGCTGCAATCCGCATCGGATCTCTGCCGGACTCGTCGCTCGTCGCACGGCGCATCGCGCCGGTGCGCGCGCACGTCGTCGCGAGTCCCGCGTACATCGAGAAGCACGGCACACCCCGGACACTCGACGAGCTGCTCGAGCACGAAGCCGTGCTCTACAACATTCCGATGTGGAGGCTCACCGACCGCGGCAGAACGGTAACCATAAGACCGCGCGGGCGCTTCCGCACCGACAACGGCATGGCGGTGACAGCTGCCGCGCTCGCGGGCGTCGGTATCGCTCTGCTGCCGGATTTCCTCGCCGGCCCGCATCTCGAGTCGGGCAGGCTCGTGGAGCTGCTGCCGCAGCACAGACCGCCCGACGTTGCGATCTACGTCGTGCGCCCGCCGGGCCGCGCGCCGCGAAAGGTGGCCGTGCTGACGGAGCTGATCGTCCAGAGGCTCGGCAGACGCTGAGCTGCGGACGTCACGACGCGCTCGCCAAGCCGCTATTCGCGGGCGATCAGCGCCTTCAGCGCAGCGAGCCGCTCGCCCCAGAATTCCTTCGCGGCCTGCGCGGCCTTCCTGTCGGGCAAGCCCTGGACCTGAACTGCGAGCGCGCTCTTCGCCGGCCCCTTCGCCGTGAAATACGCCTCCATCCGGAGGCCATCGGCGAGCCGGATGCGCATCGACTTCGGTTCCGTGGCCGTGCGGATTTCGAGCTCCACGCCCGGCAGCCAGCGTTTGCGCTGCTCCGGGTCGTGCACCGCGCACCACAGCGCTTCGACCGGAGCCGCGACCGTCACGCTCTTGCTCGCCTCGTAGCTTCCGCCACGCCGCTGCCCGACATCACGCAGCCCGCGCAGCCGCTCGTACCCGACGGTGATCATCTGCGCCCACCATTCGCCGACACCGTACTTCTCGTGCACGAGCTTCGCGATCGCGCGGTGCTCCATGCCTGCGGCGCCGCGACGGTCGAGCAACGCGACCCACTCGGGCCACGTCCGACCGGACGCCTTCAGCACCGCCGCGTCGCTCCTGCCCGTGATCTTCTCGTAGCCGTCGGGGATCGGGAGTGCTGTGCGATGCTCATGTGCCGCGGGTGACTCGGCGGCTGTGGGCTGTTCGCGTACCGACTCCGTGGGGTGCTCCGGAGCCTCCGGCTGAGAGGCGTGCCTGCGATTCTTTCTGCCGATGAGGTGGGCGCGGGCCGTGGTGTAGGACTCGCCCGTCTTCGCCATGCGCGCCCGGATCAGGCGCTTGAGGTCCTTGTTCTTCGACATCTCCGGATCTCCTCTGCACGCGCCACGGCCCGCCGCCCCCGGCAGGGCGTTCCGTGACGAGCAGGGTTCCGTCGATGCCGGTCCGGGAGTATGCCCCCTTTGCCTCACGAGGGCCCCAGCCGGGGTGGGGCCTAAGAGGTTGGGCGTGGACCGCCGCCGGGGAGAAAATATTAGGAGGAAGGTGGATCACCCGCCAGGGGTGACTCGCAGCGTTTACCGGACATCCGCGCGTCGTACTGTTCCCCACCGGACCGGGCGCCGGTTATGGCGCCATCAAGGGTATCGTGCGTCCCGACGATCACGTCGTCCTCGATTCACTTGCTCACGATTGCCTGCAGCACGGCGCGCGAGCGAGCACGCCAAACGTCTCGTTCTTCGCGCACGACGATCTCCGGAGCGCGGAGAAACGCCTCGCTCGAATCTGACAGACTCATCCGGACGCCGCGATCCTGGTCGTCACCGAGTCACCGCTCTCGATGGACTCGGACCACCCGGACTTCAGGCAACTGCTTGCTCTGTGCAGAACGCATCGTGCCCACCTGATGGTGGACGTTGCGCATGACCTCGGGCTGCTCGGCCCCAATGGGCGGGGCGTGCTCGCGGAGCAGGATGTCCTGGATCAGATCGATTTCCTCGTCGGCTCCTTTTCGAAGACCTTCGCGTGCATCGGAGGATTCTTCGCGAGCCGCGGCAAGGGGACCGCGTACCAGGTACGCGGATTCAGCGGTTCCCATACTTTCTCGAACTTCCTCATTCCCGCCCGGATGGCTGCCGCACGGGCGGCACCGCAGCTCGTCCGATCTTCGGAAGTCGAAGTTCTGAGGCGTTCGACGCTGCTCCTCCGTGTGACGCGGCGTCACACGGAGGAGCAGCTCGTCGATGCCGCAGCCGTCGTGGCAGACGCCATTGCATCGGCCAGGCGGAAGTGCACAACGGAAGACCGCGGTCCATCGACACGATGACCAGCGGAGAATCCCTTCTGGACCCGCTCCGGCCACTCACATTCCGAAGCCCTCGACAAGGAGCTCGCGGACTTTGCGGAGAACGAGCACATCAGTCTGCGCCATCGTGTGAGCGGGACGCGATCGCACGCGTGCCTTGCAGGCACTGGACTTGATCGCGACTTTCCACTTTAATCCCGCGCCGCCGAGCTGCGGAGTCCGCGTGCACTTTCACTGCGCACGCCGCTGACGCGACTTCCATGCCGCATCTTCGGAGCGGCCGATCCGTAAGTCTGCGTATCCTCGCCTCCGCATTCTCATGGGTACGATTCACGCGCCGCACGACATCGGCTCGTCACGTGCGGCCTGAGGAGACTTTTGCACGATGAAATTGAAGGCGGTCGTTACCGCAACGATTCTGGCAGCATCGACGGCATTTGCATCGAACGACAGCGTCTGGCAGGCGCTTCCGGAGGTTGCCCCCGCTCCGGCGGACAATCCCACGACGCAGGAAAAGATCGAGCTCGGCAGGATGCTGTACTTCGACCCGCGGCTGTCCTCGACGGGCACCGTATCGTGCTTCTCCTGCCACAACCTTGCCGAAGGCGGTGACGACCATCGACCGACGTCGGTCGGTGTTCACGGCCAGAAGGGCGGACGCAACGCGCCCACGGTCTGGAACGCAGCGTTCCTCTCGGTCCAGTTCTGGGACGGCCGCGCGCCCACGCTCGAGGAGCAGGCGAAGGGACCGCCGGTGAATCCCATCGAAATGGGCATGTCGGACCTCGAAGCCGTCGTCGAGCGCGTCAAGCGCATCCCGGGCTACCGCCCGTATTTCGAAGCGGCCTTCGGCAAGGGCGATGTGATCACCATCGACAACATCGCCCGCGCCATCGCGGCGTACGAGCGCACGCTCATCACCCCGGATACCCCGTACGACCGCTACGTGAAGGGCGACAAGTCCGCACTCACCGAGCAGCAGATCCGCGGCATGAACACCTTCCGTGAAGTCGGCTGCATCTCGTGCCATCAGGGGCCGATGTTTGCCGGGCCGCAGCTGCCGATGGGCACGGGGTTCTTCATGAAGTTCCCGACTGTGCCGGACAGTCCCTATGTCGCGAAGTACCGCCTGACGGAGGACAAGGGGCGGTTCGAGGTGACCGGCGACCCCGCGGACGAGCACATGTGGCGCGTGCCCACCCTGCGCAATCTGGTCTACACGGCGCCTTACATGCACAACGGCGCTGTGAAGACCCTGCCGGAAGCGGTCCGCGTCATGGCCTCCACTCAGCTTGGTCTTACGCTGACGGAAGATCAGGTGAACGACATCGTCGCGTTCCTGGAGGCGCTGTCGGGCCCGCTCCCGCAGCAGACCGTGCCGCAGCTGCCGCCGACACCCGGCGATCTGCTCGATCCGTAGCGGCAGCTGAGGACGGGAAGAACGACTCGACGGCGCGCGGAATCGACTCGAAGCCGGCAGGCGGGCAGGGATGTCCGCCTGCCGGATGTCACACACGGGCTCGACGGACCCGCATCGTCGTCGCCGCCCGCTCACGAAGTGCGATGGCGGCGCNNNGCACAGGNNCCCTCAAAAGGTGAGACTTGCATCTGAATAGAATCAATAACTTAGATCGATGCCGCACACCAAAAGCTGGGACCAGATTTACGCATAAGGTGAGACTTTCCGCCGCGATTTACGCATAAGATGAGATTTTCTTCATGGCTCGTCGTCGACTCCCTTCGGCTCAGTCTCCGCGCTCGCTCTTGCTTTGAGGGCTTGAATTCATTTGTAACTTTGAGGCCTCGCGAAATCGGCGGAATTAGCGTCACGCGTAGCTCATGAAACTCTTCTCATGATGTCCTGCCGGCGTACAGACAGGACGGCCGGATGCCTCGCGGCGAGCGCGCTCTCACGAGAATCGATCAACGGTGGCGCTGACTCTTTGCACCAGGAAGCCGCGCGTCATCTGCACCCGATCCACATGACCGCGGTGAGACCGTCTGCTTTGACCTGAGGCACGGCTCCAGCCGCTAGGCGATCGTCGATAAGTAGTTCTGCTTCGCCAAGGCTTACGGCCGTGAGGGTCGAATGAGATCGAAACCTCCGCTCAAGTGGAAGTACGTCATCCCACAGCCCTCCCGGCCGATCCTCACATCGAGAGCCTCGAGCATCTCGGACAGCACCTAGATTTCGCGCGGATGTAGGCGGAGCTGCGCCTTACCGGTGCGGCTTTGGCCGGAGGGGGTCGGTGCTGTGCTGCTCGCCATCGAAGCCGGACGCCCGGCGTCCAGCGGGAAGCTCCGTGATGGTTGCGCAAGGGCTCGGCATTGACCTCTTTGCGCTTTCCCCAAGGCAGCGCGAGCTCGCGCAACCGGCGGCACCCTGCCCGACTCGCCTCCGTGTCTGCTAGGTGACCGAACCGCATTGCGGTGGGAGTTTGGTCTCCAGTCTTGTGCCTTGATAACGAACGTTTACATTTGTTCTTGTAAACGTTCGTTTACATTTGATTTTGTAAACGATCGTTTACATACTACAATGCAAACGAACATTTACATTCGAACTCGTCATGGAAATCCGCACGCCAAAAGCCTTGGGCGCGCTCATCCGCGCGCGTCGGCGGGAGCTGAAGCTCGGCCAAGAAGTGCTGGCCGCTCGAGTTGGGGTTTCCCGCCCATGGCTGAGTGCCGTCGAGAGGGGCAAGCCGACCGCCGAGATCGGGCTCTTGCTTCGAACGCTCACCGCGCTGGGCCTCACCCTCGATGTGCGCGTGGAGGGCGATGCGCAACCGGATTCGACGGCGCCCGCGCGCCCGAGTCTCCCACAGATCGACATCGACGAGATCGTCGACCGACACCGGAAGAACCGCTCATGAGCAACGTTCTTTATGTCCTGATGTACGGGCAGCCTATGGGGCGGCTCATCGCCGAAGGCGGTACTGTCTCGTTCCATTACGAGGACAGCTGGCTTGAGCGGCCTGACAACTTCCCGTTGTCGCTGTCGATGCCCCTGTCGGCGAAGGATCATCCCAACCGGGTCGTGAACCCCTACCTCTGGAATCTGCTTCCGGATAACGAGGAGACACTTCGCACCTGGGCACGGAACTTCGGGGTGAAGAAGAACGCTTTCGCGCTGCTGTCTTTCACCGGGGAAGATCTCCCCGGCGCCGCGCAGATCGTGAAGCCCGAGCGCCTCGAAGTGCTCACTGCCCAGCAGGAGCCCGTCGTGCAGTGGCTCGATGAGGCGCAGATCGCGCAGCGTCTACGTGAGCTCAGGACCGACCGCACCGCCTGGTTGCAACCCGGCGACGTCGGCTACTTCTCCCTCGCAGGCGCGCAACCGAAGATGGCGCTCCATCGGCAGGGTGACCGGTGGGGAATCCCTGCCGGCCGCACACCGACCACGCACATCCTCAAACCTCCGATCCCGGATCTAGAGGGCTTTGCCGAGAACGAGCACTTCTGTCTGCGGCTTGCGTCTCGCGTGGGCCTACCGGTGGCGAACTCTGCCGTGATGCGTTTCGAGGATGAAGTCGCGTTCGTCACGGAGCGTTTCGATCGCGTGCTCATCAATGGCGAGTTCGTGCGCGTGCACACTGAGGACTTCTGCCAAGCGCTCGCGGTACGTCCTGAGCGCAAGTATCAGAACATGGGCGGACCCGGCCCGCGGGAGATCCTTCGACTGCTCGCCAGCGAATCCTCACGGCGTGAGGAGGACTGCGCGACGTTCTTCGATGCGCTCGCGTTCAACTACCTCATCGGCGGCACGGATGCGCACGCAAAGAACTATTCACTGCTCCACGGCCCTCGACGGGTTCGCCTTGCACCCCTGTACGACATTGCAAGCGCCCTCCCTTACTACGACGTGAAGCAGCTCAAGCTCGCGATGAAGATCGGCAGTCACTACGAGCTTCGCTATATCACCGATCGCGACTGGGATGCGCTTGGCGAGATCGCAGGCCTCACGGCCGCAGGAAGCGCTCGCGTGCGGGAACTCGCTGGGAAGGTTCTTGAGCAATTACCTCTCCTCGTCGCTGAGCTTCGCGATCAAGGGCTCTCTCGTGAGATCCTCACCAACCTCGAGACAAGCATCCGTAAGTTCGTAACCTCAAAAGCAGCCTGACGCGCGTGCATGATGTAGCACCGATGGCCAGCGGCCGCACACGTGTACCAGCCGGGAGCGGGATCTGTCTGCCGCCGCCCTCCGATCGGATGCTTTCTCGCCGCCGGATGGGAGCTGCGCGCTGATCTCTGACTGCCACCTGGTCTAGCACACGGCTGTCCGCACTGCGGCGTAGCTTCGTGCTCGCAAGCAGTTCTTGGCTGCACGTAGCGCGCGGAGCCATCACCGCCACTCATCGAGAAATTAATTGTCGTAACTCACCCGCGCATCCTCACTCCATCTCCTCCACATCGTTCGCCATGTGCGTGCCATGGCTATGCCTCATTGCCCACCCGACAAGTTCTGACTCTTCGGCCAGTCTTTTGGGAACGTGATGGTGCCGGAATTCCCACCTTTGCGCCGCCCTCTTGGCGCTCCTCATTCTTCGCCTGAGGCACCGCTCCGATGGCTTTGCGTGTGAAACGCACTCGACATTGCTCAGCAACGCAGAAAGGGATTGCTCCTGGAATTGTTGATTTCGCCGCGACGACGCCATTCCTATTGTCACCCGACGGGGTACCCGCCTTCCCCTGCCCCGGAGAGGCGCCCCATTCCCCCGACTCGGTGGGCCGCTCTTCTCCGAACATGACTCGGCGTCGTCCGCTACACCTATGCTGCCTACGGGCCGCAAGAACGTGTACTCGTAACCAACTTCCTCGAGTGTCAACGACAGCGTTGTGACGCGAGTCCACGGCTCGGCGAGTCGCCCCCCAGATACCCAGTGCCCTTCTCGTCATTCTTCTCCTCTTCCGCCGACGGCACGAGTTCACTCGTCAGATACTCCTTCATCGGGATGAGGTCACTCAGACCTTCTGCAAGCTTGGTCTCCGCCTCCGATTTGGCCTCAGTCCGGGTGCCATCAGGTGCACGCTTCTGCGCGAGACTCCCAGAGCCGAACCACGGCAGCTTGACGTTCAAGTAGTACGTCGCGCTGTCGTCCACAACCCATGACGTTCCAATCGCGTTACTGCAAACAACCGGACGCGGCTTGCACTTCGCAAGATCTATTGCGGGCAGCGCATTGAATGCCTCGAGTATTTTGTCTATGTCAGCATTCGGCGCGGTGTTGGCATAGATCAGCATCTACTGCAGCTCAAACAAGCTGCTCTTCAGATTTGCCCCAGCGTCTTGTGGCTTGAGAATGTCGCGCACAAACTCTTGAGCACCCACGCTGATTTGGGTTGCTTTGTCGCCGCGCGAATCAAGAAGTTTTGTTGTCGCAGCAAGTCTTACCCGCAGCCATGTCTGGCGGTACACGGTGACCTGCGTCTCCTCCTTCTTCTTCACGAAGAACGGAATTCCTGGAACGAACTCATGTGTACCGTCACCCTTCGATCGCCCTACTACCGCAACGTCAGCACAACCGGTCAACGAAAGGGTAAACGCAACAAAGGCGAGAAATAGCGTTCTCATGTCTGTCTCTCGCGGCTAAAGCGGCCGAAGGCGTCATTCGACGATGACGCGGACTCGGCATCGGATGGATGCCGTGCATGCATCTCCCACGAGAAGCCGAAACGATGCGGCGCTCTGCGCCGACGATTGCCATTTCTCTAGCTATGCGAGCGCGCTCGCACAGTGACTTTGGCGAGCTCTCCTACTATTGAGATTCACCGAAATGGGTGACACTTTTCCAATTCCTACTTGTCAAAGCGGTTGGTACAGTCACCAGAGCGGAGACCAAGATGGGAACCAGACGAGACCTCAAGGCCCTGGAGCAAAGGCGGCTGCGTGGCGCGCGCTTGCTCAAGCGCGGATATACGCAAGCCGAGGTGGCACGCATGTGC
>Ga0065720_1019433_pt1 | contig 26126 bp, 16 predicted proteins | sample Thericmetagenome_FD_59107 | JGI IMG/M metagenome (GOLD analysis project Ga0065720, IMG submission 59107) | Thermophilic microbial communities from the Joint Bioenergy Institute, California, USA of rice/straw/compost enrichment - eDNA_2 v2... | ecosystem: Engineered > Solid waste > Grass >... | reverse complement strand
CAGTACCATAAAACATTTCATCATCTTTACTTCTGTAAATATATATGAAAATCATATTTATAGTATATTACATACAACGAAAATTATAGTTACCAGGCTTGAAAGTCTTTCAAATGTCAATGTCTATCGTAACAATATACTGATTTTTTATTTTCAGCTATGATTGTTCTACTCATTGCTATCACACATATTTCTGAAACTTCAAGTTAGAGTCAAGTGATAAACAATGATTACTCGGCATATGTTATGGAGAGCAGGGGCTATTGGTAGTTGAACAATATTCAAATTAATTATAAACCAACGAGAATTGGCTTATAGAAAATTGAATTTTAAACTTTTGGGCGATATCAGCAATAGAGAAGATGAGTAAAGTTGAAAAATATGTCTATTTTCTTTGATCTTGATACTTGTTGGTTTCACATGTTTAAAATGCACTTCAAATTCAAACTTCAAAGTCTGATCCAAACTATAAACGTCATCCTGATTTACAAATTGTATTGATAAAGATTAATAAAATTGATAAAAGAAACCTAAGCTAAACATGGAAGATCGCGTCCTACCAATATTCAAAGTACTTATCCCGTGATTGAATTCCTAAGTGCATAGGTGTCAGTTCCTAAATATGAAAAGCGCCTGATTCAAAACAAGGAAACAGTACTTTACTGCATTGAGATCACTACCAAAAATGGGCAGTCCTGGAGCCTATGGAAACGATATCAAGAGCTTCACAAACTCAATTCTGACCTGAAGGAAAAGTTCACAGGCCTTCCACCATTCCCTGGGAAAAGTCTCTTCCCAGTGAAAAGCCATCCTGATATTGAAAAGCGTAGGGTTAGTCTGGACCTATATATGCAAGTATCATCCTAAACATAAGTGAGTAATCCTTTTTAGGGATTGATCAACCGCCAAGAGATCCTCTTTGACAATCTCATGATAAACTTTTTGGAGGTTTTCTTAAGTTGAAATATAAAATTTACTAGCTAGGTCAACAAAAACTACAAGGCTTGCGACCATCCGAAACTTCTCACTGAAATCAAGAAGCTTCCCTTCCCAGTCTCAGATTTTGAATACGAGCCTAAAGAAGGTAATTAAATTATCTATCAACCTTACTTTTAAGGCTTGCTCTTCATTGGGCTATCTGATGCAGTCAGATCAATGAAAGATTTAGACGCAAATGAGAAGCCATGCGGATATGTTGTGTGCTATCGAAAAGCAGGCTATAAACAATTTACTTTTGAACAAGTCTGGAAAAGGAAATTTAAGAGCTCTGTGACCTGTCTTAGCTGGGATCCCTCTTTAAATCTATTGGCTGTTGGGTATGCTTTTGCTTCTCTGTTGTTGATCCTTAAGTCAAAGGGATGGAAGAGTGAGTATATTGAGAGTACTAATAAAGCCAAATTCTGTGCTGTTCATGGATGTAAAATTATGAAAGATGTAAAGTGATGATTTAGTTGTGGGATCAGGAGGTCATGGAAGAGAAAGTGGCTAAAGTTTACATTAACTCCGAACATAATGTTCTTTATTCTTTTGGTGAAAGCTCATATTTTAATTCTTGGGACTTCAAAGAAAAGAAATTGATTGCAGGTACATCGTTAAGTTATTCTCTTAATGAGTTGTTAGAATCCCACAGTGGAGTTTTTAGTTACTCATCAATTGTCATCTGTAAGGAAAGCCAGACTGCCATTATGAGTGATAATGGCGGCAAAATTTATGTTTATGATCTTTCAGAGGTATTATTTTTCTACTTTATTGTAATCTACCCAGAAAATTGCTAAGAAGATTACAACCATAACCCCGAAGTCTGAAAATATAATCAAAGGAATTTACTTTGACTGCAACTCCAAGAGTTTTCTCAGTATCGAAGATAAAGGACTTATTGAAACAACCTCCTTAATCAATGAAACAAAGGATGATAAAGAATCAGCTACCCCTCTAGAGTGTGAGATTGTCAGAAAAAAATCAGTATTTCAATGTGATTCATGATTTAATGTCTAGTTTACATCGATTGCTGGTTCACCTAAGAAGAAAGCATTTTATACAGGTTGTGAGGATGGAACAATTCTCTCCTGGGATCAAGAGAAAAAGTCCCCTCAATGTAAGTCTTTGTTCCTATATATCTGATAAGATAGGTGTCGTTAAGGCACACGAGGGAATGATTACTAAGCTCCACATTTGCCAAAATGAAGACTTACTAATTAGTTGTGGGAAAGATAAAAATATTATAGTATGATTCTTCCTCAGCATATAATAAGTCATTAGTTTTACCAACTTTCTGATCACAGTGATCAGTTGGCTAATTTGAATCCTGCCTCTTCACTTTTAAGTGATCAGGGGCTTGAGAAATACGATCTTAAAAAGATGGATACTAGAGAGTCACTGACTTCAACTGAAAATATTTAATAATCAAGAAAATGTTCTCAACATTTTCATTTTGGGATTCTTAAATATTTTTGATATCGTTTGAATTCTGCTGTGTGCAGTCTGACTTTTTACTTCGTATGAATTTCTACTGCCTGTATGTACTAACTTCTTATGAAACTTTGTAAGTGATGTATTTCCACTACTTATAAAATTAAGAACAAATTTTGTTGTAATTGAATTGTTTAAACGAGAAAACTACCCAACAAACATGAACAAAAACAAAATTACAATATTGCCATAAACATTATCAACAAAAATAAATTAGTCAACATTTCACAAGGAACAAGTTACTTCTTTGAGGGTGTGCGTGATCTGGATCTCCCCTAAAAAGTTAAGAAAAAAGAAAATTTAGATTTACTCTATTCAGATTATCTTGTGAGGTGGACCTCTTTTTAGTAGTCTGAGCGTAGTTGCTGATATTAGCTGTTCTCTCAATATTATCAATATAAGTGATAATATCATTCATAATCTTTTGGCTCTCTTGTGCCTTTGTAGTTGGCATCATTCCAGCCTTTAAAGTCTGAGTTTGAAGAGCACCTTTTGGAGTGAGACTCTTTCTGTCTAAGGGAGCAGGAGACTTCTTTCTGGAGAGATTTATGGAATCGTCCTTAGTACTACCAAGAACGCTTAGATTCTGGATGCTACTGGAAGTTGACTGTCTTGGATTCATTTGAAGAGGTTGCCAAGGAGTCACGGTCAGGTTTCTGCTGATATTAGGATTGAGAGCAGATGAGCTGTTATTTTCAGCTAGAGTCTTCTCAGGAGAGGAAATAGTGTTACGGATGATAAAGTTTACAACTTCTGCAGATTCATTGAAGAGAGCTTTGAAGATATTATGGAAGGCTTTAGCATAATTCTTTAAGTTTTCTTGCATGGTTTGGACATTAGTTTGCTTTGAAGTTTCAAGAACATTTCTTAGCTTTTGATACAATACTTCAAGATCTCTATACTTTTCCTTCTTGATGGTCAAAAATTCTTTAACATTGCTGCGGAATGATAGATATTGGTGCTTGATTTCACTGGCTTGCTTCATGGTGGAAAGCAAGAATTCATTTAAGAAGTTAAGCTTTGATTCTAGTCTTTCAAAGATATAGAAGAAATCATTTCTGGACTCAGGAGGAATATGCGAAATTGTCTCAATATGATCATAAGAGTCAGTTTGATTGGGAATATTCAATTCAAACAGGACTTCAAGATCACTTAGGAGACCAAATTGATTCAAAGTAGCATAGTTTTCACTGTCAACAGAGTTCATGAATAATGCCTTAAATAGCTTGGCCAAAGTGACTGTGACGTTGTATTGCTTGAGGTAAAGTTTGTCAATGTTTCTAGTCATACTATGGAGGAATGTTCTGAGGTTGCTGTTCTTTTCTAGCATATTATTCACAAGGGTCTCCAACTTTGAAATAATCTTGGCTTCATCATAGGCCATGTATTCATATGATGGAGTGGGGACTGCATATCCACTCTTCTTGAAATTGAATCCCCTGATTTTGTAGTCAAGATATCTGAGAATTAGCTCTAGTTCCTTGACTCTCTTATGGAACATCTTCTTGATTTTGGCCTTATATTTTTCGATATACTCAGCAGTTTCCTTGTCCTTAAAAATATTCTCTTTAAGGTTCTTTGACGAGTCCTTCTCGGGTTTTTCATCTTGGAAGGCCATACTGTAGTCAATGTAGCTGTCATCGAACAAAGGAGCACTCTGTTCTGTTACAGTCCTGCTCTTGCTCTTCTTTGAGTGTTTCTCAATGTAGCTATCATCACGGCTCTTATCAACCTCTGTGGGGATTCTCTGGGCATGATGATCAAGTCTATTAGCTATAATAATTTCATTGAGATGGGTTAGTCTCTTCACAAGGTCCCTATTTTCTCGAGTAAGCTCCTCGATTTTCTCCTTGAGTCCTGCATTTTCGAACTTCTCAGATTGGAAGCTAGGACTCTTCATGGTAGGAGATAAAAATTGAGAAGTTAAGTGCTTTGAAGGATATGTAGGCATGTCTCTTTCAGGGGATTTATCCAAGGACAAATTCTTCTTAATTGAGCCATAAATTACAGAGCCGTCAGTCTTTCTGGGAAGAGGCTGATTTTGATATGCAGCCAACTCTTCTGTGAGTGTAGCAATTTCGTTCTGTAATTGGACGATCCTTCTATCTCTTTCCATAATGAGGATCTCTTTTGTGGCAAGTTGTTGATCTTTCTCATCAAGAAGTTTTCCTTTGCTAATAATTTCGTTTTGAAGTTCGACAATTCTGTCTTGCTTGATGCTCAGCTCTCTGCATTTCTCACTATATTCCTTGATTCTTTCAGTATAGCCTCTCTGAATACTAAAGACTTCATCCTCTCTTTCCTTTAATTGCTTTCTTAGCTCATTACAGGTTTCGTGAAGATTATCTAAGCTTGCCAACATATGCTCTTTCTCAACTAATAAACCTCTTATAACCTCTTCTTTATCATTTAAAAGAGCAATAATTCTGGCCTCCTTTGAGGATAGCTCCGTAACTTTATCCGCTTGAGACATTGATGCTTTTTCTCTTTGTGAAATTAGTTCATCCTTCTTTCTAATGAGTTCATCTTTAGTCCTGATGACCTCATCTTTCTCTCTCAGTGAATCAATATAATCCTTTTCCATTCTGGAATTCACGTTCTTAAGACTTTGGTACTCTCGCTCGAGCTTAGTAAATTTTTCAAACAAGTTATTCTTTTCTTCTTCAAGCTCATCAATCTTCGTTTGATAATTTCGGATCAAGCTGGTCAGCTTCTTGGTGACTGGTTTCTTTTCTTTCGAAGCTGAGAAGGACAAGGGAGCAGTATTTGTCAGAGTTGGATATAAGTTTGCACTATCGATAATATCCTCAAGAGCTCTGACCTGATCTCTATACTTCTCTCCTTCTGCTGTAACCATTTTAATTAGGTCAGAAGATTGCTTAAGATCCCTAAGGGTGATATTTTCGGTATTTTCGAAAGCAGTAAAGAGGCTTTTAGAATCATTTAGCATTTGTTGAATAAGGTTATCTTTTTTTTCATTTTCATTGAGGAAGTATACAGCATTAGACTCATAATTATTCTTGAGTTCATTGAATTCAGCAGTGAGCTTTTCAAGTTGGGCTACAAGAAGTCTGTTTTGCGCAGTCAGTTCTGAAATAACTTTGGTGGTCTCAAGATATTGTTTTTCAGGGTCTTCAGGAATGCCATCAGAAGGTTTTTCTGCTGGCTCTTTATTAAGTTCAGCCAATCTGTCAGCATATTTCTTCATTTCAGCTTCAGCCTAATCACAGTTACTAAAACTTGACTGTTTATTACCTTTGCTGTGATACTTTCAATTAGCAGGGTAAGATAATGCTCTCTATCCAATGACTTATCCAGCTCTTCTTGCAGGAAAGCAATAGTTAGCTCATGTCTCTTGGACTCATCTTTCTCTATTCTAACTGAATCAGTCAATACTTTAGAAGTATTTGGAGATGCTTCTCTTCCAACTTCCAAATTTTCATGGACTTGAATAGCTTCACCAGGTGAGCGGCTTCTAGCTCTAGCATTTCCAACTGGTGTTGATCTAATAAAACCTCTTCTAACTTGTCCATTCTTGAGGGAACCTGCAGATCGAGTCTTAGTGACATCTTGTGATAGTCTGACTACGTTATGGAATTGGCTAGTGGAGGTTGTCTTGCTAGGACTCAAGAGTTGGAAGCTTCTCAAAGCTTGGGTCTTGAATTCTTCGAGTTCAGCCTTCCATTTGGCTTCCTCTTGTTTGAATTTCTCAGTTAACTGAGTTATTGTTTCCTCTTTGTCAACAAGCTCAGAGCATATTTCTTTGGTCTTGAGTTGTTCTTCGGAGAGAGCACGAGAGAGTATTGAGTTATCATTTTGAAGAGTAGTAATCTCTGCTCTAAGGGATTCGATAACACGTTGGAGTTCAGTAGTTATCTCTTCTTTGCCCTTGTCTTCGATTCTCATCTTGATAAATGAGTGAACATCTTCCTTGGCTCTTTCAAGTTCCTTTCTGAGATGCTCGTTTTCCTTTGCCTTCTTTTCAAGCTCCTTGATTTGCTCAACATGATTCAAATTGTTCTTTTTCAAGGTCTTGCACTTTGACTTATACTCTTTTACTTTATTCTGAAGAGATTCATTTTCAGCCTTGACAGCATCAACCTCGTCCTTTAGCTTTTTTATGATCATATGAGCATGGTCTATGGCTTGATCCTTCGCGCTATTTTGACTTTCTAAGTCCTTTGTCATGGCAATTGCATTCTCATGTTCCTGTTCGAGCTTGGAATATCTTTGGGAAAGTGCATTATAGCTCCTTTGCAACTGATCAGCAGTGGACTTCGCTTCAGCCATAAGTTTTTCTTGTTGAGCCTTAGCTTCTTGTAGCTTGGCATTGAGAGACACATTTATCTCCTTTTCTTTTTGGACTTCTAGTCTCAGCTGCATGTGAGTATGATCCATCTTGTCCTCTAAGGATTTGATAGTTGCTTTGGCGTCGATAAGTTGGTTTTGCAGCTCGCCAACTCTACTAAGATCTACTGAGCTCTTATTCAAACCGTCAATGACTGCTTTTAATTCTGTGATTTCAGCTTGTTTCTTCTTAACTTCTTCTGAAGCCTTGACTATTAGATATTCAAATTCACGTATTTGGTCCTTCAATTTTGAATTTTCGGCCATTACAGCATCGATTTCTCTATCCTTTTTCATTAATTGACCTAAAATTGAGTTGAAATGCTCGGGGCTGGCATTCAAAGATGTCTTGATTGGGGATTGACTCTTCGAACGCGTGTCACCCCTTCCCAAAGTGGGTGGGTTGTACTCCATTTTAAAAAATTTGCTATATAAAATTTAAGTTTTGAAAGTGACGTTAATTAAAAAGTTTAAACAGGTCTTTGTCGAGTCCTACAACCATGCATCAAATAACATTGCTTGGGATTAGCTATGCTCTCCTAAGGCCGTAGCTCTATCAATATTTTGCATATTTAGAATTTTTTCAAAGTGATAACTTGATTCTGATGAGATCAACAGGAAATTATTGGCTTTGAATATAAATAGATTGATAATTCAAATGGATTTCCTGCAAAACAAAAACGTCAAGACTTTCTTCTATGTTCTAGGTCTCCTGTGGGCAGCTGGAAAGGCTTTCAAGATCCTTAGAGCATTTTATAGAACCTTCATTAGACGCAAGAGAGACTTGGCTGCTCGCTACGGTGCCAATTCATATGCTTTTGTTACTGGAGCTTCAGATGGAATTGGAAAGGAATTCTGTCGTCAGCTTGCACTTAAGAATTTTAATATAATCCTTCTTGCTAGAAATCAGAAGAAGCTTGAAGAAGCTGCTGCTGATATCAAGAAGGTTAATCCCAAAATTGATGTTAGAATAGTTGCTGCTGATTTGTCAAAGTCATATCAAGATGGTTTCTTTGACGAGATCTACAACCAAGTTAAAGACCTTGACATCTCAATCTTGATTAATAACGCAGGTGTTGACTGCTATGACAAGTTCTTGGATCTTGATGCTGAACAATTAAAAAATATGATTTACATCAACTGTTTACCTCCTGTCTTGTTGACCAAGAAATTGTTACCCAAAATCCAAGCCAGACCCAAGAAAGGTGGCGTTATCAATGTCTCTTCTGGAGCTGCTATTGTCCCTCTCGCTTACTATAGCACCTATACCGGAACTAAGGCCTTAGTTGATATGTTCACCAGATCTATTGCTGATGAATTCCCTGATATTGATATTATGTCTCTTAAGCCTTTTGATGTCTCCACAAAGATGATTTACAACAGGGAGCCTGATATTATGACTATTACTATTGAAGAATGTGTCAGAGGAGCTTTGAACGATTTTGGACATCAAGATGGAACGTATGGACACTGGAAGCATAAGTTGCAAGGAGCTCTTTATGAATTTGTTCCTAGATGGCTCTTCAACTATGTATATTTCAAGTTAGTCGCTCCTGACTTCTTCAAGGAAAGAGAGGAAGGCAGAAAGAAGGAGTTAGAACAAGCTGCAAAGAAAACTCAGTAAACAATTTTACAGTTGAAATTGTGCTGTATGTATGTATTAGTCAGCCTAGTTATAGTTTATTACAAGTAGCTCTTGCATAATTCCCAACAAAAAAAGATTATTGTTTTCCTTTGTTAATAGGAATATCTGAGGGTTCTAAGTAATAATGAGGCTCTCTGAGGATTATTTATTTTTTGTTGGAAAAGCCAATGGGAGTGTGGTGATATGATTGTATTGTTAGGATATTAGGTTAATAACTTAAATAATTCAAATAAAAGATGTTAGAATCAAACGAGGAACTCTCTTCAGCTATATTACATTGGGTAATCATCATATCTAGCATCCTTCTTATTCACTTTATTATATAGGTTGCGACCTTCAAAGGCCTGAACCACAATTGGAAAACTATTGATGATCTCTGTGATGGAGTCATATTGACTGAGATAATGAACCAAGTGTAAGACTATTTTCAAAATAAATGACTGAATAGAGCACCAGAAGTGTTTGAACTTTCTAAGATTACAACTGATGTCAATGGAGAATGGGTTTTGAGTATGAATAACCTCAATTATTTGTTCGGAAGGCTCGAACATTACTACAAGGAGGTATTACACACAAAGAATCATTCGATAATTATGAATAGTATTTGGGCAAGCCATTTGACAAAAAATATGTGGACACTCTTTTAATTGCCCAAAAGAAAGACATGCCCCAATTCTACAATCTCGTATTGTCTTAATTTAAATTCGGCCTAACAAATATCATAGATAGAAGTCGTTCTTGGAGCTATCGTTCAATGTGATAATAAAGAAGAATATATCAAGGCTATCCTTACACTTGACGAGATTCATCAGACAGCTTTGATGCATTTGATTGAAAAAATTTTGGAGAAATGTGCTGGAAATAACCCTAATGACCTAAGTACATCCCTCTCTGAGATTAGACAAAGTCCTGGCTATCATGGACAATCCTACTTTCCAAGGCCAGATGTCAATGAAAAGGAGAAACAATTGCTGGCCAAGTTGGAGGAAATTGAAGATGAGAATAATCACCTGACAAAGAAGTTGACTGAGCTTCTCAATGAAAAAGAGGCCCTTCAAGCTCAAGTCAAGGACTTTAGTCTTGAAATGGCGAGAAAGAACGAAGAGATCAAGAATTTAATTCTTGACAAGGAAAAAATGATGGAGAAGATAAACTCCCATGAAGTCCAAGATGAACTTAATCAGGAGCTGAAAATGAAAGACTATAAGATTAAGGAGCTCAACAATTTCATTGATGAGCTTAAACAGAAGCATGAAACTGAAGTTAATCGCTTGAGAGATGAACTTAGTGAACAAAAATTAAAAATAATATCTATGAGCAAGATGGAGGCCACTTTAGAGATGTACAAACAAAGATGTGAGGATTATACCAAGGTCAGCAACAGAGTTGTAGATTTGGAACAAGAATTGGATTCTGCCAAAGCTCAGATTGAAGAATTGACCAGAACTAATGAACAAATTACCAAGAAAATGAATCATTTCAAGGAGAAAATTGAAGAAGAAAAGACTAAGAACATCAATTTAGAAATTGAGTTGACAAGGAAAAACACTGAAATCGAGAGCCTTCAGAATGAGAAAAGGAGAATGGAGACTTTGAATCAAAGCTTGGAGGAAAAACTCCATGAGTTGAATAAACTTATTGAAACCATCCAAAAAGAACAAGCTGATACTACCAGAAATCACACTAGTACTGAAAGGGCAATGAGTCAATTAGCGAATGATTTCCAAGAAATGATGCTTAACTTGGAAAAGGAAAACAAGCAATTAAAGACTGAGAGGAAAGAAGCAAATGTCCATGTTACTGAGGACAACGGAGAAAAGGAGCTGTTGGAAAATGAAATTAGAATTTTGAGAAATAAGTGTATTGAAATTGAGGCTACCAACCAAATCCTAAAAGAGGAACTTGAAAAGAGCCAGGATATAAAGACCATTGAAAAACTCAAGAGAGAAAATCAAACTTGGAAAGATGAAGCTGAAAGATGGAAAAGAATGGCCGAAAAATCTGCTGTTAAGGGAGATCTTGAAGTTGAAAATGGAACCCTTAGAGCTGAAATTATGGCTCTCAAGAAAGTTTATTTCAATTAAATTCGTCTTATTATTAGGAATTATTAGAAACCAACAGCCAACTCGAAAGAAAGAAGAGATTGTATGAGGAAGTTCTCGAAAAGTCAAAAGGTTTGCAAGTATACTACCAAGTCTCTAATCTAAATTTGATAGGAAGAGCTCCATGATAAGGTTAGAATCATTGAAGAGCTCACCCAAAAGATGACCTCTGGTGATGTTCCTTCATTAAAGACTAGAAAGCTTGAGGTAGCCTGACCAAATTTTGAATCTAAAAAATTAGGAACAATTATTCCACAAAGACAATCAAATTCAGGAGTTAACTAAGGAGGTCGAAGTCCTTAAGGCCATGTTAAATAGTGTTGATGAAAACAGAGAAGAAGAGTTCCGTATAGTAACAGTAGCCTTGACAGATCTGGCCGTTAGAAATTTGGAGCTGGATATGAAAATAAATGGAAACAATGGTGGGGATGGTCTTGGAAGACTTGCCCCTTTGGATATATTAAAAAAGAATCGAAAGTGAGGTGAAGTAACTTTGGGATATTTTAATTTGAAATTGAAATAATGTGCACTGGATAGTATCTATTGCTCATTCAACTATCTTATTTTGTATGTTCATTCTATAAGAAAGTTATTTATAAGATAAATAAGGTTCGAATTGGCTTTTCGAGTAATGATAGGTTATTCTTTCTTTATTGAAATATATAAATAACCTGGAATTATCATTTATTGATCATATAAATCATCAGAAAAGTCAGAATTATTATTGCTGCTTCCCTCCATATGAGCATAGCCCTCATGGTCAGTATCATCTCCACTCTTCTCCTTCTTTACATTGATATGTGCAAACTTCCTGGCCTCTTCTTCGACCTCTTCCTGAATCTTCGTCATTGTATTGCCAGGGGCCAATTGGTCTGAATCCTTAGCTATCCAAATACGTTCGTGGCTCTTATCATGGTCAATATAGCCTACTTGGATCATTTCTTCCAAAAGGTGCTTGACTTCTCCAAGCACCCACTTTCCATTGCCACGAGGATCCCTTATTAGATTAATTATAATTAAAGTTCTCTTTACAAATCAACTTCTTCACCGACCTTGAAGTCATGGTCTCCGAGATCATCGTCAGAATCCCAATCTTTGCTCTTGTCTTGGATTGATCCACTTTCAATTTCCTTAAGCTGTCTCAACTTGATGTTAGAGCGAGCCTTATACTCATGGAGATCTAGACAATCAAAACTAAATTTCTTTGGCTTTACCATATTTAAGCATGGACATATCAACAATTCTTCTTTTTGTGATCTTGATCTAATATTGTTATAGCTTAATAAAGTATATAGAATACGCTTTGGGACATTCCAAGAGGAGGAGTTGGATGTTGAGAAAGCCAGTCACTAATCCAGCTCCACTTATTGATTCTGGCGAGGAGATACTTAGAAGCAGGTTCGACTCTGCCAATAATCTATGAAATGACTCTCTAATACCATCAATAGCTACCTTTATTAAGAAGGATATAAGTTCTTGCATTTCGAGGAAATAACCCTTGCTCTCCTTCAATAATTCAATCAAGAAGTCACAAAGCTCAGAGCACTAAATTTTTACTAAGAGAAAAAAAACTAAATTACTCTATAATTAGAGAGAGAATCCTTCAAAGTGAGTACAGTGGAGAAGCATCTAAGGAAAGGCCTGTAGGCGTGGCATCCTGCTTCACTGAGAGTGTTCTTAATCGCAGTAATAAAGATCTTGGTAAATCTCTCATCTTCATATGACAAGTAGGAGTACATTTGAGCAATGTTTCTGTATCCAATTTTTCCATCAGATTCTGTAATTGCTCTTTCAATGAATTTAGAGTCCGGAGTCAACAGCACTCTCTCATTATTGTGGACCTCATAGTCATCGTCACCAATCTGCCACTGGCAACGTTCAACATTGGGGTTAAATCTACAATATCTGACAAGAGTATTAACGGCTTTCCACATATAGGCCTTGGAAGCAAGGTGGGACTCCATTTGATTTCTTTCCTTTCTTCTCAACAATAGTTCCTCCCATGGAGTTCTAACCTTGACCTTTTCATCTTGAGGGACTCCAATTTCTATTTCCTTGGGTTCTTTATAAGGAACATCAGACATGTCTCTGAAGAATTGATTATAAGGAGAGCTTTGGTCGAAGAAGAAGTCCATAATTCTACCTATGACCCTCTTGTTAATCAAGTAACCTGCGGTTTCGGGACCACAGTTGATGATTTCGCAGAATAGCTTGAAGAATTCAGTATAGTTTCTGGCATTCTGCTTGGCCTCGAACATGATATTTATGCAGGCATTGATAAAGTTGGCAAGAGTGGTTGTGGGAAGCTTGGTCTTAGGATCAGTTTCGAAGAGTCTGTTGTTAGCTCCTTTGCCTTCATATTGATATACGACCCTGATAGCAACTGAGAGTAGACCGACAACGAAGTTTCTCATGTCCTACAATTATTAGAAGGAAAGAGTTGTTAAGTTACGCCAATGACAGAGTCTAAAAGGAATTCGGCAATTATTTTCTTAGCAGAGAATAGTTCAAGGAGCCATAATGAGGCTGGGACATTCTAAAAGATTAGGAAGTGATATAAATGACAAACCTGAGCATATTGCTTCTTCAAGGCGGGCAGAATGTCAGTGATTTGGTTTCTGTACTTCTCTCTAATAATGGAAGTTAAGAAGAAAGTAGTAGCAAGCTTAATCATGAGAAGGTCATAGAATTGCTTGGGGTGGGTCTTGACATTGATCTCATGAGTCTCATCATAATTTAGGTTAGGGCTGTATTCTCTTTCGAGGAAGAGTTCAGCTTGGAATTCAAAGTACTCTTTGCTAAAGACATTCTTCATGACATGGAAAGTCTGGTTCTTCTCAAGGATTTGCTGTAAAAACTCGTGAGGAATATTCTTGGCAATGTCATCTTCAATGGATTCAGGCTTTTCAGGTTGAGTGGTCTGAGGCTCAGTAATAGCGTTCTCTCCCTTCTTGTTTGCTTGGCTGGGGCCTTCGTCCTTATCTTCCTTGCTTTCTTCTTTCTTGGGGGGTTCAGTAGGAGCAGTTTCTTCTTCATCAGGGAAGGGAGTGATTCTCTCGTAGATCAAGAGATAAGCATTCTTGATCTTTTCTTTGTATGAGCCCATCATATTGTCACTTCCGTAATATCTCCATTTTTCTTCACCACCGAAGGCTTCGGAGGGGATATCTTTAGGATCAAATCTCGAGACAATGGTATCGTTAAATTCGTACCATCTCTTCTCTTCAGGGAGATCAGTAAGTTCTCTGTCCATAATAAGGGAATAGTAATGGCCAGCATCAGCAACACCAATATGAATAACAATACCAGTAAGTTTATACTCGAAGTAACTCGGAGGATATTCCTTGGTGTTGGTCTGATCTTGCTGATCTCCTTGGTCTCCCTTCTTGGCTCTTTCGGCCTTTCTTAGACCTTGCTGGGTATAAGGCTCGAGATTTAACTTATGTGGGAACTCACAATAATCATTGACTTTAATCTTGGCCATAGTATCGAAGTCGAATTCGAATCTTTTCAGGGTTAAAATCAAATGGTTAGGAAGTCTCTTGAGACAGGTTCTCTTGAGGGTGTTGACTTTCTTGTTACAGGTGGCACAGAAATAAGCATTATCACCCTCAAGCATTTCTCCTTCAATAAAGGCTGCTAAAGATTGGTAGATGTTCTTCTTGTTCTTAACTTGGAGACTGATATTCAAGAAGGGTTCTTCCCTTTCACTGTAATGAGGACAGCCTTTACAGATGAGCTCATTGGTTAAAACACCTCCAAAGTGTTGCTTTATGGCTTTCTCATATTTTGTACCCTTCATTCTGGTTTCTAGTCTGTCCATGAAAACGTTCAAGAACTCTTCGGCATCCATTTGCTCGTAGACATTAGTTGGGTTTCCTTCGTAGTCCTTGAAGGCGTGGCAGAAGCCCTTAGGATTGTAGTATTGCTTCTCGCTTTCATTGAGGGCTAGGAAGATGCACTATAAATGAGAATTGATCAAAAAATACAAATACCTTTAGTTGATACAGTAAATTGTCTTCTTTAGGAGTGGTGTTGTATTCCTTATCAGGGACAGCCAAAATAACCTTTCTGAAGCTTGGAATCATGTAGAGTTGTTGAAGAGTTGAGTTCATGTAACAGACTAAAGATGATTAGATCAATAGGTTTTGTAACTTACTGCATGCCAAATTCTTAAGACCGACATATCCAGTTGAGGATTTTTCATTTTCTTTTGGAATGATATTCCAATCAGTGTATCTCTTGGATCTCCATTTTCCATTCTTGTGGATAGGAAGGAGATAGTCAACAATTTCTTGTAAGTTCTTGTTATCTCCTTTAGCAAGTTCCAACAAAAGCTTGAAGGCAGCATTTCTGGTCTCATGAGACTTGCACTTAGGTCCAGGAATTGTCTTCTTATCAGTTCTTCTAGGAATTTGGAAGAGACAGTGACTCAATAATTCACTAACAAGCTTCTCGTCTTGGCCGTATTTGGCAGTCTTTTCAGGATATCTCAAGAAAAGACTTCTGAGGACCTGGAGAATTCCAAAGAGGACAACATCAGTGTCCTTTTGATTTCTTTCAGTAGGCTTTCTTTCTTTAACGAACCTAACTAATCTATCAAGTAAAGCATCAACATTGAGATTGACCTTTCCAATGTCGACCTGGTTGAGGATATTTGTGATAGTTCTGAAGAAAGTATTGGATCTCTCTTCGTGCACAAGGGCAATCTCAAGGGTTTTCTGCAAAAGAATAGGGAGGAAGAATTGGTGAGGCTGTACCGAGATTGAAGCGTTCTGGAAGTGGTTCATTAAGCCAATGAGACCATAGGATAGCTTCTCTTTAAGGAAGGTATTGTCAGATTGAATAAGACCTTCAGCTAACAGCTTTTCAAGTTTAGGATATTCATAGATTTCCTTGAGAAGAGCAGTATTTCTCTTGATAGTAACGAGGAATAAGGATTGAGCATAATAGAGCATTTCTCCTTCGTAGTAGAGGTTCTCAGGGAGTTTTAGGGGATTTTGGGCATCTTTGCCAGGGATCTTAACAATAGGTTGATTAGCTCTGTCAGCATCGGTCTCTTTCTGCTCTCTTTGGAGTGAATACTCGCAGATGGAGTGCAACAAGTCAATAGTTCTCTTGACAACTATGGCTTCAATAGCTGGTGCCTGATCTTTAGGATAAATTTCGGAGAAGCTGAGGCCTGAGAAGTAATAGCAGACGATCTTAAGAATCAAAGAGAGGGTCTTGATGGCAATAGGAGACTTGATGGTCTCGAGTTCAGGCTTAAGAAGGATGGTGATCAATGGTTGAAGACCTCCGGTCTTGTAGAACTTGTCAGCCCATTCTCTGTCTCTGAATGGAGCTTTTACATCATCTTCTGTGAGATCAATGGGACTAATAATTAAGAAAAATTATTATGATGGTACTAAGCTCTTTCTTTTTCTCGGTCAAGAAGGAATCCTTCTATGATTTGAAGACAATATAAAAGTCTATGGAGATGAGGAGACTTGATATCAAGGAGATTTTCCCAAGTATCAGTGATCTTGTAGAGGGATTCTTGTAACTTTTCATTAAGAGGGAGTCTCATCAACAAATCCCAAACATCATTAACAGCTAAAAATATTAAGAAAAACTTTTCGTTAAATACCTTGAATGTCCTCAGAAAGTAACTTGAACAACAAATCAATATATTCAGTGTTCTCAGCAAGAATTCTCTTGGGGTGATATTCTTCCTTTTGGTTGTTTGAGGGTTGTACCCTGTGAATGACCCAAGGTCCAGTGAAACCGTATTGAAGATATGGAGTGTCATCCTCATCAGGGTCGACAGAATTTCCTCTAGCAAAGAGCTTGAACTCATTTATATCAATAGAGAAAGCTTCAGCAATCTTCTTTCTTAGGAATCCAATAGGCTGGTTAACTCCAATAATGATGTTTTTGTTGATATTATCAGGTCTAAGGATGATACTGGCAACAGTGGAGTGAATTCTACCAGATTCTTCCCTTCTTTCGTATTTATTCTTACCTTCAAATCTGTCAAAGAAGTTCATAAGAACCATAACGGCCTTGGAGATAAGTCTGTCATTCTGTTTCTTGGAGCCGTCCTTTAGTAAGTCAACACACTTTGTGACGAACTTCTCCCAGACTTCTTTCTTCTTGCTTTCCAAATTGGGTCCAAGCTTTAAATTACACTCAACCAACAAGTTAACAATTAAGGGAATTGTAGCGTCATTCCTGCAATTCAGGAAAAGCGACCAGAGAGTCTCCTTTCCGTCATAATCTAGATTTACAATCTGAATCTTTTTGGGTCTCAAAATTCTGAACTTTCCATTGGCTTCATTAACGAGTCTAAAGAAAGTTGCAAAACAGTCAAATCCTTCAGGATTGAGGTTGAAAAAGTCTAATTTCTTGTGGTTACAAACAACTTTTTCAAAGAACTCAGGAAGAACTTCCTTGGGGAACAATAAATTAGGCTCGCTATATTTTTGGGCTTCTTGCTTGCGGCTGATCCAAGCAAAGAAAGCATCTTTGTCACTTTCCCAAATAGGGTCTAAAACCAAGATATCCCAAAGTCTTGCAGCCTGCTCGACAGTAAGACTGAGGTCATAGTATTCATTGGTGATAAGGAATTCGAGGAAGATAAGTCTGTTCTGGAAGTTGATTCTGTATGAATATTTTCCTATATATACATTGTCTTTATCTGACTCAGGGGGCTCGGGCTTGGTTTTTCTGACCAATTCAGACATTTTTCTATAGAAATCTGCAAACTCATTAATCATCAGATTATTAAGGTCAAATTCCATATCTAATTCCTTAAGGACATGACCCAGAGAACTTTCAGAGTCATATCTAACAGCGGAATATCCATTGTTGAGAATGCTGTGAATAAGGTTAATGCATTGAGCAACAGAGCTTCTTTGTTTAATCTTTTCAAAGCATCTGACTAAGTAAATCTTTCTCAAGGGCCTGCATGCTCTTTCTCTACTGAGAATAACAGCTAAGCTGTTCAAAGCGAGTTCCGAGAGATGTGTAGAGACCTTGCTTTCATCGAGCATGAGCTTCCAGAGGGTACCCAAGCAATGGAATTGAGACTCGTCAACTGGAGTCTTTTCGGAAGAGGCAGGAGGAAGGGTTTTCTGGGCGAAGCCTTTAATGAGGTTGAGAGTCATTTCGTTGTGTTCTTCTTCAGGAATGGACTCAATCTTTTCTTTCAAACGCTTGATTCCTTCATCGTCGAGATGGTCTGAAATCTCAACGATCAGGTCATACATTCCCATCAATGTGGCTTCGTGCTTGCCTTCGCATGAATTCCAAAGGAGATCGATAAGTTCTAGAGGAATACTCTGATACTTTCCAACGAATTTGAGGATCTCATGAGTTCTTTTAATGATTTCGACATGCATAGAATCACCAAGAATCAGCTCGAAAATCTTATTTTTGAAGACCCAGTCAATGAACATTTTAGCATTAAGATATCTAGTCATCTTTCCCATATTCTTCATTCCTCCAGAGGGGTCTCTGTTAGCTTGTTCAAAGGAGTCAATTTTTTCTGTGAGTTCTTTAATTTCATTGATACCTCTGAGTCTCTTTTCGAAGTAGGGACAGGTCAAGAATCTCAAAGCCAATTCAAGTTCAGCAGTTTCAGTCAAAAGGAAGACTTCCTCCTTCGGGTAGTGGTGAATAAGGAGGGTCTGGACCCTAAGCATGAATTTAGAGAGGGCATCTTTGTCAATATCCTTAATCTCTTTATCACTAATATACTTTAGTCTTCTGACTAGCTGCTCCTTGATAGAGGGCATCAGTTTAGAGGAGAAGTCTTTGTTGAGAAATACATTGATATTAGAAATATTGATCATGAGGATCTGGAGCATTCTGAAAGGAGGAAGGATGATATTATCTTTAGATTCCTCCTTGTAGTAAGTGAAGGCCTTGAGCCAGGCTTCGAAACCTCCCATTTCCCCAAATAAGTTAACAAGTTGGCAGATCAGCCTAGAGTACTTTCTAGATGGTTTTCTACCACCTCTGAGATTTTCCTCAGCTTCATCTTCCTCTTCCTTGTCAGCAGTCCATATGAGCTCAATATCCTTGCCAGCGTAGGTAGTTTTGTCGCAGATGTTAATGTTGTATAGACTAGAGTCATAATTCTATGTTTTTAATCGGAAATAAGGTAATATATACACCAAAGTGACTCCAAAGTCTTTCCGAAGAGCCCAAGATCTTGTTGAATGCGTCAGATAGTTCATAGAGGGAATGAGCTAAAGCAACTCTTTCATTTGTAAGGAAAGCGTCAGGGTTAGAGAGGCCTTCTATGTACTAAGGGATTAACACAATTAAAATGGGATTACATCAGGGATAAGATCAGGTAGTAAATTGAGGAAAGTTATGTAGAGTCTAATATATTGTCTGAAATGCTCGAAAACAAAAGGGAGTTCGTTGTTAGGGTTTTGATATTCGTTTTGAAGCAGGCAGTCAACATATACAAACTCCTCACCTCTTAGGTACTGGGTGATTTCATTTGGGGTCTTGAGGGACTCGAATTTGGAGTCTGTGATCTCTTTCAACTTTGTTGTTTTCTATTTTTAAATCAGCTAAGATCAGATATCTTTTTATACTTGTTTAAGCTCTTGGAGTGAAAACTTCCAATCTCTTATGGCAAATTTATTTTGTCCGGTATAGCCTAAAGTTCGATTAGTTCGTTATTTAGCTTTAGTTACCTGTGGAAAACCTTCTGAAGGGAGCGATTTTCGAGGAACTAATTTTGACCCACTACTCATGTTAGAAATGAATAAAAAATAAGCTGAACCTCGTCCCATTTATGACTCCAACCATCAAAGTTAATCCTAAGAGTTGAATCTCGGTCATCTCTTTCAAGGATTCTGGCTAAACACCATGAATTTACAGAATCTTTGCAATCAATGAAGGCATTTTGAACATAGTAGTCAGCCGGTTCATACTTCTTTTTGTTCTTCTTTTGTTGGCGATCATTGTTATTGTTAGTTTGCTCACTTTCAAGTTGACTCATAGAAATGAGTGAAGCTTATTCTTATATGTATATATATTTTTTTTAAGATTATACAGGAGTATCAGAATCCTGATTAATATATATTAATATTTGAGTTTCTGCAAATATGGACGCTGCAGCAACCTTATTAGGGAATACCAAAAATGACAGTTGCTTCCCTGACTTGACATTCAAGGAGAGAATTACTGGCTTCGTCGTCTGTACAATCATTGGTATGCAAAGGGATTAGACCAGGCTTAAATTTTAGGTGTTGTCATCAATATCTTCTCTTTTGGATCTCTAATCGGATTGATTAAGGGAAGTCCTTATAAATTCGCCATCACATATACCCTCGGAAACATAGTCTGTCTTGCTGGGTAGGATTAAGCATATTCTTAGTAATATATTAGAACAACTTTCTTAGCTGGACCAAAGAAACAATGTAAAGAAATGAAAAAGCCCACCAGAATTGTGACATCTATTGTTTTTGTGCTTTCTATGATTGCCACTCTGGTCCTTGCTCTTATCAAGGCCAACAACTTACTAGTTCTTGGCTGTGTCATAGTTGAATTCTGTGCCTTGTTCTGGTATTCCCTTAGCTATATCCCCTATGGTCGTAAATGCTTCACTATGTGTCTTAAGAAGGCTGTAAAGAACGCCACTGAGGCATAAATATGTTACATCAAGAATATCCATAAATCCAAAAAATGTCATGTAAGTTAGTGTGAAGCCTCTCAGGCTATTTTTCTCTAGCGTTAGCTCTATACATATGGTAAAAACCTTAATTTGGAAAGTTAACCCTAATACCCATACAGTAAATTCTATTGATAGTATTCCTGTATTGCTCTTCTCTCCATTTCTTCACCCCATTCCTTCCATCCTCCATCATAAAGTGATATTTTATCCCAGCCCATAAAATAAGCATAAAAGAATGCTTCACTAGCTCTCCACCCAGTACCACAGTAAAAACAGTTATTTTTTTCTTTCACTATTCCCTGTATTTTCCACTTCGCCTGGAGTTCCTCAAAATTAAGCATTGTCTTCGTAAAATTTCTCAAGTCAGCCAAATCATTAACATCTGTGCCGCCATATCCCCAGACACTTCCTTGTATTCTTCCTCTGTGTTTGACGTAATCATATCCTGTTATTCTTCCTTCATGCTCTTCTCTGCTTCGAATATCAACAACAGTATTAAACTCTTTATCTTCCAGCATTTTTTCCACTTGTTTAAGTGTTCGTATCACATCTCTCATGAGAAACTCCTCATCAAAGTCTTTACATGGTTCTGGAACATTCTCTTCTTTTTCAAGCTGATATCCCTTATATTTCCAAGATGTAAGTCCTCCATCTAAGATTCTTATGTCTTTGACTCCTAGATGAAATAGGACTAATGCAAACCTATACGCTGCTATATTATTATCCCCATATAAAAGAATGGACATGTCCTGATGTATCCCATATTTTTTGAGAATTGGTATAATTTCCTTATCTGCCATAAACTGCCAGTTTGGAGGCTTTTCTATCTCTGAGAGATCAAAATAATAAGCCTTGGGAATATGTCCCTTTAAGTATACATCTTTATCCTTGAACCCAACATGATATAGTTTGAACATAGATTTAGGGTTTTCAATTTGAGTATGAACCCATTCAGCATATACCAATTTCTGATATCTAGGCAACTTTGTAAGACCATATTTCTGAATAAGGCCATCCATTTTTGTATTTGAAAGTATTTGACAAGGAATTTTATGTCCCTCTAAGAATTTCTTGAAGTTAGTTGCATGCTCAGGATCCTCTGAGATTATCCAAAGCTCTTCTTTCTTTGGGGCTTTCTCTTGTATTATTTTAAGGACCATATTAGGGTCTAATTCAAGCCAGTAATAAGGAACGTTAAGAGAATATTGTAAATGGCCATCAAGGATACCAGAAGGCCATCCGTTGAAAAAATGTTCCTCTCTTAAGTCAATGATATTACTATAAGTGAAAACAAATTCCATTGTAAATATTAATTTTTATTTCTTGCAGACAAATATTCTGGCAAAGATAGAAGTCGAGAGATAGACAAAATCATCCTTAAACATTTTCAAATTGAAAGCTGTGCTCTATTAAAGATAGTACCATAATTGGAGACTCACAAATTGAGCAACTTAGAGAAACACAGATTAAAGCATCATCTTAAGAATATCATTGATACAGATAATTTATAATATGGGCTGGCCTAAATAGCTCCAAGCAATCTTTTCATTATATTATTCGAATCATCGTCATCATCAACTTTCTTTTCAGGCTTATCATCTTTCTTGGCAAACAAAGATGCCAAGCCTGACTTGCTTGCTGAAGAGGTCTTCTTGCCACTATTTTCCTTCTTATCTCCTCCCAGAATACTGCTCAAGACACTTTCAGATCTCTCTCTTTCTTTCTTGACTACTTTAGGGTCCCTCTCTTCCCTCTGAACAGGAATTTTCTTATGAGAGTCATTGTTTTTCTTTATCTTCTTATCAAGCGCTTCATCAAAGTCATTAGAATCATCTGTGAACATTGCGGTTATATCATCATTTTTATTCAATTTTCTTTTCACTGTATATTTGGTTTCTTCCACTCCTGTATTAGTAGGAGAGTGATTGTGAGTAGTAGCTGGTGGGGGTGGATTCAATGTATTCCTTCTGTTGTCATATCCTCCTCTATCGAAAAGATCTTCATATGATGCTTTAGTAGAAACACTGTCCTTGGGGTAATATCGATCCTTGAAATGCTGTATTCTGGGTTGGATGATCTCTCCCTCTTCAGGGGTTGAATTATCATGAGGTCTGGTACTCTTTTTAGGAGTATAGGTGAATGACGTCATGTAGGGTGGTATTACGTCACCTCGAAAAACGATTTGTATGGCCTTCTCCATGTCAAAACTCTAATAAATTGGGATAAGGGAAAGAGGGTTTACCTGCTGGATGTTGATGTAGCACTTGTTTTGAACCATATGATTGATAAATGCTCTCCATGTATCGTTAGTGCAGAGAGTTTCGGAATTTCCTTTTTAAATATGAGATATCTTAAATTACTAGCTACCTAACACTATGAGAACGAACTTAGGTCTCGTTATAGCGACATTAAGTCTTCTAATATCGCTCAAGAAACCTATTAGATTCTGCTGATCATTTGCATTCTTCAAGTTGGGGTGGGCTCTTACTGCTGAAAAGATAATCACATCCTTCTCTTGACCCTATCAAATTACCTTAGCCTAATAGCGCTTCTACTTGAAAGGCATCGACAGTGTTTACGGTGATATTTTCTCTAATTCCTTTGCCATATTTATCTTTGAGGGCCTCATTTAGCTTGACAACCTGCTTTTTATAGGGAGAAATGCAACCAATAGCGTGTTTGTTGTCTTGAGCATTTGCGGCTTGAAGTTTCTTGATCAAGAAGTCCAGGATGATCATTGCAGCTCTAGAAATTAATTAATGGAAAATCATAATACTCTATCTCAGATTTATTATAGAAAGAATATTCCTCCATTGTTTCCTTAGAAAACTTTAAATCTATAAAAAGTAGGTTCCTCTCTTGCAATTTGCTCAGATAAGGAGGAAATTTCCTCTCTTGGACACTTTTAGAGTCTGTCAGCCTGTCACCATAGAAGTGCAATGATGGGAACTTTCTTATATTGGCGACCATTCTATATTGTTCATAGAGGAAGAAAGGCTCAACTCCACAGTCCAAGATTCTCTAATCAATAATTATTTGATCGGGCTGGGTATACCTCAAAAAGGCTTCTATTGAATTTAGTTTGATAGCAGTCGCTGCTGAAAGTAGTGGCGGGAAGCTGCCTTGGATCTCCGATCAAAATGAGCTTCTTAGGAGAATATTGTAATGGAATAATATTGCTGGGCTCAGTACACTATTAATTAGGCAAAACTAGGATGATTAATACTTGAGAGGCTTCATCGACTATAACAGCTTCTATGTAGTCTCTAAATCTTTCAAGCTTATCTGAACCAGCACTTCCGAGGGTACAGCAGATGATATCTGCTTCATACAATATCTTTTGTAAAATTTGGTTGTATGTTTCTTTTTCATTGATTCTCATCATCTTTCCTTCTTGGTACATGCTATATAAATGTCTCCTCTTATCTTGCAGAATGCTCAGCGCACTCTTATTGTGGCCTGGATCTTTTCTCATTTTTTCTATCTCGTTTGTGAGTTTAAGTATTTCTTCCTTTATTTCAGTCATGGTCTTTTCTTCCTAACAATATTACAAAAATTCGAAAGAATAAACTTTTCCAGGAGATTTCAATTTGAGCTTGTTATGCTCATGCTCAGCAAGAATTTCAAGAGCACAGTTTTTGATAATGTCACTAGGATTTTTATCTAAGACTCCCACTCTAACAATATTTGGTCTGACAATATTTCCTGTTTCATCAAATAGACCGTGTGTTTTGATTCTCATAATAATTTCATCAAGGGCAGTATTAGAGGGAGTACAAATCTATTCATTAGCTATATTTTTCTGTACTTACCATGATATATCTTCTGTGTGTAGCTGAAGAATGCTTTAAGTAGTGATAGATTCCTGAGACAATCCCGACCAAAGTGTGGGTCTTTCCTGTACCAGGCTATAATATTAAAAGGCTTTCTTTATGTTATTACAGGTCCTTGAAGAAGGCATATACCATTTCTAGCCATGCAAACATCTTTGATAGCTGCAAACTGGCCTGGATTGTATTTGCTCTTTAGGCTATTAAAGAATGTTGAAAAGAGTTCTAATCATTAGTATATTCATTAGCTTCTGATACCTGCATTATCACTGTCCACAATGTTTGAAACTGCTTTTGGTTTATAGACATATTGGTTAACATCAGAAGAAATGAAACAATTTAAACTTGTGTACTCACTAGAATATTAGACATCTCTAATAAGCTTACCGTAGGAAGGTTGTGATTTTTTCAACTGGGTAAACATAACACTCAACCCAGTCTTTTCTTAGATACTTTTTGAATTTTTCATAATTAACTTGGAGCAAAGCTTTTGGAGATTCGACTGCATTTAATTTGTCTTGGTTTGTCAGGTAAGCTGTTAGAACAAATCCATTTTTGAAGTCGTCTTTATTTATGTCTTTCATTGTAAATTTGGGATGGCTGGAGATGATGATAATATAGTTTTTTACAAAAGACAAGTCAAATATCTCCCTGGTATTCTGATCTGAGACACCTATGATGGGCTCATCCGCTTCTTCGGCCTTTCTTTCTCTCAACTCAACCACAGTGAATTCTTCGTTTTCGTCTTCATTTTTATGATAGACTCTCATCATGCATTTCATCGGCTTGTTCTTTGAACTCTCTTTTACCACAGTGGTAAGGCAACTCTGAATATTGCAAACATATTCATTCATAATAAGAGGCTTTCAATAAGAATTGTTATAGGAAATATTACCTCAAAAGTGCTTTTATAATCATAATAATCCTGAAATTCATTTGGGACTGGCTTTGTGTCTAAAAGACAAGATTTTTCTTCATAGTAAGGATATGAAATCAAGAATTTTATAAGCTTGTCAGTATTAAAACGCTGCTTAGTTTCAGTTTGACTGACAGTGTCAAAAAGAAGACCGCCAGTCAAGGTACTACCACTATTCATAAGACTCTATAAAGTTTATGCTATAATAATTCATTTTACCATCAAACGGTCTTTCTCACTTTGCTTCATTCTCTTCCTGTATTCCAGCAAAGCAGCCTGCTGCTTACGAGCCTCTTCTTCCTTAAAATCAACATTAATTAACGCTTATATTACAGCTTTTTTCTTGATTTCTTCCTTAATTAGCTCTTCATTAGACTTCTTCTGATCTTTAGCCTGGGCTGACCCTTTGTTCATTTTATTCTTTAATTCTTGAGCAAGCTTTTCTTTTCTCTCTTGTTCCGTTAATTCTCTTGGCTTGAAAATCTCAGTGACTTTATAGGTTGGAATCACATTATGGCTTATCTGTTGGTTCCTTTCATGAGCGTGTTGATACCGGTGGGCATTGAGATGTTCCTGAATACTTTGATGATTGAAGAATTGTTGATGAACTGGACTTCTTTGAGGACTTCTATTGGGGCTTCGATTATTTGGCATTTTCTGAGGATTATTTCCGTCCTCTTTGTTAGGATGACTATATGCTCTTTGAAGGAAATTAGATACTGTTGGATAGTAACCATCTAGTGTTGTCTGTCCACGGTGATTGTTTGTTTGGATTGAATTAGGTTTCTGTCCGGAATCAGGATTTTCTATGTCATCTGAAATATTTATGAAGGCGGGAAGATTTTCCTTCTTTTTAATTTTACCAGATTTTGCAACTAATTCTTTAATAGACAGAGGTTTGGGTCTCTCTGATTGAAGCTGAACAGGCTTCAGATGACTTTCAAATCTTCCAGGACTAAATGCCAAGTTAGGTGGTTCAATTTCAATAGAAAGCTCATCAATATTATTCCTATTTATGGTAGGAGAAGTTTTTCGCTTCATTGGTAGGATCTCAGTGTTATAAACATAATTAACATTATTTTCCAAGATATCATTTGCTATTTCTTTCTTCTGTTGTTCACTGGGAGTGATTCTTTGGTGG
>Ga0065720_1003513_pt1 | contig 26171 bp, 19 predicted proteins | sample Thericmetagenome_FD_59107 | JGI IMG/M metagenome (GOLD analysis project Ga0065720, IMG submission 59107) | Thermophilic microbial communities from the Joint Bioenergy Institute, California, USA of rice/straw/compost enrichment - eDNA_2 v2... | ecosystem: Engineered > Solid waste > Grass >... | reverse complement strand
GCTCCCGCACGGTGGAGGGCACGCTCGGGCGCGGGCTGCTGCAGGAGGTGCACGCCGACCTGTTCTTCACGTCGTCCGAAGGGTTCACGGTCGAGACCGGCATGACCGATTTCAGCCCGAACGAGGCGGAGCTGAAGAAGCTGATGGCGGCCAACGCGTCGCAGGTCGTCGCGCTGCTCGACCATACGAAGCTCGGCCGGCGGTCGATCGTCACATCCATCCAGGCGAAGGACATCCGGACGCTGATCACCGACGCGGGGGCCGATCCGGCNTATCTGAAGACGCTCGGCAAAATGCAGGTGATCACGGCGGACGTGCCGGACGGCGAAAAATAGCAGCCCGAACGCGGAATATGCATNNATAACGACGGTAAACGAAGGGAAACGAAAACAAACGACGCATCAAATGAAAACGCCGCCGTCCGCATTCAATCGTTGACTTTCCGGCGCGGCGGGGCGGACAATGAAAGGCGAGAACAACGCGCAAATGACGGGGCGGTGACACATGGCGGACGGATGGACGCCGGACGGATTCATCCTGGATCTGGACGGCACGGTATATGCGGGCCGCCGTCCGATCGAAGGGGCGGCGGAAACGATCGCATACCTGCGGTCGCGCGGCAAACGCATCGTGTTTCTGAGCAATCGGGGCAACATTTCTCGGCGCATGTGCCGCGAGCGGCTGGAGGCGATCGGCATTCCGTGCGGGGAGGCGGACATCATCCTGACCTCGTCGGTCGTCTCCCGTCATCTGGCGGAGCATGAGCCGGACGCGCGCGTCTGGGTGCTGGGCGAGCAGGGGCTGAGGGACGAGCTGGCCCTGCACGGCGTCCGGTTCGCCGCGCGGCCGCAGGAAGCGGACCGGCTCGTCGTGACGCTGCACGAGACGATGACCTACGCGGAGCTGAACGACGCGTTCCGCGCGGTCCGGGCCGGCGCGCGCATCATCGCGACGAACGAGGACCGGACGTTCCCCGGCGAGGACGGGGAAGCGATCGATGTCGGCGCGGTGCTCGCGGCGCTCGAGCATGCGACCGGGACGAAGGCGGACACGGTCGTGGGGAAGCCGTCGCGGATTATGGCGAAAGCGGCGCTGGACCAGCTCGGACTGCCGCCGGAGCGGTGCCTGGTGGTGGGCGACAGCCTGGGATCGGACATCGCGCTGGGCAAGCGGGCCGGCATCCGGACGGCGCTCGTGCTGACCGGCTCGGCGACGCGGGAGGCGGCGCTGGCGCTTGATCCGGCCGGGCGGCCGGACTGGATTCTCGATTCGCTGGCGGACATCCGCCGGCTGCTGGAGGAGATGGAGCGATGAGCGGAGCATCGGAATTGCGGAGCGGGACGGGTGCGCTCGGCGGAGCGGCCGGCGCCGGCCTGCCGGACCCGATCCGGCTCGCGCGGGGCGCCGCCGGCGAGACGGCGCCGTACCTGCTGGGTGCCGGCATGAAGCGCGCGCTCTTCGTCGCGGACGAGACGACGGCGCGCGTGATCGGCGGCCGGCTCTCGCAAGCGTACGGCGCGGCGGGCGGCGCCGGGCGCCTCGAGATCATCAGGCCGAACGCGGCCGGCGACGTCGTCGCCGACGAGGCGTCGGTGCTGCAGGCGATCATCGCGGCGCAGCACCACGGGGCGGACGCGCTCGTCGCAGCGGGGAGCGGGACGATCCACGATATCGTCCGCTATGCCGCGTACACGCTCGGCCTGCCGTTCGTGTCCGTGCCGACGGCGCCGTCGGTCGACGGCTTCACGTCGAAGGGNGCGCCGCTGATTCTGCGCGGCGAGAAAATTACGCTGCCGGCGGCCGCGCCCGCCGCCGTGTTCGCCGACCTGGANGTGCTGTGCGCNGCGCCGCAGCCGCTGATCGCGGCCGGATTCGGCGACATGCTCGGCAAGTACACGTCGCTGTTCGACTGGGTTTACGGCCGCGAGACGGCGGGCGAGCCGTATGACGAAGACATCGCGGGCCTGACGCGGGGCGCGCTCGAACGATGCGTGTCCCATGCCGAAGGAATCGGCAGGGGCGCGGAGGAAGGCGTGCGCGCCCTGATGCAGTCGCTCATCGAATCGGGCATCGCCCTGCTGCGGTTCGGGCAGTCGCATCCCGCATCCGGCGCGGAGCATCACATCTCCCACTATTGGGAGATGAACTTCCTCCGCACCGGCCGCCGGCAGGTGCTGCACGGCGCGAAGGTGGGCGTCGCGTGCGCGGAGATCGCCGATCTGTACAAGCGCTATGCGGCGGAAGGCCGGCCGCTCCCCGACGCGTGCCGCCGCATGCTGGCGGAGCTGCCGGACGGCGCGGAGCTGCGCCGGCTGCTCCGCATCGCGGGCGGGCCCGCCGAGCCGGCCGAGCTCGGGATCGAGCCCTCGCTGCGCGAGGAGGCGCTGCGCCGGGCGCATACGGTGCGCCCGAACCGGCACACGCTGCTCCGCGCGATCAACGAGGCCTAGAAACGCCAAAGCCATGCCCGGCATCCTTGACGGTGCCGGGCATGGCTTTGTTCATTTCAGGCGCACCTGAGCGAGCCGCGTCGTCTTTCCCGCCCCGTTTCTGCCGATCCGGCCAAAAATTTCAATAAACCGCTTGAAATGCGCAGCGAAATCTGCCATTAATTAATTCAAGGTATCTTGCAATGAACAGTACCGTGCAATATCTTATTGGTGAGCGCCGGGAGGTGTCCGCATTGACTTTTCTCCGCATCGGACAGACGGTGAACCGTCGATGAACGTTCAATTCAAGAAGGGCGTGCTGGAGCTGTGCGTGCTCAGCCTGATCGCCCGGCAGGACCGCTACGGTTACGAGCTTGTCGAGGAAATCTCCAAGAGCATCGAGATCGCCGAAGGCACGATCTACCCGCTGCTTCGGAGGCTGACGAAGGAAGGGCTCTGCACCGCCTATCTGGCGGAATCGATGGAAGGCCCGCCGCGGAAATATTACCGGCTGACGGCGGCCGGCCATGAGGTCCATCAGCGGCTGCTTCGGGAGTGGGAGCAGTTCGTTCGGGGCGTGCAGCACGTGGTGAAAGGGGAGTAGACGATGACCAAGGCGGAATATCTTGCGGAACTCAAGAAGCGGCTGGGCGCGCTGGGCGCGGAAGAGCGCGCGGAGCTGCTGGCGGATTACGACGCGCATTTCGAGCATGGCCGTGCAAACGGAAGAACGGAGGCGGAAGTGGCGCAGCGGCTCGGTCCGCCGCAGCTTGTCGCCAGGGAGATCCTGTATCAGCTCAGCGTCGACGAAGCGCGCGCGAATCCGGATCTGCGCCGCATCGCGCAGGCGGTGTTCGCCGGCGTCGGGCTCGGGCTGGTGAATGTGCTGGTGCTGTTGGTTCCTTTTGCGGGCGGGCTGCTGCTGCTGGCGGGACTGTTCGCGTTGGCGGCCTTTTTGCTCGCGTCGCCGGTGCTGCTGCTCATTCAGGACGGCTGGACGGCCGAATGGCTGCTGAAGCTGCCGCTGATGGCCGGTCTCGTCGGGGCGGGGCTGATTCTGTGGGTGGCGCTGGTGAAAGGGAGCGCGCTGTTCGTCAAATGGATGCTCGCCATCCTGCAGTCAAATGTTGAATCGGCAAAGGAGAAGTGGAAATGAGAGGAATTCACCGCAAGCTGATCATGATCGGACTGGCGCTGATCGGCATTGCCGTTCTGGGGAATCTGGTGCTGTATGCGCTGGGCGTTTCGCCGTTCAACGGCGTGGACATCGGGGAGGAGCGCACCGTTTCGGCGGAAGGCGTGACCGGGATCGAGATTTTCTCGAACGCCGGCGATGTCCGGGTCGTGTCCGGGGGCGATGCGATTGCGGTAAGAATGACGGGCAAGACCGAACGGATGCGCAAGGACGAGTTCCATTTGTCGGTGGAGGAACAGGGCGGCCGGGTGGTCATCCAGGCGACGCGGGATCTCCGGCGCAGCTGGGTCTCGATCTATCCGGGAGACTACGAGCTGCTCGTCGAGGTTCCGGACCGCCTGTACGACATGCTGGAGATCAGCTCGGAAGTCGCGGACATTTCGGCCGAGGGCGTCCGGGCGAACCATATCCTGCTGCAGTCCGCGCACGGCGAAATCCGGACGGCCGGGGTGGCCGGCAACATCCGGGCCAGAGCCGATACGGGCGACATCCGGCTGGGCGTGAGCGCCGCCCCGGACCATATTCAGGCCGAGACAACGTTCGGCGATATCGAGGTCGCGCTGGATGAGCGGCCGGAGGCGCTGGCGCTCGATCTGAAGACGACGCTCGGCGAGCGCAAGGTCGATCTCCCCGGGACGGCGATCCATCCCGCCGGCGCGGACGCGCCGCAGATGCGGCTGGCCGCGGAGCTCGGCGATATCGCGGTGACGGCGGGGAGATAATATCCAATCATTTGCGCCATATCCAATGAAATTGCCCTGTATTCCCGTTTCGCGGGGTACAGGGCTTTTCGTACAATGGGAAATAGACGGTTTGTTCCACCCGAGGAGGCGTCATGGATGATGGCAGAACCGATCGGCGTGCTTGTTGCGGATGACGAACCGCGGCAGCGGCGCGGGCTGGCCGCGCTCATCCGCTCGCTCCGGCCCGGCTACCGCGTCTACGAAGCGAAGAACGGCAAGGAAGCGCTCCGGCTGGTGCGGGAATCCGCGCCGGAAATCGTGTTTACCGATATACAGATGCCGCTCGCCAGCGGCCTCGAGTTTCTTGAGGCGGTCAGCCGGCTTCGGCAAGCGCAGCCGAAGGTTGTTCTTGTAAGCGTTTACAGTGAATTCAGCTACGCCCAGCAGGCGCTCCGGCTCGGGGCGAAGGATTATTTGCTGAAACCGGTTCGTCCGGAACAGCTGTCCGACGTGCTGGAGAAACTGGAGAAGCAGCTTTGCCGGGAGCGGGACGCCCGGGATCAGGCGATGACGCAAGATGCGGCATTTCCGGAATCTGTCGGAGGGACCGGCGCCGCGAGCAGGCCGGAATCGGAAGCAGGCTTGCCTGGGCATGCTGCCGCTGCCGCCCGCCCGACGGCCGGGCCGGAAGCGCTGGCTTCGCGGCTGTATGGCGAGCACCTGCTGTTCAGATGGATGACCGCCGGGGATCTGACGGACGATGAGCGTGCGGAATGGGATCGCCGCTTTCGGCTGGCCGGGAGGGGATGCGTGCTCATTCTGGAAACGGCCGATCCGGCCGGCGCGGAGACCGATCCTTCCGGCGGCGGGACTTTCCGGTCTGCCGAATGGCGCGGCATGCTCAGGCAGACGGCGCTCCGGGCATTGGCGCCGTATGCGGACGCGGCCGCCGCGGCGCCGGATTACGAGCCCGGCCGGTTGTACCTTGCGGCGGCCTGGAAGGCCGGCTGCCGGCCGGAGGAGGCCTTGGGCAGGCTGCGGGACGCGGTGAAACGGCTCGCCCGGCTGTACGGCTGCACCGTCGGCGCCGGCATCGGCCGCGAGACGCTTCATCTCGAACGGGAAGCGCATGAATCCTGCCGCGGCGCGCTCGCTGCACTCGACCGGCTGTTCTATGCGCAGCCGGGGACGTGGCTGGACGCCGTCGGGCCCGGCGATGCGCAGCGGCGGGAGGACGCTGCGCCGCTGTCCGCCGTCCGGGATGCCGACACGCTGGAGCTGGCGGCCGCCGCCTGCGACGAGCCGCTGGCGATGAAGCTGCTTGAGGCGGCGCTTTGGAAGATCGCGGCGGCCAGTCCACCGCCGCTGCGGGCGAAGCTGGCCGCGGCGCAGCTGCTGCTCGGCTGCATGAAGCGGACGGAATCGGCGCTGGATGCGGCCGACAGCCGCGAACTGTCCGAGCGGATCGACCAGCAGATCATGGCGTCGCGGTCCTGGGCGGAGGTGAAGGCGGCAGCGGAGCAGCTGCTGCGAGACCTGATCTCCCAACTGAAGGCGGCGCGGCAATCCCGAAGCGAGCTGATCATGCGGAAATGCCGCGAATATATCGACACCCATCTGCACGAGAACCTCGGGCTGGAGTCGGTGGCGCAGCGATTCTACTACAACCCGTCTTACTTCAGCATTCTGTTCAAGCAGCATGCCGGCATGCCGTTCTCCGAGTATCTCGTGCAGGCGCGCATGCGGAAGGCGCGGGAGCTGCTCCTTGGGACCAAGCTGCGGGTGGCGGACATCGCGTGCCGGGTCGGCTACAAGGACACGAAATATTTCAACCGGGTGTTTCGTCGAATGTTCCTGTGCTCGCCCGACGAATTCCGACGAATGTTCGCGATGCGAAGGGATGCGGGGGATGCCTGATGGTCGCCGTAGTCCGTTCCGCCCGCCGCCTCGCCGCCGGCGTGCGGGATGCAGCCGTGAACGCGAGCTTCCGGACGAAGCTGTTCATATCCTACTTCGCGCTGGCCAGCTTCATCATTCTGCTGCTCGGATTCGCCTATTATCAGATCAGCGCGCGGAACATGCTCGCGAACGTCAGCGAGAGCCTGGGAGACGTTGTACTGAACCATAACCTGCAGCTGGACGAGACGCTGCGCGACATCCGTGACAAGAGCGAAGTGCTGCCGATCGACGAGGAGCTGTACCAGACGTTCACCGCCATCGATTCGAATGACAGTGAGTCGCTGCTGAAGGCCGACCGCCGCATCACCCAGATTCTGTTCCGCTATTTCGGCGGCGACGACAATATCTACTCGGCCTTCATCATGACGCCGGATTATGCCTTCGGCAGCGCGGCGCGCATGTTCGTGCCGCCCGAAGGCTTCTTTTCGTCCGGACTGCGCGCGGCCGCCGCGGAAGCAGGCGGCGATCTCGTCTGGGTGCCGGCATACCGGTTCGCGGATGTGATGGACGAGCCGCGGCTCCGGGATCGCCAATTTGAATATGACCGGCTCGTGTCGGCGGTGAAGCAGCTCAACCTGACGTATATCGATGAGCGGGGCATTTTTCACACGCTGCCGGACCACCAGGACAAGCCGGTGCTGTTGGTCAACCTGACGATCGACTATTTCCGCCGGCTGTTCGAAGATTATGCGGGAAGCAGCGGTTTCCGTCGGCTTTCCTACGGGATCGCGGCGCCGGACGGCACCGTCATCGCCTCGCCGGAGGCGGACCTGGCCGGAAAGCGCGAGCCGCCGCCGTGGCTTGCGGAGGCGCTGGAGCGGAAACGCGGCATGCTGCGGTTCGACCGCGGCGGCAGCGAGATGCTGGTCCGCTATGACACGATGGAGAGCACCGGATGGCTCACCTGGATCGAGATTCCCGTCCGGGACGCGCTGCTCGGCCTCGGCCAGCTGAAAGGCTACACGATCCTGTTCCTCGCCGTCATGCTGTCGGTGTCCGCCTTGCTTGCTTACCTGATGTCATTTCTCGTCACGACGCCGCTTGTCCGGATCAAACAGGCGATCCGCACGGTCGAGCGGGGCAGGTTCGACGCGCGCATACCGGAAGGCGGGCGGGACGAATTCGGGCGTGTGATCCGGCTGTTCAACCAGATGAACGAGCGGATCGCGGCGCTGATTGAGGAGAACTATGCCGCCCGGCTGCGGGAGAAGGAGGCGGAGCTGATGGCGCTCAATCTGCAGCTGAACCCGCATTTTCTGTACAACACGCTGACGACGCTGTACTGGATCGCGCTCGAGAACGGCCAGCAGGAGATGGCCCGCGTCATGCTCAACCTATCGGACATGCTCCAGACGACGACGCGCAACAAGCGGGAGATGTGGCCGCTCCGCACCGACCTGGACTGGCTTGAAAAATATGCGTACATCATGTCGATCCGGTTCGAGGATTTGTTCACGATGGACGTCGACGTGGCGGAGGATCTGCTTGATCTGGACGTGCCGAAATTGTTTCTGCAGCCGTTCGTCGAGAATGCGATCATCCACGGATTCGCGGAAATGGACGGGGGCGGCGTCATCCGCATCCGCGGCCGGCGCGAGGGCGAGGCGGCGGTGTTCACGGTCGAGGACAACGGGCGCGGCTTCCCGCCGGAACGGCTTGCGCGCATGGCGAGCGGCGAGGGGCAGTCGACCGGCATGGCGAACGTCGGGAAGCGGATTCGTCTGCTTTACGGGCCGCAGTACGGCGTCGCCATCGAAAGCGTTGAAGGACGCGGTACGCGGATTGTGATCCGGCTGGCGCTCAGCCCCCCTCCCCGGGCGGAGACATTTGCGGACGGAATGCCGGCTGCACCGGCGGCAGCGAACGAGGCGGGCGAACGGAGGGGACAGCCGTGCGGATAAACACATTTTTGATGCGGACGCTTCCTCTTCTGCTGCTCGTTGCGCTGGCTGCGGGCGGCTGCGGCCGTCCGGCGCCGGACCGGACGGACGGTGCGGGGAAGGAGCGCGTTACGATCACCTACGCGACCTGGGGGTCCCCCAATGAACGCGCGGCGCATGAGCGGATCGTGCGCAAGTTCATGGAGCGGTACCCGCACATTGAAGTGGTCTACCGGCATATCCCGGAAGATTACGTGAAGGTGCTGACCACGCTCTATGCGGGCAACAAGGCGCCGGATGTTTACATGCTGTTCAAACATACCGCCGTCCAATGGGCGGAGCAGGGCAAGCTGTTCGATCTCCGCCCGCTGCTGGAAGCCGATCCGGACCTCGGCGAATCTTCGTTCATCCCGAACGCCGTCATGCGCGGCGATGGCGGCAGCGTGATCGGCATCAAGGCGACGGAAGAATCGTTCGCGCTCTACTACAATGCCGAATTGTTCCGCAAAGCCGGGCTTGATCCGCCCCCGACAAGGGCGGAGGAGGCGTGGAGCTGGGACGAATTCGTCGCCGCTGCGAAGCGACTGACGATCGACAGCGCCGGCCGCGACGCATTCCATCCGGACTTCGACCCGGATGCGATCGTCCAGTACGGCGTCCGGATCAACACGTGGATGTGGCATCTAATGGTGCCGTCCAACAACACCTCGGTCATCGCGCCGGACGGCACGGGCATGAACCTGGAAGACCCGGACGTGATCGATGCGGTGCAGCGGCTCGCCGACCTGATGTACGTTCATCATGTCGCGCCGAATCCGCTGCAGGAGAAGCATCTGCCGCAGCCGGCGCTGGCGCTCGAAAGCGGCATGGTCGCGATGAGTCTGGACGGCCAGTGGGTGCAGCTCGACCTCGGCGCTGCGAGGGCCGACTACGGGGTCGGCGTGCTGCCCAAGCTCAAGACGAGCCATACGATCCAGTTCGGCGAGCCGCTCGTCATGGCGGCGACGACCCGCCATCCGCAGGAAGCGTGGCTGTTCTTCAAGTGGCTGCTCGATCCAGGGAACGCGATCGAGCTGCATGCCGACGGGCTGTGGATGCCGATCCTGCTCGACTACTATACGCAACCCGAACTGATCGCCCGATGGGCGGCCGTGAGGCCCGGCCACCCGGACGGCTATACGGATGCCGTCATGCGGCAGACGCTCGAGCACGGCGTCAATTCCTTCGACTATTACCTCCGCAACAACGAGAAAATCGCCGCCATCCTGAATCCGGCGCTCGATCAGGTATGGCTCGGCCGCCTGTCCGTCCGCGAGGCGTTCAGCTCCGTAGCGGCGGAAGCGCAGGCCGAGTTCCGGGGGCTCTACCCTTGATCGGGCGCCGGCCCCCCGGTTTCCCCTCTGTTCTCCAGCATGTGAATGGCCGCCGGAACGAGAATGAGCATCGCACCGGGAAGCAGCGCCGATCCGACCGTCATGATCCCCAGCAAGGAAAACACCGTAAGCGCCGCTCCGCAATGCAGGACGCCTTTCCAGTTCGCGCTTTTCAACAGATCGGCGGCCAAGAGGAACCCGAGCATTGACAGGACGCCGCAAGCCGCAACCAACGCCGAATCGGCATTGTCCGGCATGGCCGCAGGCGAAGATATGCCGGCGCGCAGCACAAACGCGGAGCCGAGGCAGCCCGCGAGGACGCCGGCATAACCGATTTTTCGGCCCATGTTCTTCACCTTCCCGCCTCCTTCATCCAATCGTTTTCCCCTTTTCCAATCATTGTACGCATTGTTCCGTTTGTGAAAAGCCTGTTAGGCTGGGACTGCCGGCGTCCAAAGTCCGGCTGCCGGCCATTGTAAACGATATCATGGACAGAAGCGGAGGAATCGAAGGGATGAAAAGGGCATGGTCTCTTGTTCTCGCATTGCTGCTCGCCGCATCCGCGCTTGCGGCCTGCAGCGGCGGCAAGAACGGCGACGGCGGAGGCGGATCATCGAACGGCGCAAGCGGCGGTTCAGACGGCGGCTCGGGCAAACGCGTGAAACTGACCGCTATCATGACGAAGCATCCGCTGACCAAGCCGTTCGCGGAAATGGAGTGGCTGCAGGCGGCGGAAGAACGCGCTGGCGTTGAGATTGAATGGGAAGAAGTGACCGCGGACTGGAGCCAGAAGAAAGGCGCGCTGCTCTCGAGCGGCGACATTCCGGATCTGATCGTCGGGCCGAACGCGATCACGGACGCGGACATCGCAATGTTCCCGGGGCTGTTCCAGGATCTCCGGGATCTGATCGAAAGCCACGGGCCTAACGTGAAGGCGATGTTCGAGGCGAAGCCGGAGACGCGGGTGCTCGCGACGCAGACGGACGGCTCCATCTACGGCCTGCCGAAATACCAGCGGTACTGGCCGGCGACCGTCACACGGCAATACATCAACCAGCAATGGTTAAACAATCTCGGACTCAAGGTGCCGACGACCTGGGATGAACTGTACGACGTGCTGGTCGCGTTCAAGGAACAGGACGCGAACGGCAACGGCGATCCGAACGACGAGATTCCGATGGACTTCGCGCCGGTCGGCACGGGCGGCTTCGGCTTCTTCCACCCGACGGTGCTCCTTGGCAGCACGGGCATCACGCTGACGAATGCGAGCGGCCAGGGTTACTTCATGGAAGACGGCGTGGTGAAAAATTTCTTCGTCGACGAGCGGTACAAACGGTTCGTGCAGTTCCTCGCCAAGTGCTACGCCGCCGGGCTGATCAACCCGGAAGTGTTCACCCAGGACTACACGAAGTTCCAGTCGGTCGCCCGAGGCGAAGGCAATACGGCGAAGGTCGGTTTCACCTGGGGCTGGGAAGTAACCGACCGGTTCGGCAACACGCTCGCGCCGCAGTACACGTCAATGGCGCCGCTGAAGGAGACGGCCGCTTCGAATGTGCAGGTGTCGTGGGACTACACGTACGACGCGCTCAACTACGGCGTAAACATGGTCGTCATGTCCGCCAAGGCGAAAAATAAGGAAGCGGCGATGCGGTTCATCAACGAGCTGTACGATCCGATCGTCAGCATGCAGGTGCTGTTCGGCTCGATCGGCCCGAACATCAAGGACAATGGCGACGGCTCGTACGAAGTGCTTCCGCCGGCCGATCCGGCGATGGACCCGGGCACGTGGAAATGGACGTCCACCTGGGCGGACAACGGTCCGATGTATATCGCCGACGATCTGGTGCTGACGCTCGGCACCGACATGCAGTCGGTCGGCGCGCAGACGGAACCGCTCATGCCGGCGATCAACGCGATCGACAAGGAGAATGACGTGCTGCCGACGATGTTCATCAAATATACGCCGGAAGACAACAGCACGATGGCGCTGAACAACACGAACCTGATGAATCTGGCGATGGCGAAGTTCTCGCAATGGGTGACGGCGGGCGGTATCGAGCAGGAGTGGGACAGCTACGTGAAAGAAGCCGAACGGACCGGCCTGCCGCAAAATCTGGAGATCATCCAGCGGTACGTGGACGAGTACAAGCGGAGCAAATGACGATCTTGGCACGGGCGCCGCGCGCGGCACAGCCGGGCGCGGCCCCGTCGTTTACGGGAGTTGATGATGGATGGCGCAAACCGCTCAGACCGCAGCCGGCGGATCGGGCAGGCGGAGGACGGCATGGCAGACGCTCAAGCGGGACCGCCAGCTCTGGATCATGATTTTGCCGGCGATCGTCGTCATTCTGCTGTTCAACTACGTGCCGATGTACGGCATTCAGCTCGCCTTCCGCGATTATGATTTCACGAAGGGATTGACGGGCGGCGATTGGCGGGGACTCCACTATTTCAAACAGTTCATCGACAGCTACATGTTCACGGACATCATGCGCAATACGGTGACGATCAGCCTGGCGACGATTCTGCTCGGCTTCCCGGCCCCGATCATCCTGGCGCTTCTCCTGAACCAGGTGCGGTGGAAGCGGGGCAAGAAAGTGCTGCAGACGGTCGTTTACATGCCGCATTTCATTTCGATCGTCGTGCTGGTCGGCCTCCTGAACGTGCTGCTGTCGCCGAATACGGGCATCGTCGGCTATCTGCTGCGTTCCATGGGCTACGACATCAACCTGCTCGCCTCGACGACTGCGTTCGTCCCGGTCTACGTGCTGTCGGACATCTGGCAGCACTGCGGCTGGAACAGCATCATCTATCTGGCGGCGCTGTCCACCGTGGATCCGCAGCTGTACGACTCGGCCAAAATTGACGGCGCCGGGAAATGGCAGACGATGCGCCACATCGACCTTCCGGCCATCGCGCCGACGATCATGATCCTGTTCATCCTGAGCATGGGCGGCGTGCTGACAACGGGGTTCGAAAAAATATTCCTCATGCAGAACACGCTCAACCTGCCCGTATCGGAGGTCATTTCGACTTACGTTTACAAGATCGGCATCCTGTCGAACCAGTTCAGCTACTCGGCGGCGATCGGGCTGTTCAACACGGTAATCAATTTCTTCTTCCTGTTCGTCACGAACCAGATTGCGCGGCGCGTGTCGAACATCAGTCTGTGGTAGGCCGGGGAGGGAGCTTGTCATGGGGTGGATTTTGCGGAAAAGGACGCCGGGCGACGTGCTGTTCGACGCATTCATCGCGGCCGCCTGCATCCTTGTCTTCCTGATCGTCGCCTACCCGCTGTACTTCGTCGTCATCGCATCGGTCAGCGATTCGACGATGGTCGCGACCGGCAAGGTGTGGGTCTGGCCACGGGGCTTCAGCCTGTTCGGGTACAGCGAGATTTTCGGCGACACGCGCATCTGGCGGGGATACCGGAACACGATTCTCTACACGACGCTGGGCACGTTCGTCAACCTGCTGTTCACGCTGCCGGCGGCGTACGCGCTGTCCCGGCAGGAGTTTCGGGCGCGGCGATTTCTCATGTTCGTGTTCGTGGTGACGATGTTTTTCAGCGGCGGCCTGATTCCGACATACCTGCTCATCAAGGGGCTCGGCATGACGAACACGATGTGGGTGTTCATTTTCCCGTTCTGCGTGAACGTGTACAACCTGATCATCGTGCGCACGTTCTTCGAAACGTCGCTGCCTCGCGAGCTGTACGAAGCGGCGGCGATGGACGGATGCGGGCACTTCCGCTTCTTCTGGAGCGTGGCGCTGCCGCTCTCAAAGGCGGTCATTTCCGTCATCGGCCTGTATTACGCGGTGGCGCACTGGAACGACTTCTTCACCGCGCTCGTCTATGTGCGCGACAACGACCTGCAGCCGCTGCAGATCGTCCTGCGCGACATTCTGCTCTCGAACCAGGTGTTCCAGAGCGGCGCGGGCACCGGCGGGCAGGCCGGCGGCTATGCTCAGCGGTATGCGGACCAGATCAAATACGGCGTCATCATCGTCTCGACGCTGCCGATTCTGCTCGTCTACCCGTTCATCCAGAAATATTTCGAGAAGGGCGTCATGATCGGCTCGGTGAAGGGCTGACGCGGGCCGCGCGGTTCCGCGCAGGAAATCGCCCGTTGCGGAACGAAGAACTCAATCGGCATTTGCAAGTCATGGGAGGAGGAACGGCGCATGTCCATCGACACGGCGCGCCGGCATCCGCGGCCGCTCCGGCCGCTGCCGCCGAGTCAGGTGAAGTTCTCGGACGCGTTCTGGTCGCGGCTCGTCGGTCTTGTCCGCGAGGTTGTTATTCCGTACCAGTATGAGGCGTTGCACGACCGGGTGCCGGACGCGGAGCCGAGCCATGCGATCGAGAATTTCGAGATCGCGGCAGGCCGGAAGCAGGGGGAGTTTCACGGGTTTGTGTTCCAGGACACCGATGTCGCGAAATGGCTGGAGGCGGTCGGCTACTCGCTGATGACGCATCCGGACCCGGAACTGGAGCGGCTTGCGGACGAAGTCATCGATCTCGTCGCGGAGGCGCAGGACGAAGACGGCTATCTGAACACGTATTTCACGATTAAGGAGCCGGACAAGCGGTGGACGAACCTGGCCGACTGCCACGAGCTGTACACCGCCGGACATTTGATTGAGGCGGCCTGCACGTACTATGAGGCAACCGGCAAACGGAAGGTGCTGGACGTTGCCTGTCGGCTCGCGGACTGCATCGACCGGGTGTTCGGGCCGAACGAAGGGCAGCTTCGCGGTTACGACGGACATGAAGAGATCGAGCTAGCGCTCGTGAAGCTGTACCGGGTGACGGGAGAACAGCGGTATTTGCGGCTGGCTTCCTTTTTCGTGGACGAGCGGGGGCGGGAGCCGAACTTCCTGCGCGAAGAATGGGAGAAGCGGGGACGAATCAACTTCTTCCTCCGGCGCCCAGTCGCAATCAATCTGGAATACCACCAGGCGCACCGCCCGGTGCGGGAGCAGACCGATGCGGTCGGGCACGCCGTCCGCGCCATGTACCTGTACGCGGCGATGGCCGATCTGGCCGCGGAGAACGGTGACGAATCGCTGCTCGAGGCCTGCAGGCGGCTCTGGCTGAGCACGACGCGGAAGCGGATGTATGTCACGGGCGGCGTCGGGTCGACCCATCACCTGGAAGCGTTCACCACGGATTACGATCTTCCGAACGATACGGCCTATGCGGAGTCGTGCGCGTCGATCGGGCTCATCATGTTTGCGAAGCGGATGCTGCAGATCGAGGCGAAGGGCGAATACGGCGACGTCATGGAGCGCGCGCTCTACAACACGGTGCTGGCGGGCATGGCGCAGGACGGCAAGCATTATTTCTACGTCAATCCGCTCGAAGTGTGGCCGGAAGCTTGCCGCGGCAACCCCGGCAAGCATCACGTGAAACCGGTGCGCCAGCGCTGGTTCGGCTGCGCGTGCTGCCCGCCGAACATCGCGCGGCTGATCACGTCGCTGGGCGGCTATGTTTACGATGTCGATGCGGAATCCGGCATCGTCTACACGCATCTGTACATCGGCGGCGAAGCGAGGTTGTCCGTCGGCCCCAATGGCGAAAGCGGCAGCACGGTCGTCCTTCGCCAGGAGACAAACTATCCGTGGGACGGCGCCGTGAAGCTGACGGTGACACCGGATGCGGCAGGCTCGCTGGCGTTCACCCTGGCGCTGCGGCTGCCGGGCTGGAGCCGGACGTCGGAGATCGCGGTGAACGGCGAGCGGATCGCATCGGAGGTGCGGGACGGCTACGCGTACATCTCCCGCGTCTGGCAGCCGGGCGATGTCGTCGAGCTTAAGCTCGACATGACGGTCCGGCTGCTTGCCGCCCGGCCGGAGGTGCGGGCCGACGCCGGCCGCGCCGCGATCCAGCGCGGGCCGCTCGTCTATTGCCTCGAGTCCGCCGACAATCCGGGCGGACCGCTGACCGCGCTCGCGATCGATACGAAGACGCCGTTGACCGCAACGTATGACGCGCAGCTGCTCGACGGCTGCGTTGTGATCGAAGGCCGCGCGTTCCGCGAAGGCGTGCGCGGCTCGACGGATGCGCTGTACCTGCCGCTGGATGCCCGGCATGAAGAGCAGGTCGCGTTCCGCGCGATCCCCTACTATCTCTGGGGCAACCGGGGCGAAGGCGAGATGACGGTGTGGGTGCGGTATCGGTAAAGCGGAAAAGCCCTGGCGGCGCGAACCGTCAGGGCCTTCTTTCGCATTTTACTCGGTCTGCCTGGCCGGCCCGCCTGAAAATTTGACACCCGAATCTTAGAAATGATGGCTGGCGGACGGCCCCGCGCGGCCCATAGAATGAGGGGAAACAGGGCTTGGGACAGGAGGGCGCCGCATGAAACTGTGGTATGCGAAACCGGCATCGGATTGGTTGGAAGCGTTGCCAATCGGCAACGGCAGGTTGGGCGCGATGGTGTACGGCGGCATGGAGCGGGAAAGGCTTCAGATCAACGAGGAGACGTTCTGGTCGGGCGGACCGCACGATTACCGCCGTCCGGGCGCGTCCCAGTATTTGCGGCAGGTCCAAGAACTGATCTTTCAGGACAGGGTCGAGGAAGCGCAGCAATTGTTCGACGAGCGGATGAAAGGCGACCCCGAGCTGCTGCACGCTTTTCTCCCGTGCTGCGATGCGGCGCTCCATTTTCCGGGCCATGCGGATGGCCGGGATTATCGCCGGGAACTCGATCTGGACCGGGCCGTCGCGACGACCCGTTATCGGGTCAACGATGTGACGTACACGCGCGAAGTGTTCTGCTCCTACCCCGACCAGGCGATCGTCATGCGGATCTCGTCCGATCATCCGGGCATGGTCGACTTGGACGCGGTCCTTCACGCGCCGCATTGGGATCACCGGGTCGGCTTCGCAGGCGGCGACACTTTGGTCCTGACCGGGCAGGCGGGCCAGCGGGAAGCCAGGCCGAGACGGCTCAACGCCGGCTGGGACGGGCCGGGGGTGCGGTTCGAAGCGCGGCTGCGCGNCATCCCCGAGGGCGGACGCATCCATAAAGGGGAAAATGCGCTCGAGGTCAGAGGCGCCGACGCGGTCACGCTCATGTTCTCGGCGGCCACCAGCTTCGTGAACTACCGCAGCATCGACGGGGACCCGGGCGCCAAGGCGGCCGGCGTGATCGAACGCCTGCAAGGCAAGACGTACGCGGAACTGCTCGGACGCCATCTGGAGGATTACACCGCGCTGTACCGCAGGGTTGAGCTTGAACTCGGGGACGGCTCCGGCGACGACATTCCGACGGATGAGCGGGTGCGGACGTACGCCGAGACGGAAGACCCCGGGCTGGCCGCGCTGTTTTACCAATACGGCCGCTATCTGCTCATCGCGTCATCGCGGCCCGGCGGGCAGCCCGCCAATCTCCAGGGCATCTGGAACGACGAGCTCTACCCGCTCTGGGGAAGCAAATGGACGACGAACATCAACGTGCAGATGAACTATTGGCCGGCGGAATCGGGCAACCTGCGGGAGTGCCATCTGCCGCTGTTCGATCTGATCGACGACCTCCGGGTCACCGGCGCGCAGACCGCCGAGGCGCATTACGGCTGCAGAGGGTTCGTGGTCCATCACAACACGGATCTGTGGCGGGCCGCCACCCCCGTCGATTACGACGCGGCCGTCTGGCCGATGGGCGGCGTGTGGCTGGTGCAGCATCTGTGGGATCACTATGAATATGAGCCGGATGAGGCGTTTCTGCGGGACCGGGCGTATCCGGCGCTGCGCGAAGCGGCGTTGTTCGTGCTCGACTTCTTGACGGAAGCGCCGGAGGGGACCTCGCTCGCGGGCAAGTTGGTGACGAACCCGTCCTATTCACCCGAGAACCACTATATCGACCATCAGGGCAGAGATCGTTACCTCACCTACGCGGCGACGATGGACATCCAGCTCATCCGCGATCTTTTCGAACGGTGCATGAAGGCGGCGGAGATGCTGGGCGTGGATGAAGATTTCCGCAAAGCGCTGCACACGGCGCTGGAGCGTCTGCCCGGCATGCGGATCGGCAAATACGGCCAGCTGCAGGAATGGGCGGAGGATTGGGACCGTCCCGACGATCACAACAGCCACGTCTCCCACCTGTACGGGCTGTACCCCGGGAACCGGATTTCCGTCCGGGATACGCCGGAGCTGGCCGAGGCGGTCAGACGGAGTCTGGAACTCCGCGGCACCCATGATTTCCGCGCGTGGCCGGCCGCCTGGCGGACTGCCCTGCACGCGCATCTGCGCGATGCCAAGATGGCGCACCGCCGCCTCGTCAATCTGATCGCGCTGTCGGCCAACGCGAATCTGTTCAACGAGAAGCCGCCGCTGCCGATGCAGATCGACGGCAATTTCGGCGGAGCGGCCGCGATTGCCGAAATGCTTCTCCAGAGCAGGAGCCGCTATGACGGAACGGACGNCGTGTACGAGATCGAACTGCTGCCGGCGCTGCCGGAGCAATGGTCCCGGGGCAGGGTNAAGGGGCTGCGGGCCCGCGGAGGCTTCGAGCTGGCGTTCGCCTGGGAGGACGGCCGCCTCACGGAAGCCGCGCTTCNTGCCCTGTGCGGCGGCACCTGCCGGATTCATTACGGGGAGAAGACGGTTCNATTGGAGACAAGCAAGGGCGAGACGGTATCGATTCGTTTCTGACGGAAGATCGCCCCTCTTGAATGCGGCGGGTTTGCGCGGATGCGCGGACCCGCCGTTTGATATCTGCGGCACTCATGGCGGTCGGCGGATGAAATACAGGCCGGAGCGAAATTGATGATTGTATTTTCGGGATGGACGGAATAAAATGGAACCAACGCATGCTAAAACGAAATTGCAACCAGCACGCAGTACAAAATCAATTTATGGGAGGAGCGATTGATGAGACGAAGAGCGAAGCGGCTTGCGGCGGCATGGACCGCGGCATCCCTCTTGTGCGCGACAGCGCTCTGCGCGCAGTCCGGCATCCATGCGGCTTCATCGGACGCGTCCGGGGAAGCGCTTACAACATCGACGGCGCGCACAATCGTAAGCGCTGCCAATGTTCAGGGCCGCATCGTCGCCCAATACGGATCGCCCGTCATTGACGGCCAAATCGATCCGGTGTGGGACAAGGCCCGGACCGTCAAGGCGCGGCACGCGTCGGGCGAAACCCGGGCGTCCGCAACGTTCAGAGCGCTGTGGGACGACCATGCGCTCTACATCCTCGCGGAAGTCAAGGACGACAGCCTTTCCGTGGAATCCCCGCTCCCCTACGAGCAGGATTCGGTGGAAATCTTCCTGGACGAGAACCGTGACAAGACGAAGGAATTCGGCGTGGATGATCTGCAATTCCGCGTGAACTACGCGAACGTCCAAACCATCGACAAAGGGGAAGGCTCCCGTTTCTACACGGCGACGCGGCTGACGGATGACGGCTATATTGTCGAAGCCCGGGTCAGCCTCAAGAAAAAACCGGTCAACGGCGCAGTGTCGGGCATCGAGCTGCAAGTCAACGACGCTGAAGGCGCGGGACGGATCGGCACGCTCAATGTTTTTGATCCGACGGGAGGCGCATGGGACGATACGGGATTGTTCGGCGAAATCGTCTTCACCGGGAAAAAGCCCGGCGACAAGAGCGGCCTCAATCCGTATGATCTGCTCAACCTGATGAAGCGCGCGCTGTCGATCGATTTCTCGCTCTACAAGAATCCCGGCGTCGTCAAAGATGCCGTTCTCCGGGTCGCCGCGGCGAATCTGCTGGGCAGCACGGACGCGACGCAGGAGCAGATCGACGAGCAGTACGCCATGCTCGCGGAAGCGATCGACGCGCTGGAGTTGACGGAAGAAGCCGCGAACGAGAAATATTTCACGCCGCTTCCGGTCGAGTATTTGGCCCTCAGCGACCAGCCGGGAAGCATTGAGCGCCTGTCCTACCGGACGGCCAATCCGGACGGCGGCATGGACACGAAGCACGTGAACGTCTATCTGCCGCACGGATACGACGCGTCCGACAAGAACACCAGGTACAACGTGCTTTATCTGATGCACGGAATGGGCGAGAGCGAAAATCTGCTCTTCGGCGGACCGGGCGAAAACCGTTCGCTCAAGAAGATCCTCGACAACATGATCGCGAACGGGGACATTGAACCGCTCATCGTCGTAACGCCCACGTTCTACGGCGGAAAGGGCGACATCGCGGTTTTCCACGAAGAACTGCTGCAGGACATCATTCCGCTGGTGGAGACGAAGTACAATACTTACGCGAAATCGGCAAGCTTGCAGGATCTGAAGGCCTCCCGGGCCCATCGCGCCTTCGGCGGGTTCTCCATGGGCTCGGCCACGACGTGGAATATTTTCGTCCACTGCCTGGATTACATCAAATATTACATGCCCCTCAGCGGAGCGGGCTGGGGATTGGCCGGAGGCGGCGACGCGGCGGAAACGGCGGAATTCCTCGCGGAAGTGGTCCGGAAATCCGGCTACAAGCCGCATGATTACTATATTTTCAGCGCCTCGGGCACGCAGGATTTCGCGTATCCCGGACTGCACGCCCAGATCGAGGCGATGAGACGGTTGTCCGATGTGTTCCCCTATTCGTCGGACCCGGCGAAAGGCAATCTCTACTTCATCTCGGGCGAAGGCGGCACCCACACCTGGTATTGGCAGAATCAGTTCATTTACAACATCTTGCCGGACATGTTCAAAGGCGAGTCCTGAAAAGCAAGACAAGCTAAAACGAAGTTGCAAAATCCGGAGGCGGAACGGAGGATCGATCAGTCATGAGGCGGAGAATCAAAAGGTTCGGCGCGGCATGGGCCGCGGCATCACTCTTGAGCGCGCTGCTGATCAACATCCAGACCGGTGATTACGCCGGAGCAGCCGCCGCGCAGGTCGAAATCAAGGAGGCATCCATGAGCGAAAGAATCACCGCACAATTCGGCTCGCCCGTCATCGACGGCAAGGTCGATCCGGTCTGGAACAAGGCGCAGGCGTTCCAGGCGCGGCACCGGTCGGGCGCCACCAATGCGAGCGCCGTGTTTCGGGCGATGTGGGATGACCACGCGCTCTACATTCTCGCGAAAGTCAAGGACAGCCATCTGTCCGTTCAATCCGGCACCCCCTACATGCAGGATTCGATCGAGATTTTCCTCGATGAACAGAACGACAAGACGCAGGAGTACGGCGCGGACGATTTGCATTTTCGCGTGAATGTCGAGAACGTCCGGTCCGTGGACAAGGGAGACGCCTCGCGGTTCTACACCGCCGTGAGCAAGACGGAGGACGGCTACNTCGTCGAAGCGCGGATCGCGCTCCGGACGAAGCCGGGCAACGGCACCGTNATGGGCATCGAGCTGCAGGTCAACGACGCGGTGGAGGCGGAGCGGGTCGGCACGCTCAACGTGTTCGACGCGACGGGGATGGCGTGGAACGATACCGGCCTGTTCGGNGAAATCGTCNTCGCCGGGAAAAGGAACGGCGACAAGAGCGNCGTCAATCCGTACGATCTGCTCAATCTGATNCGGCAGGCGCTGTCCCTNGACTTCAAGCTGTACAAGAATCCGGATGTCGTGCGCAACGCCGTTCTGGACATCGCCGCGGACAATCTGCTGGGCAGCCCGGACGTGACGCAGGAGTACATCGATGAGCAGTACGCCGCGCTGCAAGCGGCGATCGGGGAGTTGGAGATGACGGAAGAAGCCGCGAACGAGAAATATTTCACGCCGCTGCCGGCGGACTATCTGGCCGCAAGCGACAAGCCGGGGACGATTGAGACGCTGGCGTACGAGGCCGAGAACCAGGAAGGCGGCGTGGACAAGAAAAAGCTGCATGTTTACCTTCCGCACGGCTACAACGCGGCCGACCGGAACACGAAGTACAACGTGCTNTATCTGATGCACGGCGGCGGCGAGAACGAGGATCTGCTCTTCGGCGGGCCGGGCGAAAACCGGGCGCTCAAGAAGATTCTCGACAACATGATCGCCCGCGGCGACATCGAGCCGCTCATCGTCGTGACGCCCAGCTTCTACGGCGGGAAGAACGATGTCGCCCTGTTCCACGAAGAGCTGATCGGCACGATCCTCCCGCTCGTCGAAACGAAGTACAACACCTACGCGAAATCGGCATCCGCGGGCGATCTGAAGGCGTCGCGGGCCCATCGCGCATTCGGCGGGTTCTCGATGGGATCGGTGACGACGTGGCATCTTTTCGCCAAGGGCGGTCTGGACTACTTCAAGTACTACATCCCATTGAGCGGCGACAGCTGGGCGGTGGAGGAAAGAGGCGGCGGCACGAAACCGGCGGAAACGGCCGAGTTCCTTGCGCAGGTTGCCCGCAAGTCGGGCTACAAGCCGGATGAGTTCTATATTTTCAGCGCCACCGGCACGCAGGACATCGCCTGGCCGAATTTGAAGCCGCAGACCGAAGCGATGAAGCGCCATGACGATGTGTTCCGGTATTCCTCGAACCCGGCGAAAGGCAACTTCTACTTCATGGAAGCCGAAGGCGGCTCGCACACCTGGTACTGGCAGAACCAATACATCTACAACATTCTGCCGGATCTTTTCCGAAGCGAATCCTGACGCTGTCGTCCCCCGCGCTCTCCGTGCAGGCGGAGCCGGGGGATTTTTTTCGGCCACGTTTTGTAAGCGTTTACATTCAATATTAAAAATGCACACCCCTATCTTCAAAATCTTGTCTGCCTTCCGCGCGGCCGCCCGCCTACAATGGGAAGTGAAAGGAGTGCTTGCGCATGACCGCCGACACGAATACGGCCCCGGCCTCGGCAAAGCCGGTTCGCTCATCGCTGTTATGGAAGCGTTTCAAAAAGCAGCGAACCCTGCATCTCTTCGTCTGGATCGGCGTGTTGTACCTGCTGGTATTCGCCTATACGCCGATGTTCGGCATTCTGATGGCATTCAAAAATTACACCATCACGCAGGGCATCAAGGGCATTTTCACCAGCAGCTGGGCCGGATTCAAATATTTCATCGAGTTCTACAACGACTACAAATTTTACGACATCGTGCGAAACACGCTGGTGCTCAGCTTGCTGAAGGTCGTCTTCACGTTCCCGATCCCGATCCTGTTCGCCATCATGCTGAACGAAGCGAAGAACATGGCGTTCAAACGGGTGGTGCAGACCGCCAGCTACCTGCCGCACTTCATCTCCTGGGTGGTCGTGCTCGGGCTGTCCTTCACCTTCTTCTCCAGCAATGTCGGGCTGATCAATCAGCTCCTTCTCGATTGGGGCTGGATTGCCAAGCCGCTGCCGATTCTGACAAGTCCGAACTATTTCTGGGGTCTGGCCGTCGGCAGCGCGATGTGGAAGGAAGCCGGATGGTGGGCGATCATTTTTCTGGCTGCGATCGCCGGCATCAATCCGACGCTCTACGAGGCGGCCCAGATTGACGGNGCGGGAAGGCTCGCGCGGATCTGGCACATCACGCTTCCCGGCATCCGGGGCACGGTGGTCGTGGTGCTCATCCTGACGATCGGCAGCATTCTGGGCGGCGGGCTCGTCGGCTCCAACTTCGACCAGGCGTTCCTGATGGGCAATGCCGGCAACAACGATACTTCGGAAATTGTGCAAACCTATGCGTTCAAAGTCGGGCTGGCTCAGGGCAGATACTCGTATGCCGCGGCCATCGATCTGGTTCAATCGGTCATCTCCGTCATCCTGATCTTCACCAGCAACGCGATTGCGAGAAAGGTGTCCGGAACCAGCTTGTTCTAAAACCGTCAGGAGGTTCATCATGAGAGGTCGATTGGAAGACCGGATATTTGACGGGGTCAATTATCTGCTGCTTGCGCTCATCTTCTTCGTCACCGCCTATCCGTTCTACTATCTGCTGATCACATCCTTCAATTCGGGAACGGATGCGCTGCTGGGCGGATCGTATGTATGGCCTTCGAGTTTCACGCTGGAGAACTACAAGACGTTCTTCAACGATCCGAAATGGCTGTCCGCGCTGTTCATGAGCATCGCGCGGACGGCAGCCGGCGCCGTCACGGGNNTGCTGTTCACCTGTCTGGTGGCGTACGGTCTGGCGCAAAAAGGGCTTATTTTCAGCAAATTCTACTTTTCCCTTGTCATCTTCGCCATGTATTTCTCGGGCGGACTCATTCCGTACTACGTCGTCCTGCGCTCGCTCGGGCTGCTCAACTCGTTCGCCACCTACATCATCCCGGGCATGCTGAACACGTTCTTCCTGCTGATCGCGATCTCGTTCTTCCGCGAGATTCCGAACGATCTGAAGGAGTCAGCATGGATGGACGGCGCGGGAGAGCTGACGATTTTCTACAAGATCATTCTGCCGATCTCCAAGCCGCTCATCGCCACGATGGCCTTGTTCGTCGGCGTCGGGCACTGGAATTCGTGGCTGGACTCCGCTTACTTCGTCCGGGCAGAATACTTGCGGACGCTGTCCTACCGGCTCATTGAAATCATCAACCAGAGCCGGGTCCCGCAGGAGGCGGTCGCCGCCGCCGCCGGCGCGTCTTCGGTCACCAGCTACTCGCTGCAGGTGACGGCGATGATCGTGTCGATCGCGCCCATCATCAGTGTGTATCCGTTCCTGCAAAAATATTTCGTGGCGGGCATCATGCTCGGCTCGGTCAAGGAATAATCCACCATTTGTTATTAAAGCGCAAGCTTTAATAAGATAAACTCACAAAACAATGGAGGGCTCAGAAATGAAAAAGACATGGGGTTCGTTGTTCATTCTGACGCTCATTCTGGCCTTGCTGGCCGGGTGCGGCGGCGGCGGCAACACGAAATCCGGCTCCGATTCGGGCGGTCAATCGGGCCAGACCGGCCAGTCCGGGACTTCCGGCAATTCCGGAGCACAGGATGAAATCGTGGAGCTGGACTTGTTCATCAACCACTCCTGGTATCCGGTCCGTTCCTGGACGGGCACGATCGCGGAAGAGATCACGAAGCGGACGGGCGTCAAGCTGAACGTGACGGTCGCCGCTGATTCGGAGCAGCTTCCGCTCATGATCGCGTCCGGCGACCTGCCCGATCTGATCTTCACGCTGCGGGAGCCGCGGTTGGAAAATCCGGACATGTCGTATCCCTGGAATGAGCTGATCGAGAAGTATGTGCCGGACTTCAAGATCGATCCGGTCCGGCTTGCGGTGAACACGGCCAAGGACGGCAACGTCTACACGGTGCTCAATGCCTACGCCACCCCGGATGAATGGGCAAGCAACCCGTACGCGCTGGGCAACGACGGCAACCCCGGCATCGCGGTAAGGCAGGACATTCTGGACGAGCTCGGCGCGAAGATCGAGACGATTGACGATTTCCTGTCCGTCCTGGAGCAGGTCAAGCAGAAGTATCCGGACATGGTGCCGATGACGATGGACATCGAGTGGATTCCGCAGTATTTCAAGATGCAGTTCGGCATCCCGCCGCACAGCTCCTGGCATGATCAGGGCGGCCAATTGAAGCATGTCATCTCGCACCCGAATGCGCTCAAGTTCTACAAGTTCATGAACAGCCTGTACCGGAACGGCTATATTCTGGCCGAGAACTTCACGTACAGCAACGACCAGATTGACGACGAGTATGCCGTGACCGGCCGGGCGTTCGCCCACAGCCATACCGTCAGCATCGCGGAGGCGGACAACGCCAAGGCGAAGAACCAAGGCAGCAATTACCAGTTCACGATGATTCCGTCGACGCTGACCGATGAAGCGTACAACCTGAGCACCGGCACCGGTTTCTCCGGGGTCTACATTACGAAGAACAACAAGAACCCGCAGAAATCGATCGAGCTCATCAAGTTCCTGGCAAGCAAGGAAGGCCTGGAGCTGGTCATGTTCGGCATCGAAGGCCAGCACTGGGAGTGGCATCCGGACGGCTACCCGATCTTCCACTATGACGTGAACGACGCCGATTACGTGAACTCCGAAGGTCTGAAATGGTGGTACCTGTATTCGGACGCCATCGTGGAAGGGCTGCGCGGATACGTGCCGGGCACGCAGACGACGAAGGCGCTGCAGGAGATCAAGGAAATTACGGACCACAATCCCGCGATCGGCATGGTGAAGCTGCAGGACGGCACCGACGAGAAGGTCATTTTCGACAAGATCGCGGAGATGGTGAAGACGGAGGAAGTCCGGATCTACCTGGCCGAATCGGAAGAAGCCGCGGAGCAGGCGTACAACAATATGCTCAAGCTCGCGGAAGACATCGGGCTCAGCAAGCTGGAAAGCTGGGCGACTGCAGAGTACAAGAACATGCAGGAGCTGTTCAACCAATAATCCCGGAGCAGGTTTCCAAAGGGGTCCTTCCGAGACCCCTTTTTTCCTCTTGTTGAGCGGCTTCGCCGGGTTTAAAGTGATTATATGGACCTGATGCTGCCCCGAGGGACGTGAAGGTGATGAAGCGGTTTTTCTCCAGAATGAGCATTGTCAAGAAAATGGTGCTGGGCTATTTCGTGATCATTTTTGTCCCGGTCATCACCTTCGGTTTCTATCACAATCATCTGATGTACTCGAGCCTGATCGAAGAATATGCGGGCGGCAAGCAGCAGATTATCGAACAGGCCAACGCCAACCTGCGGATCGATCTGCTGCAGATTTCGTCCAATTACGGGCTGTTCCAGCACAACTCCAACGTGATCGATTACCTGAACGGCGTGTACCGCTACAACTGGGAATACGTCTA
>Ga0065720_1003177_pt1 | contig 26172 bp, 22 predicted proteins | sample Thericmetagenome_FD_59107 | JGI IMG/M metagenome (GOLD analysis project Ga0065720, IMG submission 59107) | Thermophilic microbial communities from the Joint Bioenergy Institute, California, USA of rice/straw/compost enrichment - eDNA_2 v2... | ecosystem: Engineered > Solid waste > Grass >... | reverse complement strand
AGATCGAGATCGGCGCCGCTGCCGAACGGCCCGATCTCCACGAGCCGCATCGCTTCGTGCGAGACGACGCCGGGCCGGCGCAGCTCAGCGCCGAACCCGCCCGCCACGCCGACGGCGAGGCGGTCGCCTCCCACGGCCGCGGCGACCTCGTCCGCGGAACCGATGCCGTTCTGGATCGTCAGCACCACGGTGCCCGGTCCGATCATGGGCTGGGCCTGCGCGGCCGCGCCGCCGACGTGCGCCGCCTTCACCGCGATCACGACGAGGTCGACTGGTTCGGCGGGTGCCGCGCGCACCGCCCGCAGCCGTGCTCGCAGGGTGCCGTCCGGGCCCTGCACCTCCAACCCGTCGGCCGCCATGGCCGCGACGTGCTCGGCTCCGCGATGGACACCGATCACCTCGTGCCCAGCGGCGGCCAGCCGCCCGGCGTACACCGACCCCATGGCACCGCAGCCGACGACGGCGATCTTCATCGAGCTCCTCCCAGGTCGATCAGCGTGCGGATCTCGATGTCGAGGTCGAGTTTCTCCTCCAGCCCGAACCCGGGCGCCTGGCTCGGCGCGATCCGCCCGACGGTGCGCAGCACGTCGTCGGGATAGCCGCCGAACGGCTGGAACACCCCCGGGTAGGCTTCGCATCCGCCCAGCCCGAGTCCGGCGACGATGTGCAGGTTGATGAGGTGGCCGCCGTGCGGGTGGAGCCATCGCCGGTCGAACCCGGCCTCCTCGACCGCCGCGATCATCCCGAGGTACTCGGTCAGGCCGTAGCTCAGCCCGGCGTCCATCTGCAGCACATCGCACCGCGGGCGCAGACCACCGTACGCCAGGAGGTTACGCACGTCCTGGACCGAGAAGAGGTTCTCCCCGGTGGCCACCGGACCCTGGAACGCCTCGACGACCTCGGCGTTCAGCCCGAAGTCGAGCGGGTCCCCAGGCTCCTCGAACCAGCGCAGACCGTAGGGCCGCAGTTCCTCCGCCACCTGCACGGCGGCGGCGCGGTCGAAGCGGCCGTTGGCGTCGACGGCGACCGCACCCGCATCACCGGCCACCTCGATGGCGGCCTCGATGCGGCGCAGGTCCGCCGCGAGGTCCGCACCGCCGATCTTGATCTTGAACTCGCGGTACCCGAGGTCCTGGTAGGCGCGAAGCTCGGCCCGCAACCGCGCCACGTCGTCACCGCAGCCGTAGTAGTAACCGCCCGCGGCGTACACCGCCACGTCGGACTGCGGCTCGCAACCGCGGACCCGCCGCGCGATCGTGCGGGCGGCCGGTTCCCCCATCGCCTTGGCCACCGCGTCCCAGCAGGCCAGCTCGAGGACGCTCGCCGCAGCCGCGCGATCGCCGTGACCGCCCGGCTTCTCATCCCGCATGCACGCGGCGAGCACCTTCGCCGGGTCGAGCAGCCCGTCCTCCCCGAGCAGGGTCTCCGGATCCGTGGACAGCACCCGAGGGATCAGGCGATCCCGCAGTATGCCGCTCTGCGCGAACCGGCCGATCGAGTTGAAGGCGACACCCACGACCGGCTTCCCCGCGCCCACCACGTCGGTGTGGACGGCGAGCAGGGAGACCGTGTGGCCGGAGAAGTTGACCAGGCTGTTGCGGATGCTGCCCCGAAGCGGCACGGGCCGCTCCACGATGTTGGTGATCCGCATGCCCCGTCCGCGTAGGTCCGCCGGTGCACGACCGGCTGAGTGGCCAGGTCACGAGGCACCGCGGCCTCGCGTCGAGCAGCCCTCCTGCGGCAGCCGATCGCGATCCGGCACGGGCCCGTCACCCACGTGTGGTCCGTATCGATCCTTTGGTACGGACCTTATTGGGCCCGCAGGGTCGGATTCAAGCAGCCGGGCCGTACGCCCGGACGACCGCAGCCGCCGGACGCCGCCACCCGAGCGGACGCGAGGCGCGGCCGTCACGGAGATCGCCGGGGTTCACAGACCCTGCATCGCGGCCGCGATGCGCGCGACCCGCTCTCCCTGGAACCGTGCAGCCGCACGGACGGCGGACGTCCCGTCCGATTCCAGCAGATCGTGACCACGCCCGACGTGGGCGCTGCCGTAGGGGTTGCCGTCCACGAACTTGACCGGATCCGTGTAACCGGGAGCCGCGACGACACCACCGAAGTGGTAGAAGGTCGTGTACAGGGCGAGGAGGGTGGACTCCTGCCCACCGTGCTGGGTGTCCGTCGAGGTGAATCCGGAGTAGACCTTCCCGGCCAGCAGCCCCTTCGCCCACTGCGGCCCCAGCGTGTCCAGGAACTGCTTGAGCTGGCTGGCAACGTTCCCGAATCGCGTCGGCGACCCGATGATCACCCCGTCCGCCCAGACCACGTCGTCGGCGGACGCGACCGGCACGGTCCGCGTGGCCGCGAGGTGCTCCGACCACGCCGGCTTCGACGCGATCGCGGCGGCGGGAGCCAGCTCCGACACCCGCCGGAGCCGCACTTCCGCGCCGCTGCCTTCCGCCCCGCGGACGATCTCCTTCGCGATCTCGTAGGTCGTCCCCGTCGCGGAGTAGTAGATGACGGAGATCCTCGCACAGCGCGCCACCGAATCCTCTTCTCCCGTTCCGCACCCGTCGGACGACACCCACGACCAGACCGTCGGTCGTGCCGCGCGCACCGCCCGCACGCACTCCGTCCACCCGGCACGTGACCCATCAGCTCGTCAGGTCCGCACGGCCGGCGTGGGATCCCGCCCGGCACGCGGGCCGCTGTGATCACGCGGAAACCGCGGTGATCCGGTGAGCCAGATCGACGAGGTCGCTCCCCATCAGGTCCGGACGCTCACCGATCCTGTCGAAGGGTCTGCCCGAACGGTTCACCCAGGCCGTCCGCATCCCCGCCGCCGCGGCCCCCACGACGTCGAAGGGATTGCACGACACCATCCGCATGGACGTCACCACCCGACCGATGACCTCGCCCGCGTGGCGGTAGACCTGCGGCGCAGGCTTGAACGCACCGACCTCGTCCACGCTGATCCAGCCGCTGAAGAACCCGGTCAGCCCGGCGCTCTCCAGCGAGCGCCGCAGCATCCCGGGACTTCCGTTGGACAGCACGTAGCAGTCGTGACCGCGCTCGACGAGGAGCTCGAGCGCGGGGCGCACGTCCGGGTAGAGCGCGAGTCGGTCGTACGCCTGCAGGAGCGCCCGGCGCACTTCGTCGGCCAGGTCGTGGCCCGTCGCATCCAGCGCGTGGTCGAGCGCCCGCGCGGTGACCCACTCGAAGGTCCGGTACCGCCCCATCAGCGTCAGGCGGAACGCGTAGTCGAGCTGCGTCCGCCGCCAGAGCGCCGCGACGTCGGCGGCCTCGTCGCCCGGAATCACCTCGCCCAGCGTCGATACGACGTCGAGGGGGTCCACGAGCGTCCCGTACAGGTCGAACACGAGCACCTCCGGGCCGTCGCCCGGAGCACCGAACGTCGGGTGACCACCGGGCGGCGCAGACGGCGCACCCGGTCGCGACGTCGTCATTCGTCATCTCCGTCAGGAGACAGCAGCGTGCACACTCGACATTCCTCTCTCTCCCGGTCCGCACCGGGAAGAACGAGATTCCTCTGGCAGATCCGATCGGTGCGGCGGTGTGTCAATCGCCGTAGAAGGTGGTGAAGTGCTCGACCGGTTCACGCGGTGTGCGCATCCGGTTGAGTTCGTGGTCGGCGTCCGCGTGTCCCAGCGCGAGGCCGGTGACGATGACGTGGTCGTCGGGGATCGTCAGGTTCTCGCGGATCACCGCCGAGAAGTCGATGAACGCCGCCTGCGGGCACGTGTCGAGCCCCGCCTGGCGAGCGGCGAGCATGAGGGCCTGGAGGAAGAGCCCCGCATCGACGAGTGCGCTGGCCATCGGGTGACGGCTGACGGTCAGGATGATGCCGACCGGCGCCCCGAAGAAGTCGTAGTTCCTCCGGTGGTGCCGGGCCCGTCCGGAGAGGTCGCTCGGGTCGCAGCCGAGGGTGTCCCGGTACAGCGTTTCGCCGAACCGTGCGCGCCGCGTCCGGAACGGCTCCTGCCACTCGTCCGGGGCCGGCTGGTAGGAGTACTCCCGCTGCGTCGCGCCGCTCCCGGCGTCGTACTGCCGCCAGATGGCCCTGGTCAGTCTCGATTTGGCCCGGCCGGTCAGCACATGCACGTGCCACGGCTGGCAGTTGGAGTTGCTGGCTGAGCGCGAGGCGAGCTCGAGCAGGCGCACCACCTCGGTCCGCGGGACCGGGGTCGGCAGGAAGGCTCGGACGCTCCGGCGGGACAGCAGCGCATCCTCGACCGTCAGGGCGGCCGGCACCGCACCCGAGGACAGCACCCCGGGCGCGGTGGGTCGGTTCCGCTCGCTCATGCCGCCACCTCGGATCAGGCCACCGAGGGTGGCTCGACGTCGTAGGAGATGCGCCCGGCGGGGAGGTAGAACAGAGCGATGACCGCACCGTTGCGCACCTCCGGGTAGTGGTGACTGCCGGGGTCCGGAGCGGTCCAGCCGGCGCCCTGCCATCCCCGGGGCCCGGCGAGCTGAGCATCCGGGTCCAGAGGCACGACCATGTTGAGCTCCCCGTACGGGTGCTGGTGGTACTGACCCCGGTAGACGGGCACGCTGTTCATGTAGACGGCGGTGATGCTGAACCAGTTGAGCTGCTCCGACGGTTCGGCGATGCGGCTGCGCCGGTAGTTGGGACCGTCGATCTCGACGTTCGCCGCCCAGCCGCTGCGCACTCCGTCCGTGATGATGCGGGCGAGGTCGTCCCACAACGGCGACCCCGGTCCTCGTTCACGGTTGAGCCAGCGCTCCAGTTCCGCACCCGCGGTGCGGTTCTTGATCTCGTCGAGGAACGGGATACTGCGGTCGATCAGGTCCTGGGGCGTACTGCCACCCATGTCGATCCCTCCGTCGATCAGACACTCTGTAGAGGTGCGCCGTGGGGCGCGTCGAGTTCACGGCGACCGGTTCGTGAGAAGCGGGAGCGGCGAACCTCAGCAGTAGATGGATTTGAGGCTCCGGTAAGCGGCGATGCCCTCCGGGCCGAGTTCGCGGCCGAGCCCGCTGTCCTTCACCCCACCGAACGGAGCGACCGGGTCGGGCAGGTACCGGTTCATGCCGAACGTCCCGGTGCGGACCTTGCGGGCGACGGCGAATCCCCGCTCGGGGTCGGCCGTCCACACCGTCCCCCCGAGCCCGAACCCGGAGTCGTTCGCGATGCGGACGGCGTCCTCGTCGCCGTCGTAGGCGATGATCGACAACACCGGTCCGAAGATCTCTTCCCTGCTGATCGTGGCGGCGTTGTCGATGTCGGCGAAGACCGTCGGCCGGACGAACCAGCCCGGGCGGTCCGGCCGTCCCCCGCCGGTGGTGACGCGGCCGCCCTCGGCCCTCCCCTTCTCGATGTAGCCCTCGACCCGCTCACGGTGGCGTTCCGTGACCATGGGGCCGATGTCCGTGCCGGGGTCGAGCGAGTCCCCGATCGTCAAGGTCTCCGCGAACGCGGTGAACACGTCCACGACCTCCTCGTACCGATGGCGCGGAGCGAGGACCCGGGTGCCGAGGAAGCAGGTCTGGCCGTTGTTGGCCAGCGTGGCGACGAAGAGCTCGTCGCCGATCACCGAGAGGTCGAGGTCGGCGTCGTCGAGCACGATCGTCGCCGACTTGCCGCCGAGCTCGAGCGTGACGGGGCGCAGCAGTTCACCGCAGGTGCGCGCGATCTGCCGCCCTGCGGTCGTCGACCCGGTGAAGCCGACCTTGTCGACGCCGCGATGCTCGACGAGGTACGCACCGGTCCGCCGGCCACCCGGCACGATGTTGATCACGCCCGCCGGCAGTCCGCCGGCCGCTGCGGCCTCGGCGATCAGGTAGGCGTCCAGGGCCGTCTCCGGCGACGGCTTCATGACGACCGTGCAGCCGGCGGCGAGCGCCGGGGCGTACTTGAACGCAGCGAGGGTCTGCGGGAAGTTCCACGGGGTGATCGCCGCGACGACGCCGATCGGGTCCCGCTCGACCCGGATACGACCGCCGAGCAGTCCCGCGCGGACGTCCTCGGGCTCGCTGTCGATCATCGCCGCGTAGTAGCGCAGCAGGGTGGTGGGATAGGTCGCCTCCAGCTGGGACGACAGGCGGATCGGCATCCCGTTCTGGGCCGAGACGGTCCGCGCGATCTCCCGAGCTCGTTCCTCGATCGCATCGGCGAAGCGACGCAGCAGCGCTGCCCGCTCCCCCGGCGCGGTGTCCGACCAACCGGGAAGCGCGGCTCGAGCCGCTTCCACGGCGAGGTCGACGTCCTGCGGCCGGGCCTCCGGGATGGAGCCGATCTCCTGCTCGGTGTTCGGCGAGACGACCGCGATGCGCGAATCCGTGCGCGGCCGCAGCCAGTCACCACCGATGTAGAGGTGGTCGCGATGGTGGATCACATGTGCTCCTTCGAGCGTGGACGGGTCGGGGCGGGACGGCGCACGCTCCGGGCGCGAGCGCTGCTGGCCCGGCCACCGGACCGGACGGCGTCCTCCGAGTCAGGGCAGGCGAGTCAGCAGGTGCAGCGACCGCCCCGCGAGCGCGGCGGCCGATGAGGCGGCACCGCCGGGTCGGCGGCGCGCCACAACGGGGGACGCAATGTCCGATTGCCGCACATGTGTTCGCCTAATAGGGTGGGTGTGACGACGAACGAGGGGTGTGCCATGGGGCGCTTGGCCGAGAAGGACAGTGCAGCACGCCGGGAACGGCAGCTCAGTTCGGCACCGAACCCTGCGGACTTCTCCGAGGCGCTGGCGCGGGGCATGGCCGTGCTGTCGGCGTTCGGCGAGACCCGCCGCCGCGTGACGCAGGCCGAGCTGGCCCGCGAGCTGGATCTCTCCCGCGCGACCGTGCGACGGATCGTCATCACCCTCGAGCACCTCGGATTCCTCGTGGCGGACGGGCGCACCTACGAGCTCACCCCCCGGGTGCTTCGTCTCGCGAGCAGCTACCTGACGTCGAATCCGGCCTCCGTCATCGCTCAGCCGGTCTGCGAGCGGATCTGCGCCTCGGTCGGCGAGGCCTGCTCGGTGGCCGTGCTCGACGGCTCCGACGCGGTGATGGTCGCGCGGGCCGTGCCGAACCAGCTGCTCGAGGCAGGCACCGGGATCGGCTTCCGTACCCCGGCCGCGATCTCCTCGTTGGGCAAGGTCCTCCTCGCGCACCTGCCGGACGACGTGCGCGCGGCGACGCTGGCGGAGCTGGCCGACGCCCCCTCCACCGAAGTCCTGGACCGGATCCGCGCCGATGGCTACTGCTACGTGGCCGATGAGATCGAGGTCGGCTCCCACTCCGTCGCCGTCCCGGTGCGTCGATGGGACGGCCGGGTCATCGCCGCGATGCACGTCGGTTGCCGCATCGAACGCATCTCGAAGGAGGACATGTGCGGCAGGGTGCTCTGCGTCCTCCTCGAAGCAGCCGACGAACTCCATGAGCAGCTGATCTAGATCCCAGCGGCGAAGACGGTCGTCGGCCGCGTCGCGGCGTCGTAGGCGGCGTGGCCGCCCGTCGCCCCGAGACCGCTGTCCGCGGCGGGTTCGTACACCCGCGCCGCTCCCCCCTGCCACTCGTTCACCCAGACGAGACCGGCCGGCAGCCCCGCCGCGGCCGCGGCGTTGCGGGGGTCGCGGGTGTACACCGTCGCAGCCAGGCCGTAGCGGGAGGCGGCGGCCCGCGCCAGACCTTCGGCGAACGAATCGACCACCTGCACCGGCGCGATCGGGCCGAACGTCTCCTCCGTCATCACGAGCATGGACTCGTCGACGTTCGTGAGCACGGTGGCCGGGTAGTAGTACCCCTTGCCGGGAGGAAGGTACCCACCGGTGAGCACGGTGGCCCCGCGCGAGACGGCGTCGATCACGTGCGCGTGCACGTGGTCGCGCTGGCGCGCGTCGACGAGTGGCCCGAGCAACGAGTCGTCGGACCCGAAGCCGAACCTACCGGCCGCCGCGACGAGCGCGTGCGTGAACGGCTCGGCGACGTCGCGATGGACGTAGATCCGCTCCATCGACGTGCAGATCTGCCCCGTGTTCATGAAGGCGCCGAAGGCCACCGCCTCGGCCGTGGCGACCGGGTCGACGTCGGCGTCCACCACGACCGGGTCCTTCCCGCCGAGTTCCAGCACGGCGCGGCGGAGCTTGTGACCAGCCACGGAACCGACCAGCCTGCCCACCTCCACGGAGCCGGTGAAGTGCACGAACGCGACGTCGTCGTGCTCGACGAGCGCCTTTCCCGCGCCCGCGTCACCGAGGACGAGGTTCGCGACGCCGTCCGGCAGTCCGAGGACCTCGATGAGCCGGCTCGTCGACAACGGGGATCGCTCCGACGGCTTCACCACGACGGTGTTGCCCGCGGCGAGGATCGGCCCTATCGCCGTCACGACCGCGGCCACCGGGAAGTTCCACGGCGTGATGACGCCGGCCACGCCGAGCGGCCTGCGCAGCACGCGCGTTGTTCCGGAGCCGTCGGCGATCCGGCGCTCGAACGGGTAGGTGCGGGCGTCCTCGGTGCTCGCCCGCAGCTGCGCGGCAGCGCTCACCACGAAGGTCACGCCGATCGCGGCGGGCCTGCCCATCTCCTCGCACTCGAGCCGGGCGAGCTCGTCGGCGTGCCGTTCGATCCGGTCCGCCGCCGCCTCGATCAGCCGGAGGCGATCGCCGAGCGGCGTCATCCGCCAGTCGAGCTGCGCAGCCCTGGCCGCGGCCACCGCGGTGTCGACGTCCGCGGCGCAGCCGGCCGGGTAGACCGCGATCACCTCCTCCGTGGCGGGGTTGACCAGGTGACGGACCTCGTCGGACGCGGACCGGACCCACCTGCCGCCGATGCGGTGGCACAGCGTCAGCGGGTCCCGCACGTCCCGGTGCTGCACCGGATGTGCTTCGAGCGGCCTAGACAAGGCGGTCCGCCATCAGCTCGCCCACCATGATCGCGGCGAGGTTGGTGTTGGCCCGCGGGACCGTGGGGAAGATCGAGGCGTCCACGACGTGGAGTCCGTCGATCCCGAGGACCCGACACGCCGGATCGACGACGGTGTCCGGGTCCGACGGTGCACCCATGCGGCACGTGCTCGTCGGGTGCTGGGCGTCGAACGCGGTGCGGAGGAGATGATCGTCGAGCTCCGCATCGTCGTCGACGACCGCGAAGAGCGCCTTGTTGAGGTGCTCGATCGACGTCGACGTGATCTCTCCAACGGCGTCGCCGGACGCGAGCTCGACGAGCTGACGCGTCGCGCCGCGCATCCTCGCCAGGTCCCGCTCATCGGCGAGCATCCGTTCGTGCACCAGCGGCTGGACGGTGGGGTCGGTGGACGCCAAGGTGACCGACCCGCGCGAATGGACCTGGTTCGCCCACAGGTGGAAGGCACCCGCCCCGAACGCGAGGTCCGCGATCTCCATCGCGAGCACGTTCTGGTTCCCGGCGGTGATCATCACGTCGTTCTCCTGCGCGAACGGAGAATCGCTCGTGTAGCGGACGCAGACGTTCGTGTGCCTGTCGTCCGGGCTCGTGACCGCGGACCTCTCGTTGAGGGGGATCGCCAGCGCGATGACCGGGTGATCCTGCAGACCACGACCGACGGGCAGGTGCGCGACGACGTCGATCCCGAGGCCCCGCAGCTCATCCGCCGGGCCGACGCCGGAGCGGAGGAGGATCGCGGGCGAGTGGATGGTGCCGGCTGACAGCACGACCCGGTCCGCGTACTCGGTGGTCGACGCGCCACCACTGACGACGGCCACCCCGACCGCCCTGCCGCCGGAGATGAGCACCCGGTCGACGAGGGAGTCGCCGCGGATGGTGAGCGTGGGCAACCGCCGCCCGCCCTCGAGGTAGGCGTCGTTCGTCGAGACCCGCCTGCCGTTGCGGGAGTTGATCGGGTAGGGCGACACACCGGTCGCGTCGGGGGCGTTGACGTCGGGCGCCCACGGAAGACCGGCCGCGAGAGCGGCTCGGTGGAGGGCGTGGTCGACGGCGCCCCACTCGCTCTGCGGTGTCCGGTAGATCGGGATCGGGCCACCGCGCCCGTGGTACGGCTCTTCGCCGAACTCCTCGTCGTCCTCGAGCTTGGCGAAGTACGGGAGCACGTCTTCGGGGGCCCAGCCCGCGCAGCCGGCCGCGGCCCACTCGGCGAAGTCGAGCATCGGGGGACGGATGGCGATCTGTCCGTTGACCGCCGAGCTGCCCCCCACGCCGCGGCCGCGCCAGAACGGGGCAGGTGCCTGCTTGTCGGTGCGCGTCGCGGTCAGCCCCTGCCAGATCAGGTCCGCCGTCGCGGCGGGATCGAGCAGAGCGCGCATGGGGTTCGGCGATCGCCATACCTCGGGCATGTCCTTCGAGCGGTAGTCCGGCCCTGCTTCCAGGAGCAAGACCTTCATCCCGCGCTCGGCTGCCCGCGTGGCAAGAGGCGCACCCGCCGACCCTGCGCCCACCACGATCAGGTCCCAGGTGTTCGGGCTCACATCACATCCTCGGTTCGTTCGATTATCGCACTCTTGTGCGGCGATCGAGCGCACCGTACGCCCACTCCTCCCCCGGGCGCAACCGCGAAAGATGCCCACGGCGGGCGCCATCGACCCGTTGCACCGCGCGGGGAGTTGTGCCATCCTCGCCAACTAACGCACAGTCGTGCGATAATCGAACTTCTCAGGAGCGCGAATGCCCGTGGAAGACGGACTGCGCGGCCTCACGGCGATCATGCCGAGCATCGAGGACCTCTACCGCGACCTCCACGCGAACCCGGAGCTCGCCTACGCGGAGCACCGAACCGCCGCGATCGTCGCCGCCCGACTCCGCGGCGACGGCTACACGGTGACCGAAGGGGTCGGAGGGACCGGTGTGGTCGGTGTGCTGCGGAACGGGGACGGGCCGCGCGTCATGCTGCGCGCCGACATGGACGCGCTGCCCGTGGCGGAGAAGACGGGCCTCGCCTACGCGAGCACCGTGACCGCGACGACCGAGTCGGGCGAGATCGTGCCGGTGATGCACGCCTGCGGCCACGACGTGCACGTCAGCTGCTTGCTCGGCGCGGCGAACCTGCTGGCCGGGTCCCGCCGGTCGTGGTCGGGAACGGTGGTGGCGGTCTTCCAGCCGGCCGAGGAGGGCCGCGGCGGGGCCAGACGCATGCTCGACGACAACCTGCTCGACCTCACCGGCCTGCCGAGCGTGGTGCTGGGCCAGCACGTCTTCCCCTACCCGGCGGGCACCATCGGCTACCGGACCGGCCCGTTCCTGGCTGCGTCCGACGGGTACGACATCCGGCTGTTCGGGCGCGGCGCGCACGGCTCCCGGCCCGAGTCCGGGGTCGATCCCGTCGTGCTCGCCTCGGCGGTGGTCATGCGGCTGCAGACGATCGTCGCGCGCGAGGTGGCGGCCAACGAGCAGGCAGTGCTCACCGTCGGGGCGCTCCACGCCGGCACCGCGCCCAACATCATCGCCGATCACGCCGACCTCAAGCTGAGCGTTCGCACCTACGACCGGGAGGTCAGCGCGCGCGTGCTCGCCTCGGTGCGCAGAGTGGTCGAAGCCGAGTGCGCCGCGTCGGGCTCGCCGAAACCACCGGAGTTCGTCGAGCTGTTCCGGTTCACCCCCACGATCAACGATCCCGCGGCGACCGAGATCGCGATGGCGGCGCTGCGCGCCGAGCTCGGCCCTGAATCGGTGCGTGAGGTCCCACCCATGATGGGCAGTGAGGACTTCGGCGAGTTCGGGGACGCGGCCGGGGCACCTTCTGTCTTCTGGGCGCTGGGCTGCGTCGATCCCGCCGAGTACGCGGCGGCTGAGGCGGCCGGCCGGCTGGACGAGCTGATTCCGTCCAACCACTCCCCTCTCTTCGCGCCGGTGATCCAGCCGACCATCGGTACCGGTATCCGGGCGCTGGTCGCAGCGGCGACCGCCTGGCTCGGCCACCGGCGATGACCACGCCCTCCCGGCGCACGTTCGCCAGCGACAACTCCTCCGGCGCCCATCCCGACGTGATCGCGGCGATCGCCGAGGCCAACCACGGCCACGCCCCGGCCTACGGCGCTGACAGCTGGACCGCGCGAGCCGAGGCGCTCCTCGAGGAGCACTTCGGTCCAGGGACCCGCGGCTACCTGCTGTTCAACGGGACCGGGGCGAACGTCACCGCCCTCGCCTCCGCGTTGCGACCGCACCAAGCCGTCGTCTGCTCCACCGACGCTCACCTGCACACCGACGAGTGCGGAGCACCCGTCCGGTTCACGGGGAGCACCGTCCTCCCCGTCACGGCGCACCACGGCCTGCTCACCCGAGAGACCGTGGATCGTGAGCTCCCGCCGGGCGACCGAGGCGAGCACCAGGTCGTGCCGGCCGTGCTGTCGCTGACCAACTCGTCCGAACTCGGCACGATCTACCGCCCGGACCACGTGGCCGACCTGTGCCGGTGGGCGCACTCCCGCGGCATGGCCGTGCACATGGACGGGGCCCGCCTGGCGAACGCAGCTGCGTCGGCGGGGTGCTCCCTCGCCGAGGTCAGCACAGCCGCCGGAGTCGACATCGTCACGCTCGGCGGCACCAAGAACGGACTCGTGTTCGGCGACGCGGTCGTGTTCGCCCCCACCTCGGCCGGCCGCGCCGCTTCGGAGGTGTTCCGCTACGCGCGCAAGCAGGCGATGCAACTGGCGTCGAAGATGCGCTTCATCGCCGCGCAGTTCATCGCACTCCTCGAAGGCGACCTGTGGCTGCGCAACGCCACCGCCGCCAACGCTGCGGCCAGGGAACTCGCCGGTGAACTGGCCGACGTACCGGGGATCGAGATCGCCTACCCGGTCGAGGCCAACGCCGTCTTCGCACGGATGACACCTCGAATCGCCCGTCCGCTTTCCCAGGAGTTCGGGTTCTACGCCTGGGATCCGCGTGCGGACCTGATGAGGCTCGTCTGCTCGTACGACACCGATCGCGCGGACATCGATGCACTCGTCGCCGCAGCGCGACGCCTCTCCGCCTGAGGGCTCCTACCGGTTGCGCGATCTCGTACCAAGGGAGAGCAAGGTCAATGACGACAGAAGAAAAGTCCTGCCGAGCGGGAGCCGGATTCCTCGGGCAGCCCACAGGATTGGGCACACTCACCGCACTCGGCCTGTGGGAGAGGTTCTCCTTCTACGGGATGCAGGTCGTCCTGCTGTACTACCTGTTCTTCCCGGTCGCGCAGGGCGGGCTCGGACTGTCCACCGCCGCCGCCACGTCCGTCGTCGGCGCCTACGGGGGCCTCGTCTACCTCGCGACCGTGCTCGGTGGCTGGGTGGCCGACCGGTTGCTCGGCTCCGAACGCACCCTGTTCTACAGCGCCATCACGATCATGGCCGGACACGCCTGCCTGGCCGTGATCCCCGGACTGCCCGGCGTGCTCGTCGGGCTGTGCCTCCTCGTCATCGGCAGCGGTGGCCAGGTCGGGAACGTGACCTCCCTCGTGGGCTCGCTGTACGACGCCCGCGACCGCCGCCGCGACCGCGGCTTCATGGTCTTCTACATGGGGTTGAACATCGGCGCCCTCGGCGGCCCGATCCTGACCGGGCTGACGCGCTCGGAGCTCGGTTTCCACTACGCGTTCGGGCTCGCAGCGATCGGGATGGCGATCGGCCTGTCGATCTACGCGGCCGGCCGCAAGAAGGTTCCCCCGCGGGGACAGCACGTTCCCGATCCGCTTCCGCGCGCCGAAGCACGTCGAGCGTGCGTCCTCGCCGGGGTAATCGCCGTCCTGCTCGCCGTCGTCGTCGCCGCCGGATTCCTGACGGCGGACAACCTCGCGGTCACCGTGACGATCGTGCTCGCCGTCCTCATCGTCTACTACTTCGCCGTCATGCTGCGCAGCCGGAAGGTGTCACCGGACGAACGGCGCCGCGTCTACGGCCTGATCCCCGTCTTCCTCCTGAACTGCGTCTTCTGGTCGCTCTACCAGCAGCAGTTCACCGTGGTCCAGGTCTACGCCGCGCAGCGCGTCGACCTGGACATCCTGGGCTGGAGCATGCCTCCCGAGTTCTTCAACTCCGCGGTGCCGGTGTTCGTCATCCTGTGCACGCCGGTGCTCGTCACGGTCCTGGCGAAGCTGGGGCCCCGAGAGCCGTCCAGCACGGTGAAGTTCCTCATCGGAACCATCCTGATCGGACTCGCTTTCCTGCTCTTCCTGCCGATGACGGCGACCTCCGGACCGGTGAACCCGCCACTCGCGCTCACCGGGATCCTGCTGGTCTTCACCATCGCAGAGCTGTTCGTGTCGCCGATCCAGCTCTCGCTGTCGACGCAGCTGGCACCCCAGGCGTTCCGTACCCAGATGGTCGCCCTCTGGTTCCTCTCCACCGCTGCAGGCTCCTCGGCGGCGGGCGCACTCGCCGGGCTGTACACCCCCCGGACGGAGGCGATCTACTTCATGATCACGGGTGCGACCGCGCTCGCGGCCGCACTGCTCTTCGCAGCAGTGATCCCCTGGGTGAAGCGGCGGACCCGGATCGTGGCGTCGGTTCCGTCGGCCGCCGCGGCGGGCTAGGTGCACTGCTCCGGAGCGGCAGTGCACCGGAGCGATGGTGTCGGCGCCCAGGTCCACGGCGAGTTCCGCCGAGCCCGGCCCACGTCTCTGCGACGTCCCACCGCGCGTCCTGAGCGGTGTCCAGGGCCGAGCCCGTGCCCGGTCCTGGCCGAGTCGTCGGCGCGAGGGCGGCGCGCGGCAACGGCTCTGGGCTGAGCGCTCACGAGTCGCGGGTCATGGCCCCGAGGACCGGTCGAGGCTGCTCATCGTCCTGCGGCGATGCCTCACAGGTCGCGGCCGGAGACCAGCACGCCCGTGACGCTCAGCCCGCCGACCCCGTCACCCGCGGTGAGCGGCGTTCACTCCATCGCCGACGTCGGACCGGATCCGGGAGTGCGGAGTCGCGGCAGATCGAAGCGTGGACCGGGCGAGCTGGCCTGTAAGCCGGATTCTGTTCACGGGCCCCTTACGGGGACACCGATCGGCGACCATCCATCTGGGCCCACCGTCACCGATGGGCTCTAGCGACCTACCCGCAGGCTCGGACGGGCCGCCCTCAAGCGCCTGCGCAGCGCCACCGGGGTGGCGCCTCTTGGTCTTGCTCCGGGTGGGGTTTACCGAGCCACCCCGGTCACCCGGGGTGCTGGTGGTCTCTTACACCACCGTTTCACCCTTACCCCGCACGTGGGTGCGAGGCGGTCTGTTCTCTGTGGCACTGTCCCGCGGATCACTCCGGGTTGCCGTTAGCAACCACCCTGCCCTGTGGAGTCCGGACTTTCCTCGACGACGATCGCTCGTCGCCGCGGCCGCCCGGCCAACTCGCCCGTACCTCCACCCTAGCTCTCCTCCGGCGGAGCGTCGGGGACGGGGGCGCCGCAGCGCCAGCAGGTCTCCTCGCCCCGGTTGGGCATGGCACCGCACTCGGGGCAGAGGCGGTTGAGCCAGCAGACCGCGTCGCCGCCCTCGTCCGGCTCCGGGCCGCCGGTAGGAGTGGAGGTCGTCACCATCCCGACGGTAGTCGTCGATCATTCGCTAGCGTTCGTCCGTGCTCGACGTGTCCCTCGGTTCACTGCTGTTCCTCGTGGTCGCGGGATTCGTCTCCGGCTCGGTCAACGCCGTCGCGGGCGGCGGGTCGCTGATCGTCTTCCCGGCGCTGCTCGCGGTCGGCTTCAACCCGCTGACGGCGAACGTCACCAACTCGATCGCGCAGTGGCCGGGGTACGCGGGCGTCGTGCTGGGCAACCGGCAGGACCTGCCCGGCCAAGGTCGCCGGCTGGTATCCACCGGCATCGTCGCCACCATCGGCTCGATCGTCGGGTGCTTCCTGCTGCTCGCCCTGCCCGACGCGGTCTTCGACGCCGTCGTGCCGGTGCTGGTGCTGCTGGCCAGCGCGCTGCTGGCCCTGCAGCCGCAGATCAAGAAGTGGACCGGCGGAGGCGACAGCGCCCCCGACGCGCCCGACCGGATGGGCGTCCTGCTGCCCGCGATGTTCCTGGCCGGGGTGTACGGCGGCTACTTCGGCGGGGCGCTCGGCGTGATCCTCATCGCGACGCTCGCCCTCTGCACCCACGACCGGATCGTGCGGCTCAACGCGGCCAAGGGCGTGCTGTCGTTCATCGTCGCGACGGTCACGGTGGTGATCTTCGCGATCGGCGCGCCGGTCGTGTGGTGGGCGGTGCTGGTCCTCGCCCCGATGACGCTGCTGGGCGGATACGTCGGGGCGCGCGTGGCCCGCAAGCTCCCCGACAACGTCCTGCGCTGGGCGGTGGTGCTGCTCGGCATCGCCGTCGGCGTGTACTTGATGATCAGGTGATGCTCGTCGCGGCGCTGGCGCTGCTGGCGGCGGTGCTCGCGGCAGCGGTGGTGCGGCCCCACGGACTCCCCGAGGCCGTGATCGCGGTTCCAGCGGCGCTGCTCGCCGTCGGCGCGGGGCTGGTCGGCCCCGACCGGGCCGGGTCGGAGATCGCCGAGCTCGCGCCCACCGTCGGGTTCCTGGCGGCGATCCTCCTGCTCGGCCAGCTCGCCGCGGCCGAAGGCGTGTTCACGTGGCTCGGGGCCCGGCTGGCCGGGGCGACGCACCGGCCCACCGGGCTGCTCGGGCTCGTCACCGCGGCCGCGGCGGGCACCACCGCCGTCCTCAGCCTGGACGCGACCGTCGTGCTGCTCACCCCCGTCGTGCTCGCCACGGCGGCACGGCTGCAGCTGCCCGCCAGGCCGCACGTGTACGCGTGCGGGCACCTGTCGAACTCGGCGTCGACGCTGCTGCCCGTGTCGAACCTGACGAACCTGCTGGCCTTCGCGGCGTGCGGGCTGTCGTTCGCCGGCTTCACCGCCGTGATGACAGCGCCGTGGCTGGCCGCGATCGCGGTCGAGTACGCGGTGCTGCGCCTGTGGTTCCGTGAGGACCTGGGTCACCGGCCGGCACCGGTACCGGAGGACGTGCCGCCCGCGCCCCGGTTCGCACTGGCGGTGCTGACGGCGACGCTGGCCGGGTTCGGGCTGTCGTCGTACGCCGGCATCGAACCGGCGTGGATGGCCGCCGCCGGAGCGGCCGTGCTGGCGGTGCGGGCGCTGGCCCGCCGCGAGATCACCCCGGCCGGGATCGTGCGGGCCGCGGACCCGTTGTTCTGCCTGTTCGTGCTGGCGCTCGGCGTGGTGGTAGCCGCGGTGGGTGAACAAGGGCTCACCGGCGCGCTGCAGGCCCTGCTGCCCGAGACCGCCACACTGACCGGGCTGCTCGCCGTCGCCGGGATCGCCGCGGTGCTGGCGAACGTGGTCAACAACCTGCCGGCGACGCTGGTGCTGCTCACCGCGCTCGGCCCGGCGCCGCAGCCCGGGCTGGTGCTGGCGGTGCTGCTCGGGGTCAACATCGGCCCCAACCTCACCTACGTCGGCTCGCTCGCGACGCTGCTGTGGCGGTCCGTCCTCGGCCGCCACGGCGTGCGCGTCGACCTGCGCGAGTTCAGCACGCTCGGCCTGGCCACCGTGCCCGCCGCGCTGGTCGCCTCGACGATGGCGCTGTGGGCGTCGCTCGCTGTGGCGGGGTGATCAGTCCGGCACGTGGTGAGTGTCGTTGACCAGCCGCACGCTCGCCCCGCCGTCCGGGTAGAACTGCACCTCGGACAGCGACGCGAGATCCAGGTGCAGCCGGTAGAGCAGGCTCGGCCCGGCATCGAGCCCCGCCCGCAGCAGCATCTTGATCGGGGTGACGTGGCTGACCACGACGACCGTCCGCCCGGGGTACTCGGCCAGCACGGCGCGCCGCTCGATCTCGATCCGCCGCCCGACCGCGGCGAAGCTCTCCCCACCGGGCGGGGCCACCGTCTCGTCGCCCAGCCAGCGCCGGTGCAGCTCGGGGTCGCGGGCGCGGGCCTCAGCGAAGGAGAGGCCCTCCCACTCGCCGAAGTCGGTCTCGATCAAGCCCGGCCGGACGACGAGCGGGGCCCCGGTCGCCTCCGCGACGGCCTCCGCCGTGACCCGGGCCCGCTGCAGCGGTGAGGTGAGGACGGCCGCGATGTCGGGCTCGGCAGCCAGCCGCGCCGCCGCCCGGGCGGCCTGCAGCCGGCCCAGCTCCGTCAGCTCGGGATCGCCGTGCCCGGAGTAGCGGCGCTCGACCGACAGCGCCGTCTGCCCGTGCCGCAGCAGCAGCATCCGGGTCGGCTCCCCCACCTGCCCGGACCAGGCGACGACCGCGGGCTCGGCAGCCGTCGCCTCGACCGGGTCGTCGGCCTCGCCGGCCTGCGCGTCCATGGCGCGGTTGGCCAGTGCGTCCGCGCGGGCGTTGCGCTCCCGCGGCACCCACGTGAACGTGACCGACTCGAACCGCGCCACCAGCGCCTTCGCCTCCGCGGCCAGCGGCTGCATCGACGGGTGCTTGACCTTCCAGCGGCCCGACATCTGCTCGACGACGAGCTTGGAGTCCATCCGCACCTCGACGGTGGTGGCCCCCAGCTCGATCGCCGCCTGCAGCCCGGCGATGAGGCCGCGGTACTCGGCGACGTTGTTGGTGGCCGTGCCGATGCCGCCGGACCGCTCGGCGAGCACCTCGTCGGTGGCCGCGTCCACGACGACGGCGCCGTACCCGGCGGGACCGGGGTTGCCCCGTGATCCGCCGTCCGCTTCGACGATGACCTTCACAGCCCCGATTCCGCCGTCCGCACCAGGATCGTGCCGCACTCGGCGCAGTGCACGACCTCGTCCGCAGCGGCGGCCTTCAGCGAGGCGAGGGCCGTGCGGTCCAGCTCCAGCCGGCACGCCTGGCAACGACGCGCCACCAGCGGGGCCGCCCCGATGCCGCTCTGCGAGCGCCGCTTCTCGTAGACGGCCATCAGCTCGGCCGGGATCGTGGCCGCTGTCTGCTCCCGGTCACGGCGGCGACCGGCCTCGGCGGCGTCGATGTCGGCGAGCGCTGCGTCGCGGGCCTTGATCAGGTCGGCGACGGCCTGCTCGGCCGCCGCGAGCGCCGCCTTCGAGTGCTCGACGTCGCGGCCGACGGCCTCGCGCCGCTCCATGACCTCCAGCTGCTCGTCCTCCAGCACGCTCTGGCGGCGCTGCAGGGTCTCCAGCTCGTGCTGCAGGTCAGCGGCCTGCCGAGCGCTCACGCCGGGCCCGGCGAGCAGCGCCTTGTCGCGCTCGGTGCGCTTGCGGACGCCGTCGACGTCGCGCTCGATGCGGCGGATGTCCCGGTCGAGATCGCCGGCGAGGGTCTCGACCTCGACGAGCTTGTCCTTCGCGGTGCGCACGGCCGCCTCGGCCTCCGCGAGCTTCGCGTTCTCCGGCAGGTTGCGCCGGCGGTGCGCGAGCTGCGTGAGCTCCTTGTCGAGCTCGGCGACCGTCAACAGTGCACGTTGGACGGCGGGATCGGCCTTCATGACGGTCGGGTCCTCCCGAGGGTCCAGGGATCGGTGCGCAGGGTGGAGACGCGAACGTCGACGCTACCGCCCGTGGCCGCGCGCACGACGTCGGCCGCCTGCTCGCACCACGGCCACTCCGACGCCCAGTGCGCCACGTCGACCAGCGCCGGGCCGGACGGGTGAGCGAGCACGTGCTCCGCGGCGGGATGGTGGCGCAGGTCGGCGGTCACGTAGACGTCCACGCCGGCCGCGACGGCGGCCGACAACGCCGAGTCCCCGGCACCGCCGCAGACGGCGACCCGCTGCACGAGCAGGTCCGGATCACCGGCAGCGCGCACGCCCCACGCGGTGGCGGGCAGCGCCGCGGCGACCCGCTCGGTGAAGACGGAGAGCGGCTCCGGCTCGGGCAGTGCCCCGATCCGGCCGAGCCCGCGCGACGACGGGATCGGCGCCAGCTCCAGCAGGTCGAACGCCGGTTCCTCGTACGGGTGCGCGGCCCGCAGCGCCGCCACGACCGCGTCGCGGCGGTGCCGCGGCAGCACCATCTCCAGCTTCGTCTCGGCCACCCGCTCGAGCTGCCCGATCTCCCCGATGGTCGGGTTGGCGCCGGGCAGCGGCTTGAACTGGCCGGTGCCGGCGGTGGCGAACGAGCAGTGGCTGTAGTCGCCGATCTGCCCGGCCCCGGCGGCGGCCAACGCCTCGTGCACGGCGGTGATCGCGGGGCCGACCGGGACGAAGGTGACGATCTTGTCGAGCGGCGGCTCCGGTGCGGGCTGCAGCGGCCCCTCGACGGTGAGGCCGAGCGCCGCGGCCAGCGCGTCGGAGACCCCGGGATCGGCGGAGTCGGCGTTGGTGTGCGCGGTGAACAACGCCGCACCGGCCCGGACGAGCCGGTGCACGAGCGCCCCCTTCGGCGTGTCGGCGCCGACCCCGTGCACCCCGCGCAGCAGCAGCGGATGGTGGGTGACCAGCAGCTGCGCCCCGGACTCGACGGCCTCGTCGACGGTGGCGGCCACCGGATCGACAGCGATCAGCACCGAGCGGACCTCGTCCGCCGGATCGCCGCAGACGAGACCGACGGCGTCCCAGTCGGCCGCGAGCCGCGGCGGGTAGGCCGACTCCAGCGCGGCGATCACATCGGCGACGGTCGTCATGCCCGTGCCCCCGCGAGCGCGTCGGTCAGCGCCGCGACCAGCCGGCGCCAGTCCTCGGCGGGCCGCACCGCGACCCGGATGTGGTCGGCGTCCAATCCGGGGAAGGTGTCGCAGCGGCGCACCGCGATGCCGGCGTCCCGCAGGGCGAGCCGGACCCGTTCGCCGTGGCCGGTGGGCAGCCGCAGCAGCAGGTAGGGCGCCTGCCCGGGCAGGACCTCCACCCCGGGGACGGCGGCCAGCGCGGCGGCCTGCTCGGCGCGGGCGGTGACGAGCCGGTGCGCGGCCAGCTCCGCCTCGGCGACGGCGGCCGGCTCACTGCACGCCACGACCGCTTCCAGCGCGGGCGTCGAGACCGGCCAGTGCGGGCGGGCGTGCCCGAGCCGGGCGAGCACGTCCGGGGCGCCCAGGGCGTACCCGGCGCGCAGCCCGGCGAGCGCCCACGTCTTGGTCAGGCTGCGCAGGACGAGCAGGCCCGGGTCGCGCACGCCGGCCAGCGACTCCGGCTCTCCGGGGACGGCGTCGGCGAACGCCTCGTCGACGACGACGATCCGGCCCGGCGCGACGAGCGACCGCAGCGCGTCCGCGGAGTGCAGCACGCCCGTCGGGTTCGTCGGGTTGCCGACGACGACGAGATCGGCCTCCGCGGGCACGCCGCGCGGATCGAACCGGTGCCCGTCGGCGGCGTCGGTGAGCACATGCACCACCGGCACACCGGCGGTGCGCAGCGCAAGCTCCGGCTCGGTGAAGCCGGGGTGCACGATCGCGGCGAGCCGGGGCGCGAGCGCGGGCAGGAGCGCGAAGCCCTCCGCGGCGCCGGCGAGCACGAGCACCTCGTCGGGACGGCGGCCGTGCCGGGCCGCGACCGCCTCCCGCGCCCGCGCGTCGTGCGCGGCGGAGGGGTAACGACCCAGGTCGACGAGGGTGGCCGCGAGCCGGTCGCGCAGCCACCCCGGCGGGCCAGCGCCCTGCACGTTGACCGCGAAGTCGAGCATGCCGGGGATGGCTTCGACGTCGCCGTGGTGCCGCAGTGGATCGGCGCCGCTCTCCATGCGGATCACCCTACGGCGCCGGCCCCCACGCCCGTCCCGCGGCGGGCCCGAACGAGAGGACCACGCCGAAGGCGACGAGCCACCCGCTCCAGAGGACGTCACTGACGAAGTCGGCGGTGTCGGCGAGCAGCAGCCCCAGCGGCACGAGCAGCCCGGCGAGGATGAAGGACGGCCGAGCCGCCCCCGAGCACCACGAACCAGCGGCCGGCGAACCGCGTCCCCCGGCGAGGACCAGGCCCGTCCGGGTGGCCGTGAGCAGGTAGCCGCCCGTCTCGCCGATGGCGGTGCCCAGCACGTGGTTCGCCGTCGCGAAGGCGTCGGCGTCGCCCGCGGCAGGCCAACCGAGCACGAGCAGCAGCCAGCGCAGCAGCCCGATCACCTCTGCACTGCCGCGGCGGCGGCGCTGCGCAGCGCGCCCCCTGAACCGGTCGTTCTGGATGACGGCTTCTCATGCACGACCCAGATCAGGGTGGTTAGTTCGTGCGGTCGTCACACCTCGCGGAGCTCCTCCCCAACGGGAAACGCTGGTCCCGGGGTTCGCGGCTTGATCTGCTCTAGCTGGCCTGTCTCGCGCGAGACAGGCCAGGCCACAGCATCGGTAACAACGGGGTCACCAGCCTGTGCGGCCGCCATGCTGGGGAGTACCCGTGACGGGTGCTTCGTGCCCGCGGTTCGGTCGAGCCGCTGCGTACCGGCGCTCGCGCGGTTTGATCCCCACGCGTGAGTAAGGGTTTGATCCCCACGCGTGAGTAAGACGGTGCGCCTCGACGTCCCACTGAGCGGCTAGGTCACTGCTGAGGGACCGTGTCGGGCACTGGCGGCCTCCAGCCCGAGCCACTCGGTGGGGTTGTCCGCCCAGATGCCGGCTTCTTCGACGTACGCCTGCATGGTCTTGGGGGGCGGTCCAGCGGGTGATGGCCAGCTCCTGGACGCCGGCGGTGTAGGTGGCGGTGGCGTACCCGGCGGCACGCGCGTCCAGCTCCGCCAGCGGCACCGCCGTCCCCGCAGTGGCTCCCGCATCGACCCCGGACGAGGTCGTGACCAGCGGAAACACCCCATTAGGGACGGCGGGGCGCGGGTCGGCGGGCCTGGAGGTAGGGCCGGGAGCGGGGTTCCTGCCATAACGTGCCCCGGTCCCCTTCCCGCGCGCTGAATTCGGACATTCCTCGCGCGACCAGTGCTCTTGTCGGTATCGGCACGCCTGCCACGACACCGCTGCCATCGTGGGGTTCCCCTGCGCGACAGATGGCCACGGAGCCTCCTCGACGGCTTGCCGGCCGATGCCGTCACGACCCGACAGTCCGGTGCGAGGCCGCCGTCCGTCCCCTCGCGGCGGCCTCGCACCGTGTAGCGGTGATCGAGCCCGTCAGTGGGCGGGTGGCAGAATCCGGCGGTCCTGCAGCACCTTGAACCAGTGCACGAAGGACTCCTCGGTGTCCCAGGTGTCGGTGAATCCGGCCTGCTTGATCTTCACCGTGCTGACGAACGCCGGCGGCGGCGGCTCGGTGGCGCCGTAGGCGAAGCAGAAGTCGGCGTAGTAGTGAGACTCGCCAAGCAGATCGGTCATACCGATCTGGCGTAGCCCGTGCTTGGCGACGATCTTGTCCCACAGGTCCGCCTTGGACGGGAGGAACTCGGCCATGGAGAGCGGTTCGTCCGGGCCGGCTTCGACTCCGAGTGCCTCGGCCATGGCCGGCCACAGGTCGCGCCAGGCGAAGACCTCGCCGTTGGTGAGGTTGAAGTGTTGCCCAGCGGCCGTCGGCGCCTCGGCAGCCCACCGAATCGCGTTCGCGACCAGGCGGGTGTCGACGGCCTCCCACACATAGGGTGCCCCGCCGGGGAAGCCGAACGGGCGCCCCTCTTCCTTGCAGATCGCCGCGTACACACCGATCACCGGGGGCAGGTTCATGACCACGCCGATGTTCGGGCCGACGATGAGCTGCGGGCGCATGATGGTGAAGTCGAATCCGCTGGCGGCGGACTTGTCCTTGATGTAGTCCTCCTGCAGCCAGTAGAAGTTCGCGTGGTCGTCACGCGGGTGCCGCTCACGTGCGGGGATACGCATGGGGTGCAGGTGGATGCCGTAGGCCTTGGTGCCCTGCAGCAGGGTCACGTGCCGCAGGCTGGCGACCTCGCTGAGCGGCTCGATGAGGTTGCGCAGCATGGCCAGGTTGGTGTCCATCTGGTCTTGCTCGGTCCAGCCGGCGATCAGACCCGGCTTTTCATAGACCGCGGCGTAGACGACGTGCGTGACCTCACTCAGGCCCTGCACCGCTTCCCGGGTGGCTGCCGCGTCCTGCAGGTTGATCGGCAGATGCCGGAATGGCTTGGTGCTGAAGATCTCCGGCTGGCGGCGGGACACCGCGATGACGTCCCAGCCGTCGTCGAGGAATCGGTCGACGCAGGCGGCGCCGACCAGTCCACTGGCTCCGGCGATGAGAACGGTATTGGGCATATTGCTCCCCCAGTTCGGTGTAGAGAATCTGTGGCGATGGCTAGTCGGCGGATGCGGCTCGGGGTTTCTCCCGGAATTCGATCAACAGGCGGGCCACCGGTTGCGCATCCGCGATGAGATCAGGAAGTCTCGGTCAGGAAGTCAGAGATCGCAGGGTTGATGGTGTACGCCGGGCCCGGGGTCCCGGGCCCGGCGCGGTGATGGTCAGGGTCAGACGGTCTGCTTTTGCTGTTCGCGGGCACGAAGCTCTCGGCGCAACAGCTTTCCGGTGACCGTCTTGGGGATCTCGTCGAGAAATTCGATCTGACGTGGGTACTTGTAGGCGGCCATCCGTTCCTTGCAGAACGCGATGAGCTCGTCCGCGGTGGCGGTACGGCCGGGGCGCAGGCTGACGAACGCCTTGACCGTCTCCCCACGGTAAGGGTCCGGGACGCCGACAACGGCGGCCTCACGGACAGCTTCGTGCTCGTAGAGCACGTCTTCGACCTCGCGCGGCCAGACCTTGTACCCACCCGCGTTGATCTGGTCCTTCTTCCGGTCGACGATGTAGAACCAGCCGTTCTCGTCCATGTACCCGACGTCGCCGGTGTGCAGCGCCCCGCCGGGCAGGGCCTTTTCGGTCTCCTCCGGCTTGTTCCAGTAGCCGGCGACGACCTGCGGGCCGCTGGTGACCAACTCACCGATCTCGCCCGGCGGCAGGTCCTGACCATCATCACCGACGATCCGCACGATCGTGTTGTAGATGGGCACGCCCACCGACAGCGCCCCCGATGCCTCGTCCACCGGAGCCTGGGCCCCGAGCGGCACGGCGTGCGACGGCGAGGTGGTCTCGGTCAAGCCATAGATGTTGTGGATGTAATGGCCGAACGTCGACTGGAACGCCTTGACCGTGCTCGGCGGGATGGGAGCACCACCGGAGTAGATCTTGGTAAGGCTGGCGAGGGCGTCCTTGTCGGCATTAGGCGCGTTCATCAGTGCGATGAACACGGTGATGGAGCCGACCGTGAAGGTGGCTCGTTCGTCCCGGATCGTCTCGATCGTCAGCGTTGGATCGAGCCGGTACATGAGCACGAGCGGGGCGCCAATCAGCAACGAGATCGCGATGTGCCCGACCAACCCGGTGATGTGGAACAGCGGGGCAACGCCCAAAATCACGTCGTCCTGCCCCAGACCGATCCAGTCACGGTAAGCCTGGGCGTTGAACACAACGTTGCGGTGCGTGGTCATCGCGCCCTTCGGTGGACCGGTCGTCCCCGAGGTGTAGGTCAAGAACGCCACGTCGTCCGGCGCCAGCTCCACCGTTGGCGGCCGCCGTCCGGCGCACCGGGCCAACAGCTCGGCCATGTCGAGCGTGCCCTCGCACGAGATGCGTTCCACCCCTGAGAACACGCGCTGGTCGTTGCGGGTCTGGTACTCCAGCTCCGAGGTGGTGATCACCGTCTGGACGTCGGTGTTGCCGAGCACGGTTGCCGCCACGTCTCGGTAGAGAGACTGCAGGCACACCAGCACCCGAGCGCCGGAGTCACGCAGCAGCAGCTCCAGCTCGCGTTCGCGGTTCATCGGGTTGACCGATACAGCGATGCCGCCGGCCTTCCACGTCCCGATCTGCGCGATCACGAACTGCGGCACGTTCTGCAGGTACAACGCCACACGGTCACCCTTGGTGAACCCGGTGTCGAGCAGGGCGGCAGCGAAGGCGTCGGTCAGCTCGTCCAGCTCGCGCAGGCTGATCCGACCGTCGAAGTAGCGGATCGCATCCCCGTTCGGGTTCCGCTCGACCGACGAACGGAACATCGCCAATGCGTTGTCGAACTCGACCGTGATCGCTGCCGGCTGGCCGGGCGCATATCGCGCAAGCCAGGGCTTGTCGTCGTAGACGCTCATGATCGGCTCCTCAGCGGATCGCCACCGGGTTGACCGGGGCACCGGTGCCCTTGACCACCTTCAGCGGTGCCGCCACGTACAGGAAGCTCCATCGACCGTCCGCGGCGCAGGCGTCAGCGAGGTCGTCGAGCCAAGCGATCTCGGTCAACGCCACACCCAGGTTGCGCATCAGCGCACAGTGCAGCGGCAGCGCGACACCGGTGTTGGGCTCGTAAGTGACCTCGTTGGCGATGGTGTCCGTGACCAGGTTGGGGATCTCCTTGGTCTGGAACCACTCGACGAGCTCACGGGAGTAGGTCAGGCCGGGCTCGCAGAACCCGTCGTA
>Ga0065720_1019432_pt1 | contig 26183 bp, 29 predicted proteins | sample Thericmetagenome_FD_59107 | JGI IMG/M metagenome (GOLD analysis project Ga0065720, IMG submission 59107) | Thermophilic microbial communities from the Joint Bioenergy Institute, California, USA of rice/straw/compost enrichment - eDNA_2 v2... | ecosystem: Engineered > Solid waste > Grass >... | reverse complement strand
CCTCTCCCCCCAAAAAAAACTCTGACAATCTTATATTGGGCAACAGTACTCAATATGTTAAATTAATTAATTACTAAATTTGAAATGCAACACGCGAACAGAATTGATGAGGAAGAAGAGACCGACTTCCCAGGACCCATGCTCATTCAAAAGTTAGAAGAGGTCGGGATCAATCAAGCAGATATTAAGAAATTAATTGATGCTGGATTTCAAACTGTTGAATCTGTCGCTTTTACAGCAAAGAAAAATTTAATCACCATTAAGGGCTTGACAGAAGCCAAAGTCGACAAAATTTTGGAGGCTGGTAAAAACTTAGATGATAATTCCAAACTTTTTTAGCTTTAAAGCTTGTGCCAATGGGATTCCAGACTGCTGCTGAATATTATATTGTAAGACAAAATGTTATTCATCTGACAACTGGCTCCTCAGAGCTTGATAAATTGCTTGGGGGTGGATTTGAGACCGGTTCAATTACTGAAATTTTCGGAGAATTCAGAACAGGAAAAACACAAATTTGTCATACATTATGTGTTACATGCCAGGTAAAGTAAAGAGATCGACTTTAATTTCAAAGCTCCCAAAAGAAAAAGGGGGTGGTGAAGGAAAGGCTATGTACATCGATACTGAAGGAACCTTTAGACCTGAAAGACTCATTGACATAGCTGAAAGATTCGGTTTAAATGGCCAAGAAGTCCTAGAAAATGTTGCCTATGCAAGAGCTCACAATTGTGATCAACAGAATAAACTTCTAATTCAAGCTGCTGCATTAATGGCAGAGAACAGATATGCTCTATTGGTTGTTGATAGTTCAATGGCCTTGTATAGAACCGATTTTTCTGGAAGAGGTGAACTTTCTGCAAGACAAAATCATCTCGCTAAATTCCTTCGTAATTTGCAAAGAATCGCTGATGAGGTAATCCAATTATCTTTGGTGTATAATTTTCAAGTTTGGTGTTGCAGTTGTCATTACAAATCAGGTTATGTCACAAGTTGATGGTGCCGCAATGTTCGTAGGAGATCAAAAGAAACCTATTGGAGGAAATATCATGGCACATGCTTCAACAACGAGGTAATCATCTCATTCAATTTCCTGAAAATGTTAGACTTTATTTAAGAAAAGGTAGAGGAGAGTCACGTATTTGCAAGATTTATGACTCCCCTTGTTTACCTGAATCTGAAGTATCTGAATTTCTTTTCTAACTAAAATTTCTAGGCAGTTTATGCCATTGGAAAGGGTGGAATTGAGGATTACAATGAATAAGTTTAGCACTTTGTTTTATTATGCAACATAATTCTCAGATCGTGTGTACTATTGAAAGGATAGATAGATGGATATATATATATATATATAAATATTTGACAGTATATTCTTGTATCGAGTTAAAATGATGAGTCAAAAAGATGTTAATTTACGAATCATTTGTCTCTTTAATTTCATGAGTTGATTCTAATATTTTTTCATGATGATCATCAGCATTCGTTTCTAAGGAGTCATAAATATAAAATACTGTCCAGTGTTACCATTATTAATTTCGTGATTTATTTGTGCGAGATCTTGGCTTGGCTCAATTTCTGGCTTAATTTCCTTTTTTATGTTAATATCGACATATATATCATCATTGTCCTCATCATCATCATCATCCGAGGAATTAGATTCCTCTGAACTTCTGGGAATTAGTATTGATTGAGTGAGGGGCTTAGAACCCACTGCGCCTTTATCTTCATCAGTTTTTTTAGTAAAGTAATCACTAATCACATCAGCACCTCCTATTTTTTTTGGAGGATCAGATTCCTTCCAAGTTAGAATCACAAAGAAGCATTTTACCTTCTTCAAACTGGCCAGAATTTGAAGGTAGTCATTATTTTTAGCATGCTGCTCAATGTTGGCATTCAATTCTTTCACCTTATTGTCTTCTAGGTTATAAAAATTGCAATATTGTTTAACAATCTTTTTGACATCTGACTTCTCAATCATAAAGGCAATCATATTGTTTGAGAAAGTTGCCAGATGCCCAAAGACAACATTTTTGTATCTTTCTATTGTGTCTTCAGTTTCCTCATGATCTTCGAGTTTAAGAGACTTTTGATGATTTATTTCTTCTAATATAGACATATAAATAGCAGTGATCCAGAAATCAGTTTCTTTCCAAATTGGATGCCAAAGTATTGGTGTTTGGAGAAATTTCTTCTGTTCTTCTCCAGAGGGAGACTTGATGACCTTCCAGAAAGTTAAGGATAAAATCATTATTTTTCTTGGCAATATCGGATCTCTCCTTCTTAAACACTAACACTTCACTGAAAGTTTTCATAAAATTACATCATGAAGAATATGTCCAATTAATTCCGTAATATTTGAATAACCTTGATCATTTAGAATGAATTTCCCTGATAATCGATATTGTTGAAAAGCCACTATGAGACACTTTTTGAAAATCCTCTTAGACAATAATTTTTGAAACTAGATGCTTCTAAAATAATTCTCATGAATTTACCTTTTCTAATGCTTCTTTTAAAATTTCGTCTCCTCTCCAACAGGAATCAAAGAAGTGAGCCAAAAAAGTCAGATTTTTTTGTTCTTTTTCGATCAATATCTCAATATTAAATTGTCTTTGACGGTCTGGGTGGTCTGTTGAGATGAGTTCAGCATAAAATTTTCTAAAAGCATCAACGACAACTAAATAAATTTTGAGTTCACAAAGAAAGAATAATACTATCCTCTTTCTCATTGGGCTTTATGTTCATTTCCTTGACTGCATGCTCAAAATAACTTGTATAAACTAATGGAATAACCTTAGATGGAAAATCCTAATCAGTTATTTTTCAATACAGAGAAATACTTTTGATGGTTTAAAGCTGTTAATTGTAGCTTCCATATCTTTGAGTACATCTATTTGATCAACTCCTCTAGAAATTTTTTCAATTTCAAATTGATAGCTCTGAATGTAGGATAAATCGAAAATGAGTGCTTTTTGAATAGAGTTCTTTATAGTTTCAGCTCTTTCTTGTTCATGCTTAATAAAATTTTCATTGATTTTATTCTAGTGATTAGAGCACGATAGATCAAGATACTAATTCATTCTCAAACTTATCGAGATAACTGTTGTGCTCAGTGCATTTCACATGATATAAAATTTCATTTTCTCTTTTTGTTTTTTTCATATCTTGGTATCTTTCAAACTAATTAAGTGATTGAGATTCTAATACTTCTGGAAAATTTTCATCTTTTTTTCTGCTGATAGCTCATGATTGTGGATTATATTTTCATATTCTGTTCCGGTAATATCACACTCCTTTGATTGGGTAAGATAATTCTTTTTTAACTTTTCTAAACTCTCTACTATATTTTTATACTCTTTTTCAAGCCTCTTCCCCTCACTAGAGAAAAATTTAGCCTCATTATTTTGCCTTTTGATTATTTGCTTAACATTCTCAATTATATCTTTTTTCAGATTCTCATTAAAGCCATAAGCTGTGGCAAGTTTTTGTTTATGAGCATTCCTGAATGCATGAATACCCAATGCGAGATTCCTTCCTAGTAAGATTCTATGCAAGATTGTATTACCCTTTGAAATTTAAGTTCTCTAAGTTAGTCAAGAGCTTCTCCATGTTTTTAATATAAGTATCTTCAATTCCTGCTCTATCTTCTAGAATTTTGCAGAATTCTTCAAATGCTTTTTTCCTTTCAGTAGAATGTTTTTGCAAGAACTCAAATTTGTCCTATAATACTAAGTGGGATTTTTGTGAGCTGCTTACCCAAGGATTTTCTTTACTCATCCTATTTTTATTTCTGAGTAATTAATTTAGATATTGATTTTTTTTTTTCTTTTGTCTCAAACAAATACGCATATATTCATATCAATTGTAAACAACAAGGCTTTGGGAACCAAATTATTTGATAAGTATGAGCAAGAATACTCGATATAGAATTTATATAGCTCAAATCTAAAATAAATATTTCATGGCTCGATTTATTATTTACATCAAATTTCAAAGTTTGTTACTTGAAATATTAGTGATATCTTCAAGTAGTTTTTTAGGACCACTAACTTTTGTTCCTAACTCGTAATTTCCACTCCTGGGAATATAGGTTAGGTGTTTCATATTCATTTGCATAGTTCCAAGTTTTCTGTCTCCAAAATCTGTATCATAAAATCTCTCCTTTCCAAGACTTTCCATTCTCTTTAATTTATTTACCCCAGCCCCAAGATTCTCATCTAGTGGAGATGAATTATAATCATTTTCATATTGCTTTATTTTTTTTCCATATTCTTTAACTCTAGTCTCTAGTTGTTGTAACGCTTCTTCTTTTTTGTTTAGCATGATTTCCATTTGCTTTAATTCTTCTTCTTTCTTTTTCACTTCTTCTTCCTTTTGTTTTAGCTGACATAACTTTTCTCTTAACTTCTTCTCCTTAACTCTCATGGCCACTTGAGGAATTTTGAGTAAGTCATCTACACTAGGGCGTTTGTCAGGGTTGATATTGAGCATTGCCTGAATTAAAGTTTGTAACTCTTCTGAATATCTAATTGGCAATCTTTCAAATTTGCCTGCCTTGATTTTAATAGCAAGGGATAAATGATTAGTGGCTTCGAAAGGAGGTTTTAAGGCTGCAATTTCATACAAGAGACACCCAGCAGACCAAATGTCACTTTTTTCATTATATTTCGATTCATTTATCTGCTCAGGAGACATATAATAAGGTGTTCCCACATGAGTATAAGCAAACATTGATTGATCTCCCATGACCCTTGACAGCCCAAAATCACCAAGCTTGATATTATTTTGGCCATCAAGAAAGATATTTGCAGGCTTCAAATCTCTATGCAATATTTTCCCTGACTTTCTATTATGACATTCATTTAATGCTAATAATATTTGTGTAAACACTTTCCAGATGACATCTTCAGCAATGTAATCGTGATCTTTTTTGCATTTTTTCAAAAGGGTTCCCATATCTCCTCCCTCGCAATATTCCATGATAATGTATATCTTAGTCAGTTTCTTGTCGATAATTCTAATGGATTGAGACCTTGGTAAGGAGAAATTACCTATCATAGTATCGAACGATATTTGGATGTCTAAGTTCTCTGAGGATATTAACTTCTGCAACTAGTTGCTGTTTTTCTTTTTCAGACATTTTGCCATAATTCAATTCCTTCCAAACAAGGGTTTTACCATCAGACTTGCGTTTTACTTTGCTGACAACTCCGAAGGAGCCCTTTCCAATATTGGATATGACTTCGTAATTTTCCATTTGAGTCAATTTTTAAATTTTGATGTATTCTAATGAGATCGTTAGATTTAATTCAAAATTTTGACAAACTTTCAAAATTTCCATAGCATATATGATCTTAACACTTATTACCACAAGTATCTGAATAGACAAACTTCATTCTTCCGGCTTCCTTATCAAGATTTCAAGAAAGAGTACTTGAAATCAAATTTCTGGTCAGATGGTTTCTGTAAATAAGAAATTTGAGTTCCTAACACGTAAATCCAATCTTAATTAAACTTTATTGAGAAGATGAATGAGAGTTTTACAAGAATAAACCAAATGAAAGTTGATATTGAGAACTTAATCTCAAATATGTACAACCACCCCTCAAAGTCAACAAAAGATTCAGACTCTTTACTCAAAATCAATGAAGAAATTGAAAGTTTAAAATTATCTAAGGAAATGGTTTCCCAAAAGATTTATCAGTTAAAGAGTTTAATTGAATCAATGAAGGCATCAAGTAAAGTAACACAGAAAGTCGAAAATACAAGGTATAATTGCACAAATTTTATAATCAATTCCAAGAAAATTGTCAAATGTTGAATCTTCAGTCTATGAACTACAGTCATATCTCGATAAAGCCTTTCACTTCAGGATGGAAAAACTTATTGTTGAGAAAGAGAAGCATGAATTGTTTAAAAATGTGAATGTAAATCAAATTCCCAGAAAGGTTAATAAGTTATAGAAAGATAAATATAAAACAGGAGGAAATGAAGCTGTAAGGATTCAAATAGATACAAACAATTCCCTACAAAGATCAAATAGAAGATCTGCAGAGATTATAGAACAAGGGAATAGTGTTTTAACTTCATTAGCTCGACAATCTGAAACAATGAAAGTATAGATTCACAATATACTATCTTATTAATTAGAAAGTTCAAAGAAAGATATACACTATTATAAATGACTTGGGAATGTCTTCTGATTTCTTGCGAATCATTCAGAGGCGTAGCCGCACTGACTTCTACTTATTCATCTTTTTATTCTTCTTGACTTTGGTTTTGATTATTGCATTAATTATATGGGTTAGGTAATTAATTAATATCAGTAGCTACACTTCTCCTTACCTTAGATTGTAAATAATTCTATTTTCCAGAAACTCAGTTTACCTTTCTTCTCTATTATTTTGAAATATTTGAATAAAACCATCATAGAATTTTACTGAAGCTTTTGTTCTTCAAATTAAATTTAATAAAGGCATTTAAGACATTGAAAGGATTTATAACTTTGGCTTGATGGTTTCTCTGATGAATAACGCAAATAACGAAGGAATTAGAGCATACACAAATCACAGTACCCCTTTTTCTTCATACACATATTTGTATGATCCTGAACAATATCCTTCCAACCTCACACAAATGGATTATCAATGGAACTTATTTTATCCTCAAAATTGTTACGCTATCAAAACAAAAAGGAAAAAGAAACTTAAAGAACAACAAGCAAACGAGAAGATTTCTAAAGACAGTTTATTCTGTGAAGAACCATCAAGAGATGAGATCATTCAATGGTTATATATTTCAAGACTGGTTTTTACCCATCAATAGGCTAAAATCACTTACTATAGAAGAAAGGTATCAAGTCTTTTGCATCGAGGATCCCTGGCTTGCTGCTGTCTTTGTTAATATGTATAAGAAATGGAACGATCACAACGATACTGTCTTTGCTCTTTTATTTGAGGACAATAAGAAGCTTGAGTAAAATACGTTCAACCAATGGTTAACCTTAGTGATAATAGGAATCGGTTAGAGTTTGGTGACATTGAAAAGGATTTCTATTGCAGGAGGAAGCCTTCAACCGAAGGTATATGTCCTTCTGAAAAGAAAAGAAAACATGATGAAGCAGAAGAAGTAAAAGATAACAGCACTAACTCATGATTTTTAGAAAATCATCCAAAATATTCGGCTGTGTGATAATGATGAAATCTATGACACCATCGTGGTTGAAGAATCATTCCTGCATGATATGGATAAAGTGATATACCTATTTGATGTTATCTCTGATGAGCATTTATTCAGGAAGTCATGTCGATATACTTATGATCATGTTCTGAAGAAGTATAACTGGGAAAGCCCTTTGTGGTTCAATTCCAACAGCTTCCAAACTCTGGGAGCCTGGATTGTGAGTAGCTTTGAAAAAACTATTTGGAGCAAATACTACGAAGAGAAAAAGTCTAGCTCATCAGACGTCCTCTTACAGAAATTAGACTCTAAAATTTCCCTTGAATATAAAAGGAACTTGGTTGAATTTTGGAAAACTGTGGAGAGAGGGCGTAAGAAAAAGGTAGATATATACTAAGAATATAAAATAACCTAACTAGCTATTTAGCGGAGCTCTTGACACTTATAAGTCATTTGTCAATTATGATAAAAATGCGAATGATAAGGAAGAAGCTGGAAAAGACATTCGACTAAAACTTCGAGCTTATTATGCAAAATATCATCCCAAAGATCAAGCAGAGCCAAATCCTGAAACAATCAACTCTTATTTTCTTTCTATGTTGGATCGAGACGATGAAACTGTTATAAATGAAATTTTTCTGACATCTCTTGATCAGTTCGGTAAAAAAATCTATGAATCAAATTAATCTCCTAATAGGCACCCTTATAAACTTAATTTCTCGCAAAATGGCACACAAGATAAAGAATATGTACTCAGAAAAAATAGCCTCCGATTTGATATTAAATGAGGAAAGAGAAAAAACTAAGAAAAAGAATCCTAAGAAGAAAAAGACTTCTAAAAAGAAAGGTATTCAAAGTCCTAATTCAATGGCGACTCCCACAAGTAAGCAAGTTCTTGGTATATCATCATAATTAATAGGCACTCCATTCTCACAATACCAACCTGAACCTCAATTAAGTATAGATCAGATCACTTTAGAAATTTCATCTATTGACGAAAAGCATGATACACCAACTATGGCTTGCACCGATAAATCTGATAAATGTCAATTCCCAGAGACAGAAAAAGATTTGGATACCCATACCAATATCGACCATGAAAAAGAACCAACCACAGAGCAGAATTTTAGAGATACAGGAGTGGAAAATCAATTACAACCAAATGATGATAACAAGGCTCCAGCTGAATCGTTATCTAATTTATTAGATCAAACGCCAGCTCCTGCTCCTGAAACCAAAACTGAAGAGCCTATCTCCAAGCCAAGTTCTGTGAATTATAAATTAGTGAAGAAAAAGAAGAATGGTAAAAAGAAAAAGAATCAAAAAGAAACAGAAAATTCTAAGTTATCGAATACCTTGGCTGAGCTTGAAACGAAGTCTTTATCTACCAGTCAAGCTGAGAAGGATTCAACACGAGAAGATGAAAAGGAGTCCAAAACTACCATTGAATGTGATGAAAATAAAGAGCAAAATGAAGAAGATTTCTCTATATTTGACGAATTTGACAAGAAAATCAGTAAATCCATGAAGAAGAAATTGAAGCGCAAAACAAAGATGCAAGTTGCTCAAGCTGGGACTGAGACGGAGGAGAATCAAACTGATCCATCTAAGGCTTCCTCGAATAATGATCAGCCTGTTGAGGAGATTAAAGAACTTCAGCTCGAGCTATTGCCCTCAACCCAAGAAAATAATTCAGCAAATCATGATTCCACAACAGATGATGAACTTAAAACTACACTTCCAAAAAAGGAAGAGGAGCAGTTTGTTGAAAATGTCCCCAAAAATAAGAAGTTGGTGACTAATGCATCAACTATAACCACAGATTTACAGAATGATGATATTGGTTTTATTGAAGTTAAAGGAAAGAAGAAGCCAGCAAAACCAATCAAAGAGCCTTCGAATGATCGCAAGAAGAGGAAAGATAAATCCAGCTATCAATCAACAAAAACAGAGAGAACAGAATATGAAGTAAAGACAGCAAAAGTCTATGAAGTCAAGAAAAAGCCTGAATCAAAAAAGACTGAAGCTGTTAACTCCCAAAACACTCCTCAGTCAAATCAAAATAATAAGAAAGTCCCTTTGCTTGGCATATCAAATCTAAACGAGACCACAAGTCAAAAGAAGAGTAAATCAGGCAACTCACCAAATACTTCTGAGAGCGAAACCTCCACAAGAAGTAGTAGTCACAAGTCCCATCCCCTATCAATCTCTTCACCGTCAATTGATATTGATTCATTGAAGATTATGAAGGTCAAACATTTAGCCGAAGAATTCTTTGAAAAGAAATTCAAGAAGGATATCTATTCTCATGTAGCTAAGGTTACAGAAGACTCAAACAAAATGATGGCATATAGAATACTTGCCTATAAAAGAATAGAATACTGCCTAAAAAAAATCTTTCCAAGTAACCTATCTTTCCAATATAGTTTATTCAATTAGAATATAATATCAAGACAAGAATTTTTGGGTCTTGTGCAACTGGGCTAGCATTGACGTCTAGCGATGTTGATGTATCAGTCAGTGGACTTGACCTTTACCAAAGAACCACTCCTGGGGATTATCTTATCATTATAAATGAAGAACTTAAAAAGTTCAAATGGGTCACTTTGAATAAAGCCATTACCACTGCGCACGTACCAGTCTTGAAACTTGTAAGTATGAAAATATAAATCACTAACCAATAGGAAATTAATCCAAATATTGGTTTTACTCAATTAAAAGATGGTGAAGACAAAGAGCACTATATAATCAAGTCGATTCTTAATGGAATGCCAGAAAACTTCGATTTGGAGGAAGGACTTAAACAAGATGTTATCATCAGAGTAGATTTAACCCTTGAAAGCCATGATATGATGGGGTACTCATTCCACATGGGATATAAATCTACTGAATTTATCCAAAAAATGCTCATTCAATACCCTTCGCTATATACTCTAACTATAATACTCAAGGAATTTTTACATGAAAGAGGGCTCTTAAATGCTTATCAAGGTACCTTATGGAGATTTATTCAACAAATTTTTAGGTGGAATAAGCTCATACTGTTTGGTAATTATGATTCTTGCAATATTACAAAAGTTTGGTGATCAAGGGTATGAGCATTCGTTGAGACAGCTTCTAAGCTTTTATGGAGAACATTTTAAGCCTGAAAAAATGGGAATTGCTTTAATGGAAGCTGAGTAAGAATTTCTTTTATTCAAGTTGTCATTTTAGACCTTTCTTTAATTTAAGTCATTCCTTTGAAACAGCTCCTTTCTGGGTTATTGATCATATTACAGCGGGAGGCAGAAATATTGGGCAGAGTGCATATTCCATTAAAATCATCTTGATGGAATTTGAAAAGACTTCCAAAGTGATTAACATCTTTAAAGAAAAGATAATAGAAATTATCCTTAAATATAAGGATATAATTAATTCTATTGAAGACATACAAGCAATAGATGATTTAGAGTTTACAACCCTAATCAAATCAAATATTGTTGATTCCTTCATTATGCAATGTAAATTTGTCAATTAATGCCTTTGCGCTTCATTCATAATATTTAGGGTGATTATATATCATTATATATTCACTCTCTTTACTATTTATCTTGTATTTAATATTTTGCTGAGTATGACTGTAGAAAAGTTTAGGAATATCCAAAATGTCTCCATGTCCATGAACATTCATTGATAAAGAGCTATTTCAATAGTCTACGTTAGAAATTACAAAAGACAACTAGAAGAGTTAAAAAAAAACTTTAAGGAATAATTCTTGAAAAAATTGAAATTATCTTAAATTTATTTTGGAATGAATTCTCAGGCATTTGATGGTAAGATGAAATTTCTTTCACTCCACATTAAGCGAAACTAGAATCATTAATCAAGAATTCCACTGGTAAAGAAAATTATGAAAAAGCATTAGAGATGGCAAATCAAGATCGGATTCTTATTAATGAAGATAAGAATGACTCCAATGATTACACACAACCTTTAGTATCTATCCAAAAGAAAGTAAATATATTTGAATAGTTAGCTCACAGTAAAAAGAAAGAACCAACTTTGATGGATAAAATCAAGGAATGTTTTGGCTTTTATGATGAAAATGTTGAGCGTCTCATTTATTTAAATGGGAAGCCTGCTCCTCAAAAACATGTCCCGAACGTCGTGAAAAACCAGAAGTATAACATTATTACATTCATTCCACTGGTATTGTACAACCAATTCAAGTTTTTCTTCAACTTCTTTTATCTCATGATCACACTCAGTCAGTTCGTTGATGCACTCAAAGTTGGTAAGAAAACCAAAGTTGTTTCCTGATATCTAGGATTTTTCTTCACCTATATTGGGCCCTTGGCATTTGTGTTACTTATCACATTATTTAAGGAAGGTTTAGACGATTTCCATCGATATCGTAGAGACAAAGAAGCAAATTCCTCCAAATACATGTAGAATAATTTGAGATATTTTAATTGGGTAGTGTATTGAAACCTGAAGGCAGAAAAATTCAAAAACCTAGTAGTGAGCTGCGAGTTGGAGATATTATTGAAATCCATCCCGGCCAAAGAATCCCTTCCGATTTGGTACTACTTTATTCTTCAGAAGAAAATGGATGCATCTTTATAAAGACTGATCAATTAGACGGAGAAACAGATTGGAAGTTGAGAAGAGCAATTAGATATACGCAAAAGTTTTTCAGCAACCCTCATTTCAATATTGCTCAATTAAACGCATTAATAAACTATCAACCTCCCTCAGAAAATATATATCATTTTGAAGGAGTCTTTGAAGCTCATCCTGATAGTCCCGCTGATAAAGTTGCAGAGCCATTATTTTTGGAAAATACACTCTGGGCCAACACTGCTATCACTTCAGGTTATGTATATGGCGCTGTCATCTATACTGGAAGAGAAACAAGAATAAGTAAAAATGCTAGAGAACCTAGATCCAAAATAGGCAAGCTTGAAATGGAGCTTAACTTGATCACTAAATTGTTATTTGGGTTTATGCTCGTTCTTTCTTTGGTGATTGTTGCTCTAAATGGTTTCTACGCTTTTTGGTATCTCCAATATTTCAGATATATCCTCTTAATGTCCAGTATCATCCCAATCTCTCTGAGGGTCAATTTGGATTTTGCGAAAGCTGTTGCTTCATATAAAATAGGAAAGGACACTCAAATTCCAGGGACGATAGCTAGGAATAGTACCATTCCAGAGGAGCTAGGAAGAATCTCCTATCTTCTCACAGATAAGACAGGAACATTGACAAAGAATGAAATGTATTTCAAGAAATTGGTAATGGAATACACACAATATGACGAAGAAAATTTGGGATATATCATCAAAGCTGTTACCAAACAATGTGAGAAATCTGACGGCCCCATGAAGGATGTTGAAGATAAATATTTAGAAACTAAAGGACCGGTCAATATTGATCAGATGAAAAAAACAAGTTCAAGCAAGATGAGAAGAGAAAAAGATGCTGTTCTCAGAGATCTAATAACGGCTGTATCGGTTTGCCATAATGTGACTCCCCTTATTGAAAATGGGCAGAGAATTTTCCATGCCTCCAGTCCAGATGAAATTGCTTTGGTAAAATTTGCTCAAGATTGCAAAATGAAATTACTCGAGAGAAGTAATGATTCAATGAAAATAGAAACTCCAACTGGAAAGATAGAGACATATTCTATTTTAGCCAACTTCCCATTCTCAAGTGAAACCAAGAGAATGGGAATTTTAGTTCGGCACGATGCTTCCAAAAGAATTGTCTTTTTCTTAAAAGGTGCTGACTCAGCTATTCAACCCAAGGTAATTTGAGCTTTATTCTTGAATAATATTTTATAGGTTAGAGAAGTCTATAGATCTTTACTTATGGATGAGTGTGAGAGTCTTGCTAGAACAGGGCTAAGAACAATGGTTTTTGCACAGAAATATATACCAGAGGAGGATTATCAAAAATGGAAAAAGATTTGGGACGAGGCTCACCTTTCAATCACAGCTAGAGATGAGAAGATGAGAAAAGCTGCGGATTTATTGGAAACAGATATGGAATTTATTGGAATTACTGGTGTTGAAGACAAATTGCAAGATGATATTAATGTGACTCTAGAATCTCTTAGAAATGCTGGTATTAAAATCTGGATGCTAACTGGAGATAAGGTTGAGACTGCGAAATGTGTAGCGATAAGCACTGGTTTGAAGGCGCTCAATCATGAAATTTTTGAGATATGTAATATCAAAGATGATCTTGAAATGGTGAATAAAATAAATGAGTTTTCAAATAAGATCAACACTGTACTTTTGGTTGATGGTGTGTCTTTGACCAGAGTTCTGGAGAAAAATCAACAATTATTTTTCGAAGCTGCTACACGAGCTCCTGCTGTTATTTGTTCTCGATGTTTGCCTACTCAGAAAGCTATCATTACTGAAATGGTTAAGAAGTATTCTGGACTAAGAGTTGCTTGTGTAGGTGATGGTGGAAATGATGTTGGAATGATTCAAGCAGCTGATGTTGGTATTGGTATCGTTGGAAAAGAAGGAAAGCAGGCATCTCTAGCCTCAGATTTTTCAATAAATGAGTTCCAATATTTGAAGCAGCTGATTTTATGGCATGGACGTTTATATTATAAGAATTCAGCTAAACTTAGCCAATTTGTCATTCACAGAGGCCTTATTATTTCATTCATTCAAGCTATTTTTACTTGTCTCTTCTACTTTGTTGCTATTCCAATCTATAATGGAATGCTAATGTTGGGCTATACGACATTCTACACTTCCTTCCCGGTCTTATGTTTGGTAATTTGGATCTTTGAGAATAAATTAATCAAATAGATTTTCGATGAAGATGTTGACAGAGACAAAGCCCTAAACTATCCTCTCTTATACAAGACACTTCAAAAATCTCGAGAGTTAAATACAAAGACCTTCTTGATATGGGTTTGGAGAAGCTTATTCCAGGTAATAATTATGCTAACATAGATTAATTTGTAAGGCTGCTGTTATTATGATTATGGGAATATATCTATTCAAAGATTCCTATCTACAAATTGTGACAATTACCTTCACTGCCTTAATTTTATCAGAAATCCTGAATGTCTACACCGAAGTATTTTTATCCAGTAACACAATAATTTGATAGTTACATCGCATTCATCCGGTCACGATTGCTTCCGCGATTGGTACCATAATCATTTACTTCGCAAGCATTATCTTCTTGAGAGAATATATTAACGTTGATGTCATAACAGCTGACTTCTTAGTGACAATTGTGATGATTGTCTCTGTCAGTTGGCTGCCCTTACACATCATTAAATGTATTGTTAGATATGTTGATCCTTCTGACTATCAAAAAGTAATGCAAAGAATATAAAAATGTACGTTGATTAACTATGTATGTATATTCAAATCTTTTCTTGCAGGATTAGAAATAAATTGTTAATTGATTAATTTTCAAGACAGAAGGAATGTACTTGCCAACCTTTTATAAGCTTCAACATGAGCTTCTTTTAATTAGATTGAGAAGATATGCTTCATGGGGTATTCCTCTCTCCTTGTGGGGTAATTTCCAGCTTAAATTGGGTAAAGAAACTAGGTGTCTGGTGCTTCTGGCCTTCCATTTACAATATGATCTACACTGACTTTATTCCTCCCGAGAGAGGTACATAAGCAAGGCTTTTATCTAATATATTAGGTGTCAAGAGAAGACTTCCAGATGATTAAGTCATATTATATAGTTTGTAGACACAATATGAAAGATTCTCTTCCGTACAGAAACTTTTATGTTTAACTAAAGCCGAAGAATTTGACATAATTTTTGTGTCTCAATAAGATTAACCATATACAAGATAGTCATTATTTCGAGAGAATAAAACGATTAGGCTATGATATTTATTAGATTATTTACCTAGCTGAAAAAAAACTTTAAAAAGCTGAGACTGAGTTAAACACATCTATCTATGAGATCTTATGATGTATTTTTGTTAAGATTCGTCTAAGCTGATTAAGGATATGTTATATATATGAATGGAGTAATTTTATTCTTCATCATTTACTCTAAACATATTGACAATTCCCTTTCCAAGATCTCCCAAAAATTCGTAGAACTCTTCTTGTGTCTGGAATTTGTCAGGCTCATCTAAATTTTTCCAATAGTTTCTGATTGGTCTAGCAATGTTTCTATCCAATTTGTTTCTAAAAGAATCACTGACGATAGCAACACCAGTGGTGGCTAACTACATTAGCAATCGAATTCAGTTCTTACCGATCAAAGTTCCCCCAATTATTTTGAAAAAGACCATTTCCTTCGGATTTTGAGATGATAAATTATTAAAGTTGTCCTCAATTAATTCAATAAGTATGACATCCTAGTTATGAATGAGTGTAAGGACTCGTAATTAATCTGTTAGGCATGAAGGATGTGAATGAACATGTTATCATACCCGAAAATCTGGTTCTCGTTTAATTCATATCATTATTATGTCTTGATTGAAATCAAATTCACACAAAGGTACTTACTTATATATCATGAAGAAATACAAGGTTCAATTAGATAGTACCTCAATAAATGAAATGAATTACTCAAATAATTGTCTTGTTGAAAGCATACTCTCTACACGACTTAATTTATTCATAGCCTTAAGAGTCTCAACTTCTAGCCACTGAAGAGCATCAAAATAGTTATTTAAAATATTTTCTGTTAATTGTGTTGAATCTTTATCAGTTACAGGTTGATTCATCTCATTAACAAGTCTTCCTAGTTCTTCTTCAATTTGATAAATTTCTGTATTTAAGTTTTTAGCAAGAGTGATCAATCCTGTCCTATTTGAAACATTGCTAGTTTCATTGTTTTGATTAGGATAAAGGAAATTTGACAGCTCATATTCTATTATTTCAAGCTTATGATAAAGATCATCTTGTCCTTTATCGATACCACCCAATGTGAATTCTATGGCTTTATACTCTTTCTCCATTTCTCCTAAAATGTTATTGAGTTGTTCCGCCATCTGCATGTTCTTAAAGGCATCTTGCTCGTGCTGAGTTAATGACTTGGCTAATTTTTGGAAATTTTCGACTTGAGAATCAAGATCCTTTTTCCAAGACCTTAATAATTCTTCAACAGTCAAATTATGTCTCATAGTCTGATCGATATCTGTGGATGTTTTAACACCTCCTGCTATTGTCTGTCCTTGTTGCTGTTGTGCTCCATCCTGCTTTTGTTGTTGATTTCCAAACAATCCTCCAGAAGTACCTCCAGTTGTCGTCCCGGCTGTGCTTCCTGTACCTGTGGCTCCACCTCCTAAGGTTAAAGGTTTTGATGCATCTTTCTTCTCTTCAGGCTTATTAGCAAAGAGACCACCAGATTGAGTTGCCCCTCCTGTGGTCTGAGTAGTTCCTCCTGTGGTTCCTGTGTTACCTGCAAAGAGGCTGGACTTTTGCTCTGTAGGTTTATTAAACAATCCTCCTCCTGTTGCTCCTGTAGGTGCCTGTTGTTGGGTATTACTTGTCTGGCTTTGCTGTTGGCCTGTATTGGTTCCTTGTGGTTGGTTTGAAGTAGAAGCATTAGTATTTTGTGTGGTTGTATTGGCTGTAGCTGACTGTTGGTTTGAAGAGAATAATGATGTGCTTCCGCCTGTACTAGGAGTAGTTGCAGATTTATTTCCAAATAATGATCCTTGCTGAGGCTGATTAGTGGTTGGAGCATTCGTTCCTCCGGTTGTTGGAGCTTTATTTCCAAAAAGACTTGATTGGGTAGTGCCCTGAGCCTGATTGGTTTGTTGTTGGCCTGCACCTGCTAATTGTCCACCGCCTGATTGTTGATTTTGTTGTTGTCCTCCAAATAAGCTACTTCCGCTAATTCCAGTCTGCATGGTTGATTGTCCAGATCCAGTTACTGTGCCTTGCTGAGGATTGGGATTACTTCCACCAGCTGAGGGTTGACCTATAACATTATTTCCAAAAAAATTGGCTGAAATACCTTGGGATTTGAAAAGATTGGAGGTTGAGGTATTGGATCCAGTATTACCTCCGAATAAACTACTACTTGAAGTATTCCCAGTTCCAGTATTGGTTGGATTACTAAACAGACTATTGCTCATTTTGGCTTTTTTTAAATTTATTTACTGAGTACAAAAACATCAAACTTAGATAATAGAAGTCTTTCAAAAGATGACGATTAAAATCATACTCACTTGAATTCTTGATATATATATTTATTTATACATGACTTTGAATCATTTCTCGTCTTTTTCAGGTGATTTAGAACCACTCTTATCTCTTCTACTGTCTTCGCTTGGGCTTCTACTCTTGCTACTACTAGGGCTTGCTCTTTTAGTTTTCTTATGCGATCTCTTTTTATGTCTTCTCTCACTATAGAAGTTTAATTAAATAGTGTAACTTACCTAGCAGATCTTGATCTACTTCTACTTCTGCTATCTCTTCTCTTTTTTCCTCGATTGGCACTTCTAGAATCTCTTGAATCAGATCGAGATCCCGATCGACTTGATGATGAACTTGATGAGGGAGAACTAGATCTTGATCTTGAACTTCTAGAAGATCTAGAACGAGAACGAGAGCTTTCACTATTGAATTAATTTATATGAATAACAAACGTATAAACCTGAGAAGTGGGCAATACTTTTTTATGTGTCCAACTTCTCCACAATTATAACACTTTTTCTCTCTTTTTTCCAAGCTAATTGTCACCAAAATTTACATTTGGACTTACCCCTGTCCTCCTTCTTCTCTACATTCATTAGCCCTAAGCCAAAGTCAGTTCAATGATATAAAAAGATGGTTGAGGAGAAAAATATCTATAGGCTCGCTCTTTCTTGTGGCTCACCCAGCTAAAAATTCAAAGTTAAAAAGTATATCGAGTATGGCAAACTTGGTGTCATAATCAAAAAAAGAATTTCCTATGCCTCTCTCATTATCTTGAATGAAATGTCTTAAAGAATCAATTATTTCACTTACCAATGACCTAATTTGCCACATTTATAGCATTTATCGTCTGCTTGAGGTCCTCTAGGACCACGGGAGGATTTTTTCCCTGCTTCTTGAACAATAATCTTATGTCCTTCAAAGGAGTATCCATCCATTTCTTCTACAGCCTCACGTGCATCCCTGTAGTCATCATATTCCTTTAAAAATATTATGAAATAACCCAAATCAGGATACGATAAAGGCATATCTCTCTTTCATGATGATGTTTCTTATTTTTCCAAATTTCTTGAAGAGATCTTTCAGATCTTCTGAATTTGTACGTCTGGAGTATCCAGCAACATATATTTGAGAATTTTTTAGGGGAGATGAAGGCATCTCAATAAAAATTTAATTGATTTCCTTGGAATAGGCGAAGAATAGATTCGAACTGGTAACAATTGCTAATCATTCTTCAAATTGAATATTCCCTTTAAGCCCCTGACATTCCCAAAAAGTATCTTAATACAAAATTCTCCTTTAACCAAACTTGTAAAAGCCTTGTTGTTAATTACAAAATTTTAAATTTCAAGATGCAATCAAATAAAATTCTCTCTCAACCTCCAAACTATAAGGACTACTCTTGGAATGGAATAATTGAATTTTTGCAAGATCAAGTAAAGCAGAACATGATAAAGCAAAATGAATGGTTATTGGAGAGACAGCAATTCACTGTAACTTAATTATTAGTCAATTCTCAAATTTCTAGAGCAAAATTGCAAGATTAGAAGCTGAATTAAAGGCTCAAGAAACTATCAACCAAGATTTGGTTAAAAGAGTAAAAATGCTTGAATTCTGCCTTCGCAAGGAGAGGTACTTTTTATTTTCTCAGTATGACTTTGAGTTAGAATAAAGTATAGCAGTTTACTAAGCAACAAGCAAGTTGATATAGAGGATTGGAAGGAACTAGCTCAGAACAAACAAAGTATTAATCATAGTGCAGCTCTTGCACAGCTCAACTTTCCAGCAATACCTAAAAGAAGAGCAAAAGGGCATAGACATTTATTGCTCAAGTAAATATCCTTGATAAGACAAATTCATGTTGAAAGATTTTTGGAAGAGATTGGATATGATGACATTTTTACAAAAAATGAGAATTTTGAATCAAATCCTAATAATCAAACTATGATAAATCTGGACAATCCTGAGGAAAATGATACTAGTTTTAGAGTGATCGAGTATATTGAAATTCTTTGAATATTGAATTCATAGAGAAGTGGAGAAAAATGAACAGGTCTCTCTTTTAGATGTATCTGCTAGAAAATATTCTGGTGTGTCAACTGTAAAAAATGAAGAAGAAAAGAGTAATATTTCTTTTTCTCAAATTAGAACTGTAGGGATTATCAGTGGTAAAGAAGATAAAACAAGCGTTCCCTTTGTTAAAGAACTCTCGACCGCAACCAAAATAAATGAAAAAAGAGAAAAAGTAGCATAATGAGAATACTTCTGAAATTTATAGCAATCGGGATGGAGGGAATACGCTACTTTAAGAGGCCATTTTGATGGAGTTAGGGATCTGTATGTCTATCCTAATGATTCAATCCTCTGCAGTGTTTCTGAGGTTTCAATGTTAATCCAAGTTATTTATTCATAGGACTGTATGGTTAAAATTTGGGATCTGAATCAAATAAAGCATAAGAAGGAGCTCCCCTCACACATAGATCCTTATCTGATATTTAGAGAACATACTGGTCCTCTTTTTTCAATAGCGGGCATTCAAGCTGACTCAACTAATAGTTTCCAGAAGAATTTACTTTATACTGCAGGCTCAGAAGGAATTGTTAGGGTCTGGGAGATCCCTGCTTACAAAGAAATTGATCCATCTGAGGATTCATCAAGCAAATCTTTCTGTTGCGGAACATGGACAGCTCATGATGAACCTATTTGGGAAATGAATCACCATCCTTATAGAGTAAAAGACGGGAATATTGAATTAATTAATATGTAGTCATTACTGCTTACACTCAGTGCAGATGGTTATGTCAAACTTTGGGAAACACTAAATAGCAATGGCGATTCATTAATTGGAAAAATTAAAGCTCAATTCTATATGAAAATTTCAGAAGATGCAGATCCTGATTGTCTAATACCTACGACAGCATCATGGATTCATACCAATATTCATCAAATAATATGTGGCTTTAGCAATTCTAATTCTCTTATTATATTTGACCAAGAGACCTTGAGTCATGTGGGTTCATTAAAATTCGGCAAAGAAGCTTTGCAGCCTAACAAGTAACCAACTTTTAGAGAATAATTGACCTAACTAGAGTTATCACTCATCCTCTGAAGCCGCTTGTCATGAGTGCACATGAAGATGGTTGTATTCGATTCTTTGATTTATCTTCGAGTACAAATAAACAATCAAACCAAAAGCCCATACACACGATTTTGGCTCATGATGATTCTGTGACTAGCCTCTCTTATAACTCTGCATCAAGTAATTTGATTTCGATTTCTCATGATGGAAATTTAAAAATTTGGGATCTAAGGAATTACTCTTGTGTCCAAGAAATAAAGGTAAATGACATTTTCCGAAGTGTCACAATTAGAATATACATCTTTCAAAATACGATGAAACAATTCATTGTGTTACTTGTGATGAGAACCTGCAATACATCTTTACAGGTAGAACAATTCATAAATCCAGTGATAATTTCTTAGGAGGGGCTGACGGACTTATAAAAATTTTTGATCGAGCATAACTTCCTTTAAAAAATTGATCCTATGTTTCTAGTGTATTCTACAACACAATATGTTCTATGTCTTGTTTATTATAGAGGTTAGTTTATTCTAATTTATATGAATTCACAGACACATACGACAAAAGTATTTAATTAATTACTTGAAGGGGATATCATTGTAAGGAATGAATTCTCTAACTGGATCTCCATCCTTTTTGATATCAATTAGTCTGATACAACCACCAGAAGCATTATCTCTTGACATGGCGAGTGAGATGGCTAAGAGATTGAGAGATTTTTCAAAGTAATATTACCGCTAATGACAAACTTTTTAGCTTCTTCACGAGACATATTTTCCTTGTAATTGGCATCACAGTATCCATATATGAAACCACTTCCAGAACCACCAATGGCAAATGGAACCTGGGTGCATGATCCTCCTAAGGGAAGAGAGAAGACTTGAGGACCATTCTTGTCGACACCAGCCACGATGATACCTGCAAGGAGGTAATCCTTGTTTTGATATAAGATTTTATTGAATAATTTGGCAGCGGTCTTGACATATGGCTCTTTTCCAAGTTCAATGCTAGTTTCATGACTCTAAAGCGACAAGGAATTTACGCATGCATGGATAGATAGTATCTGACATAATGGCAGATGATTTGAGTATCAGCTGCGGAACCTGATCTGAGACAATATATCTTGTCATGAATGTAATCCAACTTGTCTGTTGTTCTATCTGGGATATAGTTTCCCTAATTTAGTTATTCCTGTACTTTCAGGGAGAGTTAGGATTCAAATTATTAATTATACTTACAGATGAAGTTCTTGAGTCGGCAGCAACAATAACGCCTCCGTCGTAAGTGAGGGCCATAATTGTAGTCTGTAGTTAAAGTAAAATCAAGAAAAAGATTACTCCGGTTGTTTCGGCGGGACCAATGTCTTTAGGCTTGAGTTGTGTTTCCATTTTGAATAAGATTTATTGAGTAAATAATCAAAATACAAGAAGAGGTTTTTTTAAACTCGAAAAGATTAAGAATATAATACAGATAAGCATTACTCATCATGAATACCATCGTCGTCATCATCGTCAAAGAAGTTCCCTTCCTCAGGCATTGGAGAAGGACTTCTACCTCTTGTTGGTCTAAAATATTTATTTTCAAACCCTCTAAAATGCCTGGATCGGGTTGTTGAAGGTGGCAAATTATTAGACTTTGGGCTTGTAAAATCTATATTTTCGATTCCATCAAACATATTCTCTTTTTGTCCTGCAAAAACAGACCTCTTAGATTGAGTCCTTGCATCTTGAATATTAGAATTCTTCTTTCTAAAGTCAGTACCTATTAGATTAGGTTCGGATTTATGCTTAGATGAAGGTGTTGAGTTATCTCTTGAAGTGTTAGGAAGATTTTTGGCATCATGATTGACAGGAGTATGATAACCACTCTTTTTTAAGTCAGCTTCTATACCAAAATCATATTTGGGACTACTGTCAATCTTCAGCTATTAAATGAATTTTTTCCTCTATTATCATTACCGAATATTGGTTCATTAATTTGTTTTGACTTGGTATATTGTTTTCATAACTCTTAGTCTTATATTTGAACAGATTATCATCTGCATCCAAGTCAGTTTGAATGCTTTTTTCTATCTGTGTAGTTGGACGTACACTTGCTGCTCTAGTAACACGAGGTGATTTATCTCTTCCTCTTGAGGTGGAACCATAGGCTAGTCAATGATTGCATCTCAATCTCAATTATTATACTTCTATACAGGGCATCTGAATCAGTTTCTTCCTCCTCAATTCTAGGATTTCCTTGAGCCTGAGGATATTTTGCTCTTAGTTTCTAAATCATGTAAGAAAAGTAAAAGTCACATCCAACTTCTTTAAGAAAATCATCTAGCATCTTTTTCTTCTCAGGATCCTTTTCAAACTCAAATCCCAGATCCCGAAGTACACATTGTCCCATTTCAAAGGTGAAAACGGATAACTATTTGTTTAAGTTCCTTAGGAATAATTTTTATTTTTTTCATGTAAATTATCAGTCCAACTTTCAGAACAAAAGTTACTTTAGTCTACATTCTTTCGAAATAGTACAGTTTGAGGGTAATATAAAATTGAAATGATCAGCAAATTAGAAATATTCTAGTTGCCATCCTTGTATCCAAGATAATTCCCTTTATAATTTGTTGGCTCGAAAAAATCTTTCGTAAACCTGATCAATTCTTCAGCTTCCTTTTGAGCTGCTGTGAATCGAGCAGCCAAAGCTTGATTTTCAGCAACCAATTTTTGCACTGTGATATTTTTGGATTCAAGTTCCTTGCTCAACTCATCTCTTTCTCTTTGCATTTCTTGTAGGGCCTGAACATTTATAAAACTCTAATGAAATTTACTTTTGTAATGTCAATTCCTTCCAAAGAAGCTATCTTGAGCTCTTTATTTTCTTTTTCAGCAAGATAGAATTGATGTTCCAGAGTTTTTAATTCAGCCTGTAGTTGTAATATTTTAGCTGTAGCAGCATCACTAAGATCAGTTTTATAGGCGTTTTTCAGTTGTTCGTCGTGTAGTTTTAGAATACTGAAATATCTACGGAGATAGTTTTTCTCTAAATTAGCTAAACTTTTTAAAGCAAGAATTTGTCCTGAAATCTATTTGTTATAGTCTATAAAACAATTGACTTACTCTTCTATCTGATGCAATTTGGAGATTTCTTTCTGAACCTTTCACCATATTTTCTATTGCTCCTAGATCATTTTTGAGGAAGAAGACATAATTTCTTTGCTTTTGGACTCTATCACAATTTAGTTAAATATCTCGAGAAATACCTTTGCTGAAGGGCTCGCTTGGAAGAGAGAGCCTCTCTTTGTTGAGTTGCAGCTGATATTTTTTTCCATACAGAGAAGGCTTTGACAATATCAGACTTTTTCATAAAGTTGATCATGTGTTGTGTGGCTGTTTTGATTCTTTTTCTTTTGAGAGTGAACTCTTTCCAAGAATGGAAGCTTTTGATCACTGAAGTTAAATCAGAGCTATTCAATAAGAGTCGAGACACTCCTTTCTGAAGTAAGTTGAAGTTTTTCAATTCAGCAGCAGATTGATAGAATTCTATCTTATCTTGAGGATAACCTTCTTTGTAAGCAAATTGAGACAAATATTGGCGGCACCTGTCAAGTTCACTTTTCTTTTCAAAGAGTTCTCCTTTGTACTATTAATGTGATATAATGAAAAAAGAAATTACAAAGCTTTTGGAGATAATCTTGAATGTTTCAGTTTTCTTTTTCCATCTTCTGAAATAAGGATTGATATTTCTGTGCAAAGCTTTTATTAATTGTTTTCTCAAGATGTTCCTATTAGATTCGATGAGTATCATCTTTTCTCTGAGTAGGGCAAAGGCTTCTTTCTTGAGCATAGTGCGGAGTGACTCAATTCTTAAGAAGCCTTGAGTAATGATTGCATTTCGATCTCTTTGATTGCTCTAATTATTCAGTTTTGGGCGTTATAAAATAGCTACCTGCTCAATAATAGTTTGTCTCTTCAGAAGTTTGAATGCCTCCATACAATTTTTCTGATTAAAATGATTGGTGATATTTCTATACAACATGTTAGCTAATTTGGTCCTCTTATGGAATGCCACCCATGTTTCGTAGAAGAAATTGAGACGAACATGCTCAACTCTTTGTGTGGCTTTTTTCAGATTGTGATTATTTCTTCTTCTTTCTCTGTTCAATGCCCTCCAAAATGATAAGGCTTTTTTCCTCTCATAATTGGCTTGGAATTTGGCAAGCAGATCTTGTTTAAATTGGATTCGTTTCTTCATATTTCTGAATTCACTCCAAGCATAAAACAAAATTCTTGTGGTTTCTCTATTTTTTGTTTGTATAATCTATTGTCTTATTGAATGATTGACCAATGATACCTTTGCAATTCTTTTTTCTCTGGTATCCAGGATATATTGTTTAACCTGATCTAAATTTTCATTTAGTGCGACCCGATCTTTGCATAGAGAGAGATATTTTTGATCTCTGACAAATGCTTTCCATTTCTCTAGGCTGTTCTTCAGATTGATTTTGGATTTTTTAGTTAAAGATTGACTTAACACCTTTCTCAAGAAGCACTTTTGAATTTTGTAAGTATTAACATATTTAATATCATCGAAAGCTAATGCTTTGATTTTTAAGGATAAGAAGTTTAAAAGTTGTTGAATAGATCTTTTTCGGGATCTATAGGCGTTCTTCCACCATCCAAAGACTCTTTGGGTTGTATCAAAATGGATCTCTTTTAAAGGCTTAGTTGACATTTGATAAGCAATCACAGTATTTTGCTCAATTAATTTCTCTGATATTCCAGTAGCTTCTTCGATATTCTTTAGTTGATCTTCTTTCTTTTTTGAAGTCAATTCTTTTTCCTCTCGGAATAAATTCTTGAGCTCTTTCTATATAAAAATTCGTATTAAGTATTAAAAAGTTACTTTTTCGGAGAGTACTTCATTTAAATTTTCCTTTAATTCTTTTGATTCTTGTGCATTTAGTGCATAGTTTAACTTCTTCCAAAAGTTTCTTGAGATAATCTTTGTTAGTTTTTGGCTTAGCTAATCGAATTAGGTAATATCGTGGTATCTTTACTTTTCTAATCCTTTCTTGTTTTTGAGTCAGATACTTAGAATTTTCTCTCCATGTTTCTAATGCTTTTCTTTGATAATATAGTCGCTTGTCCCACATAATTCTTAAGATATAAGCAGCCCTTCCTTTCTCATATTTTTCTTCCAGGAAATTTATTGTGTTAATCAAATTTTCTTTTAAACTTTTCTCGGTCAGATGCTCATGATGTTTCATTTTATAATAGGATTCCAATTCTTGCAATTGATGGAAAAATTCACGATTTCTAGGATTTAATTAATATGCTAAAAGATAATTACTTTTCTCCAGCTGCATAAAGAGCCCAATGATGATATCGTCTAAGAACCATTTTTTTCCATTTCGATTCGAAGTAACGTCTGACACGTATTCTTGTCAAATGCAAAATATGGGTTTTTCTTCTAAATTCTTCAAACACCCTTCGTTTAAGTTGTTCATTCATATTATCAATATAAGATTTCAAAGAATTTTCGAGCTTTCTGTCTTTTAGGAAAACCTAGCAAAATAAACGATAATTCTCATTAGTAACTTGAATTTTATGAATTAGCATCTCAAAATAATAATTTTTTATGCATCCATTTATAATCTTAAGGGCCTTGGAGTAGTTGATACTTTTCCACCAGAGAACATGAGAATTTTCGAACCATCTTTGAAATCCCTAGTTTTATGAATGACTGATATCTTTGATTTTACTGAAAGCAGCTTTTCTTTTCTATACCTTCCAGTCATTCTCAAG
>Ga0065720_1019430_pt1 | contig 26201 bp, 16 predicted proteins | sample Thericmetagenome_FD_59107 | JGI IMG/M metagenome (GOLD analysis project Ga0065720, IMG submission 59107) | Thermophilic microbial communities from the Joint Bioenergy Institute, California, USA of rice/straw/compost enrichment - eDNA_2 v2... | ecosystem: Engineered > Solid waste > Grass >... | reverse complement strand
TAACCCTAACCCTAACCCTAACCCTAACCCTAACCCTAACCCTAACCCTAACCCTAACCCTAACCCTAACCCTATGTTCAGTTGTTGGGGGCCATATCTGAGTTTGGTGGGTCACAACTCCCTTCTACTCCCATCAGTAAGTTGCACAAAACCTACTCTTCCACATAGAGTCATTATTGGCTGTGAGAGTTGAGGGTCAAGATCCTCGAGAGTTGAGGAGCACCTTCCCAATGCTTCATCGTTGGGAGGCAGATATCCAAGTAAGATGGGTTACAACTCCCTTTTACTCAGATCAATGAGCATCACGGAAGCTATTTCTTGGATAGAGCCGTTGTTTGTTGTGACAAAAAAGCTATAACAACCTTCGTACGTTGATACTCCACAGCCTACTTCAGCGATATTCAGCCTTGGTTGTCTTGTCGGTCTGGTTCCACTAGGCCATCAGAAGACAGAATCTTGACAACTTCCGTATGGCCTCGAAGTGCTGCCAGACTCAGCGCCGTTTGGCCAAATTTGTCTTGTCGCTCTGCATCAACCTTCCCCTCACGTAACAGAATCTTAACAACCTCCGTATGGCCTCGAAATGCTGCCATACTCAGCGCCGTTTGGCCAAATTTGTCTTGTCGCTCTGCATCAACCTTCCCCTCACGTAACAGAGTCTTAACAACCTCTGTATGGCCTCGAAGTGCTGCCAGACTCAGCGCCGTTTGGCCAAATTTGTCTTGTCGCTCTGCATCAACCTTCCCCTCACGTAACAGAGTCTTAACAACCTCCGTATGACCATTCTCTGCAGCCAAACTCAGCGCCGTGAGGCCAAAATTGTCTCGTCGCTCTGCATCAACCCTCCCCTCACGTAACAGAGTCTTAACAACCTCCGTATGGCCTCGAAATGCTGCCAAACTCAGCGCTGTGAGGCCAATCTTGTCTCTTCTCTCTGCATCAACTCTCCCCTCACGTAACAGAGTCTTAACAACCTCCGTATGGCCTTGAGATGCTGCCAGACTCAGCGCCGTTTGGCCAAATTTGTCGTGTCGTTCTGCATCAACCCTCCCTTCACGTAACAGAGTCTTAACAACCTCCGTATGGCCATCCTCAGCAGCGTAACTCAACGGCGTTCGACCTTCGTTATCTCGTTGGTCAGGATCAATATCCTGCGCTATAGTCAAGAGCTCCTTGACTAGATTATTGAGCCCATATAGGGCAACTAAGTGAAATACATTTTGAGATGGCTTCAAATACTCTGAACTTAGCCTTTCGTCATAAAAGAACCGTGGCTGTCTGATCTTGGAAAATCTAGCACAAAGCTGCACCACCATACTGACCCACCCTGGATTTGTCAGTAAGTTAAGAAGTCGAGGAATGCAGGCCGAACACACAGATGCATGATGTCCCCAGTAGTCAACAGAGTAGGAGAAGAGTGGTTTTTCAAGTCGTTCACGCGCCTCCTTAATCGTCCTGACTGGGCCATCTGAAAAGTCCTTGAACAACAGGTATGAAACGCAGGTATTTGCAATATCGTGGTGAGGGTCCGTAAACCACCGAGTCAAAGTGTGCTGGAAATATTCCTGAAGTGTATAGTGGACAAGCCGGATGATTTCGCTTTCTTTGTCGATCACAACAAGCCCGCAACATACTGAAACCATGTTTTCGGCTTCAGGAATTGCGGCTTCATCGATTCCGTCCTCGCTATCCTTAACAGCCCATGCATACTGAACCTCTATCGTTTTCAGAGGACGTTTGGCGCAGATAATCCAAGATAGCACATGGTTGGCAAGCTCCTTGTAATCAGCCGGTTGCCCATTGATTCTCTCCATTACGTCGTCATATGCCAGGCGTAATAGGGCAAGCTTTGACTCCTTTTCCTGGGCGCATTTTCGAAGCTTGTTCAGTGTTTCACGGATGCGCTTTGCGCTAACTTTATGCTCCAAGGACTCGAAGAAGAGGCGAGCGAGTAGGAACCTAAATTTGTAAGCAAACATATGCTCAATTCGATCAATAACCCTTTGTTCATCGAATACTGATAACTTACATGCCATCTGCGACACTGGCAATGCAATCGATGATCTCATCTTGGAGGTCCCGATATTTTGAGACAGCGCGCAAGTTGGGCATTTTATTGCGCATATATCGCTCGATATCGTCCCTTTGGGCCACTATCTCAAGTCGGGAGTACCCATCAAAGGCTTCCACAATATCAGGTACAGGCCGGGATGTGGCGAGGATGTTGACATTCCTATCCCTAGATTGAAGGCGCAGCAATGCTTCGATGAATTCGGAACGAATATTGTCGCTCATTTGACATTCGTCCAGTGCATCAACAATAACAAAGACCCCGTCCTTGTACCGTGCGGCAACAGTATGGAACATCTCCTCGAGATCGCTCAACGATGGCTGTGATTTATACTTTTTATGTCGAGTATAGGCATCCATGACTGCAGGTGGTGGTGGAAACTTGTTGCTGAATATTTGCTTCACGAGGTTGGCAATGAGCTGCTCTACGGTTTGATCGTTTACGCGCCGGAAGTTACAGTAAAGGTATGCAATGCCAACGTCACGGTCTCCCGATATCCTTTGGAGATGATCAATGACGATCGATACAAGAATAGTCTTCCCAGCACCAGGTATGCCTGGACAGAAGAGAGTCACTGGCTTTTTTGACAACCTGGTAGCTTTGTTAGCTTAGAAGAAAAAGGAATAGGATATGGTTGAAAAAACAAGGACCATACCATTCCCGAAACTGAGGAGATTCTAGGAACCACTGCCCTGTGCCTTCTTGTCGCTGGCGAAGGAAACCAGCTTGTTGAATAGAATAGTCCACTGAAGCCAGTGAGGACAGCCAGTCAAGGATTTTTGCATCTTTTTGGTCTTCTGGAACTTATGTCAGCGCAAAAAACGGCCACAAGGCGATTACTCGCAAAAAAGCTAGATCAAGGTTCGGACAAACCTGCTTGGTGGAGTTTGATAACACCAAAATTCTGCGCGACCTGGATACCAGTACCGTTCAGGTCTTCAAAGTGAGACATTTTAAAGAGTAAGTGCTTTCCAGTTATTTTTACTTTTTACTCCCGAGCTTTATGTTCCGGTATTGGGCTAAAGCACGAGGACTAGTGGAGTTCCAACTATTTCCCGTGGGCTGGAAAAGAAGCAGGACTTCGAAAGTTGAATCCGATATCTAGTTGAACGTACTGTCAATAATGAAGGAGGCACGATGAAGACAGAAAGAAGGAAAGAGGGTCATGTAGAAAGCTCGCTCGTGTAGTAAGAATAATGGCGAAGATATCAGATCCGGACGAGACAAATCTTAACTCCAACGTAAGCAGGATGCAAGAAGGCCTTTGGGAACGGTGCAGCCAGAAGGCTGTTCAAAAATGTGATTATATATATGCCCAACCAACCTGACATAGTAAAAGTGCGGGGTAAGGCTGAGTCAGAGTTAGCATGCTTCACCCGCGGCAGAATTCTTGTGCTCTGATTCGCGATAAATTTATCTCCAAAAGGCTAGCGGGATCGTTACACTAAGACCGTCATTGTAATTCGCCTTGACTACAATATATAGACATGTATTTTTGTGGAAATGTATATGCAAAAGTGGCCTAACCCTCTTCCTAAGGTCATTAATGTCACACACAACGAACACGGGCGTTATGGTTGGTAATGGGCTCGGCGGCTGCCCAACAGATGGCGTAGGAGGGGACCAATAGGTAAATTTCAAACGGTAGGCAGACTGACATCTTCGAAATATGTATATAGAATTACCCATCCCCAGAAACGTGACGAGGACTCTCCAGTCAGCAATAGAACCAGTTATCAGCCAACAACTAGTGACCACAGTGAATCCCATACTCTACTGTTCGAGGACCCTCAGCCCATCAGGTTCTACAACCTGGCCACTACCTTCGAATCCATCTCAGGACGTTGTGGAATCGTCACAGCGGGCCCAATCATTGAATTTGTCAACTTGATAAATCGTTCATCAGCTCCTTGTTCCAATTGGTGCAAAATGTTGGCCTGCTCTTGAGCGTAATCTGTTAAGACCTATACCAAAGAGAGCTAGTATGAATTTTTCGATCAACCGCATCACCTTTTTGGACTAGATAATCCAGATCGGATTTTATTGTGTGCAGCGCTGACGAAACCTTGTTGACACCCGACTCAAATTTCATGGTCCGCTGCTCAAGAACTTGGAGACTCTGAGATTGAGTGTCACACGGACACGGCAGTCCAAGGAAAGGGATATCCCGAATGCTAACACAAGAGACACCATAAAATGATTGTGAACGATACAAATACGTGGGTGATGCCGGAAGATATATGGAGCCACACGGCCGAATGAGCCAGATGACCGAGGCAGGAGGACGAGACCTCTGAAAGCCTGGTAGGCCGAGGCACTCGCGAGGGCAAGGGGATTCCATAAAGGAAGCTGCCAGGACACAATGAAGGTCTTCTCTTGGTTTTTCCTCTCCCTAACACAAGGACACTGAAGACCAAGAAAGATTATTACACATATTAACTGACTTCGTTGTGCACTCCACATCGTCAGTGGCTATCATCTAACCCATTTGACCCATTGTCGATCCCTGCCTGCACCAGACCAAGTCAACTGTTACAGCAGAGGCCCAACGACTCATCACGAACAGGAACTGCGATGCCAAAAGTTTTATCAACTTCCTAGGCTCCGGCAGACTCCCACCCTCGGAGCAAGGCTGCCCTGGTGTTGCCCAGCTGCCGTGGGATTTGCTCGATGTATAAGAAAATGGTGAATGTGGCTGGGAGTATTTACTTGGGCGTTTCCCTGCAGAACACGCGGCCCTGAGAAAATCTGTCAAGCACAATGGGTACCACAGAATAACAACGCTTTACCTTCTAAACTTCACACACATGAGGGCGGATGCGCATGGCTCTTATATAAGGTCAAGCGTGCACCTGGCCTCAGTGGAGCCCGGGCTGACCGAGGTAGGTCAACGGTGACCACACCGTGGTCACTTGCAGCTAACAGAGCCGGTCGAAAATAGAATTCAAATTTAAACTCAAACTCAGGATCGAACGGCCGTTGACCAAAATGCACGATGGCCTGTCGTCCGAGGAACCCTTTCGCCACTTGAGGATGCGGCCCCAATCTGTGGTGGAGGTTGCGGTGGCGACTCGTTTTCTGTGATAATTCGTTCTTGCCCGCTTGCAGACCTTCCTGAAAACCAAAGGGCCTGTATCTCGGGACACTTGGAGGACCTTTGACCACCAGGGCGCGCTCTTAGTATTGGGGGGAGGGGGGGCCGCAAGGCGCCCTACCACTCAGTCCTTTCATGGCGTCAAAGACCGTTTAGACGAAGTCTTCCAGTTTTTGGGGGAGTGGATTTGACATGGTCGTGGGATGAAAGCCCCTAGTAGGGCATCTGCCTCGGCAAACCGGCTTCTTCTAGGTAGAGGTCTCAGGGGTGACAAAGGAACGGGGAGCACTCTATCCAGGGACACTACGAAGGTTCTGTGATCCATGGCCCAGTGGGCGAACTCTGCAAAGGCACTGGCTGGCCCGAAAGCCAAATCCAGTGCTCCGCTGGCTTGGTGTGCAGGATCCGGGTAGTTCAGAACATGGAGGCCGTGGGAGGACCCCCAGACGGCTTGCATGTCCCCTCTAGAAAGGATCAGGTGTGGATAATTATGATTTAACTATAGAATAGACAGGTAGTCAAGAACGAAAAGGTCTTAATGCTCACAGCCTAGCATCGCTTCCATGCAAAATTCAACTACCGTCTTACTTATAAGGCAACTATTGTCCGGCTCGGGTGCAGCATGGTTTCATTGGTCCTACCATACCTTGTTGACAGCAGGGTTGGCCCAAGTCATCCAATGCATGCAGGGCCCGTTATCGGGTATGCAGAAACCCTGTTTCTTTGCTACCTGCAATTCTTGGGCATGGGACAATTATTGTTGCCTAGGCAAACACCATGAATATTAAAATGTGTGCCGAGTCCTCATGATGATGATGGGTGCTCTCCGGGAACCACAGCACAAAATGCGCTTATATTATGCTACTGTAGCTCTCGGCCAGCTGGCTGCCGCAAGCCGGCCCGGTCAATGCATAACCCGTGACGTTGCCATTATCGGTGGCGGCGCTTCAGGTTCGCATGCGGCTGTCTGGCTCCGAGACCACGGCTACAGCATCGTTCTTGTCGAAAAAAATAACCGTCTGGTGAGTGCTGCGGCAAACCACAAAAGATTTCACAGGCTAACAGCTCAAGGGCGGTCACTCTCACGATTACCATGACCCCGAGACTGGCCTGGATATCAACGTGGGCGTGCAAACCTGGGTGGACTACCAGGGCTCCTTTGCCTTTCCTGAGCGAATGAACGTAACAATCGTTCCTCAAGCCCGCGGTCCACCCAACACGGAGTTCTATGTCAACCCTAAGACAGGCCAACTGGTACCTGACTGGGTCCCGCCAGACAATGCCGAAGTGACAGCGGCACTGCAAAGGTTTCTGGACGCTCTGATGCCGTATGAGCACATGGTTCACCCTGGCTACTTCAACTTTCCTCCACCGAACCAGATTCCCGAGGACCTGTTGATGCCGTTCAAGGACTTTGTCAAAAAGTACAACTGCTCGGCGGCGATTCCCCGGCTGTGGGACTCTACCGCTTCAGGGGTCGGCGACACGATGAACGTCCCCACGCTGTATGCTCTTCAAGGCTCCGGCTATATTATGGCTCGTACATTCCTTGGTCAGGCTGCCTCGGGAGTCCCATCATCTGGCCGTGTTGCTGAGCTCTACGAAAAGGTGGCCGACTTCTTGGGTAGTGACGTTCTCTTCGAGACTATGGTCCTCACGACAACAAGGACTGCTAGGGGAGTTACGCTCCGTGTCAAAAACCCTCAGGGCAAGACGTCATGCATCGAAGCCAAGAGGTTACTCCTCGCCATTGAGCCGACGTCTCAAAACCTGTCCCCTTTCGACCTTGACAAGACAGAGCGGGACGTCTTTGGCAAGTTCAAGTTTCCTACTTCATATGTTGGCTTCCTTCGACACCCCTCCCTGCAAAATGGGTTCTCGTACGCCGTTCGGACCACAAGTCCCGAGTCGTATACCTATCTGGACTTCCCAACAGCTCCGGTTGTCGGCCGTCTCTACTACCTTTCCGGTACAAACGCCTTATATCGGTTTATCGCGGTTGGCACGGAGAAGGACACTTCCAACAACATCAAGAAAGTAATCTCCAAACATATAAAGGACATGATCGAGGCCGGGACGCTGCCACCTTCGAACGGCACTGTCGAGTACGCTGTGTTTGCGGACCACGGCCACATGCATGCCCATGTGACAGCCAAGGAGCTGCGTGCCGGCTTTATTCAAAAACTCTACTCGTTGCAGGGGCGCAAGAACACTTGGTACACCGGCGCTGCGTGGTCTGGTCAATTCTCGACGGTTTTGTGGAAGTTCAATGAAGAGTTGCTTCCAAGGCTTATCCAGGGGCTTTGAAAAGTGGTAATGTAGTGAAGTCTAGTTAGACACAGTTTAGGTAATTCAGTAACCCAAACAAGTCATCATTTTAGCTTGACCAATCTATTCTGGTTAATGTCTGTTGCCGATGAAGAATATGAGAGAGGGATTCTCTCACTACTCCCGCACACGGGCCAGCCATATATCATTGTTGGCCCAACCTCAAGAACTTCAGTTGCTTACACCAATTAATACCGCCCCACTCACGGCAAAAGGACGGCAAACACAATCCATTTTAGGAGGGCAAACAGGAACCTGAAAGGTTAGCAAAACGCCAAAGTGATCTTGGGACTTTCTTACGCAGAAATGCCCACAAGCGCGTAGCTCACTCGCTCTAATTGTTTCCCACGGATTCTACCAACATCTCAGAAGGAATAGAGCAGCAAGAAGAGTCACGGCAAGGGGAATTCTGAGACAGACAGCGGGAACAAAGGCGCGATATGGCTGCTTAAGATCGCGGCGTGTCCAGCGCAACTACAACAACCCAAGAGATGTAGCTGGCACAAAAAACTGGCCTGAGTAGCCTTTGATGTTCAGGATGAAGGAGTAAATGTTCTTGTATGGAATACAACTTGCAATAACAGATGGAATCCGACGGATGATAAGCCCCCCCCTCCTCTTTCGAACCTGAGGGCTTGGACACGGCTCTCCAGAACTACTCTCCCTCCCCTCAACCGTGCAGCATAACAGACTCTCAATATCACATCAGTTTTCTCCCGCGCTGGTTATTCCACCGGCGTCACCTGTAATTAATATATCTTAGATAGCTCTTGCCCGCCGGCCGTGGACACGACTTAGCACCCCCCAGTGGTGAAGCGGTCGGAAAACTAATAAATAAGATAAGCCCGCCCATCGGCGTGTTAAATGGCCAAGAAGACGAGAGCATTCTGCCAAAGGGGAGCAAGCCCTGGTGGCCAGTTTTGGTTCAGACGAACCTAATTTGTCAATAACGGCTTGATTCCCTCCTTGATATCGTTCAGGGACACAACCAGAAAGTAAGCCACGTCCAGACAGAGCCATCCCAGATGCCAGAACCAGAGTGTAAGCTAGCGGGCAATGGGTTAAGCCGAAATACAACGACAGCGACTGAGAAAAGAGTCATGAAAATCACCAAAGCGGTCTTGATCCATCCCAGAAAGTTTTGGATGGCAATGCCTGTTCTCAGGAAGCAGCCGCGGACAACAGTAACAGACGTTATGAGACCAACAGCCAGAACTCTGATTGCCAACGCATGCTTCTCAGGGACTATTCGAGAACAAAAGTGACGTACTCGCCAAATATGATGCAGTTGCTGGAGTTAAAGCTCAGGGCAATGTCATGAACATCGTAGATGGTCGACACAAGATATCGAGAGGCTGAGGATATGTGAACTCAAGGTAAACTTTGTCTCCTCCGGACCGCGGGAGCATGCAGCCGTACTCAAGGGACAACGATCAGCCCACACCAGCTGATGAAGCGCCAACAACCCACAACAACAAACTGAGGCCAATGCTACCGGTCGAGTTGACAACGGTGCTGAGAGTGGCAAAGATGCAGCTGCCGATGACTCTTAAGATGATGAGGATAGGCACTGGTCCATCCAAGTGTACGATCTTCTATGGCAGTATGCTTCCCAGGCGCATAGATGGGGCCGAGGTTGGAGACTCAGGGCCGCAGTGGCCATCTTAGCGCACCTCAGCGAATGAGAGGGTCTCGATATTTGGTCTTAGATCCATGATGGTTGTTCCAGGCTGCTGTTCGGAATCTGGGTGCTTAATTATTTATTCTATTTTCGACCGGTTCACCCCCGAGGGTGCCGGGTCGTGCCCACGACGCCGGCGGGCAAAAGCTACCTGAGTTGAACTAAATACAGGTAACGCTGGGAAAAAGCTGCATAGGGAAGCCGGATGCGGTTAGAAGTATTGAGGCGAAGGGGGGAGAGATAAGAATCTTTCGGTGGGAAGGTCAAGGGGCCGGAGCGTGGATGACGTGCTAAGGCATATTAATGACTAAATCTGATGTTACATAATGCCATGCGTAGATTAGCAATATCTGGAATGAACTCGACTTCTCGGATGGAAGGTCCACGGAAAAAACAACCAGTGAAGCTTATCGCTATCTAACAACGTAAAGAGAAGATATGAGAAAACAGTGGATGAAAAAAAGCAGACACCAAAGCATGTAGTAAGGTCAGGCGGAAAAAATCGGAAAATAATGAATAGATAAGACAGAGAAGGAAAAAAGAAAAGTAAAAATAAGAAAAGCAGGAAAACAGAAACGGAGATTCAGAGTCTATGCTCAAAACTCTGTTCTCAGACCAAAATCTACTTGGAGACGGAGTCTAGCCAACTGCTGCAGGAAAAGGCTGAAATTTTTCGTCTCTATGCCCATCTAAGGGGACGATCAAAGTTTAGCGGAGCTTCACGATCAAATTATCAGCTATCCAACAGGCTTTGAAGATAACCATAAACATTGAAGCAACTACACCTCTATCGGCTAATGAGCAAATCGGAAATCCAACCGCTTGAGCCCCTCGTCCTTGGTATTCAACACATAGTCCTCCTGCTCCTGCGGCGTCATGGCATTCCACTTTCTTTCACGCACCTTATTCCGCCAAATATAAAACAGCTTGACAAGGTAGAATTGCACAATGTTGTAACAAACAATTGCCAACAGGATCTTATTGCCGCGACGGTAAAGAGGCTGGTCATCTTCACGATAAATGTTGCTGGCAATGATGTTGCCGCTCTGCACAAACATGTTGTACAAGGCGGCCGAGACGGCACGAGTACGCACGGCGTTGCTGTTGCGGGCATTCCAGCCGACGAGGATGGCGTGGCAGTAGGGATACGACAACAAGCCGGTCAGCAGGCCGTAGCGAATCCAGTACGATGCGTCAGCCGGAAGCGTGACGAGGGCGATGAGCCACGGCAGCATCCAGATGTTCGAGAGAGACGAAATAATGGCGCGCTCCTTGAAGCGCTTCGACACCCAGGTGACGATGAGCAGATTGACTGCGAACAGGAACTGCGACGGGATTGCCAGAAGATTGGCATGGAAGACGGAGAAGCCGAGCTTGCGCAGGATATAAGACAGGTAAGTACCGGGGGGTGCAGGAGGGATGTAGGTGGTCAAGCCAATCAGGTAGAGAGGGAACATCTCCCAATCCTTGAGCGTCTTCCACAGCAGCCTGGGGGTAACACCCTGGCGGTTGTTCATGTCTCCCTTGCTCGGATCGTCGCGAAGCAGGCGATTGACGAGAATGTACTCCTCGCGCTCAGAGAACCAACCGTCCTTTCCGCGGAACCAGTTGCGTGTCTGACAGGGACCAGGCGGCATGAGACCCCACGAAAGTGTGCCAATGATGAGTGTCAGGAGACCCTCAAGCAGGAACAACCACTGCCACCCAGACCAGCCGTTTATGCCGCGCATTTGTAGAATGCCAGCCGCCAGCAGTGAGCCGACAATCTGGCAGGTACTGAGGGCTGTCCAGAAGAAAGCCAGACGTGTTGGCAGCTCATTCGACTTGTAAAAGTAGGTCAACCAGAGCACAATATCCGGGATGAAGCCGCCCATCAGCAGGCCGAGCAGGGCCTTGATGGCGTAGTATCCTGCCTTGTTCTTGAGGAAGGCCTGAGCACCGGATGTGATGGACCAGCCGACCATGATGAACGGGATCCAGCGGTCGGCGCCAACCTTCTTGCTGATCAGGCCGCTTGGCAGCTCGGCAGACAGGAAGGATGCCAGAAAGATGGTCTGGCCGTAGTTGAAGTCGTTTGTGTTCATGCCTGCAATGTCAGCATCGAGCCAACCCGTCATTAGGAGAGCACTAACCAATCTCAGCAAGCATGTTGTCCGAGATGGCACGGCTGATGTTCTTCCGGTGCAAGTCGAGCGCACAAAACATGATCCAGGCCCTGAACTGTCAATGGGTATTCTACTCTAAACGCATGAGAGCACTCACCAAAGCATGATTCTAATGTCAATCTTGCGGAGCAGCTTGCGCTCCTCCTCGGCAGTCCACGTGAAGCTCGGGTCAAAGCGGTGCCGGTTCTCGTAGCCGGCCTTCTCGTACACGCCGCGCCAATACTCAGCAACAGCCGGGTCAGAAAAGATGTGGTTGTCGGTCGAGCCGTAGCCCTCGGCGTCGACATTGCCTTCTCCCGATTGAACGGATGCCGAACCGGACACAGAGCCGGAGTGGACGGCAACCTTCTCCTTGTCGGACAACGCCACTGTGTCGTTCTTGTCCGCCATGTCTCAGAACTCTGCAGAATCGTAACTCTTAATTGTGCAACCTGACGCATTTCCGCGGACGTAACCCAAGCTTATTTATACACGCATGATGCTATTCTCCCCTGTCGCACAACGTATGTTGCAAGCCAGCTGAGAAGTTGCGCCATGTTGCTGCGAGCCGCATTCTCGGTTTTTGTCTATCGCGCGATCTCACACACCGATTGCACAGCGTGACAATGCAGAGATCTTGCAGTCTTTTCCAGTGTCTTGGACAGTGTGCTGGTTGGAGCGCGCGTCGAACAGAGAATGGGTTGACGAACGTCACGGATGACGTGCTCGCAGAGGTGTTGTGCGCCGCACCCGACTGGCTGGTAGGGCTCACCGCACGCTATAATGAGCCAGGCACGCAATTCTCGGCTACAGGAAGCTTCATCATTTTGGGTCGAAATCGATTGTGTGCTCTATGCTGCATTTGCGACATGCAACCTTGCCGAATGGTAGAGCCGCCCGGCTTCTTGGTACTCTCGGGTATGGGCCTTATCTCCGACAGCTCGAGAGGGTTTATGCATTCCTGTTTCAAGGTACATAGAATTGAGCGGGAAATGCAAGCGTCGCGGGCGGTGTGACGTAAATGGAAATTTTGTGGTTGTGAGAAAGTACTGCAAGATCGAGAGTTAGCCTAAGTGTTGGGAAGTGGCCAATCCAGCTTGGCTTCGTTCTTCGGGATCCCGCAGTTGATATCGGAGAAGGTAAAATAACTGAGAGGAACCCTGTCTCAAGTCAAAGAAACTCTTCCATCGGCCCCGGACTTAGGTGAGCTGTCCCTAGAGTCGCGGCATCGCCTTTGATGATAGTTGCACGTGGAATAAGATTGACCCGATGCCGGCCACGGCAATCTTTGCTGAGATAATGACGGGGGTATCAGTTGGCAATAGGGCGGACGACAGAGTGGTTAGAGCGGAACGTCCAGCTTACTATCAGCTAACCGAAGCCAACTTCGACTGAGCAGGATGCTATGTGGGGTAAGATAGGTGACTAATGCCTGACGCTCACACTAGACCTGGCCAGCTTCCATATCTCTATTCTCTCCTCCATGGAAGTTCTGTTTGTTCTCTCCTTTCTCATTTATGTATTCACTTACTGTAAAATACGAAGGACCACAGGTTCGTATACACGCTCCAATTGTAATAGCTAAAGCTATCGACAGTTAAAAACTCATCACTTCTCCAGTCACCTACTACCGCCCGGTACATAGCATTCGGCTAGGGTTAGTCAGCTACTTATCACCGGCGTAAGAGTAGACGAACCCGCTGGAGACGAGGCTAGCTAGTCCAAAGTCCCCTGGGACTGAAGCCTCTCGACGGCCAGCACCTTCTGGCTGATTTATCGCTGTTGAGTGGCCTTGGGCAGCTTGCTGCAAAGTCTTATCCTGATGCCCAGAATTACCGTTGTCCTTGTCCTCTTTGAGTAGTGAACTGATCCTAACACCAACACTGAAGGAATATTGCTTACTGGATTCGATATGGAAGACGCAAAGTTAGATAAAGTGTTAGCTGCAAGTGGCTACGGTGTTGTCACCGCTGACCTACCTCGGTCAGTCCCGGCTCCACTGAGGTCAGGTGCACGCTTGACCTTATAAAAGAGCCATGCTCATCCGCCCTCATGCGTGTTTAGTTTGAAAGGTAGAGCGTTGTTATTCTGCGGCTCCCATTGTGCTTGACAGATTCCCTCAGGGCCGCGTGTTCTGCAAGGCAACGCCCAAGTAAATGCTCTCATCCACATCACCATTTTTCTTATACATCCAACATAAAGCAGAGATGTTAGCTTCTATGATGGCGGCCAATTGCCAGCACTGGTCGCTCATCTGTCTCAATATGTTGGATGTATAAAGTTGTGGGGATTATTTCTTAGGCGTTACCCTGCAGGACACGCGGCCTTGAGGTGATCTGTCAAGCACAGTGAGTGCAGATTACCAACGCTCTACCTTCTAAACTACATGCCCTTGAGGGCGGATGAGCATGGTCTGATATAAGGTCAAGCGTGCACCTGACCTCAGTGGAGCCAGGGCTGACCGAGGTACGGTCAGAGGTGACCACGGTGTGCTCACTTGCGGCTAACACAATATCGCTTTCGAGCTGCAGCGAAAAACATTCATCTACCCTGACATATGAGCGACTACCTCTTGAAGCCGCTGACCTTCTCCTCAAGCTCAGAAATTCTGGCATTTCTATGGACAATCTGCTCTTCGAAGCCTTTGATCTTATTTTTGAAGTTGGCGATTTCGACCTCGTTGTCCTTGCGAATAGAGTGAACTTGACTCGGAAGGATGGCAGTTGTACGATGCTCGAGTAACTTGTTGCACAGAAAGGGCAGAGAGCAGTTTCTGCAATGGCGGAAATTTCAAATTATCAACATCGTGAGCGAAGAAACAGGGCAACGAAACTTGAGCCCTGTTGGGATGAAATGGAGTTTGGGAGTCGACAGGGCTGGGCTTGTGGCTTTGGACAGGACTTAAATTGAATTGAATTTTTGATGGCGGTGGGTAAGAGGTGACTATGGATTGCTTAGACTACACTATATACACACGGGAAAAAATCGAAAAAACTGGTGTGTTGTTGTGAGAGGATACTATGAGGGAGAACAGGGATGGGGTTAGGTGTGGAGGATGCTAGGAATGTGAATACCCTAACTAATAATTCCGGATCTGATTATGAGCCGTAATGCTCGAGTTGTACACCCCTATTTTTAAAAAGTTGGTGTGAGTGCCAAAAGGCTCTGGGTCCAAACGCCCTGCCATAGGGCTATTGAAGGATGAAAGGTGACATCTCAGGAAATGGTCTCTGTAGGCCATCGAACCACAAGGGCAAGCTTTGATTGCACTTAGATGGCGGCTGAACTTGGGCTAGGATGACAGCACTCATTGTGATGCTTGCGGAATCCATGACCAGCCACATTGCGGCATGTCCAACCCCGCATCAAATCGAGACTGAGAAGGATCCGCACCAGCACGAACTTACCCTCTCACATCGAAGAAACAAGAAAATATGTTTAGTCGTTCACTTATGGTGAGACAGTGCAAGGCTGTGAGCCGTATCTGCAGCACGGCATTAGATGAAAGGGGAACCGGAAGAGGCCAAAAGAGGGCTGAAAGCGCTCGCAGCCTCGCCGACTTGCACTTCGCTTTTCTTTTTCTTCTTTCCATATGATTTTCATTCCATTATCACTCAAATCTCGAGCCTTTGGTCGTTTAGAACTCATCTGACCCTTTCGTTACACATCATCATCCAGTCTCTCGATAAATGTGCGAGGGCCAGCGAGTGCCGAGGACCGACCATCTAATCCATCATCAGTGGTTCTCTTCTCAGGTATTTATTACTTGCCATAATTCCTCCCTGAAAACCCCAAATGTTCCACAATCCTTCCGATTGATATAGACACCACGTAAACTGACTCCCAACTGGCACCTTAAGGTTCAAGCACTACGGGTCTAGCATCAACTCAACATGGCGTCAACATGGCGGAAAACTAAGACAATTTCCTAAGGACACTTTCCATACTATCGCACAATAGTGGGCATGTTGATGACATATCACATCTTTTTCATCACCAAGACCGAGAAAGGAAGCCCACGCAGGCGAGGAGCAGCATAATTGGAAACAAAGCTCGTCAACGGCAACACCGTCTTTTGTGTCAAGCCAACGCATACGCGAAACTCATGGCATCGCAGCGTGTGGTCTATGGAATTGGATTTTGGCGTTAAAAGGCCGGAGCGGTTGAGAAAAGTGCTACGGTATCTCAAAAAAGCAGTGGCCATGGGGGTCGCTCAGTGGTTGAGATGCGGTTGTAGGCGCTGCCCTCTGAGTGTAGAATGATTCCTGGCCAGTGTTGAATAGAGGGCTAGGATGAAGACTGAAATAACGTAGGTTAACAATTTTTGCCTATTCCCAGTCCAATGCAAGTGCATCTAAGTGAACGTAGTTGATGTTATTCCTGCCTATATCTGGTCTAATCCACCCACACCACCGCACTCAGGCCATCTTCATTATTCGGACGCCCCCTCTGCCCAACTTGCACGCTGGCCAACAGATCACCAAGCTTCCCCGTCTCCGGATCGCGCGCAATGATGGCCACATTCGACGACGTCTGCCCACCAACCGCAACCAGCGTCCCATCGGCATTAACCTGGAAGGTCCTCGGATAAAACGAATACGAGTTAGCCAACTCCACAAACTCCAGCTCACCAGTCTCCAGATCAATCCTGTACACCGCAATGGAGTCTTGCTCCGGGCCAAACGACTCATCCGCCCTGTTCGACGCATACAAAAAGTTGCCCACAGCATGCAACTCTGCCGCCTTAGTCAATGGCCCGCCCTGCTTGCCAGGCGGATACGTCGACAAGGTTTGCGTTTTCGTCAGCCTAAGGCACGAAATCCCGTCAATATCCCACGCAGACACGGTATTCGACAACTCGTTCAGCGAGAAAAGCTTGCGCTTGCCGCTGGCTGACTCCCAGAACTTGACGTGACGTGGTCCGTCGCCGGGGTCGGCCTTTGCCTCGGAGCACAGGGACAGTCGGCCGTCCGGCTCGGCCTTGAAGATGCGAATCAGGTCAGCGCCGAGGTCGGGGACTAGCACGAACTTCCCGGAAGGATCAACATGCACTTCGTGCGGGTGAGGCGCATCTTGACGGGGGTGGGGGCCGCGGCTGGAGATGAACTTTTCTTGTTGCTGGACTCGAGCACCGCTGACTGGGAGCTTGTAGGTGGTTATGGTCGAGGGAGAGCTGCAAAGTTAGCAAGAATCTCACCACAGGCAACAGAGTACTCACTATTCCGCCGTTGCAACAAATGCACGCCCGTCAGGGCCCCCGTACAGCGTGCCATGAACAGACTGCCCGGCCGTGCGGGCCTGCCCGGTCAATGAAAGCTTTCCATAGCTGTCGACCGAAAACTCTGCAAGAATGCCGCTGCCGAACCAGGACTCATCGAAACAGTACAAATGCCTTGTATCCGACCGAAAGTCGAGCCATGCAGGCATGCGCCCGCAGCCAGTAGCTTCTGAAGTTACCGACAGCGTGTCAGTATTATTATCAAACGACAGACTAAAAAGGGTGCCTGAAAAGTGCGATGCAACAAGGTTAGCCCCCAGCGCTCGCGGCGCCAGGGCAGCGAGAGCAAGCACCCGGAAAGACATGGTGATCATTGGTGAAGCTGTCAACAACTCCCATCTTCTTTTGCGCTTTTATATGGGGGAGACTGTCTCCGTTTTCGGAATCTCTGACGCCGAGTTCGCCAGATTGGAGCGCTTAATGTTTCGGCGCGACGATCCCCTTCGCATGGAAATAGCCGGCCCCGTGCCCCGCGGGCCATCTACCGAGCATTGACGCCTGGGGTTGCACTTTCGGAAGTCTGGATCCGCCAATCTTGCGCATAGGGCAACATAGTGGCCACTTTGCTTATTTGGGGTTGATGATGAATGCTGAAGCTTGAAGGCTGGCCCAAAGTCGCATTCGATGTCTGATGTTAGATAGCTATGTCGATTGGGGTCAGTTTCAGCCTCTTTAGCCCATAAAGTGATCGTAATACCTCTTCAAAAATATAGTTGATAGACAGAAAAAGAGACGAACACACGAGGGTAAGAAAGAGATCCGAAAGGAAAAGGAACTGGAGAATAATAAAAGAGAAGGAAAGAATGGAGGAATGGAGAAAGAAAGAAAAGACAGAAAGAACACTTCGGGCGTGTTAAGTACCTCGCGCATAGTCCTGAGAACGATTCCTTGTCCTCAAAATCAACATGCCGAAAAGCCCCTAACGGTTGCCGGGCAACCTATTCAGCTTCAGGGTTCGCCGAGATCCCTCTGTTCCGTGACTTCTGTGACATAAGTGCTCCTCCAGGGCCAGTCTCTTTGAGCTCACGGACCACGAGTACGCGCGAGCGGTCCGAGATGGTGGAGATAACAATTCTCCGCTGACAGCTATTACCGAGCTTGCTTCTTACATCAAGCGAAGCTCTGCTAGCTGTCAACCTTCCGCAAGCTCTTGCTATAGACCCCAAGAATGCCCAACAACCTTTCAAGCTGACGCAAGTTCTTCCAAGTTACTAAGCTTCCTCAGATGCTGTCGCCTTCGGAGTGACTTCCCTCACCACTTCCCTCGACGCAAGGCCCGGCGTTAGCGTCATACGTCCGTGCTGGACCTCGTCGACGTCATGGCGCTCAGACTTGCCTGCGCTCATCAGCGAGGCCCGTGTCCAGAACCGTCAAAAGCCGAGGAAGCGTACTTAAACATGCCGGCGATGGGTGTTCGCCCGATTTTGACCAATCTTCCATCCAAGTTTTTGCAACTCTTTTTGACTTTGTCAGACAGAAATCACTCGGCGATAGTAATAGTGATACCCAAGCAAGCGTGAACTCGTCCTACGAAAATCATCATTCACCATGGACGCCGGCAGCGACTTCTGGACGGGCTCAATCGTGCGCGGCCTGCTGGGGCTGCACAACTTCCTCATCTTTGCGTCGTCGGCCATCTTGGTGGGCTTGTTGTCGTATCTACTGCACCACTCCGGCTACCGGGGACGGCACCTGATATTTGAGGAGGTTATTGTGCGTCTCCCTGCTCCCACTCTTTTTCTGTGTTCCTTTGGACTTACAGCTGGCAGGCCGTTATCACACTCTTCTTCTACCTGATCGCCATCTTCCTGCCCATTTTCAAGTCGTATCGCGGCTACATGCTGCCGCTCAACTTTGTGCTGACGTACCTGTGGATTACCTGTCTCATCTTCTCATCGCAGGACTACAGTGGCAATGGCTGCTTGTTCCACGCGCCGCCGCTGTTTGGCCGCTGCGGGCTGAAGCACGCGATTCAGGCCTTCTGGATCATTGGATTGTGCGTCCTCCCAGCCCTGTTGAGTTTACTCGAGTGTTAACGCTAGATAACAGCGTCTACCTGTTCTTCAACACCATCCTGGAGGCCATGATGTGGGCCAACGCGAAGCTGCGCGAGGGTCGACGCGCGGGGGATGCCGAGAAGGGCGCCACGACCATGGCCGGCACGACGGCGGGCGGCACCAATAGTGGCGCTGCCGCTACGGCGTAAGCTCAGGGGAATCAAGTCGGTGATACCCGGGGATGGAAAGGGGATAGCAGTCAGATGACAGCCGTCGTGCTAATCATGTAAAAATACTGCAATGTTTCACTCCTTCGTATTTTAACCCAGGTCGCCTGTCCACAAATCCACTTGAAAATGACCAGATTATCCCTGCCAAAGCTGCGCTTCGCGTAAAATGACGGCTGTGACCGTTTAGATTACCGCCCCCGTTACCCCACGCGCGCGAGCCGGACCATCCCCTCGTGCTATCGCCCGGTGCCAAGACGCCGGCGCCCAAGTGGCCGGCGCCGACCCGTGCGGACGGCTACCCGATTGGGCGCGGCATACAGATTGGGAAGGTTGGCGTTCAGCGGCCCGGGGGTTTGGAATGTGGGCGCGGGTAAATGTTGTGGGCACATTTGTGTGTTTCGGGTTGCATTCGTCAGGCACAAATCTGCAGGACTCCAGGGACCAGTGGGCCGGTGGGCTGATTTGCTGCAACGCTAGAAAACGCGGGACACGCTAGAAAGCTGCTGCCGACGCTAGAATCTCAGGGGCAAGGATGATGCCTCGGAGGGGGGGGGGCCATGGGGCGCAACGTGTGGTGATCGTCAGTGATCAGCAGTGTTGTTCGATGCAACACGTGCGAGATGCGGCTTTACAATTCGATGCTGTCAACATGGAATTTCAACTTCAAATCTTGAGTTTTGAATACCATCACCAACATATGCAAAACTGAAACATCACCATCTCTGCCGACGCGCACCCTGCGGGCTGCGTAAAAAAAAACCTCTCTGGCTCGGCTCCACCGACAGGGACCGGGCCTCAGCTCGGACGCGCTATCATCAATGAAGGATTAAGTATCATCAAAGGGCTCCCCCTCGACCGGGAGCCCGGGGTTAGTGGGCTTGTTTTCGCGGGATAAAATCTGAACGAGGGCGCTGGCTCACTTTCGTGGCGAGAAGAGAGGACGGTCAGACAGACCTCACCACTGTACCCCAATCATGTCGTTCCAACGGCTGCTGCCGCTCGGCGTTCTGGCCGCCACGGCCTCTGCCACGGCCCTGCCTCAGTTCCCCAAGCCCTACCCCAAGATCGCCCGTGATGTCACGCCTTACACTCCGCTGGGTTGCTTCGTCGACAGCGGCGAGCGCATCTTCCCACACCGCGTCATCAGCAGTCCCGACATGACGGCCGCCAAGTGCGCTGAGAACTGCGAAGGATACGATTACTTCGGCACGCAGTGGTCGTCCGAGTGCTACTGCGGTAGCGTTGCTCCAACCGTACCAGCCGACCCGTCCGAGTGCAACATGCCGTGCTCCGGCGACCCTAACGAGATTTGCGGCGCCGGCATGCGCCTGACCGTCTACCAGTTCGACAAGGCCCCCGTCAGCTACCCGGACGTGAATGGCTATGAGTATCAGGGCTGCTACACCGACAACATGTCGCTGCGTGTGCTCGGTGGTAATACCTTCGGTGGCGCCAACATGACCCTCGAGTCCTGCGCTGCCTTTTGCAGTGGCTACGGCTACTCCATCTTTGGCACCGAGAACGGCAACGAGTGCTTCTGCGGTGCCTTCCTGGACGAAGACAGCGTCAAGGTCTCTGAGGCCGAGTGCCCGATGACCTGTAAGGGCAACGAGAATCAGAAGTGCGGCGGTCCCAGCCGTCTGAGCGTGTACAAACTGCCAAACAGTAACCCTCCGTTCGTCCCTGCGGTGGTGGACGAGTTCCGCTATGAGTCTTGCTGGGTCGACGACGTCAACGACCGCGCCCTTACTTCTGTCGACTGGCGTGACGACACCATGACCATTGACAAATGCGCCGAGCACTGCAAGGACTACCTGTACTTTGGCCTGGAGTATGGCCGCGAGTGCTACTGTGCCAACGAAATTAGCAGCGGCCAAGCTGTCCCTGAAAAGGAGTGCGCCATGCTGTGCCCCGGCGATGCCACGCTCTTCTGCGGTGGTGGCAGCCGTTTGACTTTGTACAAGCGCGAGGACTGCGATGAGCCCGAGCCGTCGACCACTGGCACTCCGGAGCCCACAGACACTGCCGTTCCGACCGAGACTGCTGAGCCGACCGCTCCCGTCACCACCACTGCCACTGCCACTGCCACTGCCGAGCCCACGGCCACACCCATCCTCGACGGCACCTTTGAGAGCGGCCTCGGCTCCTTTACCGTTGTCGACAGCGAGCTGAACCTCGACTACGAGATCACCGACACCCTGACCCACGCCGGCCAGGGAGCGCTGCTGGTGAAGAACAAGGACGAGAACATCGGCGTGCTCATCTTGGAGACAACTGTGACAGTTGAACCGAGCGCCACATACGCGTTCAGCTTGTACTACTGGCATACTAACCCCGACGCATACACAACGTTGTACCTATCCGCCGGCGGTGACGTCAACAACAGCGATGAAGAGGCCGACCTGCAGCAGAGCCCTGCCAACCAGTGGCTGAGCCAGTCCGTCACCTTCACTACGGAGGCCGATCAGACGAGCATCAAGCTCGAGATTATTGTTGGCGCTGTTGGCTTTTCGGGCAACGGCTCGCCCGAGTATAGCGATGATCTGTACATTGACGACGTTACTCTTGTTCGCATCTAAGCTTTTTGTTGGGACAGTTCATACAGACGTAGACTTCGAGGGCCAGACAAGGCGTCGTGGCACGACACCTTGTTTATGATTGTATTCGTTAATGTTAGTAATTGAGCCATTAAATCAAATTTTTTCTTTTTGCGTTGTCAAACTTGCGTTGATGCTTGCGTCGACTGGTATGCAAGCCCAACTGGTTTGGACCCAATTGAAACCCGTCAGATCCGATCGCGTGGTTCTGTGGCGCTTGGCTCGCACTCGCACTCGCCTGCCCCGGTCTTGGCATTACGACAGCACACCTCCCTTGAGGAGCAGCTACGAATCATGGAGAGGCGGTAGGGCGAATCGAGGAGGGTAGGTGTAAGGTAAATGCGTTTTTTCCGTCTCAAATGCCGAAGAAGTCGTGCTGGGTGCTCGCTCTCGCATCTCGCATCGCATGCCGCAGAGGGATAGGGCGGAGGCTGTGTCAAACATAAAAAACCAGACCCTGCTGCAGTCAGGACAACGACAACGATGAGCTAGTACAACGGCAGCAACAGGCTGAAGATCAAGTTTGAACTTCACTCTCACTATGGACCGAGTAAAGCCCATCTTCCCTCCCAGCTCGCAGTGGCCGGGCGGGCGACCAAAACTCCAGACCGTGAGTCCCTGTCAGAGCTCGTAGTCCAAACGCCCGCTGACAAATCCCCAGTTCATCAAACACATCTTCACCCTCCCAACCCTCCTTGCCCTCGGAGCCGGCGCGCAAGGCCTCCTCTGCCTTGTGCTCCCCCGCCGCTATGCCTTCCTCCCGCTCATCTTCTTCGTTCTGCGCAACGCCATCCGAACAGCCTTCAGCGTCCGTTCCGGCGACTACCACTTCACCAAGCTAGGCGTCATCCCCGGCCGCACAACCGCCCAACTGCCCAAGCCCGGCGAGTCCGAGTTTAGCGGGGTTCCATCCGACCAAGACATCGTGGTCTTCCATCTCGGCGCACGCTGCAACCATCCTCTCGGGGTCTTATCCCCCGGTGGTAAGGAACTCGGCGAACATTTCGACGCATGCAACCGCGAGTTGATGGAACGTAAAGAGGAGTTCGGCTGTCTGGGCTACTCGCAGTGGCTAGGGACCGAAGACAACGCAAACGGAACCATCTTGGCTATCTATTACTTCCGCGACATCGAGGGGCTGAATCGGTTCGCGCACGACGTGGTGCATCGGCGGGCGTGGGAGTGGTACCATGGCGAGTTTGCGAGGAAGCGAGGCTGGTCGCATATCGGTATATTCCATGAAGCCTTCCAAGTCCCTGCTGGCGCCTGGGAGAATATTTACGTCAACATGCCGCCGACATTGATGGGTGCTGCGGCGACCAAATCTGAAGATGGCTGGGTGAGGACACTGATTGAGGCTAATGGGCTAGTGTGGCGCAGTCAGTATTCGCGCATGGGGAGGAAGTAAATGGGCATATGAAGCATAGCATTTGGAACCCAACTAGACTATCATGACTGGTATCAGAGAGATGGTATCAGGATGGTATCACAACGCCGTATAACCAAAACTTTCATAGCCAACAGAGATGGGTATAGATAGACAGACAAAAGAAACATTAGGTATCATGATATCGTAACAAAGGAAACACCAAAACTTCACCCTTCATAGAGCCTTCCCCGGGAGGTCGTCGTCGAGTTCGCGCGCGACGTGGTGGTAGAGGTCCTTGTGTATCGAGTGCATGTCGATGTTGGCGACGCCGCCGTCACCGTCAAAGATGCGCGCGATCTCTTCGAGTGTCGGGCCCTTAGTCTCGGGATACATGAACCAGACGAATACAAGCTCGCACAGGTCCCAGAGCGTGTAGAAGAGCATAAAGTTCCAGTGGTTCGGTAGGCGCTCCCAGGCCAGTTTGTTGGTTTGACTAGGTAAACAGTCAGTATCATCAGTGTAAGCATATAAGGGGAAGAAGGACGGGAGGGGTGGTAGCAAGGGAAGACCTACTTTCCAATAGCCAGGAAGGCCTGTACGGTAATGTTCATAATCATCATGCCCTTGGCGCGCAAATGGAACGGTAGCACCTCGAGGGCATACGCGACAAGGAGACCAGAGAAGCCAATGTCGTAAAATACGCCAAAGATCCAGATGAAGACGAGCTGAGCGTAGCCTGAGGCAACGTTGGTTTCGCCTGAGTTTTCATAAACGGCTCCGGTGACGGTCCAGCAAGCAAATGACAAAACCATGCCGCACATCGAGATAAGGAACAGCGGACGGCGACCGAATCGATCGACAGACAACGCAGCGGAGATGGTGACAATCAGATCCAAAATAGTCTTGCCGGTCGACATGGCAAGTTTCTGGTTTTGCTTCTTGATACCGGCACCTAGGTAGATGGCATTCATGTAATTCGAGAAGAGCGCGTTGCCGCTGTACTGCGAGATGATGCCGAGGGAAACAATGATGGCCAGACGCCAGCGGTTGCCGCGGGTCCTCAGGAAGTCGCGGTAGCTGGTCGTCCGGTCGAGCTCCTTTTGGATACGAATGGTCTCGCGGATTTCGCGGAACTCGAAGTGCACAGTCGCGTTGTGCGGGTCACCACCGGCATGCCACTTGGTCAGAATGTGCAAGGCCTCGTCGTAGCGCTCCTTGTTGATGAGGTAACGCGGCGACTCGGGCACAGCCCAGATGCCGGCGAGTTGGACGAGCGACGGCAGAATCTGCAGGAGAGTGATAGACCGCCATGACCAGTCGTTCTTGATGTTGCCGGTGCCCCAGGCAATGCACGTCACCAGCAGGGCACCAGCGTTCCACAAGCAGTTATAGATGGCCGTGACTGGACCACGGTGCTGGGGATGGCAGATCTCGGTCAGCAGCAGGGGCGAGGCCATCTGCGCGAGTGAGTTGCCAAAGCCCAGGATGAAGCGGCCGCCCATGTACACTGAAAGAGTCAGTTGGGCTTTTTTTTTTTAAAAAAAAAAGTTCACCAAGTCAGGGAGGAAGAGGGAGGAAGAGGGAAGACATACTGCCATAGCCATTACAGAATGCAGTGAGCAAACCACCTACGACCATGCACAAGCAGCCCCAAACGATGGCAGGCTTGCGGCCGAAGTGATCAGCCACATACGGTGTAATAAAGAATGACACGATGGAGCCGATATTGAACATGTTGACGAGGATGGCCAGCTTGCTGTTGAGCACGGGGTCCGCAATGCTGGGATTTTCTCGCGTCTCGGGGAAGAAGAACCAGTTCCAGCGGTCGATCTGCTGTGATGTATTGACGAGCATGCTGTCGTAGCCGGTTGTGGCCGAGGCCACCATCAACAACGTGGCGAGGCCATAAAGTTTCCTTAGATGCGGCTCTTTTGTCCAGTAAACACGTTGGAAGCGTGGGATCTCGGTGACGGGCTCGAACTCAGCCGAGGCTCCGTCTGAAATGACTCGAGGCATGGCGCTGGAACGCTTCTTCGAAGACCTCCAGGCTTGTATCGTCTTTCCAGGCTACGCTACGCAATCGAGATCTTGAGCGGTCGAGTGTCGAGCTTCGAAGGCTAAGCTTGGGCTCGCTCGTCTCAGTCGGATTTGACAGACCTAGGCACAACAGGCCTGGCATTCGACAAGATAAGAGGGACATCCTAAGTGCAGGGCTAGCCATTATGAGCCCGGCTGACTGTGCCCTGGGGGCGGCTGTCCGTTCACTCGTAGCCAGGGCCCGGGGGACCGAGACTAGAGAGCCTGGACCAACTGGGGAAGCTGGCGGGTGACATCGCAGCTGGAACCAGGAATCCAGTTGAACGAAAGAATCTTGGCAAATATCCCAGAAAACGTTTCCTCCGCATCCCCAGTCTTTTTTGCATGCTCTCAGGTGGGGTCACTCCATCTGATGCTGATCTCTCGGAAGTGGCGCCCGGGGGTTGCGGTCACCAAAAGCGAACAGGGGCCTGCAAGAAGCGTCCAAGACGTCTATGACCTGAGAAGCTAACAGCCTCAGATCGAGACTATCGCCTCGCACAGGCGTTTAGGATCGGTGACTTCGGTGAAATCGATCGTGTTCGCAAACAAGACCAAGGATTCTGGCTAACATCCTCTTGATCCCTCCCAATCCTCAGCAGACCGGAAAAATGCAACTCGCATGGTAGCCAATGGAAAGGGCAGCGGGTCAGTATGTTGGCAGCGCAACCCGGGAGAATGGCTCTGGACGGTCCAGACGGGAGGTAGCGACATTGGCGATGATATTAGGCGACCATGATTCGTTTTCGCTCGAAGTCGTCGACGCATAAAGGCTTGGCACGGGGACGGCGCATTTGGATTCGCTGGGAGTGCTCTGAGCCGTGCAGCAGCAGTCAACGGCGCGCAAGGGGACTGGTCGATTGACATGCCGTTGGTTACCCGCGGACGACACGGCCTACCATGCACGCCATGCGGCGCGCAGCACCAGTGGTGGGCTGGTGGCCTTGCCTTTGCTGGAGCCTGGGGACATGCTAGGACGTTGGAACGGCATGTGTCAGAGAATGCCCAGAAACAGCAATGCCGGGTCCCTACCAGGCCCGGTCGTCCCAAAAAGGCCCAAAAATCGGGAAGAAGGCACGTCAATCCGGAGGATCAGACCCACTGGTTCAACCTTTCGAACACCACAACCCATGACGGCGTAGCTTTCAGGGTGCATCTGTAGCGCACAGACGCCCAATTTCCCAAGCTCTGCACCAGCAGGTCGCATCAAGCGTTACAGTGCTCATACTAATATCATGCTGTGTTGCCTTTGTCAGATGATTGACGTGTAGTGGTGTTGACTACTGCCAACTGTCATGTTGATGGCTTCTTTGCTTGTTTTTTTTTTTTTTTTTTT
>Ga0065720_1003437_pt1 | contig 26206 bp, 24 predicted proteins | sample Thericmetagenome_FD_59107 | JGI IMG/M metagenome (GOLD analysis project Ga0065720, IMG submission 59107) | Thermophilic microbial communities from the Joint Bioenergy Institute, California, USA of rice/straw/compost enrichment - eDNA_2 v2... | ecosystem: Engineered > Solid waste > Grass >... | reverse complement strand
GAGCCATAGTGGCTCGGCTGAGCGTGTTCGCGTTGGGCTGGGCCGCGGCTTTCGGCGCCGCGGCCCAGTCATGGCCTACCAAGCCGGTGAAGGTCGTGGTGAACTTCCCGCCCGGAGGCGCAGCCGACCAGATCGCGAGGGCGGTCACAGGGCCTTTGCAGGAGGTGTTGGGCCAACCCGTGGTGGTGGAAAACAAGGGTGGGGCAGGCGGGAACATAGGCGGCGAAGCCGTCGCACGTTCGGCCCCGGACGGCTATACGTTGCTGATGAGCTCCGGCGGCATGGTGTCGGTCAATCCTTTCATCTATCCCAAGATGTCGTTCGATCCCGCCAAGGACCTGGACCCCGTCGCCGCCGCTGCCAAGGTCAAGGTGTTTCTCGTCACCCGCCCAGGCAAGCTGCCCACCGACGTGCAATCCTTCATCGCATACCTCAAGGCCAATCCAGGCAAAGTGACGTACGGCACGCCAGGCAACGGGAGTTCTCCTCACCTGGCCGCCGAAATGTTCCAGAGCCAGGCGGGCGTGAGCGTGGTACACGTGCCATACCGCGGCGCCGCGCCCGCGCTGGTCGATCTCCTGGCCGGCCAGATAGATTTCGCTTTCGATCCGGGGATCGCCATGCAGCACGTGCAGGCGGGCAAGCTCAACATGCTGGCCGTCGGCAGCCTGACCCGTTCGCCGCTGTTTCCCGACGTGCCGACGCTGGACGAAGTCGGGTTGAAGGGCTTCGACGCCGACACCGTCTTCGGTTTCTACGCGCCGTCGGGTACGCCCAAGGAAATCATCAACCGGCTCAATGGCGAGATCAACAAGATCATCGGCACGCCCGCGTTCCGGGAGCGCGTGGTGGCCATAGGTGGCGATCCGGCGCCGATGACGCCTGAGCAGTTCCGCAAGCGCGCAGAAGACGACGCCAGGCGTTTCGGCGCGATTATCCGTGAACGCAAGATCGTGGGCGATTGATGCGATGAAGGCACATCGAATCGTCTAGCAAGAGGCTCCGCCGTCAGCGCCGGGGCGCTCGCCAGCATCCGCCGGCGCGGCCAGCGCAGCCTTTTTTCGGTTCGCGGCGGGTTTTCAGGATAATGTGGTCATGTCTGGCGATATGCCACCTCCAGGAAGTCTTGCGTGGACCTCATCGTCGCCACCCGGGAAGGCTTGTATTGCCCCCCAGGCGGTTTTCACATCGATCCTTGGCGCCCCGTCGAGCGCGCGGTAATCACCCACGCGCATTCGGATCATGCACGCGTGGGCCATGGCGCTTATCTGGCCGCGCGGGCGGGCGAGACCGTGCTGCGGGCCAGGCTCGGAGATGTTTCCCTGCAAACGCTAGGGTATGGCGAGCCGGTGACGGTCAATGGCGTGCGCATCTCTTTGCATCCGGCCGGGCATGTCCTCGGGTCCGCCCAGGTCCGCGTGGAGCATCGCGGGGAGGTCTGGGTGGCGTCGGGCGACTACAAGCTCGAGCCGGATCCGACCTGTGCGTCATTCGAGCCGGTTCGATGCCACACCTTCATCACCGAATCCACTTTTGGGCTGCCCATCTATCGTTGGCAGGAGAACAGCATCCTGTTCGGTGAGATCAACGAGTGGTGGCGCCGGAATGCCGAGCAGGGCCGCCCCTCGGTGCTCTATTGCTACGCCTTCGGCAAAGCACAGCGCATATTGGCCAGCGTGGATGCTTCCGTTGGGCCCATCATCGTGCATGGTTCCGTCGCGTCGCTCAACGACGCCTACCGTCGCGCGGGCGTAGCCTTGCCCGCGGCCCTGCGCATCTCCGAGGTCGCCGACAAATCCCTCCTGCGTCGGGCGTTGGTGCTGGCGCCGCCGTCGGCCCAGGGTTCGCCTTGGCTTCGGCGGTTTGCCGACCATTCGGACGGTTACGCCAGCGGTTGGATGCGCGTGCGAGGCAATCGCCGCCGTCGCGGCGTGGACCGCGGATTTGTATTGTCGGACCATGCTGATTGGCCGGGCCTGCAGCAGGCCATCGCTGCGACGGGGGCGGAACGGGTGTTCGTCACGCATGGCAGCGTCCATGCCATGGTGCGTTGGTTGCGCGAACGTGGCCTGCTGGCGGAATCCTTCAGCACCGAGTACGGTGACGAAGAGGACGGGGGCGGAGATGAGCTCCAGCCCGCGGCGGGTGAGGCATGAAAGCCTTCGTCGATTTGTACGTTGCGCTCGAATCCACCACATCCAGCCGAGGCAAACAGGCAGCGATGGTGGATTACTTCAGGCAGGTGCCCGCCGCTGATGCCGCGTGGGCAGTGTACTTTCTCGCGGGCGGCAAGCCGCGGCAACTGGTGCCGGTCAAGCTGCTCAAGGAGTATGCGCGGGAGGCGGCCGACATCCCGGAGTGGCTGTTCGACGAAAGTTACCAGGCCGTCGGAGACCTGGCGGAAACGATCGCCTTGTTGCTTCCGGAGTCTGAAGGCCACGATCACGCGAGCCTCTCGGCCTGGGTGGAACACGGCCTGCTTCCTTTGCGTGGCCTGGCGCCCGAGCAACTCAAGCCGCGCTTGCTGGACGCCTGGGCCCGCCTCGACGCACGTGGTCGCCTGGTTTTCACCAAGCTCATCACTGGGAGCTTCCGGGTAGGCGTGTCGCGCCTTTCGGTGACGCGCGCGCTGGCGGAGGTAGCCGGCCTGGATGCCAAAGAGGTGGCGCAGCGCATGGTCGGATATACCGATCTCGGCGCACGCCCCACGGCGCACACCTACCTGGATTTGATTTCCTCCGAAGTGCGCGCCGAGCGGTCGCGAAGCGGCCTGCCTTACCCGTTTTTCCTCGCCCATCCCCTGCAACTCGACATCGGTGAATTCGACGGCGTGCTCGGACCGGTGTCGGAGTGGCTCGTCGAATGGAAATGGGACGGCATACGCGCGCAGTTGGTTCGGCGCAGCGGTGGCGTCTGGGTGTGGTCGCGCGGCGAAGAGCTCGTCAGTGATCGGTTTCCGGAGCTGGTGCAGGCCGGCGAGATGCTGCCTGACGGTACCGTCATCGACGGTGAAATCGTGGTCTGCAAAGAAGGCGAGGTCCAGCCTTTTGCGCAACTGCAGCAACGCATCGGCCGCAAGAGCTTGACGTCGGCCATATTGCGCAACGCTCCCGTGGCGCTCTTGGCCTACGACCTGCTGGAGTGGGAAGGAGAGGATTGGCGGAGCCGGCCTCAACGGGAGCGGCGCGGGAAACTCGATGAATTGCTTGCTGGCGTGGGCGCGGTGTGCCTGCGCCCGAGCCCGCTGCTGCAGGCGGCTTCGTGGGACGATTTCGCGCGCTTGCGCGAATCTTCCCGCAGCCGTGGCGTGGAAGGCATGATGCTCAAGCAGGCAGGCGGCCAGTATGGCGTGGGGCGCAGCAAAGACGTCGGATTGTGGTGGAAATGGAAGGTCGATCCTTATTCGGTCGACGCCGTCCTCATCTATGCGCAGAAGGGGCATGGTCGTCGCGCCAGTCTTTATACCGACTACACCTTCGCGGTGTGGGACGCGCCGCCCGGTACGCCGGGCCGCCGCCTCGTCCCATTTGCCAAGGCATATTCGGGGCTGACGGACGAAGAAATCCGACAGGTGGATGCCGTCGTGCGCAAGACGACGCAGGAAACGTTCGGGCCGGTGCGTAGCGTGTTGCCTACCATGGTGTTCGAACTCGGCTTCGAAGGCATTGCGCGCAGCACGCGCCACAAGAGCGGCGTCGCCGTGCGCTTCCCCCGCATGCTGCGCTGGCGCCGGGACAAGGCCGTCGAGGAGGCCGATACGCTCGAAACGCTGGTCGCGCTATTGCCGCAGGCTGGACGTTGAGTCGACCATAAGCATCTTCCGAAAAAATCGTTGACCGGCCGGGGGCTCCCGAATAACCTAGCTCTACCCGTCATTTGCACAAGTTGTTCGAATTATGAACATAAGCGGAGCGGGGATTCGAGGTTATCAACGGGCAAGAGGAAGTCGTGATGGCGATAATGAAGAAGTGGGCAATCCGCATTGCGGGAGCGGTGATTGCCTCCTGGTCGGCGGCGAGCGCGGCGCAGGCCTTTCCCACCAAACCAATTCGCATCGTTGCGCCGTATGTGCCGGGCGGAACGGTCGATGCCTTGGCGAGGGCGCTGGCTCCCCACTTGTCCCAGGAGCTCGGCCAACAAGTCGTCGTGGAGAATCGCGCGGGTGCCTCCGGCAATATCGGCGCGGAATACGTGGCGGGATCGGAGCCAGATGGCCATGTGTTGCTGTTGACGGCCAGCACGGTCATCGTCAATCCGCTGGTGATGAAGGAGAAGCCACGTTTCGACCTGCATGAGAATTTCACTCCGGTCGGGATGGTGGCGAGCACGCCGCTGGTATTCGTCGTTTCGCCGCAGAGCGGCATTAACACGGTCGGGGAATTCGTCCAGTACGCCAAAGCCCACCCTGACAAGGTGAACTTTGGCGTCGGCGGCTTCGGGTCGGGCGGCCACTTGGCCATGGAAACGTTCAACGTCCGCACGGGCACGTCGATTCCCATGGTGATCTACAAGGGTTCTGCGCCGGCGCTGACCGACATCGTCGGCGGGCAGCTCAGCGCGATGATGGATCCGGTGCTGACGACACTGCCGTTCGTGAACACGGGACGCCTGAAGGCGATCGCGGTGACGGGCGGACGTCGCAGCGATTTGCTGCCGTCGGTGCCGACGCTCGAAGAGGCAGGCGTTCCGAACATGGACTTCGTGTCCTGGTACGGCATGTGGGGGCCTGCGGGCCTCCCGGAATCGGTATCCAACCGTATTCAGTCCGCGTTGACCAAGGTGCTCGCTTCGCCTGATTTCAAGGCTTGGCTCGACAAGCAGGGCATGGTCGCCGGGACGGTCACCGGCAAGCGATTCGGCGATTACGTCTTGCAGGAAAGCAAGAAGTACGCCCAGGCCGTGGCCGATGCAAAGATCGAGCCGAAGTGACCGGCGCTGCACGGGAATAGGAGATCGCAGGATGGCGGGGCGTGCGAAGACTTTCCATGGCGTGACCATCGGCATCTTGATGGTGAAGACGGGGTTTTGCCGCCTTCCCGGAGACGTCGGCCATGCCGGAACCTGGGATTTCCCGGTGCAGTATCGCATCGTGGAGGATGCGACGCCCGACAAGATGATGGCGCTCGAATCGTCCGGGCTGCTGGACTCGTTCAAGGCCGCGGCACGCGACTTGGTTGCCGGCGGGGTAGACGGCATCGCGACGACTTGCGGTTTCCTGGCGTTGTATCAGCAAGAGTTGGCCGCTGCTTGCGGCGTACCCGTCGCCGCAAGCAGCCTGCTGCAGGTCCCGCTAGCGGAACGATTGATCGCGCCTGGCAAGCGCGTGGGCATTCTCACGTTCAGCCGAGAAAGCCTGCATGCGAGCCACCTGGAGGCAGTCGGCGTCCATCCGGGCACGCCGGTGGTCGGCATGCCGCCTGACTCCGTATTCGTGACATCCATCAAATCGGGCGATACCGTTCCACGTTACGAGCCAATGCGCACGGAGGTGCTCGAGGCCGCGGAACGATTGCTGCGGACTTATCCGGAGGTCGGCGCCATCGTGCTGGAGTGTGCCAATATGACGCCATTCAGCGCCGACATTGCCGAGCGTTTCGGCGTGCCCGTGTTCGATGGCGTGACGCTCATCAATTGGTTCCACGCCGGCTTGCGCCCGCGTCGCTACCGCCCTGCGTGAGGCGCTTTTCAGCCGTGCCGAAGGGCCGCGGAGACGTTCTCGCAGGCGCGGTGCAGATGCTGCGCGAGGGGGGACTCCGCATCCAGGCAATCCTCCAGGTCGAGCCCGGAAACCACGATGGCGCCGAGCGCTTCGGTGCTTTGTCCTCGAAACGGCAAGGCGATGGAGGCGAGCCCCCGCTTGTAGTTGCCGACGGTCATGCAGAACCCGCCTGCCTGCCGGATCTTGCGTAAGTCCGGGCGTATTTTGTCGTAGCGGGCCTGGCCCAGGGTGGCGATGCAGCGTTCTTCCGAGTAGGTGGAAAGAACTGATTTACCGCTGGCGCATTCGTCGATCAGGAATTGGTCGCCGATCTCGATGATGACGTTCATGGGCGTGAGCGGTGTCCAGATGCGCTCGACGATGACGATGCGGTCGCGCGCGGGTATCGAGATGGAAACCAGGGCGGAGCGCCCTTGCAGCACTTTTTCCTGCAGTTCGACCGCGTAGGGCAGCACGGCCCGCCGGATCTCCCGGCGGCTGATATGGCCAGCTGCGAACAAGAGGCATTCAGGCCCCAGCGCGTACGTTCCTTCGTGTGCGGTGACCATGCCCCAATGGATGAGGGTCTTGAGGAGCCGATGGACCGTCGTGCGTTCTATGCCCGTGCGGCGGGAGAGCTCTAGCGCGGTGGCCCCCTTGGGCGTGGCCGTGAGCTCGCGCAGCACCGCAAAGGCACGGTCTACGGATTGCACTCGTCCTCCGCCGTCGGCGTCGGAAGAGGGCAGTTCAGGCATCGTCTGCAAGGTTTGTGCTCGATGAGAAAAAGTACCAAGCGCCGCAGGCCTGGCCGTCATCAGTGCGGCAGGGATGTCCGGCTGGCCGCTATCGCTTCACGAATTTTCCGAGTCAACACTTTACCGTAGTGCGATCTTGGCAGGGCGTCCATGAATAGCACGTATTTCGGGCGTTTATGCGAGGATAGGTTTTCCCGGCAATATGCATGGATGTCGTCCGCGCTCATTGGCACGCCGGGTCTTGCCACGATCGCCGCCGCGACGATTTCTCCCCATTCTAGGTCTTCCACGCCGACCACCGCGGCTTCGAGCACGGCCGGATGGCCGCAGAGGACTTCTTCGACTTCGGCGGGTTGCACTGATTTGCCGCCGGTCCGGATGAGGGCTTTGGCCCGGCCCTGTATGCGCAGGCGGCCATGCTGGTCGAGGCAGCCGAGGTCTCCCGTGTGGAACCATCCGTCCTTGAGGACGGCCGCGGTCAGTTCCGGTTGGTTCCAATAGCCTTGCATGACGTGGGGGCCGCGAATCAGCACTTCGCCCGTAACGCCGGGGGGAAGATGGGTTAGTCCGTCGGAAACAACGATTTCGGTCGTCGTGGTGGTGGCCCCGACCAGGCCCAGCGTGTTTACCGGATCAGCCAGGAGCTCCCAGGCTGAGGAGGGGGGCCGATAACAGCTCCACGGCGCCTCGGTGAGGCCGTAAATGACGGAGAAAATCGGGCCGAACGCGGCAACGGCGCGTTCGAAGAGTTCCGGCGACATGGCGGCGGCGCCCACCTCTATGCACGCGAGCGAGGTCACGTCCGAACGCTGGACTTCCCAGCGCCGCAATATCCGGATCAGATGGGTAGGCACGAGCGAGGTACAGGTCGGCCGATACCGTTCTACGAGCTCAAGAAAACGGCCCGGTTCGAAATGTGCGCCTAGGATCAGCGTGCCGCCCTGCATTAAATGCGCCAGCAACAGTATTGCGGCGATCGGCCAGAGCGGCCGCACATTGAGCATCCGGTCTCCCGTCCAGCGGCGGCGAGCCTCGGCGATGTTGAGCAGTGCAGCACAGTAGCTGCCATGCGTATGCACGACGGCCTTGGGAATCCCCGTCGTGCCACCCGTGTAATTTAGCGCCGCGATCCAGTCCGATTGGCACTGGACGGGGCAAGTGGTCCTGGCCATGGGCTGGTCCCGGACGATGGTGTCGATACTGCGTGCCTCGATGCCTCCGGCTTGCAGGTCTGGCAGCAACGCATCGACGTGCGGGGCATAGGCAGGGCAGTACAGCAATACGCGTGCGCCGGAGTCGTGGATCTGGGCGAGCAGCTCGCGCGTGGCCAGCGAGGGGTCCAGCGATACCTTCACGCGTCCCGCACTCATGACGCCATAGTCGGCGAACAGAAACCCCGGCGTTGCATCGCCCAGCAGCGCGATGCGGTCGCCCGGCCTGGTGTCGAATGTCTCGAGCAGCCGGTGCGCGCACTCGAACACGGAACCGACGAATTCCCGGAAGCTGTAATGCCTATCGGTTTCGGCGTCGATCAGTGCGCAGCGGTCGGGCCAGGTCTTGGCCGCGTGTTCGAGAAGCGAAGATACGTTCATGCCAGTGAGGCATCCAGGAAGCGATGGAACGGTATGTTCATAATAAACACATATTGTGCTCTATACAAACTCTTCCTAGAATGGCCTTCCCGCTGGCGCCGATGTGGGTGGCGCCGCAAGGAGCAACGATGAGCATCGAATTTCAAAGCGAGGGGGACGGCGTATTCGTTGTCACCCTGAACCGGCCGGAGCGTCTCAATGCCCTGGATTCGGCGCACAAAATGGCGTTGGGCGAGATTTGGCGCGAGGCAGAGGCCCGGGACGACGTGCGGGCGATCGTCGTTCGCGGCGCAGGCCCGAAGGCCTTTTCGGCCGGATCTGATTTCAAGGAGATGAAAGAGACGGGGCGCACGGTGGATACCGAGGTCCTGGCCAATGCGATCCCCACCGTGGGAGTCGAGCTGACCAAGCCGGTGGTCGCTGCGCTGCACGGCTATGTCATCGGATTCGGGTTGACGCTGGCCATCCACTGCGACCTGCGCATCGCCGGCCCGGACGCACGCCTGGCGTTTCCGGAGGTGGAGCACGGCATGCTGTCCGGCATCAGCGATGTCACCTTGCCTGGCATTGTGGGTGAAGCCGCAGCGCTGGAAATCATGCTGACCGGCCGCGCTTACACGGCAGAGGAGGCCCGGGAGATTCGCTTAGTCAATCGTGTCGCATCGGATCCCTATGCCGAGTCGCTCTCCTTGGCGCAAGAGCTTGCGCGCCATTCCTCCCGCGCGATGCGGCTGACGAAGAAACTGGTATTGGCCGAGCGCCGGGCTGCCATAGCGCGCCATATGCAGCTCGTGGGCGAGGCGCGCCTGGACATTGCAAAATCCAGCCGCCACGCGTCGGTCGTCGAAGGGTCCGCCGCCCAGCCGCGGGCACGGATCGACTGAACCATGGGCGAGCCCCACAAAACCGGCATGCCTGCATGGTTTGAGCGTGCCTTGGCGCATCGCCCCGAGTCGCGATTCGTCATGTCAGAGGGCGCCCGGCTGCATTATCTGGCGTGGGGCCTCGAGAGCCGGGACCGCCCGGGCCTGCTCTTCGTGCACGGTTATCGCGCGCATGCACATTACTGGGATTTCATCGCGCCATATTTCACGGACCGCTATCGCGTCGTGGCCATGGACTTATCTGGCATGGGTGATAGCGGGCATCGCAAGACATACAGCGCATTGGGTTTTGCGGCGGACATCGCGGCCGTGGTCGAGGATGCAGGGCTGGCTCCCGCAGTGGTGGTCGGGCATAGCTTCGGCGGTGCGCGGGCATTGCGGGCCGCGGCAGAGTTTCCCCGCTTGATCGCCCATGTGGTGGCCGTCGACAGCATCTGCCGCTTTGCGGACAGCCCCCCGAGTGCGGCGGCCGCCCCTCGCAAGCCGCGCCTCGAGCCCTATCCGGATTTCGAGAGCGCGCGCGCACGTTACCGGCTGACGCCGGAACAACCGTGCGATAACGGGTTCCTGCTGGACCACGTTGCGCGCTTTTCGCTCCGGCCCGAAGGCGGCGGTTGGATCTGGAAATTCGATCCATATTTGCCGCCCGGGCCCCACGAGCCCGACATGGGCGTCGTGCTCAGGGGCCTCGACATCCCCGTGGACTACTTACGCGGGGAGTCCAGCACGGTGATCCGCCCGCAGGAGGCCGAACGCATCGTGGGCTGCCTGCGGCGCGGGCGCGGGCCAATCGTGATCCCAGAGTCTTACCACTACCTGATGCTCGATCAGCCGCTCGCCTTGATCGCCGCGCTGAAGGCCTTGCTTACTCCACGGCCTTGACCATGTCTTCGACGACCTTTTTCGCGTCGCCGAAGACCATCATGGTCTTGTCGAGATAGAACAGCTCGTTGTCCAGGCCGGCGTAGCCCGCGGCCATCGACCGTTTGTTGACGATGATGGTGCGCGCCTTGTAGGCCTCGAGGATGGGCATGCCGGCGATGGGCGATTTGGGGTCGTTCTTCGCTGCCGGGTTGACCACGTCGTTCGCACCGAGCACCAGCACCACGTCTACTTGGCCGAATTCGGAGTTGATGTCCTCCATTTCATAGACCTGATCGTAGGGCACTTCTGCTTCGGCCAGCAGCACGTTCATGTGGCCGGGCATGCGGCCGGCCACCGGATGGATGGCGTATCTCACGTCCACGCCTTTCTCGGCCAGCTTGCTGGAGAGTTCCTTGAGCGCGTGCTGGGCGCGCGCCACGGCCAGTCCGTAGCCGGGAACGATCACGACGCTTTCGGCGTTGGCCAGGAGGAAGGCGGCATCCTCGGGGCTGCCCGACTTCACCGTGCGCTGTTGCTGCGCGCCAGCTTCACCTCCGGCCGAGGCGTCCCCGCCGAAGCCGCCCAATATCACGTTGAAGAACGACCGGTTCATCGCCTTGCACATGATGTAGGACAGGATGGCGCCGGACGACCCCACCAGCGACCCCGCAATGATGAGCATGGGGTTGTTCAGCGAGAAGCCGATGCCCGCGGCTGCCCAGCCCGAGTAGCTGTTGAGCATGGAGACCACCACTGGCATGTCGGCACCGCCAATGGGGATGATGATGAGCACGCCCAGGACGAAGGCGATGGCGGTCATGATCGCATAGGGCGTCCATTGCTGCGTGACGGCGAACCAGATGCCGCAGGCGATCATCACCAGCGCGAGCAGCAGGTTCAGCATGTGCTGGCCGGGGAAGACCACCGGTGCGCCGCGGAACACCCGGAGCTTGTAGCGGCCCGAGAGCTTGCCGAATGCGATCACGGAGCCCGAGAACGTGATGGCGCCGACGAAGGTTCCGATGAACAGTTCGATGCGGTTGCCGATGGGGATGGCCTGGCCGGGTGCGGCAATGCCGAAGGCCTGCGGTTCGGCGATCGCCGCGATCGCGATGAACACGGCGGCCAGGCCGATCATGCTGTGCATGAAAGCCACGAGTTCTGGCATCTTCGTCATCTCGACGCGCCTGGCCATGACGGTGCCGGCCGCACCGCCCGCCAGCAGCCCGAGAATGACCCAGCCCAGGCCTGCCCAGGGCTCGCTGCTCAGCTTGACGATGAGCGCGGCCGTGGTCAGCACGGCGATCGCCATGCCGACCATGCCGAACGCATTGCCCATGCGGGACGTCGTGGGGTGCGAAAGTCCTTTGAGTGCCTGGATGAAACACACCGAGGCAACGAGGTAGAGCAGGGTGACGACGTTGAGCGAGAGCATCAGCGGGCCTCCTGCTTGGACGGTTCGGCAGTGGCGGGCTTGGACTTCTTCCGGAACATTTCCAGCATGCGCCGGGTGACGAGGAATCCGCCGAAAACATTGACCGCGGCGAGCGCGACGGCGAGGACGCCCATCGTTTTGCCCAGGCCGGTGTCCGTCAAGGCGGCGGCGAGCATGGCGCCCACGATGATGATGGCCGAAATGGCATTGGTCACCGCCATCAGCGGCGTGTGCAGGGCGGGGGTGACGTTCCAGACCACGTGGTAGCCGACGTAGACGGCCAGCACGAAGATGATGAGGTTGACGATGGTGTGGTCGATGAATTCCATTACTTGTTCCTCAACACACGGTGGGCGTCGCATACCATGCAGGCGGCGACGATTTCGTCTTCGCGCTGGATGGCCGGCTTGCCGTCTTTGTCGATGACTAGCTTCAGGAAATCCAGCAGGTTGCGGGCGTAGAGTGCCGAGGCATCCGTCGGGACCCGCGCGGCAAGGTTGGTATAGCCGATGATCTTGACGCCGTGGGCCTCTACGATCTCGTCGGGTTTGGAGAGCGGGCAGTTGCCGCCGCGTTCGACGGCGAGGTCGACGATGACCGATCCGGGCTTCATGCCGGCGACCGTTTCTTCAGTGACCAGCACCGGCGCCGGGCGCCCCGGGATCAGGGCGGTCGTGATCACGATGTCGGCCTGCTTGCAGCGCTCCGCGACCAGTGCAGCCTGGCGCGCCATCCAGGCCGGCGGCATGGGCCGCGCATAGCCGCCCACCCCTTGGGCGATCTCGCGTTCTTCTTCGGTTTCGTAGGGCACGTCGATGAACTTGGCGCCGAGCGACTCGACCTGCTCCTTGGCAGCCGGGCGCACGTCCGAGGCTTCTACCACCGCGCCCAGCCGCTTGGCCGTGGCGATGGCCTGGAGCCCGGCCACGCCCGCGCCCAGCACGACCACGCGCGCCGCTTTTACGGTACCGGCTGCGGTCATCAGCATGGGCATGAAGCGGCCGTAGTGGTCGGCAGCGACGATGACCGCCTTGTAGCCCGCGATGTTGGCCTGAGAAGAAAGCACGTCCAGGCTCTGCGCCCGCGTGATGCGGGGAGCCGCCTCCAGGGCGAAGGCGGTTACGCCGGTGGCGGCGAGCTTCGCAAGCCCCTCGGCGTCGAACGGATTGAGCATGCCGAGCAGCATTTGGCCGGAACGGAGATGTGGCAGTTCGGCATCCTGCGGCGCCTGTACCTTCAGGACCAGGTCTGCCTCGGCATAGATTTGCGCGGCATCCGGCACCACGCTGGCGCCCGCGGCCGCATAGGCTTCGTCGGTAAAGCAGGCGTGGCGTCCAGCGCCGGCTTGTACCAGCACCTGGTTTGCGTTGCCGGCGACCAGCTTCTTCACCGTTTCCGGCGTGGCGGCAACGCGAGTCTCCCCCGGCCGTATCTCAGTCGGGATCCCAATCTTCATGAGATTCTCCTTCGTGCGTTGTGGCAGCCCGGCACGAGGGCGCTACCGTCTTGCGCGGTGTGTGCGTTCCCCCGTATGGCCCGATGCATCCTAGCATGCGGCGGGCAGGCATCGACAGCTCCCGGCGGGATAAAATGCCGCATGGATCCGAGCGAGCTTTACACGGTTTGGGCGCCCCGCGTGACCGTCGCCGCCGTCATCGAGCGTGACGGCAGATTCCTCATCATCGAAGAAGAGACGGACGAAGGCCTCAGGCTGAACCAGCCGGCCGGCCACCTGGAAGCGGGGGAGTCCCTCGCCCAGGCCGCTTGCCGCGAAACCCTGGAAGAAACCGCGCACCCGTTCCTGCCGGAAGGGCTGCTGGGCACGTATTTGTGGCGCCCCGGGGGCGAGGCTGCGCCTACCTACCTGCGCTTTGCCTTCGTTGGTGCGGCGGGCGATCCCGTCCCGGGCAGGAGCCTGGACGAAGGCATCCGGCGCGCGTTCTGGATCGACGCCGACGAACTGCGCGCGCGGCAGGCAGAACACCGCAGCCCGCTGGTCATGCGCTGCGTGGACGACTACCTGCGTGCCCGGGCCTCGGGGCGGCCCTGGCTTGCCCTGGACGCCCTTTACACTCACCCGGCAATTTTGGATAAGCATCATGGCTAGCAGTAAGGGACGCATCGTCGTCGGCATGTCCGGCGGGGTGGATTCGTCGGTCAGTGCCTGGCTGTTGAAGCAGCAGGGCTATGAGGTCGTCGGCCTGTTCATGAAGAACTGGGAGGACGATGACGACTCCGAGTACTGCTCGACGCGGCAGGATTGGCTGGATGCCGCGAGCGTGGCGGACGTCATCGGCATCGACATCGAGGCCGTCAACTTCGCGGCCGAGTACAAAGACCGCGTTTTCGCGGAGTTCCTGCGCGAATATTCGGCCGGTCGCACGCCGAACCCGGACGTCCTCTGCAATGCCGAGATCAAGTTCAAGGCGTTCTTGGACCATGCCATGCGCATGGGCGCGGAACGCATCGCCACAGGGCACTACGCGCGTGTCCGGAAGGTCGAGTCGGGGCCCGATGCGGGGCGTTACCAGCTGCTCAAGGCCTTGGACGATACCAAGGACCAGAGTTACTTCCTGCATAGGTTGAACCAGGAGCAGCTCTCGCGGGCGGTATTTCCGCTAGGCGAGATCCGAAAGACCGAGGTGAGGCGCATCGCCCATGAGCTTGGCCTGTCCAATGCGGCGAAAAAAGATTCCACTGGCATTTGCTTCATCGGCGAGCGCCCGTTTCGCGAGTTCCTGAATCGCTACCTGCCCACCAAGCCGGGGCCCATACGCACCCCCGAGGGCCAGGTCGTGGGCCAGCACGTGGGGCTGTCTTTCTACACGCTCGGTCAACGCAAGGGCTTGGGCATAGGCGGCGTCAAAGGGCATCAACAGGCGGACGGCACGGCTGATGCTTGGTATGTCGCGAAAAAAGACCTCGCGGCAAACACCCTGTATGTGGTGCAAGGGCACGATCATCCCTGGCTGCTGAGCCATGGGCTGCAAGCGGAGCAGGCCTCGTGGGTGGCGGGCGAGCCGCCTGCGCCCGGTTCGTACGGGGCCAAGACGCGTTATCGCCAGCCCGACGCGCCGGCGGTGTTGGAAAGCGCGGCTGGCGACGGTTTTGCGCTGAGCTTCCCGCAGGCTCAATGGGCCGTCACGCCCGGCCAGTCCGCCGTGCTATACGACGGTGAGGTCTGCCTGGGCGGTGGCATCATTACGGCACCTTCTTCCGAACGCTGACGCACGGGCCCGCGGCCGTTCTTCGCGGCGGAAGGCGCCAGGGCGGGTACGCCGGCGGCACCCGGTCCTAGCCCCTAGCAAATGCCTCCGGGTCTTCGAGCACGATGCGGGCGGTTTCCTGGTAGTGCCGCGTCAAGAGCGTCACCGCGAGGTCTGCGTTGCCGGCGGTGATCGCATCCATCAATGCCTGATGCTCTTCCTGGATGGGGCGGTCGGGGAAGATCTTCTGCACGGAGAGCTGTCGATACCGATAGAGCTGGTCTGCCAGCTGCTCGCAAAACCCGATCAACCAGCGTGAGCCGCAGCCGCCAATCAGCGCCCGGTGGAAAGCCCGGTGCCGCTGCTCCCATTCCGGATTGGCCTCGAAGCGGTCCGGGTGCAGGGAGCGCGGGGTTTTCGAAAGGCGATGGAAGGCCAGCACCAATTCCTCTTCCCATTGCGCGGATCCGGATGCCATGGATTTGCGCAGCGCCAGTTCTTCCAGCCAACAACGCGTGTTGGTGATCTCGATTAGATCCGCCGGACTGACGGAGGCCACGGCAAATCCGCGCTGGTCGCGTTGTTCGACGAGCCCGTCGGCCGTCAGGCGGTTCAGCGCTTCCCGCACGGGCGTTTGTCCTGCGCCGTAGTGATGGCTGAGGAATTCGATTTGCAGTTTGCGGCCGGGGGCCAGCAGGCGGCCCGCCAGCAGGTCGGCGCGCATGCGGTCGTAGAGCGAAGACGCCATGGTGGGGGCGGCTGCGCCCTGGTCGGCTGAATGGGCTGGGTTTCGTGCCACGGATGCTCCAGAAGCCCGGCGTCCCGGGAGTGCACTGGCAAAGGTCGGGGCAATTTTATATGAATGTGTATAAATCGCCGATAGTGGAGAAAATATGTACAAAAAATTGCGCTGAAGAAAAATATATATAAAATGGCGGGGCCAAAGGAGCATGTGCCGCCCGAGGCGCGCCGCTGCATGGCCGGCCTGTCGCGCATGCGCGTTCTTCCCTTGCACACACTGGAGTTAGAGATGAGATTCGTGAGTTTCCGCAAAGACGGCGCCGTGCGCCTCGGCGTCGTGGCCGACGACGGCGTCATCGACCTGAACCAGGCACAACCCCAGGTGCCCGCCGACTTGGGCGCCGCGCTGCAGGCCGGCGTGGACCTGCAGGCTGCCGGCAAGGCGGCCATCGCCTCGTCCGCTCCCCGCCTGTCCCTTGATTCCCTCGCCTATGCGCCGGTTGTTCCCCGGCCCGGCAAGATCATCTGCCTGGGCCTGAATTACTACGATCATGCCAAGGAAGGTGGCCGCGACAAACCGGAATACCCCTGGTTCTTCTTCCGTGGCGCGACCTCGCTGCTCGCGCACGGCGAGCCCACGCTGCGCCCCCGCGTTTCCGACAAGTTCGACTATGAAGCGGAACTCGCCGTCGTGATCGGCAAGGCCGGCCGCCACGTCAAGCGCGACAAGGCGCTGGACCTGGTCTTCGGCTACTCCTGCTTTAACGACATCTCGGTACGCGACTACCAGAAACGCACGCCCCAGTGGACCATCGGCAAGAACTTCGACGCCACGGGTGGTTTCGGCCCGACGCTGGTGACCGCCGACGAGCTGCCCCCGGGCGCGCGCGACCTGTCCATCAAGTGCCGCCTGAACGGCCAGGTCATGCAGGACGCCAACACCAGCGACATGATCTTCGACGTGCCCGAGACCATCGAACTGCTCACCGAAGTGCTCACGCTGGAGCCGGGCGACGTCATCGTCATGGGTACGCCCGCGGGCGTCGGCCAGGCCCGCAATCCGCAAGTGTGGATGAAGCCGGGCGACGTCGTCGAGATCGAGATCGAGAAGATCGGCGTGCTGCGCAACCCGGTCCAGGCTGAAGCCTGAGGCGTGACGGGCTGCGGCGTCGACCGCCGTGCACATGGAAAAGCGCGCCGCGGCGCGCTTTTCTTTCGAGAACTCGCCTTACCTATGAGTTACAGTGCCTTGGATACGCAGGAAGGCGTTAGGCTCCGTCGTTGACTATTCGTCAGGCCGGTAGAGTCGTCGTAGGCGGGTTGACAGGACGTTCCACTTTCAAATCCGGGTGCACGATGTCTCCGTCCCGGACGATATCCACGCCATCTAGTTTAAGGCTGCATCCGCGCATCGGGATGTCCATGTGGCAGGGGGTATCGTTGTCTCCTCCTAGCTCCACGTTCGGGCCGAGCGAGAACAAGACGTTTCCATAGAACGACAACGCGTTCATGATGTGCTCGTCATTGAGATGGCGGGTGGTATGCATGTGATACCAGCGCGCAGCGTCGTTCATGCCCCAGCCGATGTGTGATATGGCGTATGCTCGGGGGTCCTTAAAGCTTCCCATGTAGGTACGCATCAGATCGGCATCTAGGCCGTCTCCGTCAATCTTGACGACGTAGCCTCGTTCGACGGTCAGGACGACGTTGGAGTGCAGGTAACGCTTGAAAGCGGCGAAGATATCCCCTTGCCGAAGTACGACGGTTCCATTCACGGCACCGTCATTGGCTTGCGTAAAAACGAAACCGGACGGAAAGTTGTCCCATCGCCCCGGTTCTTCCGTATAGCCGTATTCCGACATGACTGGATACTGGCCCAACTCGTAAACGATGTCCGTTCCATAGGGCGATGTGATGTGAAGGTGGCGCCCCTGCATGAGAATTTCACGGCCCCGTTCCACGCGTCGTGCGAGGTCTGGAGTAGGAAACATCGCGCGCAGGACATGTGGTGGTTCCATGATTCTAAGAATGCGTACTCCAGCGGCTTGCATGTCGAGCTGCTCGCGCGAGAAAAGCAGACCCACGAGATCGATGACCATGTCGCAGCGCTTGAGCATGTCAAGCAATAGTTCGCGTCCTGCATACGGATGGCGACCCTGAACGGCTGCCAGGCGAGGCTGCTCACGTTGGACGGAAAGGTTGAAAGCCTGGGCACCAAGACGAGTGGCAGCCTTCAACAGTGCCTGAACGTACTCGGACCATTCTCCCGTGGCGCTAAGAATGGCCACCTGCTCGCCCTCATGTACTTTGCACAGCCGAAGTTCCTCTAGGAACAACTCCACGAGGTCAAAATCCGCAGATGTGGGGGTAGGCATTTCATTACACTCCTTCTTGCAGGGCCCGCCTGAGAATTCGCAGACATAGGTCGGCGTTCTCCGCCTGGATCTGGTGCGCCGCGCCAGGGGCTTCGATGATGCGCAGTCGCGGTTGGCTACGTAAGAACTGTTCGACTTCTTCGGCGTTGATCACGCCGCTCGCACCTGCGACGACGAGCGTTACAGGACAAGTGATTCGTGAGACGTCGTCATAGATGTCTTGGCTATGAAAATCGTGGTAGGCGGCGTCTATTGCGCGAGGGTCGCATGTGGCGAGCCATTCGGCACGTTGGCGTAGCAGAGGTTCAGGCCAGCGGGCGATACCCGGTTGACGTAAATAGGCCTCACCTTCTCCGAGCCTTGCCGCTTTCACCATTGCGAGCGTTCGAGAGGACGCAATGGGATAGGGACGCCTTCCCGGAGCGCTAGCAGGCGGGTCGAGCATGATCACCTTGCCAACTACGGACGATCGCGCGGCGAGGCGTGCTGCTATCCGCGCTCCCATGGAATGGCCTATGACGATGGGAACGTTCAAACGGGTAGCAGCGATAAACGCTGCGAGGTCTTCCGCACAGACGTCCAGTCCGTAGTCTAGAGTCTCCCCCTGCTCACTCAGTCCTCGCCCTCGCACGTCGAGTATCCAGATATCCCAGGAATCCGAAAGATGCTCTGCGATGTGGGTCCATAGAATGGCGGGGCTAACAATACCCGGAACGATGATCACGGAGCGGCCTGGGCCGGGGTGATGCAAATAATGTTGCCGGATTCCATTTGCGTGAACGTGCCCTCCATAGGGGGCAGGGCGCGGAGAGACTGGACTGGACATGCTGTCGTTACCTACGCTCATTCGTTGAGGCCTGCAGTTCGCGCACGGTGGACTTGAGCGGTATGCCTTCATCCGCCAATATGCGCGCATCCACGGGAGTGTCGGTGCCTACGAGATTGCGCAGCAGACGCAAATCTCCGCCTGCGTTCACAGCGATTACCTGGACCAGGCGATCGTTTTCCATCCCAAGGAGGAGAAACTTAGGGCGCTCGGCCTCGGCCACAAGGGAGCCTCGAGTGGTGTACGACAGTACCGTTCCGCGTGCCGTTCCAAGGATTTGAATATTGCAATCAAGCATGTCGGTCCAGAACCAAGGGACGCCGCGCGGAGCGGGATGCAGGCCCAACATGGCTGCTGCAGCCGTGCATCCTTGCTCATTGGCCGATTGCCAAGATTCGAGGCGGATCCTATTCCCATACCATGGATGTCGTTGGCTGACGCAATCGCCAGCGGCATAAATGCCCGTTTCGCTAGTGGTGCACAATGCATCAACCAGGATGCCCCCATTCAGGGCGTCGAGGGATAGGCCTGCTGCCTTGGCAAGTTCGATGTTGGGCTCTTGTCCGACTGCGATGATGATGATGTCTGCGAAGATCTTGCTGTGATTGTCCAGCGTTGCAATGTAGTGGTCACCTTCGAGGGAAATCGAGGCAATCCCGTTTCCTAGCATGGTCTGTATACCAGCCTTGGAACACCGCTGATGCAGCCACTGGCCTAGAATCATGGGTGCGCTGCGCGAAAGCGGATGGGAGGCGGTGTCGACGATATGGACTTGTCGACCTAGCGCAGCCGCACTCGAGGCGACCTCCAGGCCGAGATAGCCCGCTCCAACAACTAAGACCGATTGCACGCGTGTCAAAGCATCTCGTAGGCGGAGAGCATCTTCCAACGTGCGTAAGTAGTGCACACCTTTTGCGTCGGGCGGTAGGGTGGGAAGGACGCGGGGGCGTCCCCCGGTCGCGATGAGGCAGGCGTCGAAAGACAGCCAATCACCTCGGGTATCGCAGACTCGGCGTCGCTTCACGTCAAGTTCGGTCACCCGATAGTCGGGCCGAAAGGTAATGTCGAGTGCGGCTAACTCGTCTGGCCCGAACAGTGCTATTTTGTCGAGCTGGCCTGTGCCCTGCAAAATGCCTTTTGACAAGGCTGGCCGTTCGTACGGAAGGTGCGATTCGTCGCTTACGAGGGTGATTTGCCGATCGTAGCCGAGCCGCCTGAGTTCGCGTGCGGCCGATGCGCCGGCATGTCCTGCGCCGATTATCAGCACATTGCCAAGGTGGGCATTCATAAGTCCACCCAGATCTCTTCGTCTCGAACCTCGACAGGATAGACAGCAAGATTTTCTCGCGCGGGTCCGCATTGCACCTCTCCGGTGCTCACGTCGAACCGCGCGGCGTGTAGCGGACACTCGATGCAGTTGTCCTCGAAGAAACCATCTGTGAGCAGCGCGAAATCATGGGTACAGACGTTCGACGTCGCATGGATTGTTTCTCCAACGCGGAACAATGCGACATGCTCGCCGTTGTGTTCGCAGGCAAGCATGTCGTCCTGGAAATCCCCCATGCGTGCCATCATGACCCACGCCATCAATATCTCCTTCTATGCGGTGGAAAGGTACCGGTGCGGCTTCTTCCTGGGTTTCTTGGGAAAAGATGCGCACCGGCTCGGCTTTGACAGTGATGTGCGGAGCGTAGGGGCCCTACACTCCCCGGACCGTATCGAGCACGGCACCAACATCTCGCGGAATGGTATCGCCGCGCCAGGCTACATGTCCGTCGGGTCGTACCAGGACGTAGCGCCGCTCATACAACTCGGACACGGCTGGTGGAGCTTCCTGAACGGATATCGGTATCCCGCGCTCTTCAGCAGCGTTCAGGAATGGTTGCGTGCCGGCGACACCATCTGCCGCTGAAACGAGCACGAAGCCTTGGCCGTACCAGTCGAGCGTGGAGGAGCCGTCGGCTAGCCACGCATGCGGTGCGCGCGAACCGGGGCGAGAGCTTTGTACGTAGACCATGGGCTCATCCGGGGGAGGAGGCGTGCCATCGTTGATGACAACGCGAGATTCGTCATAGCGGTAACCCATTGACGTGCCCGCGATTTCCCATTCCGGCAGCATCACTTCTTTAAGCGTGGCACCGATACGCGCCCTGCTTTGTTCTCCTTCTGGCGTGTCGTCCAACACCTTGGAGTAGTCGAGATCCAGCTCCCACGGACGGAACAAAGCCGTAGCCGCGCGCACAAATCGCTGAGCTGTGGGATAGCGATCATCGTGATAAGACTCGAGCAATGCCTTCCCACCCCAGCCGTCTAGGTTCGCCTGAAGCTTCCAACCCAAGTCGAATGCGTCGCCGATTCCTGTGTTCATGCCATAACCACCGGTCGGTGACATGGCGTGCGCGGCATCTCCGGCCAAGAAAATGCGTCCTCCATGAACAAATCGGTCAGCGACGATCTCGCGACGGCGCCACGGAGAAATCGCCTTCACTTCAAACGGGATCTCGTCGCTACCGAAGCAACGGCGAACAAGGGCATTGACGTCCATGTTGGCTAGATCCAGCTTGCTTGCGGAACCGGAAAGTGACAATCGCCACTCGTCTCGGCCATCGACGACAGTGAGATTGCCCCAAATGCCCTCGGATCCAATCAGCATGTAGCGTTCCGCGGCTCCCATCGGGTGCTTGTGGTGTAGATTGGGGCTGTATACCAGCAAGCTTGCGGTGTAGTTAATGACAGGAATGCCAGAGACTCCGATTTCCAGCGCGTTGCGCACACCACTGTCAACGCCGTCGCAGGCTACCATGTACGCCGCGCGTATCCGGGTGATATTGTCACCGTCGGGCACGCCTCCGATCTGGACTTTTTCCAAGTTTTCGCCAGTGAAATTATTGCGCTTGCCACCGCGAATGTGCCGGACATACGCCGTGACCCCATCATCGTCGTATGCGAAGCGCTCCAAGCGCTGCTCGCGCATGAGTCGAACGCTGTTATAGCTCGTCGCTACCTTTTCGAGTACCGGGTCGAGAAATTTTTGAGGGCAGCGGTGTCTATCTTGAGGGGTGAAGTCAGGAATTTTGCGCCCGCCGAGCGGGGCATAGGGCTCCCGTTCCAGCTCATATCCACACAGGCTCGTGCAGTAGACGATATCTAGTGCGTAATCCTGAGGGAAGCCTGCACTGGCGACCATATCCACAATTCCCCAGCGACGGAAAATTTCCATCGTACGGGAGCTCAAACCTGAAGCTCGTGGCAAGACAACGTCGACGCTTTCTTGTTGGTCGACGATGATGCAGTCAATCCCTTTTGAACCTAGATCGATCGCGAGGGATAACCCGACGGGGCCGGCTCCGACAATCAGGACGGAAGTTTCCAAGCTTGCAACCATGTTATTGATCTGCTCCCTACAGTTTCTTTATTCCGCGTGTTGCCGCGGTCACATGCCCATTGCCTCGAGGTAGTACTTCATCAGGTGTTGGACGACGATCTCTGTTTTGGCCATCGGTCCCGGTTCGTAGAACCGTGAGCTCATCGCTTTTTGGAGGGCCACTACCATTTCAGCGTCTTCCTTGATGATTTGTCGGACGAAGGTCCTATAGTGATCCAGGCGATCATGGAAGTCCTCCATCTTGAGTGCCTTGGGGTCGAAGAGGAAGTAGCACTCCAAGGTCATTTTGTCCACGCCACGGGGCCATGCTTGCCATAGGCGCAGGCTGTCGTAACGCATGGACATGTTGATATTCGGGAACAAGCCCGCGCGCGTGGCGTTTTCAGCGCCATTTCCTTCAAGCCATGGCAATGTCGGGAATAGTTGCTCACCTGTCTTCGAGTGGGGGCGCCCCTTCTGGTCATAAGCCCACGAGCCGCGCTCATAAAGACGGGCCTGCAGGTTCCGATAGTTGTTGAAGGCGCCGATTGTCCCTTTGTGAATTACGGGGACGTGATAAATGTCGACTAAGTTTTCGACCAACAATTTCCAGTTGCAGTCGATTTCGAGAACCATCTTGTCTGCCAGGGCGCATTGGTCCGTTTGAAACCACCAAAGTTCGTCGCCGAGTACGCCGATGTGCTCTTCAAAGGGTATTGGATTTGGATTGAACGTAACGAATATCCATCCTCGCCAAACGACTGAATGCAAACGATGGAGTCGGCTGTTTCCGAGCGGTGCAGAATCGTTTTCCAGTCTGGGAGCGGTAACCAGCTTGCCGTCGAGGTCGTACAGCCAAGCATGGTAAGGGCAGCTGAAGTCTTTTGCGTTGCCCGTACCGTAAGCGACCGCGACTCCACGGTGCAGGCACATATTCATAAACGCTACGATCTGGCCTTCGGCATTTCGTGTGACGACGAACGGCTCTCCGACGATCTCCTTTGTCAAGTAATCGCCAGGATTGGGAAGCTCGTCCACATGGGCCACGCACAGCCACTCTTTCATGAATATTCGGTCTTTTTCCTGCGCGGCGATTTCTGGCGATGAATAAACTTGACCTGGAAGATGCCGCGCATCGGCTAAAGGTTCGCGAGTTTTCGCGAACTGGTGCTGCAAATCATGAAAGAGTAGGGGCTCTACATTATTCACAATTGCCTCTCCTGATACTGTTGCGAATTAAGTAATCGTGATGTCAGTTGTCGACGCTTATGCCTGCCTGTTTGACCGCAGTAGCGAATCGGGCGCTGTCGGTCTTGATGATTTCGGCGTACTCCGTGGGTCCAGCGCCGCTTATGATGATTTGATTGACCTTGGTCAGCCTCTGAGAGACGTCGGGCAATTTGAGGACAGCATTTAACGCGGCCGAAATGCGCTCTCTCAGTGCCAAGGGCGTGGCGGCGGGCGCGAGCAGTCCTATACCTGTGCTGTAGTCGTAGCCGCCGTATGTTTCTGCAATAGACGGGACGTTGGGTGCAAAAGGAGAGCGGGTGCCACTGGTAACCGCCAGTTGACGGAGTGTGCCAGCCTCAATGTGGGCCTGAACCGAAGTGGGAGATGCGACCAAAATGTCGATATCGCCGGCCAGAATGCCTTGTACCGATTGCCCCGAGCCTTTATAAGGGACATGGACGAGATTCAAGTTTGAGGCCGCCTTGAAAGCCTCCATCGACAGATGGTGTACGCTGCCAACGCCAGCAGTGCCGTATGTCAGCGGTTTGCCTGGATTGGCCTTCGCGTAGTCGATCATCTGCTGCAGGTTCTTCCAGGGTTTATCGTTCTTTACGAGGAAAAACAGGGGTACAGTGCCTGCCAGCCCGACGGGAGCGAGGTCTTTCACCGGGTCGTAGGGCGGAGTCTTGAGCAGCATGGGGGCGATAATGAATTGGCTGTCAGCTAGCAGCAACGTATGACCGTCAGACGGGGATCGCATCAACGCGTTGACAGCGAGTACTCCGGCAGCTCCGGGCGCGTTCTCGACGACGATGGTTTGATGAAAGCTTTCGCTCATTTTTTGGCTGAGCAAACGAGCTAGGCTGTCTACCGCGCCTCCAGGTGCGTACGGCACGAGCATGCGCATACTTTGTCTCGGAAAAGCGTCCGCGGCGCTGGCTGGCTGTAAACACGACATAACGAAGGCGGCGGAGATTAGGCTGCGTGCCAACCAGCCAGTCTTGCTGAGCTTCTTCGACATCATCATTCCCCCTAGAGAGTAGGCCTTGTGTTGACCCATGGGTTGAGTAAGGAGGTGCGCATCGTGCCCGCTCGCGATTAGAGCGAGTCGTAGATTGCACCTTCGGGTTAGCCGGGTTTCTTGATTCGTTCGTCCATGAGGGCGAGCGCATCATCGGTAGGCATCACATCGGCGTACTTGCTAGCCATGTCGAACAGGTTCACTGCGTGCGATACTTGTGACCTGTCGAAAACGCATTCATGAGGAACGACGATTCGAAGGCCGTAAGAGGTCGCGTCGATGGCTGAAGCTCTAATGCAGCCGCTCGTCGTACATCCGGTTAGGAATACCGTATCGACTTTCAGATTGATGAGGTGGCTGATGAGAGGTGTTCCGAAAAATGCGCTTGGGTGATATTTCGGAATCACGATCTCGCCTTCGCACGGCGCGACTTCTTCTACGAATTGATACCCTCTTGCCGGGATGGACATAACTGCCGGCGCTTTGTCGGCGAACCTACCCCCATCCGCGGCACTCTTGGGAGCAACGTGCGGGAATATCACAGGACACCCCATCTCCCGGAATTTCTTCATTAGCCTCGCGACATGTGGCACTGCGCGCCACCCGTGCTCTCCGCAACTCGTTGGGTACTCTTCCCGGATCGAGTCCATTACAGGTAGGCATTTGTGGCCGACCGAGCGGTATTGCAAATCGATGACCAACAATGCAGGGCTGATTTGTCCTTTGAAGGGGGTGCCGAAACCCGCTGCTCGGTAAATGGCCTGCTCGTCCTCCGGGATGACGTGGTGCCACGGGGGTTGGCGTAGATCTCCTGGCATGACCTCGGGCTGATCGTTATTGGCGCCGGTTGGATCGTTCCACGTCCTCATGTATTCCTCCTTCTCTCGAGATGAGCGCATGGCTTGGTTAACCTAACTCTGCGATGCTTTTTGCTCGTGCTACCAGCAAGTTGCCGACTTCGGCGATACGCTCCTGTAATCGCAATGTCGGTCCCCCTATCAATAGGGCATATGTCTCGCTGCCGAACCGGAAACCCGTAGCGATTGCTGTCGTATCAGGTTGGTATTCGCCAATTGCGACGTGGTAGCCGAGCCGCTCTCCCTCGGAAATCGTCTTGCGCAGCTTTTCTAGGTCAGTCACCGTATAGGGTGAGTAAGCGCACAGCTCGAGTTGTGCGAGGACTTGTTCGCGTTCGTCGGGGGGAAGCAAAGCCAAGAGCGCCCGGCCCGAGGCGGCGCTATGCATGGGCTTGATTTGGCCTGCGTAGGCGGTGAAGCGAAGTGTGCGGTTAGGTTCCACCACTTCTAGATAGAGGACGGTGGTTCCCTCTTGCTTGGCGATGATGGCTGTTTCGCCGGTGAGATCGCTGATTTCGTGCAATACCGGCGAGGCGAGAGAAAGAATTGGGTCGTGCTTGGTGATCGCTTCTCCGAGGTCCCGCCAGCGGCGGGTGGGGTAGTAGCCCTGATCTTTTCCCAACCAATAAACGTAGCCCCTGTTTCTCAACGTTTCCATCAGGGCATGGCAGCTCGATTTGGGCATATCGAGTTCTGCGCTTATCCGAGTGAGTGCGGCTGGCGTCGTCGTTCGGGCGAAGAACTCAAGGATTTCCAGCACACGCAAGGCGCTCTTCACTCCGGATAGCCGTTCGGTGCCCGATGACGCGATGTTTTCGTTTCCTTCCAACTGACTTCCTCTTCGAACCGGTGTATGGCCGGTCTTTCAACCTTGCCATACTTCGTCTTGTGTTCACATACATGAACGACTGTTGATGTATGAGAACAGTATAAATTTCAAGGGAAATTGGGGTCAAGGTTTTTTTGCCCTTCGCTAAGCTTGAGAGTGTTGGCGAATTGCCGATGCAGAGGTGTTGCTGTCGGACCGCGGGCCACAACTCGCGGCACAAAGGTCTCAGCTTCGAGCGCTTTGACCGGAGGCGTAAAGGCGTGAAGATGGATAGCTCTGCGTCTCGTAGGGCGCATAGCGCGTTCCGGCGAGCCGGCGGCACTAGGACAGGAATCCCTACGCAGATGAAGGGGCTCAGCGGAGAGCAGCGTGCTCACCGCCGTTGATCAGTTGACCTGCTGTGGAAGAAGCGCCGATTTGCTTGTCGAGATTCAGTGGCTCGCGTTCAAGCGGCCTCGGTCTGCTGCAGCATCGCCTCGAACGACTCGGCCTGGGCCATGGGCCAATATTTCCGGTAAACCGTATAGGA
>Ga0065720_1019429_pt1 | contig 26207 bp, 23 predicted proteins | sample Thericmetagenome_FD_59107 | JGI IMG/M metagenome (GOLD analysis project Ga0065720, IMG submission 59107) | Thermophilic microbial communities from the Joint Bioenergy Institute, California, USA of rice/straw/compost enrichment - eDNA_2 v2... | ecosystem: Engineered > Solid waste > Grass >... | reverse complement strand
GGCTCGCCGAGGCCGCCCAGCTCGCCGCTCCCGCCGTGCCGAAGGACAACCCGGTCCCGGTGGACGAGACCGGGCTGCGAGAGCTGCTGCGGAGGGCCTGGGCGGGGTGAGGCCGCCGATGGGTGATGCGTCGAGAACGACGTTGCGGTCGTCCGAAACGATGGGATCCCGCCACGGGTTCGTTCTCGACGCTCGGCGGGTTCAAGCGGCCGGGCGCACCCTCCGATCGACGCGAGCCAGCAGCCGGTCGAGGGCCGCGGCGAACACGTCGGGCCGCTCGACCGGCGGCATGTGCGCGGCCCGCTCGACGACCGTGAGCTCGGCGCCCGGGATCTGCGCCAGTTCCTCGGCGGCGGGGAGCGGGGTCAGCTCGTCGTCGGCGCCGACGATCACCGCGGTCGGCACGGCGATGCCGGCCAGCCGGTCCCGGTGATCGGGGCACCAGGCACGCAGCCGGTGCGCCGCCGCGACCCCGGCCGGATCGGCGTCACGCATCATCGCGAGCACGTGCTCGACGATCCTCTCGGAGCAATCTGGTCGGACCATCCGGTACAGCGTCTCGACCGTGTACGGGTCCATGCCCTCGCGCTCCAGACGGTCGGCCAGCGCGTGCCGGGCGGCGGGGTCCGGGTCGGGGCCGGCGGTCGTGTCCACCAGCGCGAGGCCCGCGACCAGGTGCGGGTACCGGTCCTGCAGGTCCAGCGCGACGAGCCCGCCCATCGAGAACCCGACGACGACGGCCGGGGGCACGCGCCGGTCGGCGAGCAGCGTGGCCAGGTCATCCGCATACCCCGCCCAGCTCGCCGGCGGGCCGGAGCTCCGGCCGAAGCCACGCAGGTCGGGGACGATCACCCGGCGCTCGGCCGCGTACCGGTCGACGTGATCGCGCCACATCGTGCGGTCGAACGGCATGCCGTGCACGAACAGCAGCGGTGCGGGACCGTCCGGGCCGTCGTCGTCGAAGGCCAGCACGCCTCCGGGCCGGGACAGGGTGTGCATGCGGGCACCTCCTCGAGTTGACGCCTCGAGCATGACCGGTGCAATATCACAGTTCAATAGCGACAATGATCTCGGAGCAATCGTGGACGACTTCCGCGTCCTGGCTGATGCCGTGGCCGCCGACATCAAGGCCGGGCGGCTCAAGCCCGGAGACCGGCTGCCCACCCAGCGCCGCTTCGCCCGCGAGCGCGGCATCGCCGTCTCCACGGCCTCCCGGGTCTACGGTGAGCTGACCCGGCGCGGGCTCGTCGTCGGCGAGGTCGGGCGGGGCACGTTCGTCCGCAGCGGGGACGCCGACCTGCGGCGGGGCGCCGTCGAACCCTCCCCGCGCACCCGGGTCGACCTGGAGCTGAACTTCCCCGTCCTGCCTGGACAGGCCCAGCTGCTGGCCCGCTCGCTCGACGGGATGCTGCGGCCCGAATCGCTCGGCGCCGGGCTGCGCGCCCCGCTCGCCGGCGGCACCCCGGCCGCCCGCGCCGCCGCCGCGGTCGCGCTCTCGCGCTCCGGCTGGACCCCCGCCCCGGAGTGCATCCTCTTCACCGGCAACGGCAAACAGGCGATCTCCACGGCGATCAGCGCGTTCGTCCCGGTCGGCGGGCGGCTCGGGGTGGAGGCGCTGACCTACCCGGTCGTGCGCGGTATCGGCCAGCGGCTCGGGGTGCAGTTCGTGCCGTTGGCCGTCGACGAGGAGGGCGTGCGCCCCGACGCCATCGCCGCGGCCGGTCCGCTCTCGGCGCTCTACCTGCAGCCAACGCACCACAACCCGCTCGGCGTCACGATGTCGCAGCAGCGGCGTGAGGAGCTCGCCGAGGTCGTCGCCGAGCTCGATCTCGTGGTGATCGAGGACCTGATCAACGCGTTCCTCGCCGTCGACGCCCCGCCGCCGCTGGCCGCGTTCGCACCCGAGCGCACGGTCGTCGTCGACAGCCTGAGCAAGCGGCTCGCCCCCGGGCTCTCCGTCGGGTACGTCGTGCCGCCCCCCGGCAAGGTCGGTCGGGTGGCCGGGGCGCTGCGGGCCGCCGGATCGCTGGCGCCGACGTTCGCCGTCGAGGCCACCACTCGGGTGATCAACGACGGCACGCTGCGCCGACTCGAGGAGGCCAAGCGGGCCGACGCCGCCGTGCGGCAGGCCCTCGTCGCGGAGAAGCTCGCCGGGTTCGCGGTGCGCGCCGATCCGCACGCCTACTACTGCTGGTGGGAGCTTCCGGCGCCGTGGCGGGCCGAGATGTTCGTCGCGGCTGCGGCCCGGGCGGGGATCGGCGTCACGCCGGCGGCGGCGTTCGCCGTCGGGTCCGCGCACGCGCCCAACGCGGTGCGCCTGGCGCTGGCCATCCCGCCGCTGCCCGTGCTCGGCGAGGCCCTCGACACGTTGGCGACGATCGCCCGCGGTAACCCGGGCGACGAGGGCGGGACTGAATGAGGGCGGGCGTGCTCGCCCGTGTCGTGCGCGGCGGGTTCGTCGAGTCCGTGCACCTCGGGCACGCGGTCGCCCGGGACGGCGGCGGGCGGACCGTCTGGTCGATCGGCGACCCCGCCACGACGTTCCTGCCCCGCTCCGCGCTCAAGCCGGTGCAGGCCGTCGCGATGCTCGAGCACGGCCTCGACCTGTCCGGTGAGCTGCTCGCCCTCGCCGCGGCCAGCCACTCCGGCGAGCCCGCCCACCGCGCCGGCGTCGCCGAGATCCTGGCCGGCGCCGGCTTCACCGAGGCGGACCTGCAGAACACCCCTGCCCTGCCGTGGGACGCGCAGGCAGCGTTCGCGTGGCGAGCCGCCGGGCGCGGCCCCGAACCGATCGCGCAGAACTGCTCCGGCAAGCACGCGGCCATGCTCGCGACGTGCGTCGCCGCCGGTTGGGATCCCACCGGCTACCGCGATCCCGGGCATCCGCTGCAGCGCGCCGTCCGGGCCGCGATCGCCCGGCTGACCGGGGACGGCGACCCGGCGGTCACCACCGTCGACGGCTGCAGCGCCCCGCTCTTCTCCTGCACCGTGGCCGGCCTGGCCGAGGCGTTCGCCCGGATCGCTGCGGCCGCGCCGGACACCGCGGAGGGCCGCGTGGCTGCGGCGATGCGCGCGCACCCGTGGTGGGTGTCCGGCACCGGGCGGCTGGAGGTCGAGCTGGCCGCGGCCGTCCCCGGTGCGATCGGGAAGATCGGCGCCGAGGGCGTGTTCGCCGCCGCCCTGCCCGACGGCCGGGCGCTGGCCGTCAAGGTGCTCGACGGTGCGGCGCGGCCGCTCCCGGTCGTGGTCGCGGCCGCTCTGCGGGCGCTCGGCGAGACCGAGCTCGGCACGTTCGGCGAGGTGCCGGTGCTCGGCCACGGTGTGCCGGTCGGCCGGCTCGAGCTCTAGTTCTGCCCCGCCTTCTCGCCCGTGGGCGTGATCACCGACCAGCCGTTCTCGCCGTGGTGGCCCGCCGTGGTGAGGCCGGGCTCGTCGGTCGCGTTGTAGTACAGCGGCCAGCCGCCGAGGGTGAGCTGCACGGTCCCGTCCGGGCGGGTCAGCTGCCCGACCTTCGACCTGTCCACGCCCAGCAGCGCAGGCTCCTGCCCCTCGGGGAGCAGCACCGGCTTCCACGTCTCGGTGCAGGGGCCGGTGCAGTTGCTGGTCGGCGGCGTGGCGGAGTCGGCGTCGGAGCGGTAGAGCAACCGGCCCGCCCCGTCCGTGGTGACGACGCCGAGCGGTCCGCTCTGCACGGCCCACAGCTCGGGCAGGCCGCTGTCGTGCCCGGAGTGGCCGGCGGGCGCGGCGACGACGGGCTCGGGCGCCGGTTCCGCCGGCGCGCCGCCGCCGCAGCCGGACACCAGAAGGGCGGTGAGGACACCCGCCGCGGCCGCGGCGGGGATGCGGAATGGGGAGCGCATGCGGCCACCGTCCCTCAGGGTTGCCTGCCGTGACCGCCTCCGTCGCCCGGACGTCGCCGGCGCGCGGCGAGCGCGGCCCCGACTCGTCCGAGTGGTCGAACATCATCTGCTGACCTGCGGCTCGACGGTGAACGGTCGGCCGCTGACGGTCACCTGCCGTGATCGTCGCCGCTCCACCGCGCCCTCGTTGGGTGGGTGCGCCGGGAGCCGCGGTGGGCGGTGGTGACAATGACCGCATGGGCAACCCGCTGGCCGAGACGTCCGACGAGTTCCGCGAGTTCTGGGCCGAACGCCGGGTCTGCCTGCTCGCCACGGTCTCCCCGGACGGCACCCCGCACGTCGTCGCCGTCGGGGTGACCGTCGATCCCGACGCCGGGCTGGCACGGGTGATCACGCGGCGGGGCTCCAAGAAGGTCCGCAACGTACTCGCGCACGGCGACGCCGGTGCCCGCGCCTCCGTCACCTGCCACGACGGGTTCCGCCGCTGGTCCACGCTGCAGGGCGTGGCGCACGTGCGCACCGACCGCGAGTCGGTCGCCGAGGCCGAGCGGCGCTACGCGCAGCGGTACCGTCAGCCGCGGGAGAACCCGGAGCGGGTCGTGATCGAGATCGCCGTCGATCGGCTGTTGGGCAGCGTGAAGTGAGCGGCGTGGAGGTCACCGTCGTCGGCGTCGGGGCCGACGGCTGGGCCGGGCTCACCGATCCCGCGCGCGCCGCGATCACCGACGCAGAGGTCGTGCTCGGCGGTCGGCGCCAGCTCGACCTGGTGGCCGGCCGCACCACCGCCGAGCTGGTGGCTTGGCCGTCGCCCATGCTGCCGCGGCTGGCCGCGTTCCTCGACGGCTTCGCCGGGCGCCGGGTCGTCGCACTGGCCAGCGGCGATCCCATGTTCTACGGCCTGGGCGGCACGCTCGTGCGGGTGCTGGGCACCGAGCGGGTCCGGGTGATCGGGCACCCGTCGTCGGTGTCGCTGGCCTGTGCCCGGCTGGGCTGGCCCGCCGACGACGTCGAGGTCGTCTCCGTCGTCGGGCGCCCGCTGGACCGGCTGCGCCGCGTGCTCGCCGACCGGCGGCGCATCCTCGTCCTGTCCGCGGGCGCAGACACCCCCGCGGAGATCGCCGCCCTGCTCATCGAGGCCGGGTTCGGCGCCACCGAGATGACGGTGCTGGAGCAGCTCGGCGGGCCGGACGAGCGCCGCGTCGACGGTGTGGCGGCCGAGTGGACGGCCGAGGTCGATCCGCTGAACATCGTCGCGCTGCAGTGCCGCGGCGACTCCGGGCTCGGCGAGACCCCCGGCCTGCCCGACGACGCCTACCAGCACGACGGGCAGCTGACCAAGCGGGAGGTCCGAGCGGTCACCCTGGCCCACCTCGCGCCGCGGCCCGGTGAGCTGCTGTGGGACGTCGGCGCGGGCAGCGGCTCGATCGGCATCGAGTGGATGCGCGCTCACCCGAGCTGCCGGGCGATCGCGATCGAGGCCGATCCCGGCCGCGCGACCGTGATCAGCGCCAACGCTGCTGCGCTCGGCGTGCCCGAGCTGCGGGTCGTGGTGGGCAGGGCCCCGGAGTCCCTGTCCGGGCTACCGCAGCCGGATGTGATCTTCATCGGGGGCGGACTCACCCGCGAGGGCGTGCTGCCCGCGTGCCTGGCCGCGGTGCGGCCGGGCGGGCGGATCGTCGCCAACGCCGTCACCGTCGAGTCGGAAGCCGCGCTCGCTGCTGCTCACGCTGCTCACGGCGGGCGGTTGGTGCGGATCTCGGTGGCGCGCGCCGGGCCCGTCGGGGGCTTCCACGGCTGGCGCCCGGCCATGCCCGTCACGATCTGGAGCGCGACCCGTCCCACCGAGCCCGCCTGACGCGCTGGTAGGACTGGTTCGTGACCGTGCACTTCATCGGCGCGGGTCCGGGCGCGGTCGATCTGCTCACCCTGCGCGCCCGCGACCTGATCGCCTCTTCCCCGGTGTGCCTGTACGCCGGCACCTACGTGCCCCCGGAGATGCTGGAGCTCTGCCCGCCGGGGGCGCGGCTGGTCGACACCGCGGACCTGTCCCTGTCCCAGATCGTCGACGAGATGATCGCCGCGCACGGCGAGGGCCTCGACGTGGCGCGGCTCGCGTCCGGCGATCTGTCGGTGTTCTCCGCGGTGGCCGAGCAGATGCGCCGGCTCGACGAGGCCGGGGTGCCCTACGACCTGTGTCCCGGGGTGCCCGCGTACGGCGCCGCGTCGGCGGTGCTCAAGCGCGAGCTGACGGTGCCGACGATCGCCCAGACCGTCACTCTGACGAGGATCGCGGCGGTGGCCACCCCGATGCCCGACGCGGAGGGGCTGAGCAAGCTGACCGCGGCCGCCGGGACGCTGGTGCTGCACCTGTCGGTGCACCGCATCGAGGAGGTCGTCGAGGCGATCGAGCACGTGCACGGGCCGGACGCGCCCGCGGCGGTGGTGGCGTGGGCGAGCCGGGAGAACGAGATCGTGCTGCGCGGGCCGCTGTCGACGATGCCGGACGCGGTCCGCGAGGCCGGCATCACGATGGCGGCGGTGATCATCGTCGGGCCGGCGCTCGCGGCCGAGCACTTCCCGGACAGCCACCTGTACTCGGACTCCCGGCCGCGGCACTCGTCGAGGACGGACCAGGCGTGACGGGACCGGTCCTGATCCTCGGTGGCACGACGGAGGCGCGCGAGCTGGCCGGTGACCTCGTCGGCGAGCACCGGGTGATCACGTCGCTGGCCGGGCGGGTGCGCGCGCCCAAGCCGCTGCCGGGCGAGGTGCGCATCGGCGGCTTCGGCGGGGTGGACGGGCTGGTGGAGTGGCTGCGGACGGAGCGCGTCGCAGCGGTCGTCGACGCCACGCACCCGTTCGCGGCCCAGATGACCGAGCACGCGGTCGCCGCGACCGCGCAGGCCGGGGTGCCGTACCTGCGGCTGGACCGGCCCGGGTTCCCGCCCGACCCGGCGTGGACGGTCGTGCCGACCTTGGCGGCGGCCCCGGCCGCGCTGACCGGCGACCGGGTGTTCCTCACGACCGGCCGCCAGCACCTCGCCGTGTTCGCCGACTGTCCGCAGTGGTTCCTCGTGCGCGCGGTCGATCCGCCGACCGGGCCCGCACCCGCGCGCATGCAGGTGCTGCTGGACCGCGGCCCGTTCACCGTCGAGGGGGAGCGGAAGCTGCTCCGCGAGCACCGCATCGACGTGCTCGTCACGAAGGACAGCGGCGGCGGTGCCACGGCGGCGAAGCTGGAGGCGGCCCGCACCGAAGAGGTCGCCGTGGTGCTGGTCGCCCGCCCGCCGGCCCCGGCCGGGGTGGCGACGGTCGCCGACGTGGCCTCGGCCGCGGAGTGGGTCCGCACCACCCTCGCGTCGAGAACGAACTCGTGGTGATCAATTCGGCCTGTTGATCACCACAGGTTCGTTCTCGACGGGGACCCAGCGCGGGGTGTAGACCGCCGGGCCGTCCGCGCGCTGCACCACCCGGGTGCGGGACGAGCCGATGATCACCAGCGTGCGCATGTCCACCTGCTCGGGATCCAGCTCGGCGAGCGTCGTGATCGTGATGCGCTCGCCCGGCCCGCCGACGTCGCGGCCGAGGACGACGGGGGTGTCGGGGGCGCGGTGTTGGAGCAGGAGGTCGCGGGCGGCGCCGAGCTGCCAGGGGCGGGCTGTGGAGCGGGGGTTGTAGATGGCGATGGCGAGGTCGGCTGCGGCGGCGGCGATGAGGCGGTTGGTGATGACTGGCCAGGGTTTGAGGCGGTCGGAGAGGGAGATGACGGCGTGGTCGTGGCCGAGGGGGGCGCCCGCGGCGGCGGCGACGGCGCTGGCGGCGGTGACGCCGGGGAGGACGCGGATCGGGATGTGGCGGTACTTGTCCTGGGCGGCGACTTCGTGGACGGCGGCGGCCATGGCGAAGATGCCGGGGTCGCCGCCGGAGACGACGGCGACGCGGCGGCCGGTGGCAGCGAGGTCGAGGGCGTGGGCGGCGCGGTCGGCTTCGACGCGGTTGTCGCTGGGGTGGCGGGTCTGGCGCGGGTTGGGTGGGACGCGGTCGAGGTAGGGGCCGTAGCCGATCAGGTCGTCGACGTCGGCGAGTGCGGCGGCGGCTTGGGGGGTCAGCCAGTCGCGTCCGGCGGGGCCGGTGCCGACCACGACGACTTCACCGACGGACTCGCCGCCGATTTCACCGGCGTTCTCGCGGGTGGTGGTGTTGGTGCTGTGGGGCTGGGTGGCGGCGGTGGTGCCGGGCACGATCGCGATCGCGAAGTAGGGCACGGAGGCGGGGTCGACGTCGTTGACGTGGGCGGTGTGTTGGTGGGGGGTGGTGGCGTGGGCGACGTAGAGGGCGTCGCGGCCGGAGTCGGTGATGGCGGCGGCGACGGTGGGGAAGGTACGGCCGAGTTTGAGGATCGCGGCGGCGTCGGTGTCGGCGAGGCGGCGGGCGAGTTCGTCGCGGGGCAGGGTGCCGGGCAGGACGGTGAGGACCTCGTCGCGTTCGACCAAGGGTTGGGCGAGGGCGGCGGTGGCGCCGGCGAGGGAGGTGACGCCGGGCACGATGTGGGTGCGGTAGCGGTGGGCGAGGCGTTTGTGCAGGTGCATGTAGGAGCTGTAGAACAGCGGATCGCCTTCGGCGAGCAGGACCACGTCGCGGCCGGCGTCGAGGTGTGCGGCGAGCCGGGCGGCGGCGTGGGTGTAGAACTCGTCGATGGCGCCTTGGTAACCGCCCGGGTGGTCGGTGGTTTCGGTGGTGACCGGGTAGATCAGGGGTTCTTCGATCTGTCCGGGCCGCAGGTAGGGTTCGGCGATGCGGCGGGCGTGTGAGCGGCCGTGGCGAGCGGCGTGGTAGGCGATCACCGGTGCGGCCGTGATCAGCCGGGCGGCTTTCACGGTGACCAGCTCCGGGTCTCCTGGGCCGACGCCGACGCCGTAGAGGGTGCCCTGCTGGATGGTCACAGGATTTCCTTCGCGGTGGCCAAGGCGTTGACGGCGGCGGCGGTGATGGCTGAGCCGCCGCGGCGGCCGTGCACCACCAGATGCTCCAGATCGGTGCGGGTGAGGGCGGACTTGGACTCGGCGGCGCCGATGAACCCGACCGGGATCCCGATCACCGCGGCGGGTCGGGGTGCGCCGGCGTCGAGCATGTCGAGCAGGTGGAACAGCGCGGTGGGGGCGTTGCCGATCGCGACCACCGCACCGGCCAGGTGCGGGCGCCACAGCTCCAGCGCCGCCGCCGAACGGGTGGTGCCCAGCTCGTCGGCCAGCGCGCCGACGTCGGGATGGCGCAGGGTGCAGATGACCTCGTTGTCGGCCGGCAACCGGGAACGGGTGATACCGGACGCGACCATCTGCGCGTCGCACAGGATCGGCGCCCCACCCTGCAGCGCGGTCCGCGCGGCGGTCACGACCCCCGGGCTGAACCCCACATCAGCGGCCAGATCCACCTGACCACACGCATGGATCATGCGCACCACCACCTGCGCCACATCCGCCGGGAACCGAGCCAGATCCGCCTCCGCCCGGATCGTCGCGAACGACCGCCGATAGATCTCCGCACCATCGCGGACGTAGTCCCTCACAGGTAGTGCTCTCCCGCCACGAACTCGATGTGCTCCCCGCGCGGCGCCCCGCAGCGGCGCGCGCAGCCCGACACGTGCACCCGCCCCGCGGGCAGCCGGCCCGCCGCCAGCGCCGCCCGGGTGTCGGCCCGGACGTCGGCCAGCGCCTTCGCGCAGCCCGGCCTCCCGGCGCACGCGGAGACCCGCGCGATCTCCGGATCCGTCGGCAGCCCGTCCGGGACGTGCGTGGGCTCGACCAGGATCACCGTCCGCCACGGGGTCACCACCGCGGACGGAGCGGCGTCGGCCATCGCGTGCACCTGCGCGGCCGTCAGCTCGCCGAGGACCGGGGCGACGACGACGTGCGGCGGGGGAGCGGCCGGAGATCCACCTCCCCGCCGGCTGGCAGGCAGGTCGCGTTCGCGCAGGACTCGCACCATCACCGACCGCTCCGCCTCGCCAAGCTCCTGCACCCGCCACTGCGTCGACCGCACCGCCAGGAACGCCTCCGCCGCGGCGAGCAGCGCCGCGACCGGGTCGACGTCCACCAACCCGGCGTCGCGCCCGGCGAGCAGCACCCGCCCCGTCTGCCAGCACACGTCCGGCTCCTGCGCGACGATGTCGCCGCGACCGTCGTCGAGCCCGAAGAGGAACCGCCCGGGCAGCCGCGCCAGCCCCGGCCGTGCGCACAGCTGCCCGTCGAGCTCCCGCGCGACCTCGGCCAGCCCGGACAGCGGAGTCGCCTGGATGTTGCGCACCCGCTCGTGCGTCCGCGACGGCAGCAGGCCCGCCGCGGTCAGCCGCTGCGCCGCCGACGGGTCGGTGCGGTCCAGGCCGCGCAGCTGCAGATTGCCCCGCGACGTCAGGTGGACGTGACCGTCGCCCAGCTCGGCGGCCAGATCGGCCACCGCGTGCAGCTGGACGGAGGTGATCACCCCACCGGGCACCCGGATGCGCGCCAGCGCGCCGTCGGCGGCGTCGTGCGGCGCGAAGACGCCGGGGCAGGCGTCGGGTACGGCTCGGACGGACACCGGGTCACTGTAGGTCAGCACCGCGCTCCCGCCCCGCGATGCCGATCACGTCACCCCGCTACCACAACCATCGGGCAGTGCGCCCGTGGACCTGCGCCATAACGGTGACGCGGGAAACGTGGTTACAGTGCAGGCGAACCGACAACGGCGAGCGGTGCCAGGAAGCCGGTGCGAGTCCGGCGCGGTCCCGCCACTGTGACCCCCGTCGCGGGGGAGCCAGACACTGCCCCTCGCCGTCCGCCGTGACCCGGGACGCGGATCCCAGGAAGGTGCTCCCCGCGTGCAGCCATCGACCGAGCCCACGATCCTGCTGCTCTCCACGTCGGACACCGACTTGCTGTCGGCCAGGGCGTCGGGCGCGGCGTACCGGCTGGCCAACCCGGCCCGGCTGCTCCTCGACGATCTCCCCGCCCTGCTGGACGGGGCGGCGATCGTGGTCGTGCGGATCCTCGGCGGCCGCCGGGCCTGGGAGGACGGCCTCGCCGCCGTCCAGGCGTCCGGGGTGCCGCTCGTGGCGCTCGGCGGGGAGCAGTCGCCGGACGCGGAGATGCTGGAGCAGTCGTCGGTCCCGGCGGGTGTCGCGGCGCAGGCGCACACCTACTTCGCCCAGGGCGGCCCGGAGAACCTCGCCCAGGTCCACGCCTTCCTCACCGACACCGTGCTGCTCACCGGCCGCGGGTTCGCCCCGCCCGTCGAGCTGCCGAGCTGGGGGATCCTGGAACGCGACGCGCGCCGGGTCGACGGGCCGACGGTCGCCGTCCTCTACTACCGGGCCCAGCAGCTGGCCGGCAACACCGCCTACGTCGAAGCGCTCTGCAGCGCGCTCGAGGACGCCGGCGCCCGCCCGCTGCCCGTCTACTGCGCGTCGCTGCGCGCCGCCGAACCCGAGCTGATCGACGTGCTGCGCAGCGCCGACGCGCTGGTCGTCACGGTGCTCGCCGCCGGAGGGACCCGGCCCGCGACCGCCGGCGCCGGTGGCGACGACGAGGCGTGGGACATCGGCGAGCTCGCGGCCCTCGACGTGCCGATCCTGCAGGGCCTGTGCCTGACCACCAGCCGCGCCGACTGGGCCGAGAACGACGACGGGCTCTCCCCGCTCGACGTGGCCACCCAGGTCGCCGTCCCCGAGTTCGACGGCCGGCTGATCACGGTGCCGTTCTCGTTCAAGGAGTTCGACGACGACGGCCTGTCGACCTACGTTCCCGATCCCGAGCGCGCCGCCCGCGTCGCCGGTATCGCGGTGCGCCACGCTCGGCTGCGCCACATCCCGAACGCCGAGAAGCGCATCGTGCTGATGCTCAGCGCGTACCCGACGAAGCACGCGCGGATCGGCAACGCCGTCGGCCTGGACACCCCGGCGAGCGCGATCGCGCTGCTCGACGCGCTGCGCGAGGCCGGTTACACCGTCGGCGAGCTGCCCCGCACCGGCGACGACCTGATGAAGGAGATCATCGCCGCCGGCGGCCAGGATCCGGACTGGCTCACCGAGGAACAGCTCGCCGGCAACCCCGTGCGGATCTCCGGGGAGACCTACCGCCGCTGGTACGACCAGCTGCCGCAGGACTTCCGCGAGGAGGTGGAGCGGCACTGGGGCCCGCCGCCCGGCGAGGTGTTCGTCGACCGCGGCGACATCGTCGTGGCCGCTCTCCTGGCCGGCAACGTCGTGATCATGGTGCAGCCGCCGCGCGGGTTCGGCGAGAACCCGGTCGCGATCTACCACGATCCCGATCTGCCGCCGTCGCACCACTACCTCGGCGCGTACCGCTGGATCGCCGCACCGCGCGAGGAGGGCGGCTTCGGCGCCGACGCGATCGTGCACCTGGGCAAGCACGGCAACCTCGAGTGGCTGCCGGGCAAGACGCTCGGCATGAGCGCGAGCTGCGCCAGCGACGCCGCACTCGGCGATCTGCCGCTGATCTACCCGTTCCTGGTCAACGACCCCGGCGAGGGTACGCAGGCCAAGCGGCGGGCGCACGCCACGCTCGTCGACCACCTGGTCCCGCCGATGGCCCGCGCGGAGACCTACGGCGACATCGCCCGGCTGGAGCAGCTGCTCGACGAGCACTCCACCGTCGCCGCGCTCGATCCCGCCAAGCTCCCGGCCGTCCGCCAGCAGATCTGGACGCTGATGCAGGCGGCCAAGCTCGACCACGATCTCGGCGTCACCGAGCAGCCGGACGAGGAGCGGTTCGACGACTTCCTGCTGCACGTCGACGGTTGGCTGTGCGAGATCAAGGACGTGCAGATCCGCGACGGGCTGCACGTGCTCGGTGAGGCCCCGACCGGGCGGGCCCGCGTCGATCTCGTGCTCGCGATGCTGCGGGCCCGGCAGATGTGGGGCGGCGAGCAGACCCTGCCCGGGCTGCGCGAGGCGCTCGGCCTGACCGACGACGCGCCGAAGGCCCGCGTCGACGAGGTCGAGGCGCTGGCCCGCGCGCTCGTGGCGGACATGGAGGAGGCGGGCTGGGACCCAGCCGCCGTCCCCGAGGTGGTGGCGCGGCGAGAACGAACCTGTGGTGATCAACAGGCCGATTCGATCACCGCAACTTCGTTCTCGACGCAGCAGCGCGCACAGGTGGAGGCCGTGCTGCGGTTCGCCGCCACCGAGGTGGTGCCCCGGCTGAACGGGACCGCGCGCGAGATCCCGCAGGTGCTGCACGCCCTGGACGGCGGGTTCATCGAAGCCGGCCCGTCCGGCTCCCCGCTGCGCGGGCTGATCAACGTGCTGCCCACCGGCCGGAACTTCTACTCGGTCGACCCGAAGGCCGTCCCCAGCCGGCTGGCGTGGGAGACCGGGCAGGCGATGGCCGAGTCGCTCATCGAGCGCTACCGCGCCGACCACGACGGCGCGTACCCGCAGAGCGTGGGCCTGTCGGTGTGGGGCACCAGTGCGATGCGCACCGCGGGCGACGACGTCGCCGAGGTGTTCGCCCTGCTCGGCGTGCGCCCGGTGTGGGACGAGGCCAGCCGCCGCGTGACCCGCCTCGAGGTGATCGACCTCGCTGAGCTGGGCCGTCCGCGCATCGACGTCACCGTGCGCATCTCCGGCTTCTTCCGCGACGCGTTCCCGCACGTCCTGGCCCTGCTCGACGACGCGGTGCAGATGGTCGCCGCCCTCGACGAGCCGCCGGAGCAGAACTTCGTGCGCGCCGCCGGCGAGGAGCGGCCGCTGCGGATCTTCGGCTCCAAGCCCGGCACGTACGGGGCGGGGCTGCTGCAGCTGATGGACTCGCGCAACTGGCGCGACGACGCCGACCTGGCCGAGGTCTACACCACGTGGGGCGGCTACGCCTACGGCCGCGGGCTCGACGGTGTCCCCGCCCGCGACGCGATGGAGCGGGCGTACCGGCGGATCACGGTCGCGGCGAAGAACACCGACACCCGCGAGCACGACATCGCCGACTCCGACGACTACTACCAGTACCACGGCGGCATGATCGCCACGGTCCGCGCGCTCACCGGGCGGGCGCCGGAGGCCTACATCGGCGACTCGACGCGGCCGGAGTCGGTGAAGACCCGCACCCTGCACGAGGAGACCGCTCGGGTGTTCCGCGCTCGCGTGGTCAACCCGCGCTGGATCCAGGCGATGCGCCGGCACGGCTACAAGGGCGCGTTCGAGATGGCCGCCACCGTCGACTACCTGTTCGGCTACGACGCCACCGCTGGCGTCGTCGCGGACTGGATGTACGAGAAGCTGACCGCCGAGTACGTCCTCGATCCCGACAACCGCAAGTTCCTGCAGGAGTCCAACCCGTGGGCGCTGCACGGGATGGCGGAGCGGCTGCTGGAGGCCGTCGAGCGGAGGATGTGGGAGTCACCGGAGCCGGAGACGCTGGCCGCGCTGCGCCAGGCGTACCTGGAGACGGAGGGCGAGCTCGAGGGTGAGTGAAAGCCGACCGATTTTCCTATAGTGAACGGATGGAGTCGCTCACCGAGATCGTCGCATCGGTCCTCGCCAACCCCGGCCTCGCGGCGAAGGCCCGCATCGGGCCCGTCCTGGAGGAGCCCGGCACCGACTGGGTGAGCGGCCCTGGTGACGACGGCGCCGTGCTCGACGCGGGCGGCACTCGGGTGGTGGCCTGCGGGGAGGCGATCCTGCCGGCGTTCGTCGCTGCCGATCCGCACGGAGCGGGCGTCGCCGCCGTCCTCACCAACGTCAACGACCTGGCCGCGATGGGCGCGGTGCCGCTGGGCATCGTCGACACGATCGCGGCGAACGAGCCGGTGGCCCGCCAGGTGCTCGCGGGGATGCGGGAAGCGTGCGCGTTGTGGCAGGTCCCGCTGGTCGGCGGGCACCTCACGCTGCACGACGGGCCGCCGTCGCTGTCGGCGTTCGGCATCGGCCACGCGCCCGCGCCGCTCTCGGTCACCCGGGCCGCGCCCGGCCAGACGCTCGTGGTCGCCGCGGCGCTGGACGGTCGGATGCGCCCGGACTTCCCGTTCTTCCCCGCCTTCCGCGAGCGCGGCGAGCGCTGCGGCGGCGACGTGCGGCTGCTCGCACGGCTGGCCGCCGACGGGATCTGCGTCGCCGCGAAGGACGTGAGCATGGCCGGTCTGGTCGGCTCGCTCGCGATGCTGCTGGAGTGCGGCGGCTGGGGCGCCACGGTCGATCTCGACGTCCTCCCCGCGCCGGACGGGGTGCCGCTGACCCGCTGGCTGAACTGCTTCCCCAGTTTCGCGTTCCTGCTGTGCGTGCCCGCGGGCCGGGAGGACGAGTGCGTCGCGGCGTTCGCCGAGCGCGACCTCGTCGCCGCCCCGGTCGGGGTGCTCGACGACACCGGCGTGCTGGCGCTGGCCAGGGGCGGCGCCGTCGAGAAGGTCCTGCACGTCGGCGAGATCGCGATCACCGGGCTGCCCCGCCCCTAAGCGGGGCGCTTGCCGATCTGCAGCAGCGGAGTGCTCGGGGTCCCGGCCGGTCCGCACGGCGGCCGGGATCCGGCCTGCTGCACCAGGTTCAGCGACGAGCAGGCCTGGCAGCGGGCACAGCCCGCGACGGCGGTGTCGGCGCCCAGCCCGCGCTGGGCGAGGTACGCGGCGACCTCGCGGTAGATCGGCTCGGTGTAGCTGCGCGGCGGGGCCGGGACGTCTTCCATCAGCGAACCCGCGACCGGCCGGAACGGCACCACGAACGGGTAGACGCCGATGTCGACGGCGCGCTTGCACATCTGCACGGTGAGATCGGGGTCCTCACCCATGCCGAGGATCACGTACGTCGAGACGCGGCCCTCGCCGAACAGCTCCACCGCCCGCTCCCACGTGCGGAAGTAGGTCTCGATGCCGGTGCGGAACTTGCCGGGGGCCACCCGGCGCAGCACCTCGGGGTCGAACGACTCGACGTGCACGCCGATCGCGTCGATGCCCATGGCGTGCACCTGCTCGAGCACGGTCGGGTCGCGCGGCGGCTCGAACTGCACCTCGACCGGCAGCCCCGCGGCCTCCTTCACGGCCTGCCCGCAGCGGGCCACGTAGAGCGCGCCGCGGTCGGGGGCGACGGACGAGCCGGTGGTGAGCGTCGCGTCGACCGCGCCGTCCAGCTCCTTGGCCGCCACCGCGACCTCGGCCAGCATCTCCGGGGTCTTCTTCGCGATCGTGCGGCCCGAGGCCAGCGACAGCCCGATCCCGCAGAAGCCGCACTGGTCGGAGGTCCCCCAGTAGTTGCACGCCTGCACCACCGTGGAGGCGAGCGAGTCCAGGTGCAGCAGCGCGATCTGGTGGTAGGGGATCCCGTCAGCGGTCGTCAGGTCGTAGAACCTCGGCCGGCTCGTCCCGGACACCGACGCCAGCTTCACGCCGTCGCGGTAGATCCCCTGGCCGTCGTCGTCGGCGAGCAGCCGGTACGGGGAGGTCGCACTGGGCGGCACCGTCACCGGCACGCCGTCGATCCACAGCATCCCCGAGTCGGACGGGCCGGCCCCGCCGGTGCGCGTGGTGGCGAGCGTGGTCTCGATCCGCAGGCCGACGGCCTGCAGGTCCATGATCAGGGCGGCCACATCGTGATCGAGCATCCATCTACTATAGTAGAATTCCGATCCGGTACCAGGCCGAGAGGTACGTGGTGAACCAGCTGTCGCTGCCGAGGTCCGTGGCCGTCGTGAACATCGGGTTGCCGATGTTCGCCGGCGCCGTCCGCGATCAGGGCGTCCCCGTCCAGCAGGTCGACTGGCGCGTGCCCGCGGACGGGGACCCGGCCGCGATCGACGCCCTCGTCGTGCTGCACGGCGAGCGCGCCGTCGCCGTCGCGGAGGCCAACGCCGAGGTCCTGCGCCGCCTCGACCAGGGACAGCCGAAGCTCGTCGGGGTCGCCACCGTCGCGGACACCCCGGGTTACCCCGGCCGCACGCTGCTGCACTGCGGCCCGCCGATCACCTACGCCGGGGCGTGCGACCCGCTGCGCCGCTCGATGCGCGCGGCCGTCGTCGCCGAGGGCTGGGCCGAGGACGTCGCCGGTGCGCACGCCCTGCTCGACGCCGGCGACGTCGGCCTCGCCCCGGCCAACCACCACGACGCGGTCGTCCCGATGGCCACCGCGGTCGGTCCGTCGCAGCCGATGCTCGTCGTGGAGAACGACCTGGGCGGCACCCGCGCCTACGCCCCGGTGAACCAGGGCCCTGGCGAGGTCGCCTGGTTCGGCCGCGAGACCGACGCCGCGATCGCCCGGCTGCGCTTCCTCACCGACACCGCGGGCCCGGCGATCGCCGAGATCCTCACCGCGGCCGGCCCGCTCGACGTGCTGGCCGTCGCTGCGCAGGGCATCAGCATGGGCGACGACCTGCACATGCGCACGCAAGCCGCGACGAACCTGCTCACCCGGCAGTGGCTGCCGCGCATCGCCGCGCTGCCCGGCCGGCTGCGGGAGCCGTTCGCGCACTTCCTGTCGGGCAACCACCTGTTCTTCCTGACCGTCGCCATGGCCGCGGCGAAGGCGCTGCAGCTGCACGCCGAGCAGGTGCCGGGCGCCACCATCGTCACGACGATGGCGCGCAACGGCACCACGTTCGGGATCAAGGTGGGCCGCAGCGACTGGTACGTCTGCCCGGCGCCACCGGTCGAGGACGCTCTCTACTACGCGGGCGAGGGTCCGGAGACCAGCGCACCCGACATCGGCGACAGCGCGGTGCTGGAGCTGACCGGGATGGGCGGGCCCGCCGCGGGTGGTTCGGGGGCGGTCGCGGCGTTCCTGGGCGGGCGGATGTCCGACGCCGCGGCGGCCACGGAGAGCTTCCGCACGATCTGCGCGGGCACCAGCAGCCGGTTCACGCTGCCGCCGCTGGAGTTCGCCGGGACCCCGCTCGGGGTCGACGTCCGCAAGGTCGTCGAGACCGGGGTGACCCCGCGGATCACCACGGGGATCCTGCACCGCGATGCCGGGACGGGCCAGGTGGGTGCCGGGGTCGCGACCGCACCGCTGGAGTGCTTCAAGGCCGCACTGCTCGACCTCGCCGGAAAGGGGCGCACATGACCACGGTCGACGATCTGGGCGGAGCCGAGGGGTTCGGCCCCGTCCGCCCGCCGGACCCGGACGAACCGGTGTTCACGGAGCGCTGGGAGGGCAGGGCGTTCGCGCTGACCCTGCTCACGATGGGCCGGATCTCCGGGCGCAACCTCGACGCGTTCCGCTACGCGCTCGGCCGGCTCGACGAGTCCGCCTACTTCGATCCCGACGGCTACTACGGACGCTGGCTCAACGCGGCCGAGCTGATGCTCACCGACAGCGCGATCCTCGCTCCCGGCGCGGTCGAGGCGCGGGCGCGGAAGCTGCGCGGCGAGGACGTCGAGGAGCCCCCGATCCCCGAGCCGAACAAGCCCGACTACGCGCCCACCGGGCCCGGCTCGCTGCGCCAGATCGACGAGCCGCCCCGGTTCGCCGTCGGTGACCACGTGCGCACCCGCACGGAGATGCCGGCCGACCGGCCGAACCGGCTGCCCCGCTACGTGCGCGGCCACGTCGGCGTCGTCGAGCTGATCCAGCCCGCGCACCTGCTCCCCGACACGCACGCCGTGTTCGAGGGGGAGAACCCGCAGCACGTCTACACCGTCCGGTTCGACTCCCACGACCTGTGGGGCGCCGACGCCGAGTCGTTCGCAGTGACCATCGAGCTCTACGACAGCTACCTGGAGCCGGCATGACCTCGCAGGATCAACTCACCGCAGCACAGCGCACCGAAGCGCTGGAGCAGCTGCTCACCGAGCGCGGACTCGTCGATCCCAAGGTGATGGACGGGTTCATCGAGACGTACGAGACCAAGGTCGGCCCGCTCAACGGCGCCAAGGTCGTGGCCAGGGCGTGGGTCGACCCCGAGTACAAGCAGCGGCTGCTGCAGGACGGCACCGCGGCGATCAAGGAACTCGGGTTCGGCGGGCCGCAGGGCGAGCACATCGTGGTCGTCGAGAACACCCCGACGGTCCACAACGTCACCGTGTGCACGCTCTGCTCGTGCTACCCGTGGCCGGTGCTGGGCCTGCCGCCGTCCTGGTACAAGGATCCGGCCTACCGCGCGCGCATCGTGCGCGAGCCGCGCACGGTGCTCGCTGAGATGGGCCTCGAGCTGGACGACGACGTCGAGATCATCGTGCGCGACTCGTCCAGCGAGGTCCGGTGGATGGTGCTGCCCGAGCGGCCCGCCGGCACCGAGGACTTCACCGAGGAGGAGCTGATCCCGCTGATCACGCGGGACGCGCTCGTCGGCGTGGCGAAGGTGACGCTGTGACCGCGCCGCTGGAGATCGACGGCCCCGCCGCGCCCCCGCGCAGCAACGGGGAGCTGCTGTTCACCGAGCCGTGGCAGTCGCGGGCGTTCGGCATGGTCGTGACGCTGTACGAGGCGGGCGCGTTCGAGTGGGCGGCGTTCCAGTCGGCGCTCATCGCCCGCATCGGCGAGTGGGAGCGGGCCCACCCCGACGGTTGCGGCTACAACTACTACGAGCACTGGCTCGGCGCGCTGGAGGACGTCCTCGCGGCGTCCGGCGCGGTCACGCCGGAGGAGGTGGCCGAGCGCGCCGCCCAGCTGGCCCAGCGCCCGCCGGGCCACGACCACCGCGACGACGAGCACGGTCACACCCACTGACCCGATCTCCGCGTCGAGAACGAAGTCGTGGTGATCGAACCGCCCTGTTGATCACCACGACTTCGTTCTCGACGCCGTCCGCCTACCCCGTGCAGTAGATCTCCCGGTGGCGGGTCGCGCTGGCCTCCCAGGAGTACCGGGGGAGCACCCCCCGGGCCGCGGCTGCCAGGCGGGCGCGCAGCTGCGGGTCGTCCAGCAGCCGCTCCAGGTCCTTCGCGATCGCCTCGGCGTCGCCCGCGGCCGGGAGCAGGGCGGTCTCGCCGTCGGTGAGGTACTCCTGGAACACCGGGATGTCCGAGGCGAGCACCGGCAGTCCGGCCGCGATCGCCTCCATCACCGCCAGCCCCCAGCCCTCCTTCACCGACGGGAAGCAGAGCGCGTCGGCGGCGTGGTACCAGCCGGCTAGCTCGGGATCGGGCACGGTGCCCAGCAGCACCACGTCCTCGCCCAGGACGAGGCCGAGGTCGGGCAGCGCGGCCAGGGCGGCCTCGCGGTAGGCGGTGTAGTCCTGGAACGAGTGCCCGCCGATGATCGCGAACGTCGCCACCGGGCCGCGGCGGCGCTTCAGCAGCGAGAACGCCTCGAACGCGTGCCGAGTGCCCTTGCGCGGCTCCACCCCGCCCATGCCGAGGAACACGAACCGGTCCTGCGGTAGCCGGTCGCGCAGCTGCGCGACGAGCCCAGGATCGGCCGTGCCGAACCGGACGACGTCGACCCCGTTCGGCACGACGTGGGCCGCGCGGCCGTACTCGGTGCGCAGTATCTCGCGCCACTGCTCGCTCACGACGAGCACGGTGTCGGGTTCGGCGATCGCCGCGCGCTGGCAGTCGATCAGCGCCCGGGTCGTGAAGTCATCGACGTGGTGCACCGTGCGGATCACGCGCACGGCCGCCCCGGCGTCGCGCACACGGGCCGCGGCCCGGGCGGCGATGCAGTCCTGGGCGTGCAGCACGTCGAACTCCCCGGCCAGCCCGGCGAGCCCGACCTGGAGCGTGTCGATCGCGGTGAACACCCGCTCCTCCAGTGCGGTGCCGGCGCGGCTCGGCGGGGCGAACAGCGTGACCGGCACGGACGTCGCCCTCGGCAGCCCGTCGCCGAGCGCGACCAGCCGCACGTCGGTGCCGGCCCGGTGCAGCGCCTCGGCGAGCCCGAGCGTGTGGACGAACCCGCCCCGCGGCTTGACGGAGTGGGTGATCAGCGCGATCCGCATGCGACCTCCTGCAGCGCGGGTGCTCACGACACCGCGCCGATGGCGGCGCCGGCCACGATGCGGGTGCCGGCCCCGCCCGGTTCCAGCGCGTACGGGGCGTGCGCGGCGTCGGTGATCACCGCGGGGTGCCCGGTGGTGCGGACGAAGCGGGTCGCCGCGCGGATCTTGGGTCCCATGCTCCCCTCGGGGAACTGGCCCGCCGCGGCGTGCGCCAGCGCCTCGGCCACGGTCATCTCGGCCACCTCCCGCTCGGCCGGCCTGCCGAAGTCGAGCTTCACCCGCGGGACGGCCGTGACGAGCAGCAGCAGGTCCGCGCCCAGATCGGAGGCCAGCCGCTCGGCCGCCAGGTCCTTGTCGATCACCGCTTCGACGCCGCGCAGCCCGCCCTCGTCCTCGACCACCGGGATGCCGCCGCCACCGGCTGCGATCACGACGCAGCCCCGCTGGGCCAGCAGCCGGATCGCCGGCAGCTCCACGATCCGCTGCGGTTCCGGGGAGGGGACGAGCCTGCGGAAGCCGCGCCCGGCGTCCTCGCCGACGACCCAGCCGCGCTCCAGCGCCTGCCACCGCGCGGTCTCCTCGTCGAGGAACGGGCCGATCGGTTTGGTCGGGTGGGCGAAAGCCGGATCGTCGGCCCGCACGACCGTGTGGGTCACGACGGGGACGACCGGCAGGCGCCCGGCACGGCGCAGCGCGAGGGAGAGCAGGCAGCCGAGGTGCCCCTCGGTCATCGCGCCGAGCCAGAACAGCGGCAGCTCCGGTACCCGGTGGGCGGCCTCCTCCTGCTGGATGGCCAGGTTGCCCACCTGCGGGCCGTTGCCGTGCACGACGACGACGCTCCACCCCGCCGCGTGGATGCGGCAGACGGCATCGGCCATGGCCTCGGCGTTCGCCGTCTGCTCGGCGTAGGTGCCCCGCTCGCCGCTGCGGGTGATGGCGTTGCCCCCGAGGGCGACCACGGCAATCCTGGGCATGACGGCGACGGCCTCCGGCGCAGTGTGCAGAGTGTTAATCTTGAGAAAATCTCTTCGCTTATAGTAGACGATCGTGGGGCGCTCCGGCGGCGGTAGAGTTCTGCGGATGAGTCCGCCGCTGCGCCTGCGGGTACTCGGCCCCTTCGGCGTGGACGGTGAGCCCGGTGCCCCCGTTCCCGCTGGCCAGGCCCGCCGGGTGCTCGCCGTCCTGGCCTGGCGGCGCGGCGAGTTCGTCACCGTCGAGGAGCTCGTCGACGCCCTGTGGGAGGGCAACCCGCCCGATCGCGCCGACCGCAACATCGCGTCGATCGTGAGCCGGTTGCGGCGTGCCTTCGGACCGGACCTGATCGAAGGCTCGGCGGCCGGCTACCGGCTGCCCGCGGACCGCGCGGCCGTGGACCTGCACGACGCGGCGGAGCTGGTCGAGACCGCCGAGCGGGAGCTCGGCCACGGCCGCTACGCGCTCGCCGCCACCGGTGCGGAGCAGGCGGCGAAGCTGCTCGACGCCGACCTCGCGCTGGCCGGCGAGCACGACGACCGCTGGGTGCGCGACCTGCGCGCGCAGGTCGCCGACCTGCTGCGCCGCGCCCGCGCGGTGTGGAGCTCCGCCGCACTGCAGATGGGCGCCTACGACACGGCGGTGGCGGTGGCGTCAGCGGCGCTGCAGGTCGATCCGTTCGACGAGGACTCCACCCGCACCGTGATGCTGGCCCACCAGCGGGCCGGCCGCCCCGGCGGCGCCCTGCGGGCCTACCGCGCCCTGCGCGAGGCTCTCGCCGAGCACCTCGGGATCGATCCCTCCCCGGCCACCGAGGCGCTGCACCTGGCCGTGCTGCGCGCCGAGGACCCCGGCACCGACCGCGCGGGCAGCACCGCCGAGGACTCCGGGATCGTCGGCCGCGACGGGGAGCTGGCCGTCCTGCGCAGGTCGTGGGACACCGCGGCGGCCGGGCAGCCGACCGTCGCGCTCGTGACCGGGGAGGCGGGCATCGGCAAGTCCGCGCTGGTCGCGGCGCTGGCCGAGGAGACCCGCCGGACCGGGGCGCTCGTCGTGCAGGCCACCTGCTTCGCCGCGGAGCGCTCGCTGTACCTGCAGCCCGTCGCTGATCTCGTGCGGGCGCTGCTGCGGCACATGACGCCCGACGACGTCCGCGAGTACGCCGGTACCCGGCTCGGCACCCTCGTCGAGCTGGTGCCCGAGCTGACCGACGTCGTCGGCACCGTCCCGTACGCGCGTTCCGCGCCGGAGGTCGAGCACCGCCGCAGCCTCGACGCGGTCAGCAGCCTCGTCACCCGCATCGGCGCTCGACGCCCGGTGCTGCTCGTCGTCGAGGACGTGCAGCACGCCGGGCAGGCCACCGTCGAGGCGCTGCACGTGCTCGCCGGGCACCGGCAGGGCAGCCGCACGATGCTCGTCCTCACCGAGCGCACCGGGGAGGGCCGGCCGCCGGTCGTGACCGCGCTGCGCGATCTCGCCGTGCGCATCGACCTGGGTCCGCTGCGCCGCGAGGACGTGCTGCGACTGGCCGCGCACACCGCCTGGGCAGAGGATCCCGACCGGCTGTGGTCGTGGACGGGCGGCTCGCCGCTGTTCCTCACCGAGCTGCTCCGGCTCCCGGTCGGGACCGGGCCACCGGTCGTGCCGGAGACCCTGCACGAGGTGGTCGAGACGCGCATCGACGCCGCCGGGGACGCCGTCGCGCACCTGCTGTCGCAGGGTGCGGTGCTCGGCACCACCTTCTCGCTGGAGGACGTCGCGGCCCTGTCCGGGCTCGGGGTGGAGGACTGCGCGGCCCGCGCCGACCGGGCCCTGCGCCTCGGTCTGCTCACCGCGGTGGGGGAGAACTTCCGCTTCGCCAACGACATCGTGCGTCTGGTGGCGTACGAGAGCGCACCGGAACCGGTGCGGATCAACCGGCACCGGCGCGCCGCGCGGATCCTGCACGACCGGCCGGAAGCCGCAGCCGAGCACCTCATGGCGGCGGGCGATCCGCGCGGGGCCGCGGACTGCTGGTTGCGCGCCGCCCAGGCGGCGTCCCTGAAGTTCTCCCACATCGACGCCGAGCGGCTGCTGGACCGTGCCGTCGCGGCCGCCGAACAGGGCGGGGACTCCGCACAGCTGATCACCGCGCACCTGCTGCGCGGACAGGCCCGCCGCGATCTCGGGCGCATCGACGACGCCCGCGCCGACCACGAGACCGCGCTCGCGCTCGCGCGCGACGTCGGCGACGTCGAGCAGGAGGCGCGAGCACTGGAACAGCTGGGCTGGACCGCCTTCTACGCCCGTGACGCGCTGGTCGCCGTCGAGTTCGCCGAACAGGCGTCGCACCTGGCCGAGTCGGCGGCCGCCGCGCCCGGCGCCCTGCCCAGTGCGACCCTGCTCGTCGGGCGGGTACGGCACTGGGACGGCGACTACGAGGGCGCCGCCACCGCGTACGGACAGGTGCTGGCGCGCACGGCGCCGGACGGCACCACCGCGGTCGCGCTCGCCTACCAGGGGGCGCTGCTGCAGCACCAGGACCGGTTCGCCGAGGCCAGGGCCGTTCTCGCCAGGGCGACGCTGCTCTGCCGGCGCACCGGCGAGTTCCGGCCGCTGCTGCAGGCGCTGTTCTTCACCGCGCTGGCCCGCGGCGACAGCGGCGACTTCGCCGGGGCGCTGCGGGCGCTGGAGAGCGCGCGCAAGCTCATCGACGCGGAGAACCTGGGCTTCTACCGGGCCGGCATCGAGACCACGTCGTCGTGGATCTGGCAGGAGCTCGGCCAGGTCGATCGCGCCCGCGCGCACGCACTGCAGGCGGTCGAGCTGGCCCGCCGCGGCGGCGGGGCACTGGAGCTGGAGCAGGAGCTGCACGCGCTGCTGGCCGTGGCCGACTGCGACCTCATGCAGGGCCGTGTCGACGACGCGGGTTCCCTCGTCGAACGCGCGGTTCCGATGCTGGACCGGTCGCTGCCGTTCCGGCCGCGGGCGGTGCTGCGGCTGGTCGAGATGCAGGCCCGCTTCGACGCCGGCCAGGCCGAGCGGCTGCTCGATCTCGCCCGCACGCACTCCTCGCCGAAGTACACCGCACTGGCGCTGCGCCACCTAGGGCGGCACGAGGAGGCGGCCGGGATCGCCGCGGCCACCGGCTCGGACCTGCTCGTCGCCCAGCTCGGCGCTCCGGCTGACCGAGCGGGCGCACTGCGCCGGATCGCCGCCACGCTGACCGCGGAGCAGCGCGCCACGTTCGTCACCGCGGGCCGGCTGCACTGCCCGCCGCCGCTCACCCGCTGAAGACGATCTCCATCGGCACGTGCGGCTGGCCGACGTAGTCGACGGTCGGGCCCGTACGGTGCCAGCCCAGCCTGCGGAAGAACACCTCGTTGGGCGGCTGGATCATCGCCGTCATCCGCTCACCGCCCCGGGCCGCCGCCGTCGCGACGGCGAAGCGGACGAGGTGCATCCCGAGCCGTCCGGCGCGGTGCTCGGGCAGGACCGCGAGCCGGTCGCCGCGCCACTCGGTGCCCTCCCGGACGTAGAGCCGCACCACACCCGCGACCTGCCCGTTCACGGTGCCGACCACGTGCAGCGTCGCGGGATCTGCGTCGTGGGCGTCCACGTCGGTGTCGGCGAACACGCCCTGCTCGACCACGAAGACGGCGTGCCGGACGGCGTGGTGGGCGGCCAGGTCCTGCGGTGCCTCGGCGATCCGGCAGGATTCGACGCGGACGGTCGTCTCGGCGGTCACGGCGTCTCCTCGATCATGCGCCGGCACCGGTGGTACTCCTCGAGGAACGGCTCGCGCCGATCGAAGGAGCGCCCCTCCGGGGGCACGACGCCGGGTCTGATCACATCGATGCGGTAGGGGGCGGGCGACCACGCGTCGACGCTGGCGCGGATCTCCGTGCCGGACGGGACGTGCAGGTGCGTGCAGCCGGCCACCCCCGCATCGCCGCCGGTGAGGTCCTCGATCGCGGCGGGGCCGTGCAGCACGGCCCAGGTGCTGCCGGAGGCGCGGGCCCGCTCGATCGCGGCGCGGTGCTCTGCGCGCACCCGCTCGGCGATCAGCTCCCGCTCCCGCATCCCGCACGCGACCCCGACCAGGAGCGCAGGAGGTACGCCCGCGGGCGGGCGGACCCCGGACTCGGCGAGGAGCGCTTCCGGATCGCCCATGGCAGCCACCAGGTCGTCGAGGCCGGCGCCGCGGCGGGCCAGCGCGGCCGCGAGGACGCCGATCGCCTCGACCGCGCGGGCGTAGGAGGTGGGGTCGGTGGTCAGCGTCGGGAACAACGCCTCACCTGAGGCGCGCCATTGCGCGCGGCGACGGGCGAGCTCGTCCAGGGGCGCGGTGGCGGGTTGGTTCATGGTGGGCTCCTCGCGCGCCGCGGGCCGGGACCGCTGCGGCGGTCCCGGCCCGGCGGACCGCCCGCGGTCAGACGGTCCAGGTCTGCATCACCAGCGCACCCTCACGGCGGGCGGTGAGGGTGGCGTCGAGCACGTCGAGCGGGTGGATGGGCTTGACGCCCTCGATCAGGTCGGTCTCGCG
>Ga0065720_1019428_pt1 | contig 26208 bp, 18 predicted proteins | sample Thericmetagenome_FD_59107 | JGI IMG/M metagenome (GOLD analysis project Ga0065720, IMG submission 59107) | Thermophilic microbial communities from the Joint Bioenergy Institute, California, USA of rice/straw/compost enrichment - eDNA_2 v2... | ecosystem: Engineered > Solid waste > Grass >... | reverse complement strand
TTTACTATCTATCACCGCGCGCAGGTAACATAAGGCTTCCTTTGAACATATTTCTTCACCTTGAAGTTCCCATCCACGACATATTCTCCCAAGTTCTCGCTAGCATCCGCTTTTTTTTTTTTTGCAACAGAAAATTTCGTACTCGCTATCATGTACTTTGTTGCCGTTTGATGTTGGCTCTATACAAGTGGCAGGTTCATCTTCATAGAGTGAGTTAACTTGCACTGGTCTAGATATCTAACCGGCAGTCCGCCGCTGAGGCTTTTCTCATCGATGTGGGGAACCTTCACGGTTCTCTGTAAGGATCTAGAGCCGGCCCTTAGACCAAAACGTCTGAATCAGACAGCCACTCAACCATAGTGACAGCAAACAGTTGGCGCACGAAGAGGGATGTAGCTCGTCGTGTGGTTAACCTGGAAGTTGTAGGTGTGTTGAGCGGACATTGATGTCCTGCATCGCAATTGAGCAACGGTTTGCGCTGTTGGGCCTGGGATGTTGGTGTCTCCAGTCCGATACGAGATATTGCCCAGGTTCCCCTACCGGAAACAGCGTTGTCGACTTGATGGCTTCTCTCTTTTCTTTTGCTCAAGATAACTTTCCTTCATTGCTCCCGTACAAAGCCATAGTCAAACGTTCGAGCAAGCTTTGTACTAGCACTTAGACCCGGGAGCTAAGGAGAATAAGCTTCGAACCATTTCGAGTGAGCATTTTTAAGTGGAGCAACATTCACGGCGTTGTGGCACCATAGTGGATCTGGAGGCGTCGTGCCGCGCGGGGGTGATCGAGGATCCCCGACCCGTGGGTACCAAAAAAGCCTACAAACCGGGGGAAGATGCACCGGAAGACGGAAAGTGGGGGTTATTACAACGTTAGACCAGGGTCGTGACGACGGCATTCCAACGGTCGAGGGTCCTGTTGCAGTGTTGGCAAGAAGAGAATCTTGGTCCTGGTCGAGAACCTGTGACAAGACCTGACCATTGGCATTATGCTTAGGAAAATATCATGCAATTGCTGTAGCTCTGAGGCAACAGGGGTAATTTGTGAAAACTCTGCGGTTCATCCTTGTAAAATCTTTTCACGAACTCAGATCATTGGTGTTCGATAGACGGCGGCGGGCCAATTGGTTGCCATAGCACACGATGATATGGCAATTGGTTTCCGATCACAATGTGTCTGCGACACTGACGCTCTATTGATGTAGGACATGTACATCACACAGTAATCACATTCATCTTAGATCTTAGTCCTCGTACCGAGTTTTGGCAGTCCAATACAATTTGTCCCTAAATCCGTATCAATGAAGTGTATCCAACGCGTAACTCGTAATGTTTGCGAAGCGAATCAACCGAAAAGTGCCACCCAAATACCCCCAGCCAATACTACTCGCTCTCAACCTTGACACTGTACGTCACACTCTTGACAATGGAATTCTCGGGGCTGTTCTGTAGAATATTTTCCTCGCTCCCCGTGCTGTTGCCTTTGATTGTCGCGAACGTGCCATGGTTGCTCTTCCCATTGCGGCTGGACGAAAGGCTGCTGAGCTTGTATCCATCCCCCGACTTACCCAGCTTGCGCACCCCGCTGCCGTGCGAGTAGCCCCCGCTGCCGTGGCCATACTTGCTTCTGTATTCCTTCGCTTTACGTAGGACGTTGGGGGCAAGGAATGGCAGGGAGGAGACGATGTTCTGATAGCAGTAACGAAATTAGCATTTGTTCATACACAAGCGTCAAGATAAGAGCTTGCAGGATGCAGATAGCATGCAGGTGAAGGAATGCAAGAAGAGTACGTACCCCCACATTGAACTCGATCACACCCCACAGAATGAGCATCGTTGAGTTACCGTCGCCGTTCTGGATGCGGTCGATCTCGCGATAGCGGAAGATGGAGCAGAGGGTGATGAAGATGCCCAACATGAAGATGAAGATGAGGCCAATCTTCTTACCGCGAGAGACATTCAGCTTAAGGAGCACGGGGATGGGGATCAGAGTGACGATGATGTCGGAAACAATGGTCACGATTGCGTAGCCTGTGAAAGAAGGGCCTGGGGCCAGACATTTGCCGGGCACTGTAGGGTTCCACGATTTATGGACCTGGATTTTGTCAGTAGGAGTGAAAATATGCAAGACATTGGGGTACCGACCGGCTGGCAAGCAAGAATAAGGCACAGAGCACAGCCCAGGTGCCCAAGGAAGATGGCGACGATGGTGACCCAGACAATCCTGCGGTAAACGCGGTGGTTCGTGCGGTCGAAGATTCTCAGGTAGCTGATCAAGAGGGCAATCTTGAAGAAGCTGATGCCCAGTTGGTAGATCGGACGGCCGGCATAGTTTGTCCGCGTGTATGGGATTAGATTTTCTTTTGGACGGAGTGCCAATGGTAGACCCAAGCCGTATTTTGTTTCTGATCTGACATTAGCGTATGATTACTTGGATCATGACAAGTCAACAACATACGAGCAATGCAGAGAGCAGCATAGGTAATAGCAAATGCCATCGACAACGCAGACAGGTAGTCGTCGCTTTGCAGGCCATGGTTCCTATACCGGACCCATAACCTCAGTGAAACGACAACGGCAGCGACGGTCGATACGACCACACATACGGCGATGATAGTTTTCCATTGTGAGATCGCCTCGACCTCGGGCGTTGCGTTCTCTACCCAGCCCATGTTGCGAGTAATTGCTCAAGTCGTGGATTCGAAGATGGCCGTGAATACTGAGAAAAAGGAGTCGAGAGCGGACAGACCGAATGGTGGTCAACCCGTGCTGAACCCGAGCCGGCGGGTGCTGGCGGGGATGGCGTCGAGATTAAGGTCTAAATTTTCCACAAGGGTAGGATCGGCACGATTTAGTTTTGCGAGTGCAAGCTACCAAAGACGAGAATAGCATACAGACGGGCTATGTGATCGTTGACCGGCAGCGGAAGATCAACAGGAGAATACCATCGCGGACGTCAATGGTAGTAGTGATGGAGAGCAACTCAACATCGATATATGAAGCGGATGTTCCTTTCAGTTCTCCCGGCCATACGTTCCTGGCCAAACACTTCTGCCGGCAACGTAACCCAAAGAGCAGCCGTCCTGTCACTGTAACAGCATGCCAGGGGCTGCCATCGAGTGGATAGGTATCCCCATGATGAGGTGACAAGCCGGCCAGAGACGCCTTAGGCTGCCATATGGCTTGTTTAAAGCGGCAGAGAAAAGAAAATGTCACGATTGATACTGATTTAAAATGCTATCAAAACGCTGCCTTCCAAATTGTGGTTGCATGCCCGATTAATATCGGACCCTTGCTGCCGTGTGCTCATGTCCGGGTACCTCTAGCTCCAGGAGAACATACCTAGTGTGTGCTGCATTTGAGGCCGGCAGACCCGGAAGAACTTTCTTAATGGCTCGTCATATAAATGCCAGCTCGTCGAAGCTGAGTTTTTGGAGCCCTTCACTTCCTGAAAAGCAAATGGCATTGAGACATTTTTCCCAACTCAGCTGTGCGCATGCACCTGCGGGTTGATTTTCTCTTGCATCCCACGCTTTCTCAACGCAGGTTGACTCAGATTTACACAGCTGCATGTCTTAGATTTGTGCGCATTACTTACCCTTCGCAAGGAAGTCCCAGGGAGGAACCAATACCGTCCACATCCATGAGATCCTTCCCATCCTGGTGGCGCTGAATTCAATTAACTGAATGTTCAGGTGTGCTGGTTCTGGAAGCTGCCGTGAACAGAAGTGTCGAAAGTTTCGACCCTGAAGCGGCACAGCGAGTGGTACTTCCGGCCAACAGCTCCGACAAATCAATGATTGGCCGGCTGCGACTGCGGGAGCATGACACTAGGGCCATACCCCCAGTTGGTCTAAATCCCGTTTATCCTTGCCCTGCAGTGTATGTATATCCAGGGTTGCAATATCATTCACCCAGGAGCAGAGAGGTGACATCTCGCCAAAATCCTTGCAGATCCGGACCGTCAGCCCAGATCAAAATCTTTCGAGAAAAACAAAGACGACGAATCCACCATGGTCTGCAGGCACTTGTGTAGCAGGCGCGCTTGCAAGCACAGCCAACAGCATGTTCCAAGCTCTCGGCGAGGGGGGCTTAGAGGTTCATTCCATTCACTTAAACCAGGCCCATCCCTCGTTTTGCTCCTAGATATTTCCTCAATGTGTTGCTGTGTCGGGCCAATTTTCCTCAACTCTCCCGTCATTCTGGCATTGCAGAGAGTCCCACGTTTCACCCAACTCTGCTTGTTACGTTCGGTTGATTTTCTTCTCCGGCCATTCTCATATCACATCCTCTCGAATTTCTCTCCTCAGGACTCGCGTTTCAGGCCCTAACTGAGGTGCCTGCAGTTCAGTGGCACCTTACATCCTCGTCCTCCACCGATCTTTCAAGTCCCAGACTCCAAATTGGAATCCTGTTCCTGCAGCAGGCATCCCGCTGGCAGGAAGGTCGAGAGTCGCAAGCATAGCCTGCGGCGCGGGGACGGAGATCGATCCGGGTTTCGAGATTTTGCCGTGACCACCCCCTTTTCTCGCTCCTAATTTTCGGTTGTCCCTCGGTCATAATACTCCCGTCACTATACCCTCCGACCCATAACACATCCCGTTTGCTGCCAGGTCCTGCAGCTTAACCCTTCCCGTGCAGTGTTTCTTTGCATCTGTTTTCTTTTCACTGTCCCAATCACATACCGACGACTGACCCTCAACAGTGATCAAAAATATCCACAATGTCGTCAACATCGGGAAGAAATACTCCCATCAAGGATGAGAAACAGGAGAGGGAGCTTATCGTTGACACCAGTAAGCCCTCGGTCAACTACAGCCATGGCGAAGTCGACAATGCGTGGAAGTATTTGGACCAGCACCGCGATGACGCCAAGGTCGACGCGCAGATCGACCTGGCGAAGCTGCGCCGCAAGATCGACTTGCGGATCGTGCCGCTTATGTTCCTGTGCTACACACTGCAGTTTCTGGACAAGGTCATTCTGAATGTGAGTTGTCACTGCAGCAAACACGGTGTGAAGAGTAAAGGCTAAAAGCATATCACCAGTATGCCGCTGTCATGGGCATTCACAAGGACCTCAATCTCCAGGGCAATGACTTCTCCAACGTCGCTACCTTCCTCTTTGTGGGCCTGCTGTGCTTTGAGATTCCTAACAGTGAGTTATCACTCTTCCCTAGTCATCACCATAGCTAACACGCCCAGTCTACTTTCTCCAAGCCGTCCCGGCTGCAAAATGGCTAGGCCTGAACGTCGCCCTCTGGGGCACGGCTACTGCCTGCGGTGCTGCCGCAAAGAACTACCAGACGCTTCTCGTCTCTCGCGTCTTTCTGGGCATATTTGAGGCGACTATCGCGCCCTCACTCATGCTCATCAGCAGCCAGTGGTACACCAAGTCGGAACAGGCTCCGCGATTCTCCTTCTGGTACACTGGCCTTGGCCTTGGCCAGATCGTTGGCGGTCTGGTGTCATTTGGCTTCCAACACATGGGGCCTGAAGCGAAGTTGGCGGGCTGGAGGACTATGTTCCTTACTCTGGGTGTGATTACTGTCATTGTGGGCATTTGTGTCATTATCTTCCTGCCGGATACTCCGATGAAGGCGAAGTGGCTGTCGGATCAGGAGAAGGTTACGCTGTTGAAGCATGTTAGCGTCAACCAGACCGGTGTTGAGAACAAGAAGTTCCGGGCGAAGGAGATTGTCGAGGCGTTGATGGATCCGCAGATTTACCTGCTGCTGCTGTCTGTTATTCTGGTAAGTCTGAAGTCCCTTATGCCTGGGGCATACTGTGCTAATTGCTCAGCTCTCTGTCTCCTCCGGTGTCGTTACCAGCTACTCTGCGACTCTTATCCGCAACCTAGGCTTCACTCCTAAGAAGGCCGCTCTCATGAACACTCCTTCGGGCGTGGTCAGCATTTTCTTTACTCTTTACGTCGGTTTCGGCATCCGCCTGCAGTCTCACCGCTGGGCGTTCATTGTCTCGTGCATCATTCCTGCGTAAGCTCTCCTCAGGCAAACATCGCTGTGACTCATTTGTTAACATAATCATAGGATCATTGGCGGCGCCCTCATGTCCTTCTTGCCTGTCACTGACAAGGCTGGCTGCTTGGCTGGTATTTACCTTGTCAATGCCGTCGTTGCTCCGCTTGCCATCTTCTACAACGTGGGTCTTCCCCTATCCATCGCTTCAGGTTTTACACAATGCTAACAAACCCAGTGGACAATGGCCAACGTAGCCGGCTCGACCAAGCGTGCCTTCGCAGCCGCCATCATCTCCGGCTCCTTTTCGCTTGGCAACATCATCGGCCCGCAGACCTTCCAGGCGCGCGACGCCCCTGAGTACCGTCCCGCCAAGCTCGCTGTCATGGGCACCCAGGCCGGCTGCGCTTTCACCACATTTTGCTTGTTCTTGTATTACGTCTGGCAGAACAAGAGTCGTAACTCCGAGGCCGAGACCGAGGATGCCTTCTTGGCGCCGGAGACTTGGGCTCGGATGACGGATAAGGAGAATAAACGGTTTAGGTACTCTTACTAAGCTGTTCATCAGGGAAATTCAAAAGGAAGGCGTATGAATTGTTGGACTTTCTTTTGGTAATATCCTATGCGGGATGCCAGGCTAGTCTTAGATATTCTGCATATTTCAAAGTTGTCATAGCGGATTGTAGTCAAGTGTATTCTCGACAGTAGTTCAGGACCTAGCATTTGGGATGCAATCTTAAGTTGTCTTAAAGAAACTTTGGCTGTTCTCTCTGAAACAGTTGTAGCGTTCAGGGGTAAAACGTCTGCTTAGCACCGGTTCAGGTCGTAACCCTTGTCAAGTCTGGGCACACTGACGTAGTATCCCGAGTATACCCTGAACGGAAGATCAAGTCTATAGTAACATGGCGCCATCGGCGCTTGATTTGACGCGCCATGGCTCTTGGCGAGCTTATTCGGTCGCATGCTTTACTTTGGACATGATTCTTGCGCGTCTTCTCTACACGGACCGTCGTGACCTGCCAAGGGTCGAAACACGGCATGAGAGGCATGGCAGATCATTCGTAGCGAGGTGACAGTTCTCGAGCATGGAGTGATGCATCCTACTGAAAGCCTCAGATCACGGATCTCTTCATCCGCTGCAAGCCGTTATCTGTCAAGAACTTTTGTTCTTCCAACGTGTGCCTACAGCATGCGTCATTATCCTGGTATGTCGATATGTGCAGCTCTGCAGCTGCGCAGCTAGATCCATGTATATATGAGCCGACGCAGATGTATGTGACGTTACAATTCCGGTTCTTTCCAGACCCGGGCCCTGTACTGGAAATCTTCTCGTTCGCTTCCGTCCCGTGTTTGTGTGCTCGGTCGGTCCGGTGAACTCGCTTGCGTGGACACACAGACTTGAGGAGACGTTGCCACGAGGGATCCAAAAAGTTTGGAAAGGGATCTTGTGTTCTGGAAGGTGGCGTATGTAAGTTCATCTGATCAGCCGAGATCCTTGACGGTTTGTTAAGGAGAATAGACTCGGCTCTAGTAGCCCTACAACGATAGACTTTGGTGCTCCACGTTACAGCTGTATCTGAGTCTTAAAGACTAGATCTCGTGGAGTTTGCCTGAACAACAGCATAGGTAGCAAGGATTAGAGAGAACCTGTTAAGAGAGGGCCGACTTTCAAAAAGCCATAGTCAGCCTTTGTTTTTGCAATCTTAACGTAATGCAACGTCATTCACACGGCAAAATCCACATATCATCGACAACAAGAGTAAGCTTTTTTCCTCTTTTCTTCCTTGTCAGCCTTGTAGGCTGTGCTATGGAAGGTCCTTGTGCAATCCTATGGCCCATATATTTTGCCGTGTGCCGTGGGCCGCGGCCTAAGTCGGGCCGACGGTCCTCGCTACCTCACTTTTAAATATCACGGGCTGCGTGGGCTGGTTGTTTGGGGGCTGTCAGCTCCACATGAGCCGGATACGATATTGGAAAGGTTCAATAATTAAAGGTACACGTTAACTTGGCCTTGATGGAAGAGCAAGTGATCTTGATCGTGCTCTCAGCTGATAACTGGGAATGAAAGCAATTCGTCCTGGTTATTTGGTTTATTTCACGTGCAGGAGGGATATTTGGGATATGCAGGTGGATAAATAAAAGATTTAGCAGAATAATCGGCCCTGGAGGCCTGTCAGGAATAGTTGGAGAGCATAACGAACTGCAAGATGTTGTACCTGGCAGGACGGGTGTAAATGGCCCTACAGTCACCCATAGTACGAGGTTTTGACGTGGAAAAGAGACAGCTATGCTTGCAACATAGTCTCGTCATTGGGGATGAATCGGAGGTCTAGCTGGGAGTAAAGAGACCTTTGAGCCGTTACCCAGATAGTGGAAGACACTCCAGTACGTAGAGCAGTCCCACCTTCCATTGGATTCCCCATCTGTGTATGACATTAGTATAAGTGGATGCAAATAACACTTTCTGGGAGGTTGAGTCTATGGGTTAAGCACTAGACCATATTTTGAGCAAAGGTTCTGATGAGAGCGTTTGACACTAAAGCGTTCACTGTCTTGCAAAAAGCGCATCGGCTGTGTCCCGGAACCGACTCATGACTTAGAATACCTGATAAGTCAGGACTTGGGAAATAAAGCATGATAAACAGGCTGAGAAGTGAGAGTATGTGATGGCAAGACATTGTCTGACTTGTTGGTGAAGAGCCGATATGCGAATGAACACAGTTGTCGGCCTTCAACAAACGTTGAGGTGTCATGGCCACTGTATTACCTCTTAGTGTGAAACCTGGCTCCGTGTTACTTAATCTCGGCTTTTGAGGTCTTACTCTCAGCTGTTATTCGGACATTTTAAGTCAGGAATATGTATCGCTGAGGTAAACAGAGAGTTGAAGAGTGTTATGTTGGGATCCTCTGAAGTCTGTTGACTTGTTCTACAGAGTCGAAATCTCAACCCTCACCCAGCCATCAAGTCCCTCGCTAACCACCCACAACCGAATAGACGAGGAAATCTACGCGTGCGCTTCAGCGGGCTATAAGGCACCATTAATAACCATAAACTCTCAACTTAGTCATTCTTTACAATCTCGCTTTTCTCTGCTTTTTCTAGAACCGCCAAGCAAATAGCCACAGCCATCTAAACCCTTCTCAGCGACTCGGCGCCCGTTCGCTCCGGACCATCGGCGGTGGGGTCTCGGTTAGAGCCGGTAATTCAGGGAGAATCATATCATTCCTCCGACGGCATCCGTGGTTCGCAGGCCGGTTTTCCTGTCGCGTGCCTGGCATTCCGCCACTGAATGTATCAATTGCCACTGTTTTTGTGAGGTTTGATATAAATGCGTGATGACCGACTCGAACAGCGGAAACACCCCGCTCGGCCTTTGACGTCGTGCGCTCGGGAAAGGGCCGAGGGACATGGCGTTATATCTCTAAGGGATCGTCACCGGGTTTCAAGGTAAATCGCTTTGTCCGGAGTGAGGTTAAGTGATTGAGTAGACAGGAGGACGAGGAGTATATCGTGTTAGAGACGGACCCTGAATCGACAGCACGGAACCCTTGTTATCAGGCCAGAGGAAATACATCTCTCTCATTCAGTGCTTCCCGTGTTGGGGCAGGTCATGATGTCACCGACCGAATGCGATCCACTCATTAAGCGCAAAAGAAAGCTCGGAGACCTGCCGCTGGCCGAGCTTCCGGATCCATTGCGAGACTTTGCCGTAACAAAGAACGGTTTCCTGCCAGAAAACGGGCCCCTGAAAAGGTTACCTGACGCGTACTATGCGCCGTGGGAAGATTTGATTGAGCGTTTGTCGGCCTTGATAGAGAACAACACTCTGAGACAGAGGGTTGACAAGCTCCCTGTCTTGTCGGTTGAATATCTCAAGACAGAGGCAGAATGGCAGCGAGCCTTTGTCATTCTGGGCTTCCTTACCCATGGCTACATCTGGGGAGGTGATGCCCCAGCCCAGGTAAGCTCGTTGACCCCCTATGCCCTCTCTCTATTCAGGACTAACAGTACAGATCCTACCCCCTCCTTTGACAGTTCCCCTCCTCGCGGTCTCCTCCCACCTAGGAATGCCCCCCGTCGCGACCTACGCCGCGCTTAACCTCTGGAATTTCGGCACAACCTCTCCAAGCAACAACTTCGCTGATTTGGACAACCTCTACTCCCTTCACACGTTCACTGGAACACGTGACGAATCATGGTTTTATTCTGTGTCAGTCGCAATCGAAACTGCTGGGGCAGAGCTCATCCCGGTGATGATGAACGCTTTGGAGGAGGTGTTTTGCGTGATGAACAAACCGTATCCAGTTGAGACGAATTTCGAGGGGTACAAAAAAGCAATTGGGATGGCAACATCTGCGCTGAGAGGGCTCTGCAAGCGGTTAGGAGAGCTTGGTGCGCTACTCGTCCGCATGGATGAGCACTGCGACCCTGCCATCTTTTATCACCGCATCCGGCCCTTCCTCGCAGGGAGTAAGAACATGGCCTCTGCTGGCTTGCCACGAGGCGTCTTCTACAAAGAGGGTGAGGGCAAGGGGTCATGGCGCAAGTACAGGGGCGGTAGTAACGGGCAGAGCTCTCTTATCGGTTTCTTGGATCTTGTAATGGGGGTTGAGCATCGATATTCGGTGTACGAGAGGGGAGATTTAAAACCTGCTCAGGAGACTCATATCGAGGAAAACGAAGACAAGAAGCAGGCTTTCCATGACGAAGTGAGGGAGTACATGCCTGCGCCTCATCGAAGGTTTTTGGAATATCTTGAGGACAGGTATCCTGGTGGTATGAGAACGGCTGTTGAAAGACTGATGGGTAATTACTCTGGGAAGTCTGAGAAGGATGTGAGCAACGAACTCGAGGAACTTTGGAAGGCCTTCCAATCCGCCATAAAGGCGATGGTTGACTTCCGAAGTCATCATTTGCAGATGGTTGCGCGATACATCATTATCCCGTCGCGACAACATCGCCAGTGTGACGGATCAAAAGTCAATCTAGCGACGGCGTCGTCAATACAGAGGTCAGATCAGGATAAGACGGAACTCACTGGTACTGGTGGGACTGCGCTGTTGCCGTTCCTCAAACAGTCTAGGGAAGAGACGCTGCAGGCAGGGAATTTGTCGATAGAGGTGCTTCAATAGTTCGAAGTACATTGTTAACGTATTGTTGCTCCCAAACGTCACAAGTTATGGAAGATGAACAATCTGAGGATGCGCGGTGAGCCTGAAATGTGACTCTGAGGTTGATTGGCATTGCTAAGCACATTGATGGCAGCTCTTTAAACAGTTGGTTTCGATCTCATGCAGCAGTGCTGCTACTGGAGCCAGCAAAATGACAAATATTCGCGGAGCTGCTGAAGCATTGCTGAATTCTGAGGTCTGGGCTCGAGTATATAGAAAGCAATTTGGTTGAAAGATTGACCCCAATCTCACCCATGAAGCTGTACATCGGAATGCTGCCGGGGTTCTGATAAAGCAGGATGATGATGACCGCTGATCCACTTGAAGCAGAGACACTGCGATATGTTGGACATATTTCCAGTTGTGATATCAATATGATTGGTGAGTTGGAAATGATGATCCTGTTGGTATTGGCTTCGCACATTTCCGGAACATCCGCTCTTTGCCAGTCCAGATCACTCCAGCTTGAGCTGCGCTCCTGCATAGTGATGTGTCGGTGCGCTCTGTTAGAACTTAATTGCTGATAGCTCACTCACCATCTCAGAAACATGCACCTAGTGAAGGCGAGGGAACCTAACAGGCCTGAAGAAACAAGGCAGCGTTTGTTGTCATCGGCCATCTCCTCGGAGATGCCAACCTCAACCTTCGGGCTTCGGAAGTACGTAGGGTTGGCGCAGTGGATCAGCAGCCGCGCTCCCTGATCTGTTAGACTCCCGTATCTCCCTATCCTGATAAGACCTCACAAAATCCGGGGTCAACCGGTCGTACACTTAAGCCATGTCCCCCTCGATCTCGATACCTCGAACATTGTCCAAGTGATATCGTCCATGTAGTTGATCAGCCGTTTCAAAGAGGTCGTACAAACCGCGCCAGAATGAAGGAACTAAATCCAATGGCAAACGGTCGGGAAAGGATCCGCGGAGATCTCTCTATTTAAGCTTCGTCCGAACCCAACTCGCCCAGCAAGACACATTCGCACTAACCGAATGGAGGATTTTTGTTAGCTAATCTGACGTAATAGGTTTGAGAAGCCGGAAGCCAGATGGTGGTGTTCGCGTGAGCTGTTGGAAAGCATGCCGCATTCGCTTGCTCGCTGGATGTGCCACTCAAGCAACGATTCTCCGGCATTGAGTTTGGGACTGAGATTGCTTGCTTGCACCACAATGCTGGACGAAGGTGTCAGCGCCTTCGAATGTTTCTTACTGGGAGCAGCTCGGAGATGGGGACGGAGAAGAGAGTCAAAAGCGGCGATGGATCGGGGGCGGTGAGGCTGGAATGCTCCCCAGAAAGATTGCTTGTTAAAGAGCCGGGGCTGGCTTTCTAAGTCGCAATCATCTGTTAAAAACGGTACCGCAAAGGCTTGGAAAGATCGTTCACGGTCTATAACCGGCGTTGGGAACTCGAGTCGTCTGATAGGTACTTTTGGTGAGTATCGCTCCGTCAAAGTTTGGGGCCTCACTGGGCCACTTGTTTGGTCACACTTCGAACCCCGGGCAGTTGTTTCATGTTATAATTCTGAGCATCCAAATATCGTCAATGTTCTGAACACCACAACACCACAAACTTATCAGAATCCTACCATGGGGCTGTCCCCGTACCGCGGGCCGTATACATGGCACTTCGACATCGACACATATCTCAACCCCATCCTGCCGCCTTCTATCTTACCGAGCCTTCCATCCTACATCAGCCACTTCCTTGGGTACCGCACCCACCCGCCACGACCGCTCGGCAACCTTGTGATGGTCCTTTGGGCCGCCATCGGGGTGTTCTGCAGTCTGGCCATCATCGGCGCCGTTTCCATCAATATCCCATCCATCCAAGCGCATGGAACGCCGACTGTGTTGGGGAGCTACGTACGTTCAGCTTCCCTCAGTTTCTTCTCTCAAAGACCAATGCTAATGTGTTTGTTTGCAGGGTGCAGCAGCAGTTCTCTCCTTCTACGCAATCGAATCCCCCCTCTCCCAACCGCGCAACGCTATCCTCGGGCAAATCATCTCTGCCGTCACGGGCATCATCATCCACAACCTCTTTTCCCTCTCCCCACACTTCGCTGCCATCCGCTGGCTCGGGGCCTCGTTAGCATGTGCGTGCGCGACGGTGCTGATGGCATTAACAGGGACAGTGCACCCTCCTGCCGGGGCTACGGCTCTAATAGCTGTGCTGGATGACCATGTTGCACCCTTGGGATTTTTCTTGCTGGTACCAGTGTGCCTTTCGTGCGGGCTGATGTTGTGCGTGGCGCTGCTGGTGAATAATGTGCAGAGAAGGTTTCCGTTTTATTGGTGGTCTCCCCAGGAAACTGGGAGCTTCTGGAGGCGTGCGAAGGTTGATATTGAGAGGGAAACTGGAAGGCCAGACACGGTTGATCGGTCAGAGAGGAGGTTAAGGGAGAAGAAAGAATATTCAGGACGAGGGGAGCAGCAGGCTGAGGAGGAGTTGACCTCTAGTTCGGGGGACCTTGAGCTTGGGAGAAGGGTGGCGAGGTCAGTTAGTCTTGAGCACGGAAGGGAAGGGGAGATTGTGATCAGAAGAGGGAGAGTACGTCTGCCGGATGGGTTGATGTTACGACCTGAAGAACTCTTGTTCCTGGAGACGCTAGGTGAGCGGTTGGGACATCTTGGACACTCAGAGAAGCCGTATTAAAATTATGACTTGATACCCAAATTAGATTAGAAAGCAATCTTGTAATTAATGCTTAGAGCGAAAGCGTTAGTTCGTCAATGTCGCGATTCAGGGCGGAAAGGGAGACATTCTCTTCGAGAATGCTTTCGGAGACTCATATGGAGAGTCGAACCCCAGGCTAGCGAGCACTCGTAGATGAGAGTCACTGATGTTACCGCTACACCATACCCGACTCTTTCGTATGTGGCCTCCGAGTCGCTATTGGGGGGGCATAAGAAATCAATGCTTCTGTAACGGTTGAGATTGAGAAATTTCATGGTGGAGTGTTTGGAGGAGCGCGGCGGCGATCAGAGTGATAACTTATCCGGAGTTAGACAATTTATAATATAGCTTTTTTGAGCCATCTGTATTATCGATAATGCATATGTGGTGGTTTACATGCACCACACGAAGGGACAGGTCACACTTCCGCGTGATGCTCAAAAGCCCTATTCAAGCTTACGACAGCCCTAAGGATTCAAGAAGAGTGTTGCATGAAAAAAGAATATTTGAAACCTGCACAGATTGTATGTATGTATGTATTGTAAAAAAAAAAAAAAAACCGTGCTTAACCTGTGCCTGCTAGTCCATCTGGTCCAAGAGGGGAGGGGAGATTGGGCTGGTTGAAGACCAGTTGAGTAGCTTGTACCCGCTGGCCCCAAGCGGAAGAAGTTAGGATTGAGCTAATCGAAGACCAAGGGAGTGCGAGGTGAGAGGAGCCGGATTCTAACCGACGACCTGCCGGGCCACAGAACCTGCACAATCAGTGAGATATGAACTAGGCTCTTCACACTAGAAATTCTAGTTGTAGGTGTAACCCCTAAAGATCCCAGCCCCACCAACCATAAAGCGCAAAAATAGAACAAAAGATACAACATCGAGAATTCCCCAATCGTCTCCAACCTGAGCGCTAGCCTGGCCCTCAAAGGCTTTTCTATGAGAGAGAAGACGGGATCCCAAATTTTCCACTAGGTACGGCCGTATATAATAGGAAGGTTGGAGTAGGAGAGTCAAAAAAGGGCACGACAATATCTTAAGAACTGATGTCATAGTTAGAGCGAACATGGAACGCAACGCGTTGAGAAGACAGTGTAACAGGTGACTTGGTCTGGTGCAGACAGGGATCGACAATGGGTCAAATGGGTTAGATGATGGCCACTGACGATGTGGGGTGCACAGCGAAGTCCATTACTACGTGTAATGATCTTTCTTGGTCCTCAGTGTCCTTGTGTTGAGGAGAGGAAAGCAAAGAGAAATCCTTCATCGTGTCCAAGTAGCTCCCTTTAAAATCCTTTGCCCTTGCGAGTATCTCGCTGTCCCCTGGAATCTTCAGGGGTTTTCCTCATCGTGGCAAGGTTATCTAACTCATTTTTACCACGCCCATTATATTTCCTGGGCTCTACCAATCAAATATGCCATTCTCAGCTCTTGTGTCATCGGTGTTCTATATATTGGCCGTCAAGGATATTTCTTCTCTTTGGACTGCCCTGTCCATGTGACAAGCAACTGTCGTGAACTCATCTCCAAATGTTAGCTTTTTTGTGACAAACAAACTTCAGGCACAGAAACTTGAAGAACTCAAGCTTCGAAAATGCTCCAACAACCATGCTGCACCATCACGACGACACTGCTGGGCTTAGGATGTCTAAGCAGCTCAACTTGAAGCACATCGCACGCTTCTCTGGCTTACCTTCAAGTTCTACCTGCATCGTGGTATCTTTTTCAGCTAGCATACTTTTCTTGAACATCCTTCCGAGCCTATTGCGTAAATCAAGTGTGGTTTACATTGTTTTACATCAACGGTGTTATCAATCAAGACTTTGGTCAGAGAATGGTCGTTCAGAAGTTCAATTTAGAAATGGGGGTTAGGGTTGATCTACAACGGATCAACCCTTCCGTGGGGCTCCAAACGTCGGCCAATGAAGCGTCAGCCCTAGAAATAAAAGGTTGGGGAAAGTCTCGATTCTGGAGCTAAGCTCAGAGCAGCTGTTCCGTCCTGTAGCACAGCGATGGAGGACTTTGATGACGCAAGGCCGGATATGAAGGGACAGATCAAAAGCAGGACTTTATCGCAGTTACACCGCTGCTGGGTTGAAGCACATTAAAATCCATGACATTGGACGACAAGAGACTGCGAGAATCACAAACTCCAGCGATTAAATAACACGTGAACATTCACCATCCGCCACAACTGTGATATCCTGTACTTGCCCCATAAGCTCGATCACTACCCCGCTAAACCGCCAGAAACCTGACCCCGCCACAGCGCGACTCTGAACGCGACTCGCAGCACATCGCCAGCGGCCCATTTCAGGGAAATCTGCGCAACAATTGATGCAAAAAAAATATCTGCTTACCATCGAATCATGCGGTTTGCCAACAAGAGACAGACCGTCAGTGGTCTCGAAGCTGAAGAGGGCGTTAAGCTCCTCATCGACGACCCAGAAGACCTCTGGCACGCACACAACCTGATCAATGAGGGCGATCTCGTCGATGCCCCGACCTTACGAACGTCTCGGGTTGAGGCTCCTAGCACTCACAACGTCGTCTACAAGACAGAGTACCTCAACCTCACCGTGAAAGTCAAGTCCGTTTTCTACGACCCCGCAGTCTCCGAGCTCAAGGTCTCGGGCTTCATCGCGCGCGACGCAGAAGGTACCGTCCTTGGTCAACACCACACACTCACTATTAAATGGGAGAATCGCAAGGACCGCCAGCTGTATTTTACCCTCTGGAAAGAAGATGGTTGGGATACAGTCGCGCGCGAGGCGCTTAGCGAAGCGCTCAACCCCGACCGGCCAGAGAGCATGATCGCGATTGTTATGCAGGAGGGTCTGTCCAATATCTGCCTGGTTACGGGACACCGGACCATTCTCCGACAGCGCGTCAACACCGGGCGGGCGAGGAAGGCCGATGAGCTGATGAATAAAAAGGTGCGAAATAAAGTACAGTCGTTTTATGAGCAGACATTGCTTGCGCTGCGCGCCTCTGCCGACCTGAGCATGCCGCGCACTTTGATCCTGGCCAGCCCGGGTTTTGTGGCCCACAGCTTCCGTGAGTACCTTGCGCAGGCGGCCATCAAGCAGGAGGATAAGGTACTGCAAAAGATGGCGAATGAGGCTATCATTGTGCATACCAGCACAGGACAAGTGCACAACCTCAACGAGGTGCTCATGAGTCCTGAAGTTGAGAAGACTGTACGCAACTGCAAGTTCGCAGCTGCGTCGAGCATCATGGATCGGTTTTATGAGATGATGCGCAAGGAGGATGGAAGGGCGTGGTACGGCTTCAACACAGTGTCGAAGGCCGTCTCTGAGGGTGCCGTTGGCCGCGGAGGAGGCATACTTCTCATGAACATTGCGCTGTTCCGCGCCGTAGATCTGCCGACGCGCAAGAAGTATGTGGCGCTCGTCGACAAGGTCAAGGCTGATGGCGGCGAAGTGAGGCTTTTGAGCAATGAGCATGAGAGCGGACAGCGACTGGATGCCTTGGGTGGCGTCGCGGCTATACTGACCTACCCCATGTTTGAGCTTGACCTTGAGGAGAATGAGGAAGAGAAAACTAAGGCACATGACGGAAAGCCTAACACTGAGGAGTGGGAGGAGTCGGCAGAAGGGACGACAATCATTTGAAGATGTTAATGAGATGAGGGACGGGGTTTGCTTGGTAACCAGTTGACCTCGCACAATAAACCTGAAAGAGATGCACGCAGCAAAGCTCACGATCGTGTCGAGCTGATCCTTAAACCCCTGGCCACCCTCCTTGTGAGAACAAGCCACTTGGCGGGGCGCCCAATTGCTGGTTTAAGTGGGACCGCAGCGTCGCTGTTGCTCTGGGCTCAAACGTTGCGCTTGTTTGGGCTGCCTTTGAAACGCTCGCCTCGGTGAAAGCTTTCATCACTTCGTCACCTACCATCAAGTCTGCATACGCGTATAATTTCTCATAATGGGAGTTGAGCAGGCAACGTTGTGGCAGGATCAGGGTCTTGCGGCTTTTGGTGTGGGGGAAGCACGAAGATGGTAGTGGAGATCGAGCCTCTACAGGTCCTACGGAATCGGGATTGGCTCATTTCGACGGGTGATTTCCGGCTTCCCAACATGGAAAGTTTTCAATACGCGTATCGACAAGTGTAATTGCATGGAAGTTACACAGGCAACAGAACTCTTGTGGTTGCAGCAGATGAAACTCGTCAAACACGATTGTAGGCGCACAAACATTTGAATAGACGCCCACTCGATGTCCTCTAACCCAATGCATGATTTAATTTTTCACTGCACGTTGTTCTGATGCTTTTGGTTCTGTCAATTGCCCCCGACCAGTCAATTGGGGTTTGTGTCGCCAATGACGTAGCAGGCGGGACTGTCCAGCTTCCATTACATTTTCATAACTTTAGTGGAGTCGCATGTGGACCCAGCCCTTGCCACTCCGCTGCCCTCAACCAGCCCCCCTGGTGAGTAGAGGGTAAGCTGAGAGAGAGAGCGTAAAAGCACAGGAGGAGTCCAATTGGGGTCGTCGACATTGATTACTGATATCTTGCAGTCTATGATCAGCTAGCAGGACTGTTAGACAGCTCGGAATCTCTCAGAAGTCCGAAGTCTGTCTGCTAGCTTCTTAGCCCCATAGCTTCCTACGCTTCACGCCGCCTTGCTGCACCGGTTGCAGCAGCAAGCTTTTGACTGCAGCAGCACGGCCACACGACCGCAGGGCTGCACAGGTTACATAGCACACACCATTGGTGCTTGGGAGGTCTGGATCAGGGTTTCACATGCTGGCATCTGCCGCAGCCGACACCTTTACTGAAGGACGAGCACGACAACGACGAGGAAGACGACCACGACAGTGAATAGTATGGCTGGCATCTGGTCCCTCTTAAAGGCTTCGGGGGCCTCTGCTGCTTCCGGCAATGTTGCTGCCGGGCCCACATTTGAGGACACTAGGACTGCCGCAGACAGCACGTCGCGGATATCGAGGGAATCATCGGAGAGGCCGGCAGCTACGAGCAGCGGCAGTAACGGCAGTTCTAAGAGCAGTCGCTCGCTCTCAAGGATACTCGGCACCATGCCGACCTCGACCCCGACACAAAGACAGTCAGCCGACGTTCAAGGTGAGTGCACACATACAAGGCAAAAAATGCCTGCTACCATCCAACTTTCAAGAGAAGGAATTTGCCAGTTGAGGCACACGCTCTCTGCACGCTCTCTGCACGCTCTCTGCGCCTCGAAATACACGGCAGGCGCATCGGATGCAGTCAGCCCCCGCGCAGCCGTATTCATCGTGTCAGCTGCAAGATTTATACTTTTGGGGCAGTGAGCTCACGCGGTCGCCAGACTCCCATTCCAACCACGCCCACTCCCGCTCCCACAGCCAAGCCACTATCAACCAGACCGCGCCTCAGCAGCGGCCGCCCCCGATATCCTCGGGCCTCTCGGGCTTTCTGGGCAGTGCGCAAATTGGCCGCCGTAAGCACTCGACCCGCCCGTCGAAGAGCAGCGACATCACCATCACCCCGCTCTCTCACTCGGATCAGGAGAACAACAGCGCTAGCAAGACGGAAAACGGCGTTGAGAATGCAGTCGGGGATGCTTTTGGGCCACCCTTCACCACTTCAGGTCTTCAAGGTGATTCTTCCAGCAGTGCGAATACACCTTCACGAGGCGGCAAGTCGAGCAGCCAAGTTGACGTAGTGGCCAACGCAACCCCTGCCACGCCCGCTGCAGCGCGTTCCAGTATCGTGACGTCGACTTCAACGGTTACCGGTGTTGCCATTGACCCCCTTTCCCAAGTACGTATGAACTTTGGACGTAGATATTCTGTGACTTCAGCTTTCTTTACAGTACTGTTCGAGCGCGCACGTGCTCTGTCTCTTTGAAGTAGCGTATTTGGGCATTTTATCCTCTCTCCCTTGAGCTGACTTTATAATGTCCTCAGCAAATTTATCTGCGCAAGAGCACCGAGTTGTCTACCGGTATCCCCCATCGCCTGTCCCAGATGGCTGAAGGCATTGCACGTGCAAGTTCAGAGCTCTCGCACAACGTTGTCTCGACGGTCGATCTGTCGAAAGAGAGGAGGTATGCATATGGGGACGTTACGAGGCAGCTGTACAAATCAGGCCGCTCACCCAGTCCAAATGTCAGCAGCAGGAGAGGAGGGTCGCTTTTAAGCCGTCTTAGCATTCGAGGAAGAAAGAACAGAGAGATAGCAGACGTCGATTCCGAGTCCGATTTTGGCAGCGAAACCCGTCTCGATGGCACGAACGCCCGTGTCTTTAGCCAGACCTCGCTGAACAGCCCGATCGTCGGTGGCGGATACATCCCCCACCACAAAGAGCCCCCACGATACATCCGCGTAAAGACTATAAACAAGAAGACCCGCGAGTTCAATCGCATGTTCCTCGCCCAAGAGCTTGTCGGCACATACCCGGTAGAAAATAATAATGGCGAACCGGTCATAATCGACGGCAAGAAGGCGCCGACCGTCAGCATCAGTGTCCCGGGCTCAGGCGACCGCAAAACGATGCGTACAGGAGGGGCAATCTGGGCTAGCCAGTTCAACAAGGATGGCAAGTATCTTGCGACCGGGGGGCGCGATTGTGCCGTGAGGATTTGGGCGGTCATCTCCAGTCCAGAGGAGCGTCGCAAGCATGAAGAATCTGAAGGGGAGAGATTGAGCGCTCCCGTGTTCCAGGAGAAGCCCATCAAGGAGTTCCGTGGGCATACGGGGGAAGTATTAGCGTTAAGCTGGAGCAAGAATAATTTTTTGTTGTCGTCGTCGATGGATAAGACAGTGCGACTGTGGCATCCTAGCCGTCCTGAGTGCCTCGCTGTCTTCCAGCACAAGGACTTTGTTACAAAACTTGCATTCCATCCACGCGACGACCGATTCTTCCTGGCCGGCTCTCTCGACACCATGCTGCGGCTGTGGAGCATCCCTGATAAGGACGTCGCCTATTCCGTCAAGCTCCCTGACCTTGTTACTGCCTGCGCCTTCTCACCCGATGGCAAGATCGCCATTGCGGGCCTGCTCAACGGTCTGTGTGTGTTTTACGAGACGGAAGGGCTCAAGAAGATAGCAGAACTCCAAGTGCGCTCCACGCGCGGCAAGAATGCCAAAGGGAGTAAGATTACTGGCATTCAGACTATGGTGATCCCGCCGCCGTCGGTGCTCCCTGATCATGCGTCGACTGTGACAGATCTTACCGAGGTCGGCTACAGCGACGTAAAAGTGTTGATCACATCTAACGACAGTAGGATACGTGTTTACAACCTCGCCACCAAAACCCTGGAGGTCAAGTTCCGTGGCCATGTCAACTCGTACAGCCAGATCTCGGCTTCGTTCTCCGACGACGGCAAGTACGTCATCTGCGGCAGCGAAGATCGCAAAACCTTCATCTGGAGTATGACACCTGGAGATGCGGTCGTGCAGCCCGAGAAGGACAGGGACAAGCTGCATCCTTGCGAGTTCTTCGAGGCACACAGCGAGATCGTCACAACCGCCCTCTTCGCCCCGACCAAGACTCGCATGCTCTTAGGCAACAGCGGCGATCCAATCTACGACCTGTGCAACCCGCCGCCGGTAGTGCTCCAGAGCTTAGAAGACATGGAAGCTATCAGCGCCGCAGCTAGCCAGGTCGCGCTCAGCGCTGCCGCCGCCGATTTACCTATCGACCAGCAGACCCCAACTACCCCATCGATTGCGAAACGTCCGGAGCCGAGTCCAGCGTACATCGCTCGCTCGACACATTACGACGGAAACATCATCGTCACGACGAGCGACACGGGTATCATCAAGGTGTTCAGGCAGGACTGTGCATTCACAAAGCGTCGACACGAGAGCTGGGAAACTGGCAGCGCATTCAGTCGCAAGCTTGCTTCGTATGGGAGTAGTAATGGCGGGTATGTTGGCAATGGGGGGCTAGGGAGGAGTATCAGTGTGTTGACACGGACGAGCGAGAATACACACAGTAGGAGCGGGTCATTGAGCCAGGTGTTGAGTGCTGGTGCCGTGGAGACACAGCCGGACAGAATATTGAGCTGGAGGCAGGGCGTTGAGCCTATAGATAAGCGGTTGAGTCAGCTAAGGAATGGAACCGGAAGTGAGGGGGGGCAGGGTCCGGTGAAGGGGAACGGGTCGTCTTTGCCGACCCCTCTTCCACCACAGACCAACAATGGCAACTTAACCAGGTCATCAACGCTACCTGTTATTGCCTCAGCCCGTCCCAACAGCAACGGTGGTGTGAGCACCAGCGCAGCAACGGCGCCTAACAGTCCAGCATCACCTGTTGACACCTCGTTCAATGCCACCGTGACGACACTGTCACCAGCTCCTGTGCCAGGCCGCATGCAGAGGACACTCAGTCAGTTGACTTCTAAGACAAAGGATAGTTCAAAGAGCAGAAAGAAGATGAAGATCAGGGATCAAGAGGAACAAACAGGGCCGCCAACACCGAGCTTCACCTTCCATCCTGCCAATCCGTCTTCTGCGAATGGGGGTCTGGCAGGTGAGGATGATGAGCTCATGAACCATGCGGAGTTTGGAGTTGCAAGTGCGATGACCAACAATGTGGGCCAAAATTCCGGGTCTGGGTCTGGCTCGTGGCTCGGCAGTTTATCACGGTTGCGCGAGTTTGTTGGAATTCCTGGATTCACTAGGACCGCTTCAGCTGTGCAGCCACCTGCATCCTCGCAGTTGCCACAATCCCCGCAGTCACCCGCCTTACCAGGGTCAGCGCCGGTTGCTGAGAGTGAGGGTGTTGGCGCAGCTTCAGCAGCGTAAATTCAGGCGCCGTCGCTGTCGAAGAGGATGCCAGGGATTTTTTGCATAGAGGGAGAAGGATTTTTGAATCATTCAATTCTGATAGAGCGTTGAGAGATCATGTGATCGAGTTTCCTTGCATGCGTTGGACTGGATCGATAGATTCGATGGATTGTTTCGTGTTACCTTCGGTTTTTTTGGCATATTGGCATAGCAGGTTTTGCAATGGTGCGAAAGATGTCTGTTTAGTTCGCTCCATAGTCGGAGTTGTACCGATTTTTGGAGAGGGAAGGTTTCGGTTTGCAGCTGCTAGACGAGATACCATTTTATTTTGTGTTTACTTTGTCGTCGAGATGTGATAAGATGTAATGTTGGATGATTGATTCAGATGTAGATACAGTTTTTAGGCTGATATCACTTGGGTTAAGAAATAATGTTCAATGCTTGTAATCTTGTGTGATGGAGTAAGGCATTGTTTTGGCTACCGGTGATGTTCCAGTGGCTGGGGCGCTGTTGGTGGGCAAGTTAGTATCGCAATATTTACATCAGTGATTGTAAAATTGAAAGAGTTACCCATAGGAACTGAATCCTCCCTATCCCCTTGGGAAAGATGACTCGAACTGCGATCTCGAACTGAAAGTAAGCTTAGGTTGCTTGGTAAATTCATATCTCCTAAATGAGAAGGTAGACTTCGCGTGGCTCGCATGTCTTGCGTCACCCAATTACGACAATGCTGCAGTGTAACTTACGTCCCCCTTCAAGGTGCAGCTGCGAGCTGGTTGCCAGTCCCGCAGCGGGGTAAGCTCCAGCTCCCACAGGAATCCATACCAGAAAACCAAGTTTTGTAATTAGTCAACGACTCCCACATGAGTTTTGCTCTTCTACCTGTTTGGATGATATTTAATGCCGAATCAGGTCTGGCAAATATCGTCTTATTTTTAGATGATAACTAGGACGTTGCGAGGTTGGAGAGCTGCTGGGATTGTGGGCCTTCTGAATCGTGGAAGAGACCTGCATCGAGGCAAAGTGTCTTGCGTTTCGACTTGATTGTCTGACTTCATGGCACTCCGTATCGAACTTGCGTCTGCATGCTTTGGAATTGAACAAGGGTATTCATATAACACTATTGTATGGGATCCAGAGCAAACAACGGCAGCTCGCATCACTGAGTCGCCTCGAGTCCTTCAGAAGCATCCCTCCTTCAGTTCACTCCCAGCTCCTTCCACCCCAGCCACGCCCACTGCCCCTTCTCCTTACCACTGTAGAAGTGAATCTGCAACGGCTCTTCCCAAGCCTGTGGCGGACTGATCCCATCCGTAGCCACAACACCGTACTGTCCGTATCGCAGTTGCTCGCGCCCAGGTATCGGTCCTTCGAGGCCCCATGTCTGCATCACCAGTAGTCGCAATGTCAGCGCTCTCACTCCACAGATGACACGCAATCGCGTCGTTGTAGCCCAGAGCAGGACAGAGTAGAAGACTTACCCCAAAAACAGCCTGTTTAACCCCGCCTCCACACTTAAACACTCCGACCTCAATCCCACAAATACCTCCCAAATTCACCCCAGTCCCTGATCCCTCAATTGAAGTGAGAACAGGGATGCTCTCAATAGTGATATGGTGCACATCGCTTCTCACAGCACGAAACACACCACATTTCCGCTCGTCGGTTGTCCAGGCGCCGGCGGATGTGAGACAACCTATGTCGGGATTGCCCGCAACGCGGTCCGTGGAGAGAGTGCGGAGTTGGCCTAGGCCCGAGAAGGAGTTTAACGGGTAGGTTGTTCTGGGGGAGATTTGTAGAAGAGGTAATGCGTGGGAGAGAAGAAAACGGGAGAGAATGAGGGAAAAGAGGAGGAGTTTCATATTGGACTGTCAAGATCTCGTGATGTTGGCTGGACTCGGGGTTAAACTGCCGTGGTGAGGCCCGGTGGGCTGTAGTCTGTACTGAGCCTATTGTTGATGATGCTTAATGCCAAAGGAGGCAATTGATATCTCATGGAGTGACGTTGTGTCTCCATTTTTCAATCATTTCCCTCGCATCAAAAGTTCAAAGACTTTGGTGCGATCATCGTCATGTGCTTGCGTGGCAATTGAGGACCTGAATCGACTTAGTTTAGTAATGCATCTGTCAGCTAGGTCTCTTCCAGAAATATGGTTTCGACTGCCTTTTCAGTAACTTCTAAGCATCAAATTGAACCTGTCTTGAACTTGGTATAGCTTAAGAAGACTCGTGATTCGTGAGGGGCGAGGTGTGAAGCCGGTTAAATACAAAGTTTATTAACCAGCCCGCATCCGATTTGTCAAGTGCGGTACTGGACCAAAGTACCACGGTTATTTGTCTGTTGGTTCTTTGGTAGGGATGTGTCATGGGGAGTCTACTGCTTTGTAAGCTTTCTGCTGTTGAACATCCATGGGACCCTTTTGCAGGTAAAATAAGATTACCTGCAAGGAGAAAAGTAAAGTTCCAAGGAATGTCACTTGAGCACACATAGCGTTTGATGAAGCTATTTAACAATAACTGTACACACCATTACTACGAGGTTTTTTGGACTCATCTCACATGTACAGTCAGGGCTCAATCAATGGATAGACTACGAGTTTTAACTAAACTGTTATCTAGTTGGCATATAGCGGCGTAAACTTTCTGATATTTCCTTTCTTTCCTTTTGTGAGTCGTTGACGCAATAGAACAGTTTACTGCAGTTCCTTACTATATCTTTGCAGCTTATCGTCTACCCCTCCACATTCCTGCCTACATAAATGATTCAAATCTAGGAAAGTAAAAAGAACTATTTTCTATATAGTGCACTCATTGACTTGAATAATTGTAAAGGTTTCCGTTCTCGCCTGAAGACGTATCGGCCAGCAGCCTGCTTTTCATTCGCCGTCAACCTCTGTTCTTTCATATTTTTGAAAAGGGACAACCTAGGTTCAATAGTCTAATTTCAGCATCCCACTTAAACACGAGATTTCCGATTTTGTGCAACCTTTCCCTTTTTTACTTGCTCTGATTCTTTGCCGTGAGCACAACCCAACGCCCTTCTGGGTGAAGCCGGTCGAGATTATAATTCAATCCCAATCCAATTCCTCTGGTTCTTGGGTCCAGCCAATAAGAGGAGACGACTGGGATAAACCAATCAGGAGTGGTTACCCTGAGCGTCTCGACACACAACGCTAAACCCTACCACGAACCTCTCCGAGATGGCCCCCTCGAGCGCGAACATCCTAACCGTCCTCAAGAATGCCCGTGAGGAGAACGTGAAGGAGCTCAACGCAATTATCTCTGTCACCGAGGAGCTCCTGCAAGCCGTCGAGGATGTTGACAAGAACCTTGAAGAGGGCCTAAACAAGGAGGTCGGAAAGCCTATCATCACGAAGCTTTACCACTCCCACATCCAGAAAACTCTGGCCCAAGGGGCGCCTGCCTCCTTCCATCCTTCTCCAGCAAAGCCATCTGGAATCCCACAAAATCCTATCGAAATTAACCAAACCTCATCGTTAATGACCGAGACACCCGATCAAACCTCTTTGACCAACCAGAGGGCAACACGCTCCTATGCTCAGGCAGTAGCTGCAGGAGGGGCAACCACTCAAACAATCGGGCCCTCACAATCGGCAGTCTTACCCTCTGCCGTGCCCCCCCCCCCC